>ERZ1026780.484-NODE-484-length-31695-cov-23.783470_pt1 | contig 31695 bp, 31 predicted proteins | sample MGYA00380126_ERZ1026780 | MGnify/ENA primary metagenome ERZ1026780 (study PRJEB33269, sample SAMEA4719762) | human gut metagenome | biome: human-associated habitat; feature: organic feature; material: feces | place: Cameroon | collected 2013-10 ... | reverse complement strand
TAGTAGTGAAGATGTCTTCACCGCATTGCCGTATGCAAAAGGAAGGAGGTATTTTAATGCGGTTGCCCTGATCCTTTAAGGCTTTCGCCGTATTTTTCTGATTCGTTTTTCTTTTGTTCAGTTAGACAAGTTTCAGAAGACTCTTGTCAAAGTTCTGCGGCAGCAGGTTCGGCAACTGGTCCGCCGGCGTGGTCTTGATGTTGTTCAACACATACGTCAACCACTGCTGAGGATTCAGGTGATTCATCGCACACGTCTCAAAGAAGCTGTACATCATCGACGCGCGCCATGCGCCCATGAGATTCTGAAAGAACAGGGATGTCTTCCTGCCCTTCACCAGCGGCTTGAACCCGCGCTCACACGCGTTGTTGTCTACCGGCATCATCGGGTTCTTCAGATACGCCATCAGCTCCTTTCTCCGTTTCAGCAGATAACCCAACGCTCCAGATATCGCGCTTCCCTTCGGATGCCGGTCATATTCGGCTGTCGCCCACGACACGAAGGCCGTCCATATCGGCTTCTCCAGCCCCATCCGGATGTCCTTCTTGCGCTTTCCGGTCAACCCCTCAGCCTTGATATACCGCTCAACCATGTTCAACAACGTGTAGAACCCCAATCCGACCCTCGACGGCAGCGGGTCCTCCGCTTTCGACTCCTCGAACTCCCGACGGGCATGGGCATTGCATGCGCACTCCGTTATCCCGTTCTTCCTCAGCCATTTGCTCCAGCCCGAATAACCGTCCTTCTCGAACGCCCTCGCGTTTGTCATATCCTTGCACAGCAGCTCCAGGTCTTCGGATGCCCGGCCATGGCTCAATATGTTTCCGTCCATGTCCACACGGCTGCCGACGTTGAACAGTGCGGCATTCTTGTCCAGACACACCACATGCGCCATATAGTGCTTGTCGCACTTGTGGGTCTCCGTGTTCACTATCCGCACAGGTGAACCGTCTCCCAGCAGATACTCACCTTTTATCACATCATAATAGTGCAGGTCGAACTCCAGCAGCTCGTCCTGCGACAGAACCGCCAGCATTCCACGCCTCTCTGACTCCGCGAACACCTTTACCCTTGATGACTATTCTTCTGGATATCCAAATTTAACACATTGATTATAAACGCATTAAATAAGCCGCATGTGACTTCGTGCATCATTCGGGCGGCAAACACCCCCGAAACGGGAAAAGCCCTTGCAACCCCTTGTATTGAAGCTCCACGGGTACATTTGAGCAATATCTAAGACCATGGAGAACAGGTTCTCAAAAAAATGCATTTTTCATCTCAGGCGCAACTTCTTGCGTACCGGGCTCTCCAGAAGAAGCACCAGATCCTTCCAGTCCATCCTGTAGACAGGCTGCTCTCCGTCGTATTCCACCCTCATGAACTCGTATTTCGGCATGAAACGCTTCTCGAACAGTTGACAGGATATCCTGTCATACGAGAAAAGGCGGATCAGCCTGCGGTCCCTCGACATCACTATGAACACGTCTCCCGGCTCGGGCTCGCGGCCCAGCTGGTGGCGGATCACCGCCAGCACGCGGTTGTACTTGCAGCGCATGTCAGTGAAGTTCCGTATGTAGTAGAACTTGTTCATCCCCGTCACGCTCAGCATGGCACCTCCAGCTTTTCGATCAGAACCTTCAGCCCCACATAGTCCAGTCCCCTGCGGCTCACCTCCGTCCCGTCCCCGAAACGGAGGCATACCGATATGCGTCCGGCAGGACGGGCGGGACGCTCCGTCACTGGGGCCTCCCGCACTTTGATATCGCGGCCGGAGGATGTGGTCGCGGCCGGCGCTTCCGGTTCGCCTTCCTCAGGGCGGCCCGTCACCTCCACCTCCACGATCTTCTTGCGGATGTTACGGACAAAGTTGTCCATCACTCTGTAGGGGACGTTGTTTCTGTCGCAGAACGCCCGCATCGTCATCCCGCGCGGCACCCACTCACTCTGGTACTCCACATAGAACCTCCCCAAGTCTTCGCTGCTGTACATTGCTCTCGTTTTTCCGGCTAAGGTAAGGGGCTTTTCTCCGGGTCCAAAATTTGACCACTAACAAAATTTGACTATAAAGTGGTCAGGCGTTTTAGAGTTTCAATTCTTTCTTTGATAAGTGTCTTAGGGAGACGGTTATTTGAACTCAGAAGACGCTCCAAGGCCGTAATCATTTCATCACCGCCAACTACAGACTCCCTTGTAAGCATATCGGTGAGGAATAAAATACCAGAGACTTTTATGTTTTCAAGCGTAGCCTTATCCTTCAACGTCTTGTCACCGGTCAGCAAACGACAATTGTTGTCTATGGCATAAACCATGACGGAAATGTCTTCCACGGACAGATTACAAACGCCATTGTATTCAGCAACCTTTTGGGAAACAGTTCCGACCTGCTCACCAGAAAGAGAATAGACGGACAGAGTGCCCTCGTCAATAATGCTTCGGACTGCTGCATACTGTTCAGGATCTTCAATCTCGTTGATAACGACATCCAATGTACGAAAGTCGAGATTGAGTTTCTTGCAATACGGTAGCAAACCAGCGTCATAGAGGTCTATCAAGATATTTGTGTCATTAATAACAATCTCCATACTTACATCAGATTGAGAGTGTCACGGACTTCATTGACAGACTTATCCAATAGTGCTGCAGCTTTGGAATATGAGATAACCTCGCTTGCAAGCGCACGATAGACCAGACGCTCAAAGCGGAAGGTATGCTCCATCGGATAGAGGCATTGTTCTACGGCCTCCTTGAAAGTAGGCAGGGCATTCTTCTTTTTATGGTAAGAAGTGCAGCGTCTGTCTGTAATGATATTCAGTTGTGCTGCCTTTACCATAAGAGCATCAACTGAAATACCGTATTCACGCTGTATGGCCTGTAGCTCGACCAAGGAAATATCGCGACGGGACTCACCAATCAGATTCTTGAACTTATCAGATGGTATCAACACCTCGTTTGCAAACACGTTACACATCTTTTCCTTGTCAACGCCGTCAGCACAATGCATCAGAAGATGACCCAATTCGTGGAAAATGGTAAGACGATTGCGCTCAGAACACATATTCTTGTTGACCACAATAACAGGCAATCCTCCAGCCTCATTGCAAGTGCCCGAGAAAGAGTTGTCATGATCAATCTCAATTATCTTCACACCAATAGATTCCAATAAATCAATAGCGGAAACAATGGCATCAAAACCGATATTCAAGTCATTGCGAAGACGCAATGCCAAGAGTTTTGCTTCGTTTTCTCCCTCGACGGACGTGTTGCTATAGTCCAAAGAGAATTTGGACGTGATGCCAAGAATAGCCTCGATTTCAAGATACTTCTCTATTTCGGAGCAGACAAGGTGTTTTATAGACTCGACCTTCTTGCTTCCCAAATTTGACTTCTTGCGGAACTCAAATTTGGAAGGGTCAATATCAACGGTGTAAGGACGGAAAAAGTAGTCAAGTTTCATGTTCAATGCGTTGGAAAGCAAAATCAACACGTCACTTGATGGCATCATCAGTCCCTTTTCATACTTTGCAATTGCAGTTGGCGACACTTTGCCATCAACCGAATTGCATAGTTCACGTTGTGACATACAACGGATTTTTCTGGCGTTAACCAATCTTTGAGCAAAAGTATTATCCATAATTAATCATGTTTACAGTGTGCAAAGTTACTAATAATTCATCAAAATGCACACCAAAAGCATGTATACGACGTGGTTTTTCAACAATTATTTCTGAAATATAGATAGGGATTGTCATTTAATGTTTTCAATCTGGGCGAAGCGCGGCTAACCCCTTCAATTTCTGCGTCGAACTCATTTTAATTACTTGTGTTATTTTCGTGACTATATCACATTAATGTACCTTCTGAAGCATTTCATATACTACATACTTCCAAATCCCCCTACTCATGTGCTGCAACCACCCTATTAATCTCCGAATGCGAAAACCCGAGGAGTTCCAGGATCAGGCAGAGCAAGATGGTGCGAAGCTTTTCTGTTAACGTGTAAAGCGGAAGGCCGTCTAGCGTCTTGGGCTTTTTGGACCGGTCCATAAAATGACTGTAGTAGTTTCGCGAGTCCACTACTGATTCTATGTCAATGTCCATCGAACTTACATTAGGAATACCAGAAAGGGAATTCTTGATTTCGCTGATTATTGTTGACAATGTTGTCTGCCGTCCATGGGATATATTATGAGCAATTCTGTAGTCTGCCTCTCTAAAACGCCACCAGACGCCCTCAATTGCCTGCACAACCTGAAGGAAATCGACACCTCCGACCACCGGCTTATAAACCATACTGCCGACAAGATTATGCTTTATTGGCTGAAGTTTATCCGAATCGGACATCCACTTTACCAGCACATCAGGAATCCTCTCCGGCATCTCCTCATAACAAAAAAGGAAATTATGGCGACTGATCTTTGACGGATTAAAAACAGCCTGCTGAACTGTCAGGACGTATATAGGGAAGCAATAACTTTTATGACCATCCTCGAAATCCTGCTTGATATCCGGGTCTCTAAGGTCAATGGATTCATATTGAACATTCCTCATGGTCGCCAGCGACAGGAACTGCTGAAATTTATAAATCTCATGAAAAATCTCGGTGATACTCATACCTGCACCTGGACGATTCATCGCCAAGTAACTGAATTGCTCTATATCCGGTTTAAGAAACAATTCCCCAGAATTGAACGTAGCTCCTTTTCGAACAGATAAGTTTACACCGTTCTCGCACGAGCATGTGAAGATATCGCATTCATTTTCATGGAGATAAGGGAGAACGAATGTACTATTGGCCATCTCTCCCTCAGCGTCATAATTCACGATTTGCTTTATAACTCCAGGCTGAGCCCAATAAGACAGCTCTGGAAAACGCACATTAGCAGTATAATCACAAACTTCATCAATGGAACTGATATGCTTGCCATAAACCAACATCCTTGCTGAATAGGACATCATAGGAAATCCAGCGTTGAAGTTCAATGAAAAACTGCCATGGCAACCAACTAAAGTAATTACTTTAGCATCGGAGTCCTTGCCATATATAAGCGGAACCGATGAATTATCGTCATCAAGCAAATCCATATACGCCCCATGAGAATCCTCAAATCCGCCAATCAGCTCCAAACGAATCCGCTCATTCGGAGTATAGGTGACAATTCCGGCAACCTTCTTTTCCGGGTTGTCAGGAATCCACCAATAACCTTTGAATATGTGCGGTTCAGTTAATTGCAATGGTTTCATTTGTCCTCAACCTTAGAATAAATGAATTAGCATGTTTCCAGTACTGTGATAGACAGCCCCTATTTATCGTTGATAATGTCATCAAAGACTTTGTATAAATCGGAAGACGCAAACAGAGAATCCCTCAAAATAAACACAATATTTGATGTCACATACTATTTTATTCAATCACACCTAATGCAGGCCTATCCCCAATATGCAGAAATGGATTGCCGAACAGATGAAGACAAGCATAAACCACTGGAGAAATATATTTCTCTTTAACAGCCATATTTGCCTTAAATACGGCATCAACCACAATCAATTCGTTAGAAAAACCAAAAACTTTTGGACATTTCACGACAGTCCCTAAATACCAAAAGTCGCCCGAATCCTGTATAATCCACAGATTACACCAAAATTCGAGCGACTAATTCATCTCTCTCCCCTACAGTCCACGAACAATCTCCACGAAATTCTCTATCACGTACTCGGCGTCCTCCATTGACATTTTGGTATTCAGAGGAAGCGTGATTTCATTTTCGAACAGGTGATAGGCGTTCGGGAAATCGGCGATGTCGAAGCCGTGAGCCTTGTAGGCGGTCATCATCGGGAGAGGCTTGTAGTGGACATTGGTTGCGATGCCGCGCTCGGCCATCTGCTCGATAACTTTGTTGGCCTCTTCGCGGGTGCGGCCCTGAAGACGGACCAGGTAAAGATGGTGCGAAGAACAATGATCTGGAGCCCTGTGATTCAGATACTTGACCTGATGGGCTGCATCAAGGCCAGCGTTCAGAGAATCGATGCCGGCATTGTACAATGAAACCATCTCGTGACGCTTCTCCAGCATTGACGGATAACGCTCGAACTGGACGAGACCGAGAGCCGCCATGATGTCGGTCATGTTGCATTTGTACCATGGGCCAATGATATCGTACTCCCATGCGCCTAGCTTCGTTTTCGCGAGCGCATCCTTGTTCTGGCCATGAAGCGAGAACAGCTGGGAGAGACGGTAGATAAACTCGTTCCAGGTCTCACCCTCAATGAAAGAAGTCCTTTTTCATGCCGCAAAAGTAAGGAAAAGATTTGATATATGCAAATATAATATATTGAGCAACAGTGTGTTAAATGTGATTTACGGGCTTTCTGGCAGGGTCGGCGCCCCTTCGCGTGGAGGACCGAATGAAAGATTTTTGAGTGCCTCTACATAACCCGCAGAAGGCTGCAGACGACAGATTTTTGGCGGTCGGGAACACGACCTTGCGGCATGAAGATGATTTTTGAAAAAAGTCTCAGCGGGATGGTGAAAGCCTCGCGTCATCCTCGGTTTATGGTCAGGACAGGGGCACCTGAGTAGTTACTCATTTTATATGTTATGCGTAAAAATGATTCGTTGAAAATTTAACAATTATATAATTTCCAATTACTTACTCTCGTTCATCGGAGGATAAAATAAGCCAACCCATCATCTCATCAAAACCACGACGGTGGAGTGGACGGTTTATCTATGGATAAGTATCCAGCATCTCGAAAGAGAAGGAAAACTCCCAAGTTTTGGCAAATAATGCTTTCTCCTTTCCCATAATAAAGTCCTTTTCTGATCATCAGATACTACTTGGCTTCAGCAGATGAGATCGTTAAACTTCGTACCTCTCCACCTGCTCCCCTTTCAGTGCACGAACAATACGAGAGCACGCCTTGCCGTCTCCATAAGGGTTCACGGCCTTGCTCATGCGCTCGTAGGCGGCAGCATCATCCAGAAGGGTCGAAACCTCACTCACAATCAGGTCATGGTTCGTGCCGACCAGATGCACCGTGCCGCTCTTCAGGGCTTCGGGACGCTCGGTGGTGTCGCGCATCACCAGCACGGGCTTGCCCAGGCCGGGAGCCTCCTCCTGAATACCGCCCGAGTCCGTCAGCACCACGGTCGATTTCTCCATCAGATACACGAACTCCAGATACTGCAGCGGCTCGATGAAGAAGAAATTGCTGTACACGCTCAAATCCTCCCCGAACACCTCATGGATGGGCTTGCGCACATTCGGGTTCAGGTGCATCGGATACACAAAATCCACCTCTGGATACTTCTCCGAAAGATCCTTCATGGCTGTTACCATACTGATGAACCCTTCCCCGAAATTCTCTCTTCTATGTCCTGTAATCAGCACCAGCTTGCGCCCACCATCCTGCCGCTTCACGTCATACCCAGCCTCTGCCAGCACCTGAATCTGCTGGTCAGCCAGCACCTTGTCGCTCTTCAACTTGTCAACCACAAGATGCAACGCATCAATCACCGTATTCCCCGTCACGAAAATCTGTCCCTGCGCCTTCTCCTCCATCAGATTCCTCTCAGACAGTGGCGTAGGCGAAAAGTCATACGTCGCAATCCTTCCCGTAATCTGCCGGTTCATTTCCTCCGGCCACGGAGAATAAATGTTATGAGTCCGCAGACCAGCCTCCACGTGACCCACGGGAATTTGCTGATAGAATGCTGCCAGCGCAGCCGCTGTGCTGGTGGTAGTGTCACCATGAACAAGCACCACGTCGGGTTTCACCTCCGTCAGCACATCCCTCATCCCTGTCAGCACCCTTGCCGTCACGTCGTAGAGGTCCTGCCCCTGCTTCATGATGTTCAGGTCATAGTCCGGCTTCACCTCGAAGATGCGCAGCACCTGGTCCAGCATCTCGCGGTGCTGACCCGTCACACACACAATCGTTTCAAACTCCTTAGGATGTTTCTGGAACTCCTTCACCAGCGGGCACATCTTGATGGCCTCCGGCCGCGTCCCAAATACAAGCATCACTTTTTTTGCCATAGTTGATATTTTTATCTTGTTAATATTTCAAATTAATTCTCCCCACTCCGGCACTTCCTCCCTTTTGGTCGGAAGAACTGGGGGAGCAGCGAGTTCAGAGCCAAGCTCATTTGAGCTATGCCGAGTCGCGTCCGAAGTCGATGAAGTCAACTTTCCGCTTCACTCTCAGGCCAGATCCCTTGCGGTCGCTCGCCTAGAATTCCTTTTCTTCAATCTATAACTTGTTTTCGAGTATGCCAATAAAATTGATAAGAGCCATTGTTGCAGAAACGTTTAGAAGCATATCCTGTTTCTCTGCGTTTCTTTTATGAGTTAAAAGGTTGGCAAGTTTATTAGTGGCCTTAGCATAAACTCTCAATTCTTCATTTGAAGACCCCGCAAGCCGCACATTGATATAATTGCCAATCATCTTCACCGCATCTGTCTTGCCTATTACTGTTCCTTTCTCATCTTTTGTACCATGCAATTCAGGATTGTAAACAGCTTGAGCCAAGGATATTATCACCTCTCTACACAACAAGCCTATCTGTTGGAAGTCCCCCTCGTTCTTTGGCACATTACTATTCTGCTTAATTATGATGACCGTTCTATTGATTCTGTCCCAATCACTAAGTTCAACGATAGGCGTAGATATGGATTGCGCATCACCATCAGCGGTAAATCATCAAAGATTGGGGCAAGTAACTGATTGATAAACTGACGTCTTTCTTGATAATGTGGGAAATCATTACTCCATCTTGCATACCAATCCCATAACCCTGCAAAGCTGTTTTCGTACTTTATATTTACCTTCTTGCATCTGCTAACCATAGAACTATGAAGCGTCTTATAACGTGAATCAACGTTTTGGATTCTATCACCACCAGTTGCTACTGAAATCATTAAGTCCTTCAGAGATTCTAAATCCTTTCTTAACTGCTCTTTTCCCGTCTCGCCCCCTATTGTTTCCCAGTTGATGTCAGAAGATGTAAAAACCGGAGCAATCTAGGCATTAAAGTAATGATTATCATCACCTTTTGTAGTTTCGTTGAGAGAATCTGCAAGCATCTTTTCTGCCTCGTCAATCTCCTCTTTTGTTAATGATGCATATACTTTCACTGGAAGGCCCAGATATACTGTATAGCCATAAGTACCACCATTCCAGTTGTCGAAATCAGTATTGACAACGCTGACTTCCGCCTGCTGTATCAATTGGCTGTAGTTATCATGCCCTCGTGTTTGCATCAAGGCTATGGCTGTGCGAAACACAGGCTTGAAATAAGCATCTTCTTCGTAATAGGCCATATTAACGTTCCATTGTTGTGCTTTTCAAATTCGTCAAAACCATAAACACCCCTTTAATTGTTCCGGTCTTTTAGCTCGATAATTCGTTTTTTCTTTTACACCAATAACTTCTTTCTAATCAAATCTCGAAAGCCCTTATAGCTATCCATTACTGCTGGAATCAAGGAATAGAACTCCTTGTCTAACTTAGCTTGATAAACAGCAGCTTTCTGTTCATCAAGAAATTGATATGGATCTTTTATCTTGTATATCTCTTCCCTTCTCCAGTCATCTGAGCCAATCTCGTCATCTGGCCTGTTACTATGTCTTATTTGTTCATTGTAGGACGCGGCAAACATTGTCATTCTTTTCAGTTCATCCAAGAAGTGCAGATACGATTGATGTAGTTCTTCATCCACAAAACGATTGTCCGGGTAATGGTGATAATAGTAATACAGGTTATCCCACCAGTTAAATTCCAAGCTATTGTAAACCTGATTGGTAAGGAAACCATCTATGCTATCCACCAAATCTCTTTCAGAACAAATCTTATTGATTTCAACATATTTAGCTGCATCAAAAGATCGCTCTTTGTCAGTTCGCCACTCCTTTACATATTCATCATAGTGTTCAACCTTCGATTTCAAGACCTCATAGAATGATAAGTCCTTTTTCCCTTTCCTATAGGCTACGGTAGCATGATTTCTAATGTCAAAGGGAGCTTTACACAAGTCACCATATTTCGAGTTCCACACCATGATGCAGCGGCTCCACCCAAGAGAAGACACGGCAAAACCCAATTCATACATTACATTGGGATTAGGGGTTGGCTTTGCCCAAATCTGCCAAGTATGCAATGGGAAGATAGGAGTAATATCGCCTACGAATAAATCACAAGAGGATATTTTCTTCAGCACGTTCTCTTCAATGGAATTTGAGCCATCCTCACCTCTAGAATCAGAATCTATCTTAATTGTAATTCCAAGTTTCTTCTCCAACCTTTTACAGTCATCCACAAGCACCTTACTGATGTACTTGATATTCTGTTCCTCTGGCCGGTCAGACATCCACGAATAAAAAACGATATACTCCTTTTTCATTTCATTATAGTGGCATTGAATAACCCCGAACCATTAATCCTGAACAGAAAGGACTTCATACTCAGCCAGCGGCTCCCACGCCCCATCCTTGCACTCAAACAAGACCGTACCGCTATCCAGCGATTTGAGGCTGTGCCACTGGCCGGCAGGGACATTCAGCATTACGCCTCCGGGCACCATGTCAATAGTTTCTATGAGATTGCCTGAGTCATCATACAGGTACTCTTCATAATGGCCACGTATGCACACTACCGTTTCCGAGGATTTCATGTGGCGGTGAATGGGCATCACCGTGCCCGGCTCGATGGCGTTGAGCATACGTTGCGACTTGTCTTCCGCAGAATTGCGAAGGTCATAGTTCATACGCAGCCGTGGCGAAGCCTTCGCCTGTGCCGTCAGCTCGTCAAGTATATTCTTGTCTAATACCATTTTCTGTACTCGTAATCGTAATCATTTTCGTATTAGTTGTTCACCCTTCTCCTCTCGCTGCACTCCGCACCCCATTGATAAACAGATTCGGAAAGAACCGTAGGGAGTCTAATGGGAATACCCTTGCATGGCGGAACAGGTCGCCAATCTGCCGACCAAAGGAGATGCATTTTCTGATCACATACGGATATTTGCTATAGTAGCTCGTGTCCCGATTATGGCCAAAGTTGCCCGACAACAGAACGAAATCGCGAATCTTGCGAGCCTTGCTCGCCCACTTTGAAGCCTTTGAATAAAACGGAACCGATGAAGCTTCCATCCCAAGATAATCAACAGCAAACGCTCCAAATGCTTTCCACTCACTCATCAACCCTGCATTCTTAATCCGTGATTCCAATAGACCGAGATTCAGTGATTCCCTGTAAGTCCACAGCAACCTGCACCAGTCGCAGATTTGTCGCAGCCCGATACCCCCTTTATAGAAATGCTGCAAGATATGCGTGAAGACATAGAACGCATCGTTCTCTACACTCAGTTGGAACACTTGCACTCCATTGTTATCCCACGAACGCACATTGCCGCCATGAAGAGTATCTTCTAACACCGCATCTAACTCTCGCTCTATCCGTGACGACAGGCCACTATACAGATGCCCATGCAGTTCCACGACCCACGGGTCGATGGTCATCCTGAGGTGTTTCTCACGCATACGTTCCTCCTCCAGACTGGATGCCAAGGGCCTCAAATACGCCTTTGCCTTCTCATAGTTCTCTTCACTCAGAAAGAAATCCACATCCCCGCAGGCCCGCCATTCAGGCTTTGCATAGCATTGTGCAATGCCCTGTCCTTTCACCAGCACGGTGTAAATGCCTTCCTTTCGTATTATGTCCACAATCACGCCAATGAAGTAGTTCATTGCCTGGTTGCGTTGCTCCAATTGCAGGATTTGGCCTATAAACTGAAGGGCATCTTTCTTGGGAACCTTCATATCTGACACGTGTTCCAGTCCGGCTGCCACCAATCCCACGACCGACTGCTCCTCAGCCACTGATTGCACGGCTGAGAAGTCAATTTCTCCATACGGCAACAGCTGGACTTCTCTTTCCCAAAGCCCAGCACGCACCAATGCAAAGAATGCGTCGCAAACGCTATTATATTTCTTCTCCCGCATACTTCATTTTCTTTCCAAGCACAGTGCAGAAGATCATTTGAATATCTTTTATAAACGAATAATGCTTATAGTAGTAACAGTTGAGTCGGACCTTGTCAGGATAGATTACCGTGTCATTGTACTCAACTGCTATCGCCTGCATAACACGGTTATCACCTTCTTTCTGCTTCTGAGAAACATACTCAGAAATCATCTCGTCTTCAAGCCTATATTTGAGAGTGGCAGGTCCTGTAATACCAGGACGAAGTTTCAACACATCTCTATCGTCGCCTTTAAGCTTATCCGCATACCCAGGAACGTCAGGCCGTGGCCCGACGAAGCTCATCTTGCCTCGCAGGACATCCCAAAGCCCTGGCAGTTCATCCAATTTGTAGTGGCGCAACTTTGCACCGAAAGGCGTAATGCGGCTATCCCCCGCCACACTAACAGTACTGCCATTGTGCTTCACGGTCATCGTGCGGAATTTATGACACTTAAATAGCTTCCCATCTTTGCCCACGCGATTCTGCACAAAGAAAGCCGAGCCTCCGGGCATCTTAATTTTTACCAAGATAGCCACAATAAGCAACACGGGCCATAATACCAATAGACCGACAAGAGCAACAAGGCGGTCGAATATGAACTTTAAAACCATCTTATCTGAATACTTTATATGCTATTTTCTTAACCCAAACAGGTGATACTAACATACAGAACATAGCAAAACCATATACGTCGGCCTTAAAACCATACCCCAGCCCTTTGTTAATCATCCTGCGATCCTTGAATTGTTTCTTGGCAAATGCCCATCCGTTGCGACGTTTCTTGAACATCGCATTCGTTATACGAAAGTTCAGCACAACGTCTGGAATATTGGCGTGCTGAGTACCTGCCATCATTCCGTCATACCATAGCATTGTGTCTTGGTTCTGACGGTATTCTGGCCTGTATTTCTTCCCGTTCAACTTGCCAAAGAAAGACTTTCTGAACAGCACAGCAGGATGAGCATGTGGATTTCTCTTCGAGAAAAATGCCCGACATTCCGAAGGCGTTTCAGGATAAACGATAGTTTTTCCTCTGTTCTTTCCTTCTTCGTCAATCTCGTTGATTGCCCCACCCACTACATCTATCTCCGGGTGCTTCTCCAAATAGGCCATTTGCTTGGAAAAACGTTCGGGTATTGAGATATCATCTGCATCCATTCGGGCAATATACTCAAACCCTTCCTTGAAGCAAACGTCCAGTAGGTCGTTTAGCACACAGGCCAATCCTCGATTCTCTTCAAACCAGAGGATACTTACGTTTTGCTTAAGGCCAATTGTTTTAAGGTAGGTCTTTAAATCATCACAAACGGGGCCATCAACACCTATAAACAAATGGCTGTCCTCATACGTTTGGCATAGAATACTATCTACGGACTTATTTAGATACTCAGTTTTATCCTTCTTATATACCGGTAAAATTACTGCAATAGTCTTCGCCATAGCTTTATTTCTTAAGTCAAGGGGTAAATCCATGTTTTATTTCTCTCCTATACGAGTGTAGACGAACCCCATTCCTTCAAGCTCTTGACGATCATAAATATTACGTCCATCAACAACAAGACGACCATTCATCACTTTTTGTATTACATTCCAACTGGGCATACGGAACTGATGCCATTCTGTCATTAATGCAAAAACATCTGCTCCGTCTGCGGCATCATACATATTCTTACAATATGTGACAGAATCGCCAATGCGACGTTTACACTCTTCCATAGCAATCGGGTCAAAAACACGAACACTCGCCCCATCTTTCAATGGTTTATCAATAACAACCAATGCAGGAGCCTCTCTCATATCATCAGTTTCCGGTTTTAAAGCTAAGCCAATGACAGCTATTGTTTTCCCCATAACACTACCAATAACTTTGAGAATCTTCTCATACACGATACTCTTTTGTTTCTCATTCACTCTTTCTACAGCCTCTATTACTTCCATATGGTAGTCATTTTCGAGGCCCGTGTGCACTAACGCCTTTACATCTTTGGGGAAACAACTTCCGCCATATCCGCAACCAGCATAAAGGAACTTGTTACCAATACGGGTATCTGAATCTATTCCCTTTCGAACACTGTCCACATTTGCGCCTACAAGTTCGCAAAGGTTTGCAATGTCGTTCATAAAACTGATACGGGTAGCCAACATCGCATTTGCGGCATATTTTGTCATCTCAGCAGAAGGAATATCCATAAAAACAACACGAAAGTTTTGAAGCATCAAGGGACGGTAAAGGCGGGTCATCACCTCCTTAGCCTTTTCACTATCAGTTCCAACCACTACGCGGCTTGGATTCATGAAATCCTTAATAGCAGCACCTTCCTTTAAGAACTCAGGATTGCTGGCAACATCAAAAGACACATCTACACCTCGCTTGGCTAGTTCTTCTTGAATAGCAACCTTGACTTTCTTAGCCGTACCTACAGGAACTGTGGATTTAGTAACAAGAATTGTGTACTTGTTTATGTTCTGTCCAAATTGCCTTGCTACAGCCAACACATATTTCAGGTCGGCAGAGCCGTCCTCATCGGGAGGAGTCCCTACGGCACTGAACACAACCTCGACATCATCGAGAACCTCTGTGAGGTCGGTGGTAAACTTCAGGCGTTCAAAGCCAACATTACGTTTTACCAGTTCTTCTAGCCCAGGCTCATAGATAGGCATAATGCCATCCTTTAGCTTTTGAATTTTTTGTGCGTCAACATCAACGCATGTTACATGCGCTCCCATCTCAGCAAAGCATGTACCAGTAACCAGGCCAACATAACCCGTTCCTACTATAGCTATATTCATAGTCTAATCTTTTATTGATTGATTAAATATTGAGTCAACTTTAAAAAGCAGTATTTTTATGAGGCACTCGCCCATTGACGGGCGAGTGCCGGGATGCCAAAGCAAAGTTTCAGATGTTCGATAGTCTGCTTCATACAAGTCAGGAGACGAAGGATGGCCGAAAGAGGGCCGTTCTGACCTCCAGTATGCCCTTCCGGGACCATTTTGCCCTGGAAGAGGACGAGCCTTCGCAGATTTATCCACATGCATCGGGCAAAGGCCCAAAGCTCATGCTTCCGCTTGCCTCTGTAGCGGGTCTTGTTGTTGCGCGTGTGGAAGCAGAGCTGGAAGATGGACGCCTCCACGTTGTTCCTCTTGCTCTTTTCCCCGGGCGGGATGTCCCCCGTCAGCTTTCGGGAACGCATGGATTCCAGCTGCCTGGGAGTGAAGTACCGCCACTTGCCACGGCTTCCCGCTTTGGAGTATGGGATGCGGAGCGCTCCGCCTTTGGTTGTCTTCGCCTCATAGCCCTCCCGGTGCGTGTGTCGGTGATTCTCACTGCGCCGCCATCGCCATCGTCTAGCAGATACCTGGACCGGCAGCCCTGAATGCCGGTGAAAACGCCATTCACCTCAAGTGCCCGGTTGCCGGCATTCTGGTAGGCTCCGTCGCTGTAGACGGTCTCCACCTTGTCGCCGGTCGTGGTTTCACACTTCGCTATGGCATCTTCGTAGAAAGCATTGTCGGCAGACGTGGCGCCTTCCACCTGCACGCCGGTTATAAGGTTCGGGGCCTCCTCCCTCTGGTCGGTGGTCTCGGCAATGTTCACACTGAAGCCCTTCACCTTCTGCTGGCCCTTCTGGCGGTATTCGGCGTCCGGGTCGTTCGGGTTCCGGACACTGCCAGCGGCGATCAGCTCCTTGTCGCGGGGCGTGACCTGGCCGTGCTCAACAATGTACTGCTCATCGAACACTCGCTTCAGGAGGCCATCCTTCGCCTTGACACGCACAAGGATGGCATAGACGAGACTACCAAGTTCGCCAAGACGCTGCCGGATGATCTCCGGGTTGCTCCTATACACGGTCTGCTTAGCGTCCTCCTCCAGCCATGACCGGGACCTCTTCCTGAGGGACGGGTTCAACCGGCTCATATACTGACCAATCTCCTGAAGGAAAGTCTTGTGGATGAGTTCATAGCGCGGATACCATGCAATGTTGCTACCTATCAGTTTGCTGTCCATGCGGATTGCACTGCCGCTGATCTTGAACTTTGCGGCCTGAAAGCCGGTCTGCCTGCTGAAGCAGGTCTCCATCAGGTTCTCGCCGGTCGCCTCGGCGTATTCGCAGATGCGGCGACGGAACAGGTAATACGTGCCAATGGATGGAGCTTCATCCTCGATGCGGATAAGTCCCAGCGCCTTGCGGGACAGAATGTCGTAGTCCAGCCTCTCAACCAGGTCCTCGTCAGAGCAGCCGAACCCCTCCTTGAGCACCGACATCGCAACCAGGCGACGGAGGGACGCCGTGGGAGCGCCCATGTTGCCCTCCTTGAACAGGGGCTTGAAGACGGACTCGTCCACCTGGCTTGTCACCAGCGCAAAAAACTGATTGAACCAGGCCTTGGGGTCGTCATACTTCTTCGCGGCCCGCTTACCCATAAGGTCAGCAGGATTGTCAAACAAGGACATCTGAATATCGGTATCGGTCTCTCTAAACATGGCAACTTGGTCTCTTATTATTATGCAAGTTAGTGACTAATAAATGAATTATGCAATACGCTACCGCCCTACAGGGTAAATATTTTCAACTTTTTCCAACCTCTCCTGCCAAGCCCTTCGGCGGGAAATTAATGAGCATTGGTGAAGGGCAGAGTTTTTAAAGTGGATTCAATATTACTTGCTATTGATATGCACATGTCTTGCATGTGCCTTGTTATCTTGTATCACTTCTACGTTTTCTCCCTCCGCAAAAATGTTTCCCTTGATGGTCGGATTTCCTGCCTTTGTGTTCACATAAACGTTTCTTCCTTTGGCTCTCACTGTGCCATTGAAGGGGTGTTCCGCTGTTCCAAAGGCTCTTGAGCGGGAATCGCCATTAATTTCATATATGCTACGGGGGTTCCCCGCATAGGAGAATGTATAAATCAATTGCTGGTCAGCATGGTTGTTGATGGTTATCTTATCTTCCGTGTTGGCATAGAACACAAATGTACTATACGAAAGATAAGAAGAGATGTCACCATAAATGTTGAAGACGCATTCTACATTCACCTTCTTGTCATACTTCCAGTTGGACGCAAACGATTTATAAAGATGCTGGATGTTCTTGCCTCCAACCTTACAGCAATACAGGTTCACCGTATTCCCGATAAAGGAGTAGTCTGTATGAGGAAACTTGTTATTCAGGCTTAATCCCAACTCCTGGAACTGAAAGACGGAGCCTTCCGGCAGGTTTTCAGTCTCGCCTTCAAGCTGGGTATAGGTAACGTTATTATAATTGCATGTCACAATCCGATACTTTCCATCATTCTTTAGCACGTTTGAGAAGAGGATAATGTGTGCAGGTGCGGCAGTAGCATAATAGTTACGGCCCTTTGCACTAACTGTATTATAGTCACCGCAAAGATATACGCACCTGTGCATATGCTCACCGTAAACATCTATCTCACAATGGTTCGCATAGTTGAGAGCCACAGGGTAAGCAACCCGATAGGCTTTCACCTTTATGTTACTGTGATTTACTCCGACAGTTCCGTTGCGATAGAGATACTCGTCATACATAAACGTACCGTTTGTAATCCCGCAATAGAGGTTCGAGCAGTCAAGGTTTATGTTCAAGCCGCCACAATCGCCATAGCAAACAATACCTGCACGGCTGCCCTCCAGCGACATGCCCGTCTTGGCACTAACGGTCAAATTATCGTTCACACTCGTAATGCTCCCTTCAAATGAAAAACCATTCCTATTCTCTAAAAAGATAACTCCCCTGCCACGATGATCAGATGTCGTATAAGTATTGATATCTTTGAGATGTATGCTCATTGACAAAGAGTCTCTTTTCACAGTCAGGCAATGCTTAAAAGGCGTGTCCGTCTTAACAGCATAAACCCTTCCATTGGCCCCCGTAATCGAATTCGATACATCAATGGCGTCTTGTATGGCTTGTGTGTCATCGGTCTTACCATCGCCAACGGCTCCAAACCATTCCGGGTAAGCAGTTGCTACATCAATGGTGCCCCTAAAGTTATTGTTACCGAAGATCCGTTCGTTCTTGGCTTTAATCTTAGTGTTGTTGAAGATGATCAAGCCGTTGTTCAAGCTCCCTCTCTTGAATTCGAGGACAGAACCCTTGCCGATAACGATACAGTTCTTATACCGCGACAGGTCGTGGTTGTGAGGGATGATGTATCGGGTGTTTTCTCCAGCAAGAACCGTTGACAAATCATCTGTCCTTTTCACACAGACTCGTCTCAGGCTCTCTGAAAACCCTTGAACAGGTAACAAGAGGAAGAACGAAAGCAATATTAATGCTCTTGTGTATGTTATATTCCTTGAATTAATCTTTAGCATACTTGCTCACAAAATGCTCAACATCTGAGAACTCCTCGGCATTTGCCTCTATCCAGTCGATGGGTTTGTTCCACCATTCCATCCGTTGCAGGGACTCAATGGTCTCGTCGGGGAAACGCTTTCGGATTTCTTTTGCAGGTACTCCTGCCACAATGGTATAGGGAGGGACATCGTGCAGCACGATGCTGCCCATCGCGATGATTGCTCCATTACCAATTTCTACCCCCCCCCAGACTGTCTGAAAAGTCTCGACGAGAGCAGAAAAGTCTGTACCCCACTACAGGGGCGACAACGAATTTTCAATCCTCGGAGGTGGTAATTAGACTTTTAAGACAGTCTCCCCCAGTATCAGGCAGTTATCCCCTATCCATACATCATTTCCGATAGTACATTCAGTCCCGGAAGCATTAGTCAGGTGCTCTTTGAACTTGGACTGCTTGACATAGTGGAACCAATAACTGTCTGAGAAGAAGGCAGGATGAGTAGAGATGAATCCCTTTACCGGATGGGTGGCAGACACCACACGGATGTTACTCCCGATGGAACAGAACCGCCCAATCTTGCAATTGGAGAACTCGTCTCCAAAACCCATGAAGGAGCCATAGCCCAGGGAAGTTCCAGACAGATAGGTGTTGTTACCCACCGAGTTGTGGCCTTCTAACTGACATCCCCTCAGGATGATGGCAGATGAACTGATTCTGCTCTTCCCAAGGTTCTTCAGTCTGTAGCACAACGTAATGAAATATTTCAGAATTCTACGCATAAGTGACTTATTTTCTGTTTTCTGTAATCTTTGTCACATCCGGGAAGCACTGTCCGAACTTCAAGTCATATTCGTCAGGATCGAAGGAGTTCAGGCAACCGAAATGCGTGAATGTCAACTCGCCAAAGATAATCTGGTCGCCTTCGTTGTACAGGTCAACCCTAATCAACGGCAGATCCTTCGACAGCATACGTGCATATTCCATCATCTTGTCGAGCATCTTGGGCTTTTCGACTGGTCCGACATTCGGATGCTGGTTCTTGACTGGTATCCATGACCAATCCGGCCAGTAGTAGTCAAACTTCGTCTGACCGTCAATTCTGTCGGAAGCCACGAACATAAACTTTACCTCGCCATACGAACAGAAGAATTTATAGTCCTTTGGCGGCTTGTTGTCAGCGGTCTCAATAAACTTTTCTGCGATAATCATCGGTTTGATCTTGGAGTAGATACCCTGCTCCGCACGCTCCACACCATACTTCTCTTTCATCCAACCTCGGAGTTTTTCCTCTGCTTCAGGGATGTTGAACGAAGATTTGTCCTTGCAAATAATATTATAGCCGCTGCCGTGGTTGCATTTGATTGCAAACTTCTGGGGCAGTTTGTCCCATTCTATGTCCTCCACTCTTTCCCAATCTCCATACAGTTCGTTCAGGATTTCAGGGCAGCCTTTCGCCTTGACAACCTCATGAACTCTGTATTTGTCTGCACTGTCAGCCACAAACTGCTTGTCCCAATAGACCTGCAACTTCAGATACATCATCTTTTCGTTGAGCGTCTGAGGGTTCTTCAAGTTCAGCGGCTTGCCCACATAATAACGATACCTCACTTTGCTGGCAAACTCAGGATTAATCCTTGAGGCGGCAGTACAAAAACTCGTGAAAGCCCAATGGCCAACATTCTTGAACAAACTAACTTTCTGTAGTTTTGAAACAAATGTATTCATGTCTTCTCTTAATTATCAGTTTATACTACTTGAACAATTTCTCTTTCAATATATCGTGAAGCCTGATGAAGAACTCCTTCAGGGCATAGAACTTCATAGCCCGCCACGAGACATCGTGGTACTCGTATCTGAGACGGAGATGGTCGGCAGGATAGACCGGACGGCGGCTGCTCCAAGTCCTAATCAAGTCGTTGTGCCCCGTCATATCATACATGTGAAGCTGGTTACCGGGGATTTCCTCCGTGACATTCAGCGAGGCTGGCCGCATCGTCAGTGCAAAAGAATGAACCTCCTTATAGGGCAACTTAGTGTTCGTCACAACGTAACGCTTCCCACCAGCCCGGGTCTTCATATTGCTTATATCCATGCAGATCTCATCGCCTGGAATTCCGCACACCCGGTCTTCACGGGTAAGTTCCCGCTCATAGAAAGTGTCGTAACGAATAAGTTCCGAAATGGCACCCATGCGGTACTCTCGCGGGCACCCACGCATAAGCGGAACCTGTACAAAGGTCACAGGTATCGTGGCTTTGTTATGCTCGCCAAAGTCCGAGAAACAGGTCGTCCTCGCACGGTAAGGAAAAACATAATACAGATGCTTTGCAGCATTGAAACTGGCGAAATAGCGTCCCCAACTACGCCTCCACGAAGAGATATCCTGTGGAATATCCGGATTCACATCAGGCAGTTTGTCTTCGTGCTCAATGTACCATTCCTTGAAGTTCTTCCACTGACGGGCATTCCAGCTCTGCCCCCAAGTCACTACCATTCCGCCCAAGAAGACATCGTTGAGCGAGGGTACCGGGGTAAAGATATAATGCGTCAAGGGATTGCAGCCATACGAATAGAGCGACACACCGCAGACCTGCTCCTCGTTGCCATACGCTTCGTGAGCAGCACAGACGTAAGAATAGAAATCCTCAGCCACTATCAGGTCATCTTCCATGATGATAACCGCACCGTATTTCTCGCTATAGTCCCCACACTGCACAATGTGCTTGCGCAAACCCTGACGTTCCAGGAACCGACGGATTTCCTTTGTCCCGTGTGTCCATTCAAAAGCCTTAGCAACAGCCTCCACCTCATCACTACGGTTGCTCTCATCGATACTAACTATCAGCGGCACGTCATCACATGTGTAATGCGCTTTACCGATGCTCTCAAGGAGCCGTTTCATGCCATCCGGGCGGTTGTAACCTACCGCCACAATTGCTGGTTTAACCATATTAATTTCCTATGTATTTAAAATTCGTTTTTCTGCAAACTTGCAAGCAATAGCCTATCATTAAGAATGTCGGGAAGGTGAGGAAACCACCACCAAAGATACCCCTAACGAGACAGAAGCAGGCGAACAACATGACAAGTCCACGTACAGGCCTTGCCTTTGACACCAGAAATGCCTTGATGTTGATAAAGAGAATCCATAGGATTATCACCCCGCCAAGGATGACACCATAGTGGTCGAGCAACTCCAGATACATGTTATGTGCCGACCACCCGTTGAACTGCCACTCGCCATACACGCCCCATCCAGTCAAAGGCCGCTCCTTAATCTTATTGATAACTATGTCGGCAATCTCATCCCTTTCACTCATATAGGTCAGTGCCTCATCTTGTATAGCCAGGTCAATAACACGGGTTGACAAACCCAACGCCTCAATAATTCCTTTCATCCACAATAGGAAGGCATTCCACAAATCGGAGTTTACAAACCATATCAACAGAAATATAGCCACAACTGCTATATTTCCAAGCCCTTTACCGATGGCTGCTTGCACAATTTTACAAGCAATAAATGCAAGCGTAATAAAGACTGGCCCCCGGGTTCCCATCGAGGTTATGAATAAGATGCCAACAACGGAAAACACGATACCCCAAAACGACTTCTTGTCGAAGGCATAGTTTATGACCAGCAACACATTCAGAAGAATAAAGTAGGCTCGGCTCATATCGTCGTTCGACTGCAGGTCGCTCCCTCTCAATATAAAATACACAAAGAGGGATTCAACGAAGATTGCAAGACACGACACCTTTCCCATCAAACTGACCGTCTCATCGTTCGGTATCAAGAACAGTCCGACAATAAAGTATCGGAATAAGGGGAACACCACAGGCCAGAACTGCCCCTTTCCAAACATATACCGTTCTATGTTGTCAGGGTAGATAATCCAGGTCAACAGGATTGCCATAACGACAAAGAACATAATAAAAATATCACCAGACCTGAATTTGCTGCCTTTAGCCAAACAAAGTCCTATCAATAAGATGTAGGAAGTATGCAACACCAAATCTCCAACCCCCTCCATACCGGTAGCCATTGTCAGCACGAGCATCAGGTAACGGAAGATGTTCTTCTCGGTTATGGCAAGCAGCATTAGCCACGTCCGTGGGTCTCGCCACAGACTCTTGCTGACACCAAAAAATGTCCCACCTCTACTAATTGTATTTACCATGAGTTTATAAACCTATCTCGTTATTTCACATTATTCATTACTTCACTCAGGAAATCCGCCAGCTTGGTTTCGTATTTTTCTATTGCAAAGGTTCTATCACCAACACAGTCTCTTTTCAGTGTCATCCTTTCTTCCATTGTTTTGCCACAAAGCGATTTCAGCAGGGATACATCTCTGCTCGTGTTGCCTGTCAGCTGGTAACCTGTAACGCCCTCGCACAGGTAAAGGAACGTATCCCCCACCGAGTTCATCACCACTGGTGTTCCAAGCGATACACTCTCGACCAGTTTGGTAGAAAGTCCCGCTTTGTTCATCACATTGATGTCACGGTAGTTCAGCATATAGTCGGCATTCCTTACCGCATTCAAGGTATCCTTGTGGGAATAGCGTCCCATAAACACAATGTCTGCATTACTGTCGAGCGCATCCTTATGGCGTGGAATACAGGTGGTATAAAGATCCTTTGTAATACCGATAATCTCAAGACGATATTTTGCGCCATCGTCCGACAAATGAAGGCACAAATCCACTATCTTGTCAAGCCTGTCTTTCATCCCGACGGTGCTAACATTCTCCTTCAGAACAAACGGCGACCCGGCATAAACGAAAGTAGTAGTATCAGCAAGCTGATAATCATTTTCCAAGAAATCATCGAACAGCGGTGGGATAATAACCGAGGGCATCCCCTCCTTCTGATAGAACCGTTCTATATATCTGCTCACAGAAATAAGGCCGTCAGAATACTTTCGGTTGACTTTGTGAAGATAGTTCCAGTTCAGGGTCATCACCATCCTTCGAAGCAGAGGCTGTGAATTGAAAATCGTAATGTCAGCACAGTTCACAACATACTTGGCTCCCTTTTCCCTGCACCAAAGCGCGACCTTTTTCAGGATTGGCGCGTATGTGGGGGACTGATAAGAGATGACAAACTTTACGTTGGCTTCTTGTGCCACTTCGTCCATGAAAGACAGTATTAGCTGTGCTGTCCTTCTATATTGCATAATGCCTTTGACCGACAGCGTGCTCTGCAGTTCAAGGAGCAGGTTTCCTTCGCCTACATCAAGTTTAGGTAAGCGTTCTATCTCCTCGAATGTAGCTTCCCGGTTCACTCCGATAAAGGCCACCCTGTATCCCAACCTGTTTAGGATCTTGGCATTGTTCTTCACCAGATGGGCCTGAACGTTCTCATTCCTTAAATCGAAGTCCCCGATATAGATAACGCAGTTCTGTTTTGCCTTTGAATCCATATAATACTATGAGTGGTATTTCTGTTCTACTTCCTTGACCACTTTCAGCCAACGTTCCTGCCAGAGTCCTATAGAGAAGCTGTCGCGCGCTGTCGCATAGGCTTTTTCAGCCAGTTTCTTACGCATGGCCCCATCGTCAATCAACATTTTGAGGGCCTCATACAGCTCTGTTTCTTCCGGGTTAATCATCAGGCCATTGTAATGGTCGAGCACGATGTTGGTCATACCACCCACATTGGTGCAGATAACAGCACAGCTTGCCGACATCGCTTCAAGAAGAGACAACGATGTTCCTTCCGAACCAGTCGTAGGCACGACGGCAATATGCTTGTCAGAGTGAATCTTCAAGCTTTCGTCGCTGGTGTAAGTGATGAAGTGTACATTCTCACAGCCTTTCATCTTGTCCAACATCCACTCCTTGTCAGGGCCATCACCTGCAATCGTGATGTCAATCTTGTGTCCATATTCTTGCGACAACCGATGAGCCACTTCGCAGAACAAACGGGTGCCACGATACTTTATCAGCCTACGGGCAAAGATGATTCTGACAGGGTCTTCGTCGGTCTTAGGTTGTGGCTCTGGTATGGACGTAAAATTCGGAATCACGTTCAGCTTCACCTTTCGTTGCGACTCCAGCGTGCGATACCAGTTCACATAGTTATAGTCCACACATACTACATTCTCCACATTCGACAGCCTACGGATAAGCTGGTAGGATATGGCCACCTTCCTTAGGAAGGCCAATGCGAAAGGCTTATGGCTTTCGTCTATCATATCCCAGGAGATACCGTGTTGGATGACGATGCTGTTGGGAATCTTAACTTTGGGTATAACCTGATCTGAAGCAATGATGGTGATATATTTCTCCCCCTGCGCTCTTTGAGCACAGCGTTTCAGGTACAATTCCTTAATAAGTTTCTGAGGCCTCAAGCTATTGGTCGTGAAGCCGAGGATTGTTGCATAGCCAGACTCCCGCTTGAAATCCTCTTCACCTCGCTGGATGATTGTCACGTCGTAGCCATTGCCCGTCAGGTATTGCGACAAATTGGTTATATACGTTTGCACTCCACCTATAGTCGCACTCTTGCCATCGTAGGAATAATAGCTTCTTGAAATAATGTCTATATGAGTCATTGGTGATAAACTGATGCTGCTAATTCTGTAACTATAACATTCTCATATCAATTATCTTCGAGCTTGTGTACTATTTGAGACATCATATTGTCATACTCCTTTTGCAAGAACGAAGAAGCTTTTTTACACTTTTCAATATCAAATGAGATAATATGCTTTACAACAGATTTTGGTGAAATGAAACGCAAAAAAGGTTGAGGAGCCAAATTACGTTGTAACCCGAAACGACTAATCAAGTCATATTCTTTGCTTGTCTTAATCAGTTGAATTCTCCCATGTAAAATGCTTCTACCGTGGATGTTGTATGTAAAGAATGGCACATTATTATGAATTGCCACTATCATGGGATGCATATTATTCCCTATATAAGCATTTGAATACTTTATTAAAGCATACCAATCAAGAGGGTCTAACGGCAACTCAATATCTTGATCAAAGTTTGAGTTACGTCCTCCTTGCGGCATGGGAATGCTGATACATTTAACTCCGTGCTTATGTGCTTCTTCCATTAACTTGTTAGCCCATCCTTGACTCGGCCAATTCGAACGATAGAAGCAAATGAGGTAATACTTCCCTTCAATATTAAACTTGGCTCTTATTTCTTTTTCCGTTGGAACTCCAGGAAAATTTTTGTTGAAACCAAAAACGGGGTCTGGAGTTAGCTTAATATCACGACGATGAGGCAACAATTCTTTAACAAATCGAAGCGTGAAAGTATCTCGAATAGATATATAATCGAAATTGTCTAGCAGGGATGTCATTCGGGACCGAACAGCACCATCTTTTATTTTCATTGAGGTTCTTCCACCACATGATGCCGACAATAAACACCTTTTTATCTTATAATCATCGTTCAAAAAAGTCAGCCAGAAGGGATTAGGGAACTCATAATCTTCACTATTCTTAATACGAACTATTCCCTTTCTTGTAAGCATAAAAGGGAATGAATGATGCTCGTATGTTAAAACACAATCACTTCCAACTACGATTCTTCGTATTTCTTCCTTTTTAATAAAATTGGCAAAGTCCTCATCGCTAACCAGTGGCTCACTCATCGTAAAACCCGCCCTCTTTATAAAAGTCCTATGTATTTCAACTTGATCCGAAGGAGTATTGCCACTCAGGTAGGAATCCCACTGTAAAAAGATTGGTTCATATCCTTGATTCCGTAAATAACAAGCAGTTGAAAGTGCCTGTAGGTTAGCACCGTAATTATATGCTATACTGTGTGTTAATATTGCTACTTTTTCCATTCGATTATTTATTAGTGTTCTTCTATTTCAAAATGACATTTGTTTCTAGACGAGGCGAAATAGCACATACTATATTGTCTGACACATCACCTGCGCCAATAATGATAGCAGGAATCTCACTGGAAGGTATGCCAACAATTTCCCGCAGTGATTTATCTCTGAGATTGCTATTTAACCAAACAAGAGGTATTGCCCCAATATGATAATAATGAAGTGAGTATAGCAGGTTCATTGTAAAAACTCCCGCATCCATAAACGGCATATAACGTTCAGAATACCTTGTGCATCCCGAGAATTGTGTAGTTACGACTATCACCTTATCTATATTCTGACCAAACCCACGATTCCCCTGTTGCATATCTAATATCTTTTCAACATTTTCCTTATCAAATACGACATAAATCCTAACAGGTTGTTTATTACATGCAGAAGGGGCGTACTTTGCAAGCTCGACAGCTTGCTCTATTGATTCAAGTGTAACAGGACCTTCGAAATGCCGCATACTATGACGGGACTTTGAGAACTCTTCAAACGAAGCCAATGTCTTTGAAAAATATTGTTCCTTTGTAAATACCATTTGTTCCGCAGGTGTGACATCTGGGAACAAAGCCAATAGATTATCTATCTTATCTTGCAGTTGTTGATCTAATTTGAATTTTTCCTTTTTATGTAGTTCATCGTACTCCTTTACAATTGCAATAGCATAGTTCAACTGAGAGTCCATCCCAAATTTCTTATAATAACTATTACTTCTTTCAATGAGAAGAATTAGCCTTTCACGACCAAATCCTAAACGCCTATTAGGCATGGATAACCCCTTTTCAATGACATGATACAACGCAGCGAGAGAAGCCATCCAGGAATCTCTGGATTCACTCCACTCCCCCAATTTAGAGTTGCGCATAAAATATCTCATATCATTGTAATAATACGAGATGCCATTATTAATCGTCAATATACGAGATTTAATTCTTGACAATAATTTTCTGAACGATGACATATTAGTGTTTTTTGATTTTTACTACAATTCTATTGATTAGATTCGTTAAGACTGTCTTCTCTTCAGGTAAGAGAGAACTCTTCCAAGCCACGAATGAAAAACAAGTTATATATACGACAAATACGATGATTGTTCTCAAGAAGCCTTCATTCATAAAATAATGAATAAGATATGCCGGAATAATAGGAACCACACAGCATATTATTGATGGTATTATCACTCCCAACACAAAACTTCTTATTTCTATTCCTACAATATTGCGTGCCATTATCATTCTTGCTACAAGTGATACTATTTCAACCACGACAAAACCAATTGTACAATAATATGGTGGCATTCCCATCTTCAATACCAAATAAGAGATAGGAACGTTAGAAAGAATCAGAATGCTCATAACTATCTGGTATTTCATTATTTTACCTGAAGCACTGATAGCATTCATCAACCCTGTCGAAGACTGGTTCACTAATGATAGAATCAAAATCCATTGACAGAGCTCAACTGTGTATTCTGGAGGAGTCCCCAACCAAATTATCAAGATATACGACATCTCCAAAATGAGAGGTACAGTCAAAATTCCCATCACGAGAACAGAAAACTTCGATGAGATTATTGAAAGCCTTATCATACGTTGGTCGTCACCTTGACCATGGCTTTTCATCAGCTGTGGAGTAATGGCCTTATGGAAAGAATTGGAAAAGTATCCCATAACACCATTAACTTGATTGGCAACACCATAAGCAGCATTTAGAACTGTACCAAAGAATTTATTAAGAACTATAGCAACTCCTTGGTTTCTACCGACTAAAGCAACAGCGCCAAAAGTGTTCCACCCTGTAAAACCAAGGATTTCCTTCATAACGGGTTTATCGAAGTATTTCTTCAAATTAAAGGTAAGGTCTTTATATTTTACTCTAGTAAAAATGATATATGTGGTGACGGTAAAGAGGGAAACAAGAGCCATTCCTAATCCATATACTATCAGTCTATCAAAACCACATATACGCAGATTCAATGCAAGGAGCAATTTCAAGACGGCAGAAACAATTCCTATAATAGAGAATGCCAGCATATCCTCATTTGCATTCATCACTCCTTCGTAGGGAACGCAAGCAATCTCTAAAAAAGTTGTAACAACTAGAAACTGATAAACAATCTTTGCTGCTGTCTCACGGCCAGGTTCGATGTTAAGAAAACCATCAAACATAAAAAGAGCGAACAATTCAAAAACAACAACTATAATTGCAGCTATAACTAAATGCAATGCAAGAGAAGTATTATAGATGCCATTAATCTTGTCCTTTTTGCCTTCTCCTATTGCTACAGAAATAAACCTTTGTGTAGATACGGTCATCGCTGACTTCAAAAAAGCCAACAAGCCAATGACACCAGCCACAAGACTATAAAGGCCATAGTCGCTATTCCCCAATGCGTGCATAATGATAGGCACGGATATGAGGGATATAGCAACGTTAATAATTATTTTGGCATATAATACAGCAGAGTTAAAAACCACTCTGTTTGCATTGTTCATACTTTGTAAACGCCCCATTTATTTCGTTTCGTATTAAATTCAATTATTTGATTAACTGCAAATAACATTGAGTATCTGCAGGCAATGCGATAAGGCCTGATTAAATTTCACTCACTCTTCTTATTCGCAATCCCGAAGGGTATATGCACAGCGGGTGCATGGATGTTTTTCATGGGATGGCAGGGGACAGGCTCCTAACATCTTGTTTTCTTGCTATTTTTTTTATATGATGATGAATTATCTGACATTCTTAATACTTTATGATAGTGTAAGTTATTTAAATCATAAGTTACAGAACCTTTTGTCTTATGAGAGACCAGCGGGTTGCTGCCCGTCGTACTTGGGGCTTTAAGGTTGTATGGAAGACCTCTACACCCCATCGAGGCTCCGCCTACGCGTAATGGCAGTAGTCGCTATACTTTCCTTATCTCTCCACCATCAAACGTAAATCCTTTCAATTGTTGGTCTGTAAACAATTTATTCACAGAACCATCCTCTGACTTTACCAGCAAGACAGGATTCCCATCCTGATTGATGGCAAAGGTACATTCATCAGTATATGTAGGTATCTTGTATTCTATCGCATCTATTAGAACCTTTCCTATAGGGTCCATATCACAATATACAGGCTCAGGGAAAGTCCATTGCCCATAAAGGACAAATCCTTTTTCTGAATCAATCGGTAACTTTTGATTAAGCTGAAGAGTAATATTCTCAAAGGTTTCTACTACTTGTCCTTTGGCATCGTAGAAATGAAATAATGTAGTCCGTCGCTTATTTCCTTTCTCCGAAATTTTATCTTTTATCGTCTCAAAAAACTCTTTGTTTATAATGGGCAAGTAGTTTCCACGTTCAAAATCAAGACCGTGTGCGATGATATTAACCACAATGGTCTTTATCCGTCCTTTCTCATCATCAGGGGTTGAAGGCCTGACGTGATAAAGCTCTATGGGGTTTTGTTTAGGGTTAGTCTTGGTGCTCGCAGCATATGGCTTTGCCCTGTTGGTATAGTCTGTGGCTGACACAAAGCAACCTTCTGCTATATCTAAATCAGTCAATGCTCCTTCTAACTTCTGAATGTCTGCTCGCCCGACCTTATCGCCTCTGACAGTATAGTCTTTGGCTTCCACCATCACTTGCTCGTCGCCCTCTCCTATCAATCCGTCAACCTGATATACAGTTTGACTATACGGAGCCCTCACCTGCTGGTCATACTGCACTCTACATGCCTCCTCCAACAATTTAAAAGCAACGGCAGACAGACGTTCCAAAGCTTGTCCTTCCTTTGTTTGGTGCTCACCATACAACTGATAGTACAGGTCGTCTACTATCGAATTCTTCTCCTGTTCACACATTTTCAATTCTATTTTCCTCTTGCAACGTCAAATTCAAACATTGCACGATCGTCGTTCATCTGTTATATCTGCTTATCAACAGGAGTCTCCCAATGGGGACCTTCATTGATTTCTGTAAACCTTGGACTATCGTCCACGTCAGTTTTCTGAAAGCCATAATGCAAAAGGAGAAATCCATTTTGATTTATCTTGAATTTGCTATTGTTCTCCCCCGTGTCAGCACTTCCTCCATCGTAAGTACTCTGATATATCAGGCCCGCTGCCTGCAATGCATCAGACAGGCCGTCCTCGTCATACTCATTAACATACTTGTCAAGTTGAATCAAGTCCGTAAATGCTGTACGCTGTATTGCTATTATGAGTCGGTTAAATTGAGCCACACTAATCTGCTCGTTGATAACCGCCTTCATAAGATTGCTGACCAACGGAACACTATTGCTGTTATTCAGCTTTTCAAGTATATCTAATAAGGAGGCGGCTGTACTTTCTTGATTTGCTCCAAGGTACTTCTTTATAAACTTCTGACGCTGCTCAGGTGTCGTGTCTTTCAAATTATAGAGAAAGCGAAACACTTTCTTTGTCAGATTGAAATCTTTGATATTGACAACAGTCTTATAGCCACTCACTAAAAGACCGAATACGGGAATGTCTTTTAAAAGGTCATTCTGTATGGCTTGGTCAATAGCAAATTCACCCACCTGAGAGAAAGTATCCAAAAGATTACTTTTCTCAAGAGTCTCATCAAATGACTCAACAACGTTTGTAGTTTGATCCACCAATCTGGTTTCTTCGCTCATAGCATCACTTATGTTCTTGCAATAAAGGCTTCTATTGAACTTCAGCCGGATGCTCGCTCGTCGGACATTGGGCTGTACCTCTTTTAACGAAAGCTCTTTTGCGGACTTGTTCCGCAAATGTGCCTGAAGCGGGGATTGAGATTCCGCATCAAGTGCGGAATGAGGGGGCGGTGTTAACTGTTACCCGTTAACTGCTACTTTACTTCATAACGGTCTACGGCTTCTCCGTTGAGGGCGCGAACGATGCGCGAGCAGGCCTTGCCATCACCATAAGGATTCACAGCTTTGCTCATTCGCTCGTATGCTACGGGGTCATCGAGGAGGGTGCTGACTTCGCTGACAATGAGGTCGTGGTTGGTTCCTACCAGATGGACGGTGCCGCTCTTAAGGGCTTCGGGGCGCTCGGTGGTGTCGCGCATCACGAGGAGGGGCTTGCCCAGGCCGGGGGGGGGCCTTCCTGGATGCCGCCAGAGTCGGTGAGGACAACGGTGCTCTTCTCCATAAGATAGACAAACTCCAAGTACTGCAGCGGCTCAATGAAGAAGAAGTTCTTGTAGGCCGTCAGGTCTTCGCCAAACACCTCGTGGATGGGCTTACGCACGTTAGGGTTGAGGTGCATGGGATAGACAAAGTCCACATCAGGGTACTTCTCGGAGAGGTCTTTCATGGCGGTGACCATTGAGATGAAGCCTTCTCCGAAGTTTTCACGACGGTGGCCGGTGATGAGGACGAGCTTACGGCCTCCGTCGAGGCGCGTCACATCATAGCCTGCGGCTTTGAGGACATTGACTTGCTCATTGCTGCACTCGTAAAAGTAGACACGGAGGGGTAGAAAAAGATTGAATGAGTTA
>ERZ1026780.480-NODE-480-length-31863-cov-6.265153_pt1 | contig 31863 bp, 30 predicted proteins | sample MGYA00380126_ERZ1026780 | MGnify/ENA primary metagenome ERZ1026780 (study PRJEB33269, sample SAMEA4719762) | human gut metagenome | biome: human-associated habitat; feature: organic feature; material: feces | place: Cameroon | collected 2013-10 ... | reverse complement strand
GTGTTGTAATTGTATACAGAAAAAAGAATGGAGGTACATTTATGAAAGATTTTTACAGTATTGTTAAGGCACGCAGAAGCATCAGAGGATACAATAGTGACGAAATTCCTGCCGATAAGCTTGCAAGAATTCTTGAGGCCGGCACATATGCACCGACAGGCCGTGGGAAGCAGTCGCCGCAGATTATCGCAATAAAGGATAAGGCAACAAGAGATAAAATTTCAGCACTCAATGCAGCAATCATGGGCACGGACAGCGACCCGTATTACGGCGCACCGGTGATTGTTCTTGTGCTTGCGGACGGAAATGCCAATACCTTTGTTGAGGACGGAAGCTGCGTGCTCGAAAATCTCATGCTTGCCGCCGAGGCTGAGGGTCTTGGTTCTGTTTGGGTTCATCGTGAACGTGAAATCTTTGATAGCGAAGAGGGAAAAGCTTTGCTTCGTGAATGGGGCTTGCCGGAAACACTTCGGGGCGTAGGCTCGATTGCTCTTGGATATCCCGCTGTTGAGCCGAGAGAAGCCGCACCGAGAAAGGCAGACTATATAAAGATTATCTAAGATAAAACGATTACAATTTGTAACTTTTTGTAACTTTTTCAAATTTGTCAAATATGACGTTTAATGAGCAAATCGGAATATAGTTTTATAGCATTATATACAATAAATTAGCTGATTTTGACTGCAACAGGCCATAAATATGGACTCGAAATCACATTTTCGGGCGTTCAAAATTTGACTTTTGTAACTTTTTGTGTTATACTCCTGTCCGTTGTGCAAAAACTACCGACAGGAGTTATTTTATGAAGACAATAATTAAAAAAATAATGCCGGTTCTTTTGGCAATAGTTACTATCCTTACAATCGCCTCATTTAACACGGCGAGTGCAAAGGGATATAATTGTACGAATGCGAAGCTTCAGCAGCTTATCAATGAGTGGGATGGCGTTTATTGGACAGGTTCGTTCAGAACGGCAACTACATGCAAGGGCTTTGCCGATATGATGTTCAATGAGCTTTACGGCAACGGCGGCGTAGGTGCTTACAATTCGGGCACTTACAGCTATTATGTTCCGACTCCTCGAAAGGCAACTGAGCTTGCAAGACTCAGCTCAGCGGGCTACCGGGATTTTTATAACATCATGCATAAAGCCGCTTCGGGCGACTATATTCAGTGGGCAACCGCATATTCGCAGCATTCGTCAATTTTCATTTCGTGCGATGAAAACGGCTTCTACGTTTTTGACAGTAACTATGTTGAGCCGTATCTCTGCACCGTGCATTACATCACCTATCAATATATTACTGATGTAACCTATGGTGTTTCTCTTTACAGGTCGACCTCAAGTGCCGCCGCTGTGAAGAAAAAAGCGAAAAAAACTGTTGCAAAGAAGGCAAAACCAAAGGTTATTCCATATGAATTTGCGGAAAAGAATGTCGCTCTTTCATATATGGAGACCTACACACCGACCGTTAACGGCGGAAAGAAAATAGCAAGCTGGACTTCCTCCGATGATCATGTTGCCGTTGTAAGCAGCGACGGCCTTATTGAGGGCGTTTCCGGCGGTACGGCAGTAATCACTGCAATTAACACAGAGGGCAAGTCAACACAGATGACGGTAACTGTCGAGGATACCTCGGTCAAAAGAATTATCGGTGTGTTGCTTGAGGGCTTCAAATCAATGGATATGAGCGACCTCATTGCCTAAGTTGAATAATAAAGAAAGCGTGACCGATTGGCCACGCTTTTTTAATTTTTCTTCAAAAAATTCACTCCGAATATTCTGTGAATCGGTTTTGTGATTTTTGATTTCATACGTTGAGTTTGTGTCATCCAGCTTCCCGAATACCAGTGAATAGAAAATGTGTTTTCCGTTTTGCTCATGATTCCCGTGTTGCTGCCGTAAGGATTCATGTAGTCGCTCGGGAGAATCAGTGCACCTGCAACGGTCTGCATTTTTCCGTCAAGCTTCAATCCATGGCGAAGCAGGGCGTCCGTATTGAGCCGGGGACAGGTAACCGTGCCTCTCTTTCCGTCAAGGTAAGGCTCATATTCTTTAACCATCGCGGTAATGGCTTCCCCATGAGCAACAGACCCGAAGCCGAGTCCCGTTGCGACGTAATCGGGGTTTTCCAGACCGAAAAATGCGTCATTGTCAAGAAGAAAATCAATATTTTTAATAAGCTCAACATCGGTGTCGAAATATATTCCGCCGTTTTTTTCAATTATTTCAAGTCGGGCAAAATCGCTGAGAAAGGCATATTTCTTTTCTTCGGCGCACATCTTGGTATAGCCCGTTGAATTAACGTCGTAGTTACCCTCGTTCCATTCGATAATTTCATAATCCGGGCAGAATTTTTTCCAGCTTGCTATGCATTTTTTAACGGATTTCGGCTTTTCACCGCCGCCGAACCAGCAATAGTGAATCTTTTTGGGAATCATTCGGTCACCTCCGTAAAAAGTATTATAGCATAAACAATCAAATTAGGCAAATTTAGCTTAAAAGACAAATCAAAATAAAAAGTCCCGCTCCGAAGAACAGGACTTTACTCTGGTGAGGATGAATGGATTTGAACCATCGACCCCTTGCATGTCAAGCAAGTACTCTAACCAACTGAGCTACACCCTCAAAGCAGGGATATTCTATCATACTTTTTTCCCTTTGTAAAGGGTTTTATAAAAACTTATGGAATCATTTTCTCTTTTTCCTTGAAATATAGTCGGTTATAGGTTATACTTTAATCTAAGGGAATATGAAAGGAGACATAATGTATTACATTATAATGGACCTTGAGTGGAACAATGCTTTTGTTCACCGAACAAAGAGCTTCATGAACGAGATTATCGAGGTCGGTGCAGTTATGCTTAACGAGGAGCTTGAAGAAATCAGCGAATTTTCCTGCTTCGTCAAATCGAGAATAGGCAAAAAAATACGCAGTAATATTAAAAAGTTGACTCATATCACAAACGATGATATGCGAAGCGGTGAGCCGTTTGAAGCGGTGATGAAAAAGTTCGAGGACTGGATAGGAAACAGGGAGAACGTTATTCTGACATGGGGCAATAGTGATATCCGGGTTATTATTGAAAATTTCCGTCTTCTTACGGGTCGAGAGACTGTTCCTTTTTTGTCAAACTACACGGATGTTCAGCGATATTTTCAGATTAAAAGGAATATCCCGGTTGATAAGCAGCTTGGTCTTTTTAATGCGGCCGAGGACGTTGGAATGGATCCAAACAGCTTTTCTCACCACAGAGCGTTGGATGACAGCTTGCTGACCGCCGAATGTTTCAGACGCGTCCGTGACGATGATTTTGAAAGATACATTCAGCCGTGCGATAATACGTTTTATGAAAGGCTTTTCTTCAAGCCTCATGCGATCAGCAATATCAACAGCCCTCTTGTTGATAAAAGCTTGCTCAACTATACCTGTGAGGAATGCGGTGTTAAGGGTAAAATCATAAAGAATTGGCGTTATTCCAATCAGTATTTCCGAGCAACCTACGTTTGCCCTCAATGCGGCAAGCAGGTTCGTGTTGCCGTTCGTTTTAAAAAATATTTTGATTGTCTCGATACAAGAAAAACGGTTACTCTTATCAAAGATGATGAACCGCCGATGCTTATACAAAATGGCCTTGAATGATTTATTCAAGGTCTGTTTTTTTGTATAAACCGTAAAATGTGAACAAATTATAAATAAGTGATTGACAAATCATACTTTCTGGTATAAAATAAATCGAACTCTTTAAGCGCGGTACAGTGATGCCGACAAGATTTTACATGAAGCAGAGCAGGGTCTGCATATATACTTATGTAATTTTGTGTCTTGTCGCACTGTGCGACAGGGCATTTTCTTTTTTTCGGAGGCTCGCATGAACAAAAAAATCATGGATGAAGCGGCTCTCGGAAGAGCTGTAATGAGAATCTCACACGAAATAATCGAGAAAAACAAGGGAACCGAGAATATTGTGCTTGTCGGAATCAAGCGCAGGGGAATCTACCTCGGACAGATGATTCATGACAACATCATGAAGATTGAGGGCGTTGACGTCCCGTTCCAAACCTTGGATATACATTTTTATCGTGATGACTTGACTAAGGAGAGTGATGCTCCGGTCTATAACGCCGAAAACAATCAGTTTGAAGTCACGGATAAAAAGATTGTCCTGGTTGACGACGTTATATACACGGGCAGAACGGTCAGAGCGGCAATCGAAGCGATCTTCACAATGGGCAGACCGTCGCAGATACAGCTTGCCGTGCTTATCGACAGAGGCCATCGTGAGCTGCCGTTTAAGGCGGACTATATCGGCAAGAGCATACCAACCTCAAGGAATGAGACGGTATCGGTCAAGGTTGAGTGTATCGACGGAGAAACAGGCGTGGATTTGCTCACGGATTAAGGATTTAAACACGAACGTGTTTGAAATAAAGGAAAAAAACGGAGGTATATCAAATGCAACTTATTTACAATGTCAAAGACAAACCGAAATTCGGTCAGCTTATCGTTTTCGGTTTCCAGCAGGTTCTTGCTATTCTTGCGGCAACAATCGCAGTTCCGACAATCATCGGTAACGGAATGTCGCAGTCGGCAGCTCTTTTCGGAGCAGGCGTCGGCACAATCGTTTATCTTCTCTTCACAAAGTTTAAAAGCCCTGTTTTCCTCGGCTCATCATTCGCTTTCATCGGTTCGATGCTTGCAGCCTTTGCAGGTGCGATTTCCGAGGCAGCCGGACACTTCGGACTTATCATCGGTGCTCTTTTCGCAGGACTTGTTTATGTTGTTATTGCAATCGCTGTAAAGGTTGCAGGTGTTAAATGGATCAACAAGCTTATGCCTGCCGTTGTTATCGGACCGACGGTTTCAATCATCGGATTGTCGCTCGCAGGCAACGCAGTCGGCGATCTCACACTCGGTAAGGTTATGACCGAGGTTACAACTCAGACAGTTGAAAACGGCAAAATCGTTGATGTTGTTTCGTCCGTATCAACCGCAAGTCCGTATGTTGCACTTATCTGCGGACTCATAACTCTCTTTACTGTTGTTATCTGCTCGGTTTACGGCAAGAAGATGACAAAGCTCATTCCGTTCATTATCGGTATCCTTGCAGGCTATGTTGCCGCTGCAATCCTCACCGTAATCGGTATCAAGACAGACAACACAGCACTTCAGGTTATCGACTTCACGGTTTTCCACGACCTTAAGTTGTTCTCCGTTCCCGATTTCACATTCCTTGAGGCTGCAAAGGGCGCTAAGGAAATCGACGCTCAGTATCTCGCAACTGTTGCAGTTGCTTATGTTCCCGTTGCATTCGTTGTATTCGCAGAGCATATCGCAGACCATAAGAACCTTTCTTCAATCATTGAGCAGGATCTCCTTGAGGAGCCGGGTCTTCACAGAACGCTTCTCGGTGACGGTGTCGGTTCAATGTTCGGCGCAATCTTCGGCGGCTGCCCGAACACAACATACGGCGAGTCGGTCGGCTGCGTAGCAATCACCGGTAACGCTTCTGTTGTAACGATTCTCGCCACAGCAATCATGTGCATGATCATCTCCTTCTTCGGACCGTTCGTAACCTTCCTTGCAAGTATTCCGAACTGCGTAATGGGCGGCGTTTGCATCACTCTCTACGGCTTCATCGCAGTCAGCGGACTTAAGATGATCCAGAAGGTTGACCTCGACGACAACAAGAACCTCTTTGTTGTAGCGGTTATCCTTATCTGCGGCATCGGCGGACTTACCGTAAACTTCGGCAAGGTAACGCTCACTTCTATCGCTTGCGCACTTATCCTCGGTATCATCACAAACGTAATCCTTTCAAAGAAAGGCAAGAAGGCATAAGCCAAGCAAAGAAAACTAAATACAAATTGTGATTAGATAAATTTCAGCAGACATTGATGTGATTTCAATGTCTGCTTTTGTTTTTCTTGAAAAAGTTTTGAAGCTATATTATAATATAATCAAACAATAGATTTAAACAAATGATGGTGACGTTATGAAAACATGTTATATTTTCTCTGCGGTTGAGATGAAAAATAATTTTCCGAAGCCGGATAAGGACGATTTGATAATTGCGGCGGACGCAGGCTATCTGAACGTTCAAAAAGCAGGTTTGCGACCTGATGTTATAATCGGCGATTTTGATTCGTCAGAGAAGCCGAACACCGATACGCCGATTGAGACCTTTCCGATTCTAAAGGACGATACGGACACCATGCTGGCGATAAAATACGGCTTCAACAGCGGCTACAAACGTTTTGCGATTTACGGCGGCCTCGGTGGCGAGCGAACGGATCATACGATTGCAAATATTCAGTCGTTGGCGTATATTGTTGACCACGGCGGAGAGGGCTTTCTTGTCGGCGAGAACGAAACCTTTACACTTATTAAAAATTCTTCCATTAAGCTTCACTCGGAAAAGGGAAAAACGCTTTCTGTTTTTGCTTACGGCGGAATAGCCGAGGGAATATCAATCAAAGGTGCTGTTTATGAAACGGATAATCTTACACTCACGCCGTTTTTTCCGCTTGGCGTGAGCAATAAGTTTAAAGAAAATACCGCCACGGTCGGTGTAAAAAACGGCTGCATTTTAATCAAATGGTGAATAGAATAAACACAAAACCTCCCTGCAATTTTGCAAGGAGGTTATTGTTTCGTCTGTCGGCAGGAATACCGAAATTATTGAAAGAATTTTAATAAGCGATAAATCAAGCGTGCTATGAATCCTTATAGCTCAGCAAAAATTTTTGTTCCTTTTTTCTTGAGCCAGGAATCAAGTGCCAAACAGAGCAGACCGGTGAAGGCCGCCGCTCCGATAAGATAAAGCTCACCAGAAATTCTTCCGCTAAGCGGGAAGTAGATTGCAAAAATGATGATTGAATAAATCCAACCGCCGAACATGGAAACAAAGACGCTCATGCTCTGCTTAATCGGGGTGATTTCATTTGTCCACTTAAGGTTTGGATATTTGAGATTGAGCACCAAACCGAGCATTGAGAAAAAGAGGATGAAAACCAACGGCATTGCAATTATCGTTATCGCACCGAGAATCGTCGGCTTAAGAGCAATGATTGCACATATGCTGCAAATGATTGCCGGTATGCCGGTGAGCAAAAGATGCATGCTTCTCTTGGCCCTAATAGCCTGCCATGAGGTTATCGGCAGGGACTGTGCAAGCCAAATATTTTTACCCTCGAGTGAAATAGAAGGGGCGGACATATCGTTCATTGAAGCAATCAAACAGATAAGTGCCGCAGCGGCAACACAGATATAGTTTTCGCTGCCGAGCATCCATGCTATGTTGTCGGCAAGCCATTCACCTTTTATCAGGACGAAAATGCCTGCACCGATAAGAATAAGAATACCGAGTCCGCAGTTAAGAATGTAATTGGGACTGGAGAAAAATCTTTGAAGCTCCTTGCCGAGTAACGCAGCATCAATACTCTTGGCTTTAACTCTTTTTTCAATGTATTTTTTCTTTGAAACATTTTGCGAAGATGTTGCGATTTTTATAAAGCTGTGCGCGATAATGTAATATGCTAGAGCACACAAAGCACCGATAATAACAAGTACAATCAGTGCTGAAAGTATGTCGCCGGAACCAACCTTTCCGAATACATAAAGAGGATAGGCAGAGCCTTTAATTTTTGTTCCGTATGCATCGGCGTTTGCAATAATTCTACGAATAATCTCGTTTGCTTTGAAGTAGAACACATAATAAATTGCAAGGAAAGCAAGAGAAACAATAACCGTGATGAGGCTCTTGTTTTTGAGCTTACTGTTGATCTTGGCAACGACCCAGCCGAGTGAGCAGGCAAGAACCATTACAATCAGCGAAATAATTATCACAAGCAGAATCGAACCGATTAGTGCCTTTACTGTAAAAGAATGTGCAAGATAAACAACGACAGCCGGAATAATAACAAGGGCCGAATAGAGCGTGCCCATGATATAAACACCAAGAAGCCGAGAAGCCATTATGTAGCCGACAGGGATTGGCATTGAAAGCAGCATATCGTTGTCCTTGGCGAGATAAAGGCCGGAATATGTGTTGAATATGCTGCCGAAAGCACCCATTGCAACGGCGATGATTCCCATGAAGCAGAAGAACATCCAGTCATAGCCTTTGTCAACAACCGGAAGCAGGCTGCTTGCAAAAAATGAAAACAGTGCACCGAAAACAACGCAGATGAAAACAAAATATCCGATTATCATCATTGCGCTTGAAGCTTTGGAACGTCCTTTGTTTTTCTTTCGGTCAACAAAGAAGTTCTGAAACATTTCAAGCAGCTGTTTTTTCAGAAGTTGTTTCAGCATCATTCTTCCTCCAGTTCAAGGAATACTTCTTCAAGGCTGTCGTCTCCCTTGACCTCTTCCATTGTGCCCGAGCGAATAAGCTTGCCCTCTTTGATAATTGCAATTTTATCGCAGAGCTTTTCCGCCACTTCAAGAACATGAGTGGAGAAAAAGATTGCACCGCCGTTATCACAAACCTCACGCATCATTCCTTTGAGAATGTGTGCGGCTTTTGGGTCGAGTCCGACAAAAGGTTCATCCATTATAATGAGCTTCGGGTTGTGAATCCATGCGGAAATGATTGCAAGCTTCTGTTTCATTCCGTGTGAATATGTTGCAATCGGCTGAGCCAGGTCAGCGGTCAGATCAAACATCTCAGCATATTTTCGGATTTTTTCCTGTCTGTCGGTTGAAGAAACACCAAAGATATCAGCAACGAAATTAAGATATTTAATTCCTGTCATGAATTCATAAATATCCGGATTGTCGGGTATATATGCAATTTCCTTTTTGCACTTGATCGGGTCGGCCTTTACCGACGTTCCGTTGATGAAAATTTCGCCATCATCAAATTGAAGTATTCCGACAACGGATTTCAGGGTGGTTGTTTTACCTGCACCGTTGTGGCCGATAAAGCCGTATATTTCGCCGGGTGCAATGTGCAGCGACAAATCGTCAACCGCTTTGTAATCGTCGTAGATTTTTGTAAGATGTTCAATTCTTAGCATGAAATTTCCTCTTTTCATTCTCTGTTATTTTGAGTATATATTACAAAGATTTGTTTGTCAATAAAAGAAAAAATTAAAACAAATTTATTACACTTTTTTAAACTTTCCTTCACGGCAGCAGAAGCTTTTAAGGCCTGTGTGTTTTATTCCGAGCAGGGAATCCATTTCATCGGCTGCGTTTTTGTAGTCTGTTTTGTTGTGATGAACGAGTATGTAATTCGCTTCTTTGATTAGGCCGCTTGCCTGTTTGCAGAAGGAACGCATCGGAGCCGAGAGATTAAACACCCAAATCGGCGAACAAATTGTAACATGCTCATAACGGGGAAGGTCAATGTCAATCGGTTCAATCGGCATTTCCCAACGGTGCATTCCGTATCGGCCGCACCACCAGAAGCCCTTTGTGCCCTCGGTTAATTCCGTTGATTTGACTTCATAAAGCTCTGCCCCCCGTTCGGTCGGCTTCTTCAAGGGCTTTCAGCTTTACATAACCCATGCGTGAAAAATATACAACCAATCGCTTGGAATTTGTACCGATATTTGAGTAGCAATTTTCATTAACAAAGAATTCTTCCTGTCTGTAAAAAACCGATGCTGCATAGCCTGTCACAGCTTGCAAAAATCCAAAAATAAAATAGATGGTCGACATAAAGTTAAACGGAAACATATAAAACTGTATACATATCCAAAGCATTAGCGTTATGCCGAAAATTCCGCCGCAGTAGATGCCGGCCTTTTTGTTTTTAAAAAGCAAAACCGACGCCGTAAGATTCGTAATTCCGTTGACAATGAGCAAAGCAATTCCCGAAAACAGAAAATCACAAAAGACGTATTCGGCAAAGGGCAGCTTTTGAAAAAAGGGAAGCATCGCATCCATTCCCATAGTTTTTCCGGAAGGATCTGCAATCATCATAACAGCCCCGCCGACTGCGCCTATCCCGATGAACAGCGTCCAGAAAATCAAAAAATTTTTTGCAATTTTGTATCTTGATTTCATAAAACTCACTTCTTTTTCTTTGGCTTGGGGAGAGGAACAATTTCGCCGAGAAGCGGAATTACCTTCTCTAAAAGCTCATCATTTTCAATGTCAAGAATATAGCTTTCCTTTGCTCCGTCATAGGGAAAGCCGCAAGGTGCGGTGCTCATAATTTCGGAAAGCTCCGGAAGCTTTTTGACAAAAACCGTGTTGTCGCAAACCGTAAGGATCGGCCTGTCATTGAGATAAACCATATATTCGCCGAACATTTTTCTTGTGCGAATCAAGCCGAATTTATCGACTTTTTCTTTTACAAATTCGATGTAATCAACAGAAGTTGCCATTGTTATTCCTCACTTTAGAATCGATTATATGTAATTTCTATGCTCATGTAATCAAAGCATGAGTATATTTCCTCTCCGTCGGCTTTTGCCATCGTAAGCATATTTTTAACTCTCTTTTCATCGCCGCCTTCAATCGTTGGGTCCGTTATAACGGTTTTTAAAAATAAACCGTATCCTTTGATTGGGAACGGGGATAGATTTTCCATGTCGGAATCATAATTATGCCTCCATTACATTGTTGATTTATTTTTTACCGAGACAGCGGAGGGTTATCTTTTGTGACCTTTATCAGTTCCATTTAATCCTCACCTCATGGATTTATTTTCGGAAACATTTTCTTAAAATCTTCTTCGGAAATGCTGTTATCAAACATCTTTTTTGAGACATCTTCATCGAGTCCCATTATCAAATTGACGGTTTTTCTCATGTCATCTGTTGTCGAATCAACCCAGTCGGATTCCTCGTGAAGAATAACGCTGCCGACTCCATGTGAAAGAAATATCGCCATTGTGTGAGCGTTCATGGTCGGCTTTCCGCCATAAGAAATGAGAATGTTAATAATTCGCTCAATATACGGTTCAAGCACGGTCAGCGTTTGCTCTCTGATTGCCCAGCGAACCGTTTTGTGAATATGTCCGTCATATTTTGCTCTGAATTCTCTTGTGCTCAGTTTGACGTATTCAAAAAATCTAAGCAAAGCACGATATGGTCGCTGCTCGGCCTCGCTTGCAATTTTTTCAAAATCAACTTCATAAGGCGCAAAGAAATTGTTCAGCACATCTTCGAAAAGCTCATCTTTGGATTTATAGTAATAGTAAAATGCGCCGACATCGGCACCGACTTCTTTCATGATTTCACGAATACCTGTTCCGTCGAAGCCTTTTTCAAAAAACAGACGGTTTCCAACTTCAATTATTCTGTTCTTTGTGCCGCCTTCAAACATCTGCTTTCTTGCCAAAACCGAACCGCCCCTTCATTTCTGAACATTGTTGAATAATTTGCAACGCTATTATATCTCAAGAATAATCCATTGTCAACAGCAAAATAAAAAAGGTTGCCGCTCGGTGCGACAACCTTATATGTTTATTGATTATATTAAACCTTTGGATCGGCAGGAATGAGATATGCATTTTTGCCGAAGCCTACCTGCTTGAATATCTGATCCGATTTAGGGCTGTAAAGGTAAAAGCCTTTCTCGTGCTGAGGATACATGAGAATACAAAGCCTTGCAAGAAGAGGGAAAATAAGATAAGGAAGAAATTTTCCGAAAACAACGTCCCAAGTTGTGAAAGCAGAAAAGCTGCAATTAAGCAAATAGCTCCATACGCCGCTGCGTGTAATTTTGCTGCTCATTGTATCCAGCTGTTTTTGGGTAAGACTTTTTTTCAGACAAACGAAGTCGTCGGTTTTGGGGTGATTATATCTGTAGCCTTCAACGTTGTAATAAAGACCTCTGCCGCCTTTTATTGAGTATCCGTAAGTTCCTACGGATACTCCCTGACCTTTCGGTAATGTATAAAGTCCGACTTGTAAATCATGGTTGGTGAGATTTACAAAATAAAGCCATGTGTGACCCGACATATAATAAAGCCTTGCCTTTTGACAAACATAAACCGTTGCAACATATTCGTTTTCATCTGTCGCATTTGCGTCCTCGGCGGAAACAACAAAAGCGAAGCTGCAAAACAACGTTACGATAATCATAATAACAGCCACAATTTTTTTAAAAGTTTTCATTTTACCGTCTCCTCAAAAATTATCTTTGCAAAGTATAGCACTTTATGAAGAATATGTCAATTATAAAAATACGGGTGTATGCCGTCAGCATACCACATCAACAGCAAAAGTAATATAATCTTAAGAAAAAGAGAGGGGATGTATTAAAACTATGGAAACTCAAAACAATTTAGGCCAAACACAAAACGCAAACATGAAACCTTGCACATCATGCGGAAATATGGTTTCAAAAAATGCAAAAGCCTGCCCAAACTGCGGAGCAAAAATTAAAAAGCCGATTTACAAAAGGGTATGGTTCATTCTTTTGATTATCATTGCAATAATTATAGTTATCGCTGCCGTAGCATCGGGAGGGGAAGGTTCAGATAGCGACAATCAGCCGTCGGGTTCAAATTCCGGAGCTGTTGTTAACAATTCGGATGGTTCAAATCTCGGAAGATACAAGGTGGAAATCAAGAGCTGCAGACTTTCAAAAAATTATGACGGAAATCCGGTTGCCGTTGTTACCTATTCATATACGAACAACGACAGCGAGCCGCATTCTTTCTTAGCGACTTTTGAAGACCATGCATATCAAAACGGTGTTGAGGCCGAGCAAGCAATCTTCCCGTCTGACGATGATTATGAAAAGAACAATAATCAATCAAAAGAAATTAAGTCGGGAGTAACTATTGATGTTATGGTTGCGTATAAGTTGAATGATACAACTTCACCGGTAGAGGTCGAGGTCGGACAGTTCTTTAGCTTTGATGATACTAAAATCACCAAGACATTTAATTTCTGATAAAAAGCAAAACCGCTCACAATCGTGGGCGGTTTATAGGTTAAAACAGGGAAAGCAATATAAAAAATCCACCGAGCAAAAAGATAATGGAAAAAATAACACGAACAGCAATTTTCGTTGAATCTTTCATTGCAGAAAAGTGCCTGCTTTTTCCTTGAATATCGTACGGATTACAGATCAGGCAAAACGGAACGGCAAATGAGACAATGAGATTTATACTCAGTAAAACTGCATACAGCAAGCCCTTGCTTGTATAAATGGATGCAACCAAAGAAAAATCCATAAAGATTATTATAAAATACATCAAAGACGCAAGGATTTTTAAAATCAATTTCTGATTTCTGAAGCCCGGGAATCCGTCATCGTTTTTTAAAAATATTTTAGGCTTTGAAAGCTCATTCTTCAATTCGTTGACGCTTGAAAATCGGTCTGAAGAATCTATGGATGTGCAGCGTTTTACAATTTTTTTAAATTTCCCGGTACAAATTTCTTCGTTGGGGAACTTACCTGTCAGAAGAACATTGAGAAGCACGCCGACCGCATATATATCAGTCCTTTCGTCGGTTTGCGAAAAACCGAACTGTTCCGGTGCCGCATAGCCGGCCGTGCCGAGGATATATGTATCTCTTGATGCATTCTCCTTTGATTTTCTTGCAATGCCATAGTCAATTATCTTGACATTACCGTCATATGAGAGGATAATATTAGCGGCGGTTATGTCACGGTGGATTATGCCGTTTGCATGAAGCACTTCAAGTCCGTTACATATATTAACCGCAATGCTTAATGCTTCCTCTTCGCTGAAAATTTTTCCTTCATCAATGTAGCTTTGTATTGAGCGACCCGGAACAAACTCGGAATAAGAATAAAATGTTCCGTTTTCTTCGGTAACTTTTATTACAGCCGCAAGATTTTTGTGACGAATTGTGCAAAGCTTTTTCATTATATCTGCGTTAATATTATCAAGGCGTTTCTTTATCATTATTTCTCCGCTTTGCATATTGCGGACGATTGTGCTGCTTCCGTTTAACTGTTTCAAATCTTCGATGTTCCATACAAAAAGTTTTTGCACAAGCTCGCTCAAAAAATCACCGCCATCCATTTCAGATAGGAGTATTATAACATGAAAAAATCCACTGCGCAACTGCAAGAAATGTTGAAAAAATGCAAAAGCTTAAATGAATATATTAAAGAGAATGAAACGAGCTTTATAACAGGAAAGCCCAATGAAATTTTGAATGCAGAAATAGAAAAGAGAAATCTTGCAAAGGCCGATGTAATCAGGAAATCCGGAATTGAGAGACATTATGCTTATCAAATACTTTCCGGAAAGAAAACTCCTTCCCGAGATAAATTGTTGATGTTCTGCATCGGATTGGAAATGACGGCCGAAGAAACGCAGCACTTTTTACTTGAATGCTCAGCTCCGCTCCTTTATGCGAAAAACAAGAGAGACAATGTAATTTTATTTGCCTTGGAAAACAAACTGACTGTTATAGAACTTAATGAGCTTTTGTACGAACTCAACCTTGACATTTTTGAATAATTACATAAGCACTTCGATGTAAAAAATCGGAGTGTTTTTTTATATAATGTTCCGATTTACTTTAATTTTTTGCTATGATATAATCAATTCACAACTTTAGACGGAGTGATGCTCATGGATATAAATATAAAGGAAAAGGCCGCAACTCTGCGTGACGATTTACGCCTTTACTGGAAGAAGCCGCCAATGGGACGGTATATGTCCTTTAAAGAAATAGTGTCTCTCGCCGTGGGCGGTCTCGGAATTCAATTTGTTGTTTTCTGTGCGCAGAATATGATAATCAGCATCGGTAATACGCTGATAAGCAACACCATCGGCATTGCACCGAAACCTTTGTACATAATTTATATTCTCAGCGTTATCCTCAGCTTTCCGCTGACGGCACTCAGAGGAAAAATTATTGACTCATCAAGAAGCAAAAAGGGTCGCTATCGCCCGTTTATTCTTTCGATGGGTCTGCCTACGGCGATTCTTGCAATCGGATTTGTTTATATGCCATATGAACGAATGTCGATGCTTGCAAAATGTATTACCGTTTTGCTTTACAACATCGGCTTGCAGTTCTTTTATATGTTCTATTATGATGTTGATCAAAGCATAATCAATGTTCTTTCGCCGAATACATACGAAAGAAGCGATGTAACGTCAATCAAGTCGGTTGTCAATTCACTTGCACCGACATTGGGCAACATAATTCTTCCGCTCGTTGCAAGGGCAATAACCGGCGAAAACACACTCGTAGATATCAGAATTTACAGAGCATTCTATCCGCCGATGATTGTTTCCGGATTCTTCCTCGGACTGCTGGTTTATTTCAACACCGAAGAAAAAATCGTTCAGGCAAAAACTCATACGGTAAAAATCAAATTTACCGACGCTTTCCGTGCTGTTGTTCGCAACAAATATTTTTGGATAATTTCTCTGGCAGGCTGGATAGGATTCCTTGAGAATGCCGTTCAGAATATTATGGATTGGCTTTACAGCTATCAGGATGCATGCAGCCCTGCGGAATATTCGCTTATTGTTACGATAAGAGGCAATGCGTCTCTTTGGCCGATGCTTTTTATTCCGTTTCTTATCCGTGCACTCGGCAAAAGAAAGATTCTTGTTGTCAGCAATATCATAAATGTAATTTTTATTATACTTATGCTGCCGATAATAAGGCTCGGTGATCCGTCGCAGATTATTTGGCCGTTGATGTTCTGCTTCTTCTTTAACTATATGGCTGCATACGCCGTAACGCTCTTGACGCCAGGTGTCAACGGAGATATCAGAGACTATCAGCAATATATAACGGGTGAGCGAATCGACGGTATGTTTGTCGCCGTCGGCGCAATCGGAAGCATAGTTACTCTTATTACAAACGCCGCTCTCCCCGAGCTTTATGACCGTTCGGGTCTTAATGAGGATGTTGCAAGAAGTCTTGGCTTCGACGGCAGCAATGTTTATGAGGTTCTTTCCGACCCGTGGTATTTCAAAAATATTTGCAGCGTTTTAATTATTGCCGCAACTGTGGGCGCAACGCTGAATGTTGTTCCGTATTTCTTCTATGATTTGACCGAGATTAAGCAAAAGGCGATGGTGACGGTTCTCAAAATCAGAGCTTTGTTTGAGGATTACGGTAACGGTGTTCTTTCCGATGCCGCTCTTGTTGAAGCGATTGATATTATTGAAGAAGCAAAGACCTATCACGATAAAAAGATTATTAAGCCGACAAAAGAAGAAATTAAAAAGGCGAAGAAAGCCAAAGATAAATCGGCCGTGAAAGCAGCAAAACAAAATTATAAAAATCAAAAAGAAGAAAATGAAAAAATAGAAATCGCTCAGTATGTTATCAAAGAGATAAACAAGTTTGACTCGGAAGCGGTTAAGGCTCAGCTTGAAGAAGCAAAGAAAATTTATTCCGCAGGACTTGAGGGACTTTACTCTCTTGAGATTCCGTCAATGAAAGCGGCAAAGGCTATGCCGAAAGCCACTGAGGAGGAAAAAGACATACGTCGCAATGCGATAAACAGAGTGCGTATGATTAAGGATTCCAAAAAGGTTTTGGCAAAAAAATATGCCGACGGGATTGAAAAATTTGACATCAAGATTTTTGAACAGCTCTTCGAAAAGGAAGATGAGCTCGACGCTATGATTAAAGAGGCGGTTAATGAACTGAGGGCAGCGGCGAAGGTTAAGGATAAAACAGCCGAGAAAAAGGCAAATGAAAAAATCAAGGCTCTCAGAAAAAATCGAGATGAAATTCGCAAAAAAGTTAAGGCGGCAACAGATGAAAACTCGACATACACTCGTGCGGCAAAGCCGTATATTGAAGCCGAAAAGCTCTTAAAGCAAAGAGAAAATTATCTTCATTATGAGGATATAAAATCCCGCTATGAGGAATCCAAGAAGCGTAACGACGAAGAAATTCAACGCCGCATTGCCGAGGAGGAGGAACTCAAGGCAAAGCGCAAAGAATATGCCGCAAAAGCGAAGGAACAGCGAAGAAATAAAGGAGGCAGAAATGGATAAGCTTACGGTTAAAGGCACACGAATAGTCGATTCACACGGACGTGAAAGAATTCTGACGGGTCTTAATGTGTGCGATAAGGGCAGATATATCGAGGGACAAAGACGGGTTTACGGTGAGCAGTGGAACAAAGGCCTTGCCGCCGACATGAAGGCTCACGGAATGGATCTTATGCGTCTCGGAATAACATGGGATGCCATCGAACCCGAGCCGGGCGAATATAACGAAGAATATCTTGGGTTTATCGGCGGTATTCTCGATGAATGCAAGGAGTCGGGAGTATATGTTTATCTTGATATGCACCAGGATCTTTTCTCGGGTGCAGAGCTTCTCTGCGGCGACGGTGCGCCTAAATGGGCGACGCTGACGGGCAAATATAAATACCGGCCGACAAAAATCGTCTGGGCTGAGGGCTATTTCTGGGGCAAGGCAGTTCACAGTGCATTTGATTCTTTTTGGGACAATGCCGAGGTAAATGGCAAGGGTGTACAGGTTTGGTTTGAAGAAATGTGGTCGCACGTTATTGAAAGATTCGGCGATCATCCGGCGGTAATCGGATTCGATTTCTTTAACGAACCGTTTCCGGGCAAGAGCGGAGGAAAGGTTTTCCGCGAAGTGATCGGGCGACTTGTCTCAACAACCGCTTTTGATAAAACGATTTCAAAGAAAAAGCTTATCGAGCTTGCAACAAAGAGTGACGATCCGGCAAGAGTGCTTGACCTTTACACAGGCAAGCATCTGAGAAAAATCACAAGTGCCGGCGATGATATTATAAAAACTTTTGACACAAAAAAGTATTTTCCGTTTATAAATAAAATGGCGAGAGCGACGAGAAAATGCGGCAACGAAAAATTTGTTTTTCTTGAAAACAGCTACTATTCCAATCTCGGAATTCCTTATTCATGCCCACGTCCGATACTTTCGGGTAAGACGGAAAACAACGTTATTTTTTCACCGCACGCTTATGATTTTATGGTGGACACTCCGTCGTATAAATACGCAAGCAATGACCGTGTCGGCTCGATTTTTGCCGAGCACAGGCGTTCTCAGCAACGGCTCGGTGTTCCTGTCATAGTCGGCGAATGGGGCGGCTTTACCGAGGGCGACGAATGGTTCCCGCACATTGAATTCTTGCTTGATCTTTTCGATTCGTACAAGTGGAGCAACACCTATTGGTGCTACTTCAGCGGCTTTACGGATACAGAGGTTTACAAAAAGGTTCTCAGCCGTCCGCATCCCGTGGCTGTCACGGGCGAGATTGAAAGCTACGGCTATGACCGTGAAAACAAAGAGTTTAATCTCAGCTTTGTCCAGCTTGAGGAAACAAAAGCAAAGACGGAAATTTTTGTTCCGTCCGTGCCGAAATACGCCGAGCTTGACGGCGAAGAAATTGCAATAAAACGAAAAGGAATTTTCAGGATTTCAACCGCACCCGGTGAGCATAAAATAAAAATTATTTTCAAATAAAAAACAACTTTCCTGCAAAAAAAATTGTGGGAAAGTTGTTCTTTTATTTATCGTTTTTTCTTGTGCGTTAATCTTTTCGTTAAGAAGCTTTTTATGATTGCAATGATTATCAGTGCCGCAATGCTGAAGGCGATAAAGATAATAGCATAGCTTTCGTACCAATCATGAGCCGGCGAATTGTTGAAAAAATTTTGGTATCTGATAAACTGCTTGAACTCGGCCTTATGTGTGGAATGAAGCTCTTTTATCTTTTCAACATTAATATTCTGTGCTTTTTCCTTACCACATGTTATCCGAGTTCTCACAAAATGCAACCATGTCCTTAATTTCAAGAACCGTACCGTCATCAAGTGTGACTGTGCCGTTCCATTTGCCGAAGACCTGGTGGCAGATGTTGCCGATAAAAATAACTCTTGATTTTGTGTAGTTGTCATAGAACGGGGTCATGGTCATCTCAAAGCGACCGTCGGACGAGGTAAATTTCCACGGCTTCATCCAATCGTTTTCGTCTTTTTCAAGATAGACTTCACCGATTTTGTGAGCCTTACCGTTGAGGAAAAGCGTATTTTCCGTAGCGGCACTCATATCGCCGAAGCCCCAGCCGATTTCAAAGCCGAAAATATCACCGTTTTCAAGCTTCGTGCTGCCGTTGCCCCAGTACCAGTTTGTATGGTACGGCCAAACTCCTCGACCCCAGTCGAGAACGCAGAACGAATCCGACGGGTCAAACTCGACAGTCATATCGCCGATTTTAACCGTTCCCGTTACGGGCATACAGTTTATTTTCTGATTGTAATAGAACTTTTTGCTGTCTCTATCGCCGAACGGAAGAGCCATTGCAAGATATTCATGGTTCGGGAACATATCCATTGAAATATCGACGGTGAAAGGCTTGCCTCCCGTGCGTCCGTTGAATTTAATTGTACGCTGTGTTTCGGTCACGTTAACGTCCAGGTTGAAGCCGAGCTTGTGACGTGAAAAGGTCTGCGGTGACATAGCCGTTTCGGAAAGCCCGAATCTTCCAAAGCTCAGAAGTCTGAGCGAGACAGCGCTGTAGCTTTTGCCGGTCTGCGTGTCAAAGAGGGTAACGTTTGCCGCTCCGCCGAGCGAGATATCAGCCATTGTGACCTGCATAACATAGCGGCTGCTTGAAATCTGGTAGAAATCCCATTCCTTTATGCGGGTCTTGTTGGCTTTAATAGCACTGCGGTCATATTGATAAAGCTCAGTGAAGCAATATCCGGGCTGAGTGAGGCTGCCGTCCTCTTTAAGCAGGGGAGTGGGCTCTGTTATTTTTATCTGTCCCGTTTCATCGAATGCCGAGGTGTAGAAAATTGTACTCATTGCGATAATGATCGTCAGAATAAATGAAGTTAACCTGATAACTTTATTTTTCATCGGATTTCCTCCTTCAAAAGTTCTTTTCCTTGCTTGCCGGTCATGTGTTCAATGCTTATTTTAATCATGCAAAGTATGCCGAATCCGCGTTCGACCTCTGCCGGAATTCCCTCAAGGCAGTCCGTGCAGTATTTTTCTGCGAGTGCCGTTACGGATGAACGCATCTCATTTTCGTCTGTTAGAATTTCAGCCTTGCCGAAGGCTACGACGCTCTTGAAAAGAGTGGTGTATTTTTCCTGAAGAATGTCGTCACGGGCAACGACGCAGAATGAAACCTTTTGCTCTTTTTTGATTGCGTCGAGCTTGTGCCCTGTTTTGGCGCAGTGAAGATAAATTTTGCCGTCCGTGTAGTAATAGTTAATCGGCACGGTATACGGATAACCGTCGTCGCCTAAAACGGCGAGCACTCCCGTTTTGCCTCGAGCAAGAATTTCTTCGCATTCTTCTTTTGAGAGCTGTTGCTTAATTCTTCTCATTTCTCTGAACAAAAAATCACCGCCTTATATTTTCTCTTTAATGCTTCCGAAAAGCTGACCGATGCTGTCTCTGAAAACAAGATCGGCGCTTGAGTCAAGGTCGGTTTTCCCTTTGTTGATAAGCACAATGTTTGAACCCCGGAAATAACGAATATACATAGCCGCAGGATAAACGGCGAGAGATGTGCCGCCAATGATGAGCAAATCGGCCGTTGAGATTTCACTGATTGCTTTTTCGACTACGTTTTCTTTGAGCGGCTCTTCGTAAAGCACAACATCGGGTCGGACAAGTCCGCCGCATTTTTCGCAGTGAGGAACCTTACCCTTGAGAGAATTCAATTTTTCGAGCGGGTATGGTTTGCCGCATTCCATGCAATAGTGAACAGCCGTCGTTCCGTGCAGCTCAATTACGTTTTTGCTGCCTGCCTTTTGGTGAAGCCCGTCAATGTTTTGCGTTATGACCGAGGAAAGCTTGCCTTTTTTCTCCATTTCGGCAAGAACAATATGCGCTGTGTTCGGTTCAACATTTATTTCAAGAAAATATTTATAATAGAAATCATAAAATACATCAGGCTTTGAAACAAAGAAGCTGTGACTTAAAATCGTCTCGGGCGAAACGCCGTATTCACGAACGGTGTTGTAAAGTCCGTCCTCACTTCGATAGTCCTTAACTCCGCTTTCGGTCGAAACTCCCGCTCCGCCGAAGAAAACCGTTTTGGAAGAATTGTTTATCAGTTCGGCGAATTTTTCAAGTTTTTTATTGTTCATTCAAATCACCCCTTAATACTTCGGCAGTTATTTATATTGAAATTATAGCATAATTGTAAAAAAATATCAAATGTATTGAGATTTTTCGCTGAATGCGTTATAATAAATTGATTTATTGTACTCACAGAAGGGGGAATTATGTGAGCGGAGAAAAAATGAACAATAAATTTCACTGGGGATTTGCTCTTATCCTCGTTACAATATTTCAGGTTTTGACAGGAACCGTTGTCATTACAGCCAACGGTTTTAACAGCACGCTTTTTGCGGTCTATGCAGGCTATTTGGTGCTTGAATGGGCGTATTTTGTTGTTGCTTCTGTTTTCTGCGGACAAAATAATTTTGAGCTTGAAATAATCGGATTTCTTTTTTCGGGAATCGGATTAACAAATGTTGCCACGGTCGACAACGATTATGCAATCAAGCAGGTTGTCGCCATTGTGCTCGGATTGTTCCTGTTTATCTTCATGCTTGTCGTCATGAGACGAACCGATATTGTTATGAAGCTGCGAATGCCTGTCGCCTTTGCTGCGGTCGGCTTACTCGTTGCCAACCTTGCGCTTGCAAAATATACGAACGGTGCGTTGAACTGGATTACAATCGGCGGAATGTCGATTCAGCCGTCGGAGTTTGTTAAGCTTGCATTTATATTTGTCGGTGCTGCGTCTTTGGACAAGCTTCAAAGTGCACGCAGTCTCACAAAATATCTTATTTTTTCATTCGGATGCGTCGGTGCACTTTTCCTTATGAAGGATTTCGGTACTGCGTTGATATTTTTCTTTACATTTATAGTTATCGCATTCATGCGTTCGGGCGACGTGAGAACCATTGCTCTCGTTTGCGTTGCGGCATTGCTCGGAGCGATAATGATTATCTATTTCAAACCTCATGTTGCAGCACGATTTAAAGCGTACGGACATATCTGGGAGCTTATCAATGACGAAGGTATGCAACAGACAAGAACGCTTATCTACTCGGCAAGCGGCGGCCTTTTCGGACTTGGAATCGGCAAGGGCGAGTTGAGAAACGTTGTATTCGCTTCGACCGACCTTGCGTTCGGAATGATATGTGAGGAGTGGGGAATGATCGTCGGCTTGACGATAGTTATTACATATGCTTTTATTCTTCTCTATGCAATCAAGGTTGCGAGAAATACCCGTTCGGCTTTTTATGCGATAACGGCGTGTGCGGCGGCAGGACTTTTGCTGTTCCAGACGAGCCTGAATATTTTCGGTGTAACGGATATTCTGCCGTTTACGGGAGTTACGCTTCCGTTTATCAGCCGAGGCGGTTCGAGCGTTATTTCCTCATGGGGCATGCTTGCACTGATTAAATCGGCGGATATAAGAACTTATCCTAAGCTTTCGCAGACAATTCTGCCGGATCACCCTCTTTATCCGCCCAATATAATGATAGGCAAGAGGGCCAAACGTAAGGTTTATGTTCCGCCTGTTGTTGAACAGCCGGTCAGAGTAAAAGGCTCGGCGGCAGATGTTCCGGTCGGCAGAAAGAGAACAACGACCGGCAGAGGCGATGTTCCGATAAGCAAAAAGAGGACGCCATCGGCTCAGAATTCAAAGGACATTCCGATATCACGGAAAAAATCCGGGAACGGGAGGGCTAAATAAATGAGAAATACCACAAGAAGAGCCTTTGTTCTTTATTTTGTTATAGTTGCATTTTTCTGCGGTCTTGGATTTATGATGTACAATTTTTTTGTTCACGGTTCGGAATGGACGTCAAATCTGGTAAATCAACATATTTATAAAAACGGTGAAATTTCCAGTGCAGGCACAATTTTTGACCGCAACGGAACAAAGCTTGTTTATTCCGAGGACGGCGTGAGAATTTACAATGATAACAGGACGATTCGCAAGGCAATGCTCCACGCAGTCGGCGACAATTCTTCGTTTATTGCTACGGGTGTTCAATATGTTTACAGCTCAAAGCTTTCCGGCTATGATTTTGTGAACGGAGTTTATAATCTAAAAAAATATAACCGAGGCAACGATATCAATCTTACTCTTGATGCCGATATATGCAAGACGGCTTATGAAGCGATGGACGGCAGAAAGGGAACGGTTGCGGTTTACAATTATAAAACCGGTGCAATGGTTTGCATGGTGTCAACTCCGTCATACGACCCGGAGAATAAGCCTGATGATATTGATGATAATCCTGACAAATATGAAGGAGTCTACCTCAACCGATTTGTATCGGGTTTGTATACCCCGGGCTCAATATTCAAGGTTATAACGGCTATCAGTGCGATTGAGAATATTCCGGATATTTATTCACAGACCTTTGAATGTACGGGCGAATACGCAACCGGCGACGGCAAAATTATATGCAGCGGCGTTCACGGTACGGTTGATTTTGAAGAGGCTTTGAATCATTCGTGTAATGTAGCTTTCGCACAGATTGCAATTCAGCTCGGTCAGTCAAAGCTCATGCAGACTGCGGGCGAGCTTGGTTTCAATACAAAAGAGGACATGGATCAGATAACGGTTTCGGCAAGTAAGTTTGATGTCAGCAAAACGACAAAAACCGACCTCGGCTGGGCAGGTATCGGTCAGTACACCACAATGGTAAATCCGTATCATATGCTTACGATTATGGGTGCGATTGCCAATAACGGAGTGGCTACAAAACCTTATTTCGTTCAAAACATGGTGTCGCCCGACGGCAAGGTCGATGTTATCGGCAAAACCGCTGTCAATAAGACTGTAAATGTTACTCCCGAAATTGCGGCGCAGATGAAAAAGCTTCTGCGTTCAAACGTTGTGAATTATTATTCCGATTCAACTTTCCCGGGACTTCAGATGTGCGGCAAAACGGGAACAGCGGAGGTCGAGGGTGGCTCACATGCTTGGTTTGTCGGTTTCTCTCAGCGAGAGGATACACCGTATGCTGTTGTTTGCATTGTTGAAAAATCCGGTTCCGGACTCTCTGTTGCCGGCGAAGTGGTTAATGAAGTTATGCAAGAGGTTTGCGGCTGACACAATATATTGTGAGCAAAAAAAACAAAGTATACTAAAACAAAAAAATAATCAAAAAATTTTTATGAAAAAGTAAATATATTTCTAAAAAGAAACTATAAAAATCTTTTTCGTGCTATTATAATAAAAAAGCGGAGTGTTCACTTCGCAAAATAAAAAGCATGAAAATGCAAAAAAACAAAAAGGAGAGATTTTTTCATGAAAAAATTCTTAGCAATTCTTCTCTCGGTAATCATGCTCTTCACGCTTGGCGTTGTAGCATTTGCCGAGGACGGAGAAAAACCGGAGAGGGATATGCCTTATGATACCGCAAAGCAGCCGGGCAAGGTTGTATTCTCGATTGAAAATACATACATTGATGCTGCAAAAGAGTATTCTATCCCAATCACCATGAAGTCCGATTATCTTGAGAAGATTCCCGAAAATGCAGAAACATTCTATTTCGGATTCTCAGGCATCAGCTTCTCAACAAGCGAGAAGGATATTGTTGAGATTAAGAAAATCAGATTCTCTGATGAAATTGCTGCTGATGATCAGCTTGCTGTCAACCAGGTAGATCTTGAGAACGGCATGGACGGTTCAATGGCTTTCAAGATCAAGAAGGCTGATTTCAACAAGTTCTTCTCAACATCCGACGAAGGTATCGTTATCGGCTATATTGACGTTGTTACAACCGAGGATGTTCCCAAGGAGTACGGTAAGGACTTTGGCAGAATCGTATTCTTCCCGTATTTTGACCTTTACTCAGAAGATGAAGAAGGCAATCCGAACGGCTGTGTTGCCGATCCTAATGCATCGGGCTGCTCTGTAGGCTATACGGATGCAGAAGGCAACTTCACAGGTATTTTCCTTGACGAATCCGAGAATGATGAAATCATTTTTGATACAGCTTGCTTCTACCATGCACCTTATGTTCCGACATGGAAGGAAAGACTTGTAACTTGGGCTAAGGGCCAGGGCGTTATCATCTGTGGTTTCTTCATCACAGTATTCAGCATCCTTGAAGAGCTTCTTAAGAAATAATTTTAATTGAATTATTTGAAGGACGGTTTTGCCGTCCTTCTTTTTTGCTTTATTTTGAAAATTCACAAAAAATTTGCTTTATTTTGTCAATGTAATAGAGTATAATAAATATATTATTTCGAGAAATTCTTATTAACAAGGAGACAGACCGATGGTTGACCTTATAAAAAGAAATACACCGAGAATTGCGGATCAATTTGTGCTGAAAACGATTGATTCGGATAACGGATATGATTGCTATGAAATTTATTCCGAGGATAAAAAAGTTGTGCTTGCCGGCAATTCGCCGCTGAGTCAGGCCATGGCTTATTATGACTACCTCGGCAGATATCACGGCGTTGTTATAACAAGCGGAGATTATGATATTTCAACAATTTCTTCCGCACCGCTGCCCGAGGAAAAAATCAACCGCACGATAAAAAGAAAAATCAGAGCAATGACGAGCTATGAAGCTTTTTCACTCAGCGGAAATTTTCGCGGCTTTGACAGATGGGAAAAAGAAATTGATTTTATGGCAATGCACGGATTCAATCGTGCTCTTCAGCCGGTCGGTTTTGACGGTGTGCTTTTCAGGACGCTTACGGATATCGGTATGCCGGAAAATTTTTGCCTTGAATTTTCATCGGGACCGGCGTTTTTGATGAATCAGCTCACGGGTAATATTGCAGGAACGAATTCAGTCAACAGCAAAGAGTATCTTGAGAGAAAAATTACCGTCGGCAAGCTTATAAGTGACCGTGAAAGAAGTCTTGGAATCGAGCCGATTTTTCCTGCGGCAATTCCGAGCGTGCCGTTCAGCCTGAGGAAAAAATATATCAAGATGGATATTTTTAAAGCTCCGATGTGGCACAATTTTCCGCCGATATTTTTTATCAGGCCGAAGAATGCGTTCTTTTCGGTGTTCAACAAAAAATTTCTGACAGTTCAGCGTGAGGCTCTCGGCGAAACACACAGCTACATCTTTGAGGGCGTGTATGAATCCGACAAAAAGGGCTACAACTCTCATCTTGCCGACCTTGGCAAGGCACTTGAAGAAATGCTCAATGAGTTTGACAAAGACGCAGTTTGTTATCTTCACACAAGCTCAATAAATGCCGACTTTTTCAAGAGCTGTTCGGGTGACAAATATATTTTTCTTGATGATTGCGAGATGAGCAAAAATTCCGACACCCTCAGCGACAAAAAATACATTCCCGAAGTCAGCGGTAATCGTTATGGCAGGACAGGCATTTACGGAAACGTGCAAAAGCTTTGCGACAATCCGTTTGCAAATTCTGAGCTTGGCGGAGCACTTGCGTTTGATACGTTTGACGTCAACCCCGTTTATTGTGCTGCGGCGTTAAAGGCAATAACAGCCTCCGACAGCTTTGAACGGGACGATTTCGTCAGAGATTTCTGCACTAAGAGATATAAAACGGATTCTTTTTCTGATGACATTATTTCGCTTATCGATCTCTGTTCGAGCGATGAATGTACAGGTTCGATTATCTGCGCCCGTCCGTGTACCAACGTTAAGCACACTGCACCGTATGATACGATGGAACGCAGCTACGATTTCCATAAGCTTTATCCGATTGCTCAGAGGATTATTAACTCCGAGGATAAAAAAATTGATGCGATGCGTGCCGATATTCAGTCGATAGTTCGTCAATTTCTTTCGGATCTTGCGTATCCCGTTTACATCAAAGCAACGGAATTTTTCCGAGAAAAAAATGTCAGAAATTTTGAGCAGGCAAGCAACCTTTTTCTCGAAATATGCGAGGATATCGACCGCCTTTTAAGAACAAGAGAGGAAACAAATTTCTGCACAAAATATGTTGAGGCTCAAGAGCTTGGCAGCAGTCAGGAAGAAAAAGAATCCTTGCAGATTAATTTCCTTTTGCTCCACACAATTTGGGGTCCGTTCGACCATTCGATTCTTTACGATACGGTTTGGAACGAGTGGGGCGGCATGGTAAAGGATTATTATGAAGCAAGATGGCACATGTACTACCGTTCTCTTGCGGCGTACTTTGACAATCCGAAAAAGCTCAAGGATAATTCGAAAAAACAGCCTCTTGACCGTAACGAATATAACGGTTCATATCAGGCAAAGCGCCTTGCACTTTTTGAAAACAACTTCCTCGAAAATTATATTCCTCGCAAAAACGGAATCGGTGAGGAGGACACCGTGGAAGTGGCAAAGGAATTGCTTGAAAAATATTCAGAAGTTTATACACAGTTTTAAGGAGATCGACCATGAAAAATATCCCGAAATCAATTACCGCTCATATTGATGAAGTTGCGGAGAAATTAAAAAAATATCCGAAGCTTGAAAAGCTTTATCGCAACTGCTATCCGAACACGCTTGAAACGACGGCGGAGATTCTTCCCGACGGTTCAACATTTCTTTACACGGGCGATATCCCGGCAATGTGGCTCAGGGATTCCACGGCTCAGGTCACGCACTATCTTCCGCTGACAAAGGATGACCCCGAAATCCGTTCAATCATCCGTGGGCTTATCGTTCGTCAGCTGGCTTACATAAGAATCGACCCTTATGCCAATGCGTTTAACATTGAGAAGAACGGTCACGGTCACACAGATGACCTGCCGCTCAACGACCCGTGGGTTTGGGAGCGTAAATATGAAATCGATTCACTTTGCTATCCGTTCAGACTCGCATATCTTTATTATAAAGAGTCGGGTGACAGAACAATAATTGACGAGGATTTTATTAAGACGGCAAAGATCGTTGTTGACCTTTGGATAACGGAACAGCACCATTTTGAAAAGTCTCCGTATTCTTTCCGGCGATTTGGCTGTCGTTGGATTGATACTCTCCACAATGGCGGTATGGGCTATCCCGTCAATTTTACGGGCATGACATGGAGCGGATTCCGTCCGAGTGACGACAGCTGCACCTTCGGTTATCTTATTGCATCGAATATGTTCGCCGTTGTTGTGCTCAGATATATTGATGAGATTTTTACGGACATGGGAATCGACGATGCGGAGTTTCTTGCAAAAGTCAGAAATCTTCGTGATGAAATCGAGTACGGAATCAATATATACGGCACGGTTATCCATCCGAAATACGGTAGGATTTTTGCCTGCGAAAGCGATGGCTTCGGCAATCATGTTCTCGCCGATGATGCAAATGTTCCCAGCTTGCTCAGTGCACCGTACCTCGGTTATTGCGATGTAAACGATCCTGTTTATGTCAACACAAGACGATTCATTCTCAGCGAGGATAACCCGTTTTATTACACCGGTAAAGCGGCTTCCGGAGTCGGCAGTCCGCATACGCCGCATGGCTTTATATGGCACATTGCTCTTTCAATGCAGGGCCTGACCTCAACAGATTCGGAGGAGATTAAAGGCCTTATCGAAACGCTTGTTGCAACCGACGCAGATACCGGTTATATGCATGAGGGCTTCAACGCCGATGATGCGACGGATTTCACACGTCCGTGGTTTGCGTGGTCAAATTCAATTTTTGCCGAGTTTATTGAATCGGCACTTGATAAAGGTATTATATAATAAAAAATCTCCGCTTAATGAAAATTGAGTGGAGATTTTTGTTAAAGAACAAAAACAAGCTCGATTTTTTAAAATTTCCTATTGTAATTTCACCGAAATATATGTATAATGGTACGGTAAATTGAATGCGGACGAAAAAACAATGTATTTTGTTGCGTCTGCGGTAAATCCGTGCGCATTCGGCACACGGTGGAGGAGTTAGGAACATGCTGGGTAAATATGTTCGTATTAAGGTGACTCATCCGATCCACTCTTACAGCAATGAACAGGGCTTCACTTATGAGCTGAATTACGGCGAGGTTGAGGGAGCTAAGCAGTTCAACGCCTCTGTTAAAGGTGCATTCATCATGGGCATCAACCATCCGGTGCGCAGCTTTGACGGAAGAGTTGTTGGCATCGTCAGATATGACGGCAGTAATGAAACAGATTGGGTTGTAGCACCAAAAAGTACAAGATTCATCAACATTGACATTGCAAACGGCATTGATTTTGCCGTAAAAAACAAGAAGCATACGCTTGATTGTCTTTATGAACGCTCATGCGGAGCTGTTGTTTACAGAAATATCGGCGGAATGATTCGCTTCTTGCTTATCAAGAACAGGCGAAGTGCTCACTGGGGTTTCCCGAAAGGACATGTTGAACAGGGCGAAAACGATCAGCAGACGGCTTATCGTGAGGTTCTTGAGGAGACGGGAATAAGAATAAATATTCACCCCGATTTTATAACCAAAAGCCAGTATACAATTCAGGGCAAGGTCGAGAAAAACGTTAATATTTTTCTTGCATCGACTCAGGATACGCAAACGATTATTCAAAAGGAAGAAATTGAAGATTATATTTGGCTCGGATACGAAAAAGCTCTTAATAAGCTTCGCTTTGAGAATGACAGAAACATTCTTTCCAAGGCTTATAAATATCTTCTGAATAAAAAAATTATAACGGAGTAAAAAAGATGACAGACCAATTAATTCAGTCTATTGTAACCTTTTTCCAGGATAAGATACCAAATGAACTTACGGTTTTTATCATTTCTGTGCTTCCGGTTCTTGAGCTTAGAGGCGGTCTTATTGCCGCAAAGCTTTTGGACATGGATATTGTCAGAGCATTTATTGTTTGTTATTTAGGCAATATGCTTCCTATCCCGTTTATACTTCTTTTTCTCAGGAAAATATTTGATTTGATGAGAAAATCAAAGAAGCTCGGCAAAATCGTCGGCAAACTGGAGCATAAGGCGGAAAAGCACCGCAAGACTATTGATAAATACGGTGCATGGGGTCTGCTGGTGCTTGTTGCGATTCCCTTGCCGGGAACGGGCGGCTGGACAGGTGCACTGGTTGCCGAAATTATGGATATCAAGTTTAAAAAGGCTTTTCCGATAATTGCTCTCGGTGTGCTTATAGCAGGATTTATAGTCGGAGCTTTGTTCTACGGCTTGCTTGGAAACGTAATCTGAATTAAATAGCAATTTATACGGACAGGGATTTGACCTGTCCGTTTTTTGTCTCTAATAAAATATTTTTGAATTTTTCGTGAAAAATATCATTTTTCACTTTACATAACCGCCGTTTTAAAGTAAAATATATACGATATATCTGATATTACAATCAGGGTAGCGGGGGTATTCAGAATGTATAAAAGAATTTTGCTTAAGCTCAGCGGTGAGGTCCTTGCCGGTGAGCAGGGTCACGGTATTGATTTTGATATGGTGACCAACGTTTGTACATACGTTAAAAAGGTTGCAGATATGGGAGTTCAGATCGGTCTTGTCGTCGGCGGCGGAAACTTCTGGCGTGGAAGAAGCAGCGGCACAATGAACCGTACCAGAGCCGATAACATGGGTATGCTTGCGACGGTCATGAATTCGCTTGCTCTTTGCGAGGCTCTCGAACAGCTTGGCGTTAAAGCAAGAGTTATGTCAGCGGTAGGTATGCAGCCGATTGCCGAGCAGTATGTTGCCCGTGACGCTGTAGCTCATCTCAATGACGGCGAGGTTGTTATTTTCGGTTGCGGTACAGGATGTCCGTTCTTCTCGACCGATACAACGGCAGCTCTCAGAGCGGCTGAGATTGAGGCAGATGTCATCTTTAAAGCAACAAATGTTGACGGCGTTTTTGATAAAGATCCGAACAAGTACAGTGATGCCGTTAAATATGATACGCTTACTCATTCAGAGGTTCTCGCAAAGGGACTCAAGGTAATGGACAGCACTGCGGCTTCACTTTGCAGGGATAATTCAATCGCAATTCTCGTTTTCAATCTTGAAGACCCCGAGAATATTATCAGAGCCGTTAAGGGCGAAAATATAGGCACACTCGTTAAAGAATAAAATATAAACAAGTTAGGAGAATTTTCATGAAAGAAGTTTACAGCAATACCAGAGAAAAAATGACAAAGACGGTTTCTGTTCTCGGCAAGGACTATGCTGCAATCAGAGCAGGCCGTGCAAACCCGGGCGTACTTGATAAGGTTCTCGTTGATTACTACGGAGTTCCGACGCCAATCAATCAGATGGCCGCAATTTCGGTTTCCGAGGCTCGTATCCTTGTGATTCAGCCGTGGGATAAGTCCACTCTTACCCCGATTTACAAGGCAATTCAGGCTTCCGATATCGGCATCAATCCGCAGAATGACGGTTCCGTTATCCGTTTGACATTCCCTCAGCTCACCGAGGACAGACGTAAGGAACTTGTTAAGGACATCAAGAAGATGGCTGAGGATTCAAAGGTTGCAATCCGTTCAATTCGCCGTGATGCTATAGATAAAATCAAAAAGATGCAGAAGGCTTCCGAGATCACAGAGGATGACCTCAAAAACGGCGAAGAAGAGCTTCAGAAAATCACCGATGAATTTATCAAGGAGATTGACGCAGTCGCTTCAACAAAAGAAAAGGAAGTTATGTCAATATAATTGCGTACGCTTTGATTACTTTACAGGCAGGCTTTCACGGTCTGCCTGTTGTCAATAGAGGAGAATACCAAAAAATCGACCTGATGCGTGCAAGACTTGACGCATATAAAATCTACAGAAATTATGATAAAAAAACAGCAGCGTGCTTTCTTTTTCGGAATGTTGCTCGAATGGAACGATGTGTCCGAAAAAGAGAGTTGGCGGAGAAAAGCAGCTACGCTCGGATGAACAGAATTTTCATGAAATGTGTCCCGCATTTTTTGCTCCTCAAAGAACTTAGCTTTAAAGAAAAGCTGTTTTATATTTCAAAATTTATCTCAAATTATTTCAAATATAAATTTAAAAATATTTAATCAAAGGACTTGATTGCTCTATGGAAGAAAGA
>ERZ1026780.478-NODE-478-length-31907-cov-7.454603_pt1 | contig 31907 bp, 24 predicted proteins | sample MGYA00380126_ERZ1026780 | MGnify/ENA primary metagenome ERZ1026780 (study PRJEB33269, sample SAMEA4719762) | human gut metagenome | biome: human-associated habitat; feature: organic feature; material: feces | place: Cameroon | collected 2013-10 ... | reverse complement strand
CTTCGTGGCGGACCACGCCGCCGCGTCGTCGGTCGCGCTGCGCGGCGACGGCATCGTGCGCAAGACGGGCGCGGAGACGGTCACGCTGCGCTCCGCCTACGAGCCGCGCAACACGGCGCGGCGCGTCCAAGTGGACGCGGGCCTTCTGAACCTCGGCTACGCGCTGCCGCTCGTCTGCGCGGCGGGCGACACGCTCGTCGCCGAACGGCGGCCCTGGGGGCCAGAGCTTGCGCCGCCCGAGGCGGGGGAGGACAAGACGCGGCTCGTCAAGCGCGGCACGGGCCCTGTCACGCTCGACGCGGTCCCGGAGGGCGTCACGCAGCTGCGCGTCGAGGGCGGCGAGCTGCGCCTCGCCGATCCCGAGCGGGCGCGGAGCCTCGTCCCGTCCGCCTCGGAGACGGTGGCGGCGGCGTTCCCGGACGCGGACTTCGAGATGTATCCCGCGACGGACCACACGGCAGCCTATTCGTACATCCCGGATGGGCAGGAGGCGCATGGGTGGCACGCCGTCGTGCCGGGCAAGTTCAACGACCAATCGGCTGATAGCGCCGTCTTCTTCTTCGACCAGCGGCTCGGAAGCCCGAAGGACTGGCACATGGTCCTCCAGACGCCGCCGACGGGCGTCCTCGCCGTGAAGAACAACGCCTCGGCCTGGTGCGAGATCGACATCCCGTCCGACGGCGACTATACGCTCAGCTTCCGTGCGGCGCCGCGCGGCGGCTATGCGGGCGACCAGCTCGATGTGATGATTGGGCCGGACGCGGAGAACCTGGTCTCGTTCGGTGCCTTCTGTATTACGACCTGGAATGCCCCCTGGCGTACGTTCGCCTTCCCAAAGCTGCGCCTGACGGCGGGGCGGTACCAGTTCTGGCTGAAGGCGAAGGAGAACGACGCGGACCGCTGCACGCAGTTCGACGACTTCCGCCTCGTGCGGGAGCCGGATGCGGGCGAATGGGTGCTTCCGAACGGCGGCTTCGAGCAGCACGCGGACGGTTTCGAGAACGCCTTCACCCTCGCGAACGCCGCGCGCGTGCCGCGCTTCACGGTGCGGCAGTGCCAGCGCGAGAACAATGGCACGGGCACGGAGGGCACATCGAGCAACACGACCTTCTCGGTGCGGGGGACGGACGAACACGCCCACTTCAATCTGCCGTGGAACCGGGCGGGGAGCGAGACGCAGTTCTACATGTCCGGCATCGGCTCGCAGCTTGAGACGACGTTCACGCCGCCCGCCGGGACGTGGCGCTTCCGCGCGGACTTCTGCTGCTGGGCGACGTCGTGGGGCACGCACGGCTACAAGGTGGCGGCGGACCTTCAGATCGGCGGGACGGCGGTTGCGCTCGGCGTCGTGACGAACCAGTCGTACGCGCTCCTGCCGCGTACCTGGCCCGGGGTGTTCACGGTAGACGGCGCGACGCCCGTCACGCTGACGCTGACGGGCGACCTCCGCGCGGCGGGCCAGCGCTTCGGCCACGGCATCCTCGACAACCTCGCGCTCGTCGCGGAGCCGGGCGAGAACCTGCTCCGCGAGGGCGGCTTCGAGAGCCTGGTGCCCTGGAAGGTCACGGTCACGCCGAAGCCGAAGAATGTCACCGGTTCGATACAGCAGCCGTACGACAGCTTCTACTACGAGACCTTCTACGGCCTGGAGGCGTTTGAGGGCAAGGCCTGCATGAAGATCGTGAACGACGACACGGTCGCGCAGACCGTCACGTTCCCGACGGGCGGGCTCTACCGCCTCTCCGCGAACTTCGAGTCGCGCAGCACCCCCGGGTCGCTCTCGTTCGGCAACGGCCTGAACCCCGTCGCGTTCTTCTGCGCGCGGGGCGGCGTCACGAACTGGCTCGGCGTGACGGACACGGTGGCGATGACGAACTTCCACGAGTACGCCTGCCTCGTGCGCATCCCCGAGGCGGGCGGCGTCTACGACGTCGGCTTCCAGGGGCGGAGCGTGTGGGGCGGCGAGGGGTCGCCGACGGTGGACCGCACGACGCTCGTCGACGGCGCGCAGCTCTACCGCGTCGAGACGGCGCGGCCCCTCGACCTGCCGGAGGCGCTGGAGATCGACGTCGCGGCGGGCGCGCAGCTGACGCTCGACTTCGACGGCACGAACGCGGTCCGCAGCCTCCGCCTCGCGGGGCGGAGCCTCGTGGGCTACGTCTCGCTCGCCGACCGCCCCGAGCTCCTCGGCGCGCTCAACGGGCGCGGCACGCTCTTCATCCGCCCGCGCAGCACGGTGCTGATCCTGCGGTAGCGCCTTTTCGGCTTGCACCCGGTTTCTCCTTGTAGTATCATACGCTTCTTCAAGGAGAAACCAGTAGATGCACACGCAGAACGACATTCCCTACAAGACCTACCTGACCGAGGACGAGCTGCCCGCAGCGTGGTACAACCTGCGGGCGGACATGAAGACGAAGCCCGCGCCGCTCCTGAGCCCCGCGACCGGGAAACCCGTCACCGCCGGGGAGCTGGGGCGCGTCTTCTGCGACGAACTCGTGCGGCAGGAGCTGGACGACACGACGCCCTGGTTCCCGATCCCGGACGAGATCCGCGACTTCTACCGGATGTTCCGCCCCAGCCCCCTCATCCGCGCCTACTTCCTGGAGCGCGCGCTCGGCACGCCCGCGAAGATCTACTACAAGTTCGAGGGCAACAACACCTCCGGCTCGCACAAGCTCAACAGCGCGATCGCCCAGGCCTACTACGCGAAGGCGCAGGGCCTCAAAGGCGTGACGACCGAGACGGGCGCGGGCCAGTGGGGCACGGCCCTCTCGATGGCGTGCGCCTTCTTCGGGCTGGACTGCAAGGTGTTCATGGTGAAGTGCTCCTACGAGCAGAAGCCGTTCCGCCGCGAGGTGATGCGCACGTACGGGGCCGCCGTCACGCCGTCGCCCTCGATGGAGACGGCGGTGGGGCGCGCGATCAACGCCGCGCATCCCGGCACGACGGGCTCGCTCGGCTGCGCAATCTCCGAGGCGGTGGAGGCGGCCGTCTCCACGCCGGGCTACCGCTACGTGCTCGGCAGCGTCCTCGCGCAGGTGCTGCTGCACCAGTCGATCATCGGTCTGGAGGCCCACACGGCCTTCGCGAAGCTCGGCGTGCAGCCGGATGTGATCATCGGCTGCGCGGGCGGCGGCTCGAACCTCGGCGGGCTCATCGCGCCGTTCATGGGCGAGAAGCTGCGGGGCGAGAGGGACTGCCGCTTCATCGCGGTGGAGCCGGCGAGCTGCCCCTCGCTCACGCGCGGCCGCTACGCCTACGACTACTGCGACACGGGCCGTGTCTGCCCGCTCCAGAAGATGTACACGCTCGGGCACGACTTCATCCCCTCCGCGAGCCACGCGGGCGGTCTGCGCTACCACGGCATGAGCGCGTCGCTCAGCGAACTCTACGCCGAGGGGCTGATGGAGGCGCGCGCCGTGGAGCAGACGGGCGTCTTCGCGGCGGCGCAGCAGTTCGCGCGCGTGGAGGGCATCCTACCGGCGCCGGAGTCGAGCCACGCGATCCGCGCGGCGATCGACGAGGCGCTGCGGTGCAAGGCCGAGGGGAAGGAGGAGACGATCCTCTTCGGCCTCACGGGCACGGGCTACTTCGACATGACGGCCTACCAGAAGTTCAACGACGGCGTGATGTCCGATTCCGTCCCGACGGACGCCGAACTCGCCGCAAGCTTCGCGAAGCTGCCCAAGGTCGGCTGAATTTATGGTATACTCACGCCGTATGAATCTTTCGCGGCGTGATTTCCTGGGAGCGGCGGCCGCTTCGGCCGCCGCGTTCTCGTTCCCGAACCTGCGTGCAGCGGCGGCCTCGCCGAACGGCAAGGTCAACATGGCCTTCGTCGGCATCGGCCACCAGGCGAAGCACGACTTCAACATGTTCGCGTACTACAAGGACATGGTGAACGTTGTGGCGTTCTGCGACACGCAGATGGGCGCGGAGCATACGCTCAACGTCCTGAAGGCGTGCCCGGACGTGCCGCGCTACCAGGACTTCCGCAAGATGTTCGACGAACACGGGCGGGAGATCGACGCCGTGTGCATCGCGATCCCCGACTTCGCGCACTTCCCGGCCGCGATGCTCGCGATGGCGATGGGCAAGGCCGTCTACTGCGAGAAGCCGATGGGTAACTGCTTCCGCGAGATCGGCCTTATGACGGCGGCGGCGAAGCGGCACAAGGTCGTCACGCAGATGGGCAACCAGGGCCATTCGGACGCCAACTACTGGCAGATGAAGGCGCTCGTCGCGAGCGGCTTCGTGAAGGACGTCACGCACGTCGACGCCTATATGTGCGCGAACAACCGCCGCTGGTTCAAGTGGAAGGGGACGCTGTCGGAGATGCCGGGCGAGGAGGCGGAGCCGGCGGAGATGGACTGGGACGTGTGGCTCGCGCAGCGTCCGTTCCGCCCCTTCAACCACAACTTCATCAACGGCGACTGGCGCTGCTTCTACGAATACGGCACGGGGGCGCTGGGCGACTGGGGCGCGCACCTCTTCGACGCGGCGCACGAGTTCCTGAAGCTAGGGCTCCCGACGCGCATCGAGACGGTGAAGAACGACCGCCGCACGCCCGTCGTCTTCCCGATGGCCTCGACGATCCGCTACGTCTTCCCCGCGCGTGGCGAAGGGCTCCCCGCCTGCACGCTCACGTGGCATGACGGGGCGGGCAACTTCCCGGCCCCCGTCGCGGGCGTGACCGACCGCACGTGGCGGCGGCGGGACTGCGGCGCGGAGCTGCACCTGAAGGACGGGCGCGTCTTCGCGCGCGCGAGCCACGGCAGCGCGCTCCAGCTCATCGCCGGGGGTGACGGGCGCGACCCGGCCGTCAAGGCGGCGCTGCGGGACTTCCCGAAGGGGACGAGCGGGCACTACCTCAACTTCCTCAAGGCGGTGAGGGGCGAGGAGAAGGCGAACAGCGATTTCGCGGTGGCGGGCCCGCTCTCGCAGGTGCTGGCGCTCGGCGCGGTCGCGCAGCGCCTTGCCGAGCCGAAGCTCGAATTCGATCCGGCCAAGGGGCGCTTCGTCGGAAACGACGCGGCGAACGCGCTCCTCGACGGCCCGCCCGTGCGGCGCGGCTGGGAGGAGTTCGAGAAGTTGTAGTAGTTAAGTGGTTAAGTCGCTTCGCTTTAAATGGATAAAGGTTAAGACGATATGGTGATGTGGTTCTTTGTTCTCGGGCTTCCGCTTGTGGCGTGGGGGCTTTTCTCGCTCGTGACGGCGACGGGCGCGGCGCGCGCGCTGGTGGCGTTTCCGCGCTCCAGGGCGGCGGGGCGCATCCTCTGTGCCGTGGGCTGGTTCTGGACGGCATATGAGTGCGACACGATCGGCATCGACGTCTTCGACAAGTTCTTGAAGGCTTTCCCCGGCGAACTGTGGATCCTCGCGGCCGTCCTGACCGTGCTGACCTGCTGGTGGATGGAGAACCTGCTGCCCATTCGCGGGGTGAGCGCGCTGTTCATGCTCTTCCCCGGCGAGATGTTTCCGATGATCCGACTCTGCGAGACGCCGTGGCGGCTGACGCTCGTCGTCTTCGCGTACGTCTGCGCGCTGGCGGGCATGTTCGGCATGTTCTATCCGTGGCGGGTGCGCCAGGCGTGCGCATGGCTGGCGGAGAGGCCGCCGCGCGTACGCGCCGTCGGCGCCGTCTCCGCCGCGCTGGGCGCGCTCTTCGCCGTCCTCGGCGCCCTCGCCGCATCGGGCGTGCTGAAGTAGACCCTCGTCGGCAAAAAACAGAAAAACCACGGGGAAACCCGTGGTTTTGCCGATGGAGCCAGGTAACGGATTCGAACCGCCGACCTGCTCATTACGAATGAGCCGCACTACCAGCTGTGCTAACCTGGCTTGGTTGAAAACGGATGATAGTATACACGATTACGCGGACGCACGCAAGGGGGATTTTGAACTTTTTTAATTTTACCTATTCACATTCGGCGTGGGTTTCGCTACAATATACTCTCAATTGTTTTCGGACCAATAGGAGTAAGTCACAATGGCGAACATCAAAGGCGGCCGTTCCGCCCGCAAACGCGACCGTCAGAACGCGAAGGCCAACAAGCGCAACGTCGCGGTCAAGACCCGTCTGCATACCGCGCACAAGAAGCTCTTCAAGGCGGCGGACGCCGGCAAGAAGGACGAGGCCGAGAAGGAGTTCAAGGATTTCGTGAGCGGCCTCGACAAGGCCGTGAAGAAGGGCGTGATCAAGAAGAACACGGCCAACCGCAAGAAGTCCCGCGCGCAGCTCAAGCTGAACAAGATGGAAGCGGCTGCCGCCGAGGCGGCGAAGTAAGGGCCTGTCCCTTCCGATGGCTGTCGACGGCCGTCGATGGCGGAACATTCGACGGCAATCGACGGAGGTCGGTTGCCGCCGGGTGTGTTTTTTCAATCTTTAACCAATAAGGAAAGGTCCACAACATGGCTAAGAAGACTCTGCGCGATGTCGATCTCGCGGGCAAGCGCGTTCTCATGCGCGTCGATTTCAACGTCCCGATGGCGAAGGACGGTTCGGGCACGATTACGGACGACACGCGCATCGTCGCGGCGCTCCCCTCCATCAAGTACGTGCTGGAGCAGGGCGCGTCCCTCGTCCTGATGTCGCACCTCGGCCGCCCGAAGGGCAAGGGCTACGAGGCGGAGTTCTCGCTCAAGCCGGTGGCGGACGCGCTTGCGAAGCAGCTGGGGCGCCCCGTCGCGTTCGCGCCGGACTGCCTGGCGGCGGACGACATCGTCAAGGCGATGAAGCCGGGCGACGTCACCCTCCTCGAGAACACCCGCTTCTACAAGGCCGAGGACGGCAAGGTCAAGAAGGACGACGACAAGAAGGGCATCCACCTCACGGAGGAGGAGTTCCAGGCGAAGAAGGCCGAACTCAAGGAGAAGCGCGCCGCGATGGCGAAGAAGCTTGCCTCCTACGGCGACGTCTACTGCAACGACGCCTTCGGCACGGCGCACCGCGCCCACGCCTCCACGGCGGTGGTGGCGGACTACCTGCGCCCGGCGGTGAGCGGCTTCCTCCTGGAGAAGGAGATCAAGTTCCTCGGCGACGCGGTCGAGAACCCGGTGCGCCCGTTCGTCGCCATCCTCGGCGGCGCCAAGGTCTCCGACAAGCTCAAGGTCATCAAGAACCTGCTCGGCAAGGTCGACACGCTCATCGTCGGCGGCGGCATGGCCTACACCTTCCTGAAGGCGAAGGGCCAGAAGGTTGGCGCCTCCCTCTGCGAGGACGACCAGCTCGCCTACGCGAAGGAGATGCTGGAGGCGGCGGCCGCGAAGGGCATCAAGTTCCTGCTGCCCGTCGACAACGTGGTGGCGAACAAGTTCCCGGCCGAGAAGGACGCAAGCGACGTCACGCTGAAGGTGACGGAGGGCGACATCGAGGACGGCTGGATGGGCCTCGACATCGGCCCGAAGACGATCGCCCTCTTCAGCGACGCCATCAAGGCGGCGAAGACGGTCGTCTGGAACGGCCCGATGGGCTGCTTCGAGTTCGCGCCCCTCGCGAAGGGCACGTTCGGCGTGTGCGACGCGGTCGCCACGGTGAAGGCGAACGGCGGCCTGTCGATCATCGGCGGCGGCGACAGCGTCTCCGCCGTGAAGAAGAGCGGCCGCGCGGCCGAGATGAGCCACATCTCCACCGGCGGCGGCGCGAGCCTCGAATACCTCGAAGGCAAGGTTCTGCCCGGCGTCGCGGCGCTCGACGACAAGTAGGCGACGGCCCCCTGCGGGACGCCTCCCGCGCGCGGAAAGCGCGTGAAAAAACAAAAACCGGCGTGCTTGACGCACGTCGGTTTTTTCTCTATACTTCTTTCCACCATGAGCATTTCACATACCCACGTGCTGTCGTTCGCGGTTCTTGCCGCGTGTACACTCGCGCCCGTCGCGGCGGTGCGGGCGGCGGATGCGCCCGAGGCGGCCCCGTCCAAGGCCGAAGACGCCGCGATGAAGGAGGAGCTGAAGTACATCGGCGCGCTCGTCGACGCGAACATGCCGGACCTCGCGGAGCCGGTCATCGACGCGGCGAAGAAGAAGTGGCCGCAGCTGGGGCCCAAGCTCAAGGTGCTGGAGATCCAGGGCGACCTGCGCCTCGGCAAGTTCGCCGACGTGCAGAAGGTCGTCGACGGCATGAAGGACAAGAAGGGCGGCGAATACTGGGCGCTGCGCCTCTCGATGGCCGACGCCTACTACGCCCGCTCCGAGATGAAAGAGTGCCGCAAGATCTACGAGGAGTTCTTTAAGACCGTGCAGCAGCCCGGCGCCGACCTGCTGGACTTCTACGTGGAGTCCGGATTCAAGTGGGCGCAGATCTGCGTGAACGAGAAGAACTTCGGCGAGGCCGTGAAGATGTACGCGGGCCTCCTCGCGAAGATCCCCGAGACGGGCGCGACCGAGGAGCGGTGGTGCGCGGTGGCGATGGAGGACGTCTCGCTCCTCATCCGCCTCGCGGAGGAGATGAAGGATCCCAAGAAGGCGAAGGTGCGCGCGGACTACCTGGCCCAGGCGACGAAGATCGTGAACAAGCTGCTCTGGAAGAACGAGCTCATCATCGTCTTCGGCAAGGCGATCGCGATGAAGGCGCACATCGAGGTGCTCAACGGCGACATGGAGAAGGCCCAGGGGCTCGTCAACGAATACATGCCGCAGCTCTCGCAGATCCACGCCAGCCTCCTGGAGCAGGATCCGGACGGTCGCCGCGGCTACGTGCGCATGAGCCCGATGCCCGAGTGCCGCTACCTGCTCGCGCAGATGCTGTGGGAGGGCGCGCAGGCCGAGGCGAAGGAGAAGAAGCCGGACGAGGAGAAGATCAAGTCGATGCTGCTCGGCGCGCGCGGCAAGAACGGCAAGCGCAACGGTCTCGGCGCGTTCAACCACGCGGTCAACGTCTACGTGAAGTACCCCGAGGCGTCCTGCGCGGGCGCGGCGGGGCGGCTCTACGAGGACATCGCGGCGTTCGTCCTCGCGCGCTACAAGGCGGACCTCAAGAAGGCCGTCAAGATCTCGCCGGACCAGATGAAGAAGGTGCGCCGCATGCAGTTCGAGAATGCGTTCGCGGTCTACAGGACCGGCGACTGCGCGGCGGCCATCAAGGCCTATGCGCCGCTCATCGAGCAGTTCCCGGACGCCGAGGAGGTTCCCGGCGCCGTGGCGGTGTTGGCCGACTGCAACCTCTCGCTCTGGCACGACGCGAAGGACGCGCAGAAGAAGCAGGCCTACCGGGCGGCGGCCGACGCGGCGGAGCAGGACCTGGTGAAGCGGTTCGCCGGCGTGAACGACGCGCGGGCGCGCGCGGCGGGCGACGAACTGCAGCGGCTCGCCGCGAAGGAGCGCGAACTGGGCGCGCTCGCCCGTTCACAGCAGGTCTACGACCTCTACTTCAAGAACTTCCCGAACCACTACAACGCCGCGCAGCGCGCGCTCTCCCTCGCGGGGCTTGCCTACAAGGCCGAGGACTGGGAGCAGGCCGCGCACTACTACGAACTCGTCGCGACGGTCTACACGAATTCGCCGCATCTCGCGAGTTCCCTCCAGTTCCTCTCCGTCTGCGCCGCGAAAACGGGCGACACGGAGGCGCAGAAGTCCTGGCTGCGCCGGTTCGCCGGCACGACGAAGAAGCCGCTGGACCGCACGACCGCGTTCCTGCAGCTCGCGCAGATGCAGCAGAAGGAGGGCTTCGCCGCGTTCACCGCCGCAGCGGAGACGAACGACGTGACGGCCGCCGAGGCGATGCGCAAGGCCGCCTACCGGGACGTCGCGGGGGCGATCAAGGACTTCAGGACCGCGTCGACGGACAGCGCGAAGGAGCTGGAGTCGAACAAGGGCCTTTCGAAGGGCGACAAGGAGAAGTTCCTGCTCCGCCGCGAACAGGCGCTCTTCCTCGAAGGCGACTGTTGGCAGCGCCTCGCGTGGCCGGAGGACAAGATCCCCGTCTTCCGCATGCAGGCCGTCAAGGCGTACGAGCGCTACCTCGCCGCCTGCCCGAAGGGGGCATGGGGCCCCGTCGCGCTCGTGAAGATCGGCACGATCTACACCGCCGAGAAGAAGATGGACGAATCGCAGAAGGCGTTTGCGCGTCTGCAGAGCGAGTTCCCGGATTCCGACGAGGCCAAGAACTCGGTGCCGCGCCTCGCGAAGACGCTCATCGAGATGGGTCTCCGCCAGGAGGGCGTGGCGCAGTACAAGCAGATGCTGGAGACGACGGACGGCAAGTACACCGCCGGGCAGTTCCTCGCCGCCGGCGACGCGCTGCTGGAGGCGAAGGGCTGGGACGTCGCGGGCGAGGCGTACACGAAGTCCATCGAACTGACGAAGGCCGTCACGAACGAGAGCGCGAAGACGGCGATCATCGCGCGCGCCACGCTCGGCCAGGCCCAGGCGGCCGCCGGACAGAAGCTCTACGCCGAAGCGCACCAGAAGCTGGACCAGTTCGTGGAGAAGTACGCGAAGAGCAAGCTGGTCATCGACGCCTACGAACTCATCGTGGAGGTCGCCTCGGAGGAGGGCCGCGTGGAGAAGGACGACGAGCTGCGCAAGCAGTACTTCAACGCGGCGGTGCGCGCCATCAAGCGTCTGCGCGGCCACTGCAAGACCCAGGCCGAGATCGACGAGCTGGACCTCCGTTCGGGCGACGTGCTCGTGAGGAAGATGGAGGCCGAGGAGGCGATGAACCTCAAGGACAAGGCGAAGGAGACGTGCGGCCTCGCGGCGAACGCCTTCATCGCCTTCCTCATGTCGCACGAGCCCACCGCCGAACACCCGGCGAAGGACATGACGCCCGCCCAGCTCGCGAACCTCGAACGCTGCTACTCGTCCGCGCTGCCGCTCATGGCGAAGCTCGGCAAGGAGCAGACGGAGATGATCCTCAAGTACGGCGACACGTACATGGAGCTGTTCCCGAACGGCAAGCACAAGACCGCCGTCCAGAACGCCGTCAACCAGGCCAAGGCCGATCAGTAACCATCAGGATTCCAAGGAGTGGAGAAGACAATGCGTAAGAGCGTAGTCACGGCATTGGCGGCCCTCGCGTCCGCCGCCGTCTTCGGCGCCGTCACGGGGTCGATCACGACCGAGGGCGGCGCGACCCAGAAGGGCGTGATCCGCTGGAGCATGCGCGACAAGGCGTATGCGGTGACGAAGGGCAACACCGAGATCCAGGTGAAGCCCGCCGACGTCGCGGAGATCGAGATCGACAAGCCCGCCGGGTACGACGAGGCCGTCGCGCAGGTCCAGAAGGGGAAGGGGGCCGCCGCGATTCCCGCGCTGCAGCAGATCGTCAGGGAGTACCGCCACCTCCAGTGGGACAAGGTCGCGGGGCGCTACCTCGCCGAGGCCTATCTGTCGGCGGGCAAGGCGAACGACGCCCTCCGCGCGTGCGAGGCGATCATCGACGACGACGCCACCGCCGCCTACACGGGCGAGCTTGCGCCCGCCTACTGGAGCGCGCTGCTGGCCCTCGGACGCAAGGCGAAGCTGGAGGCGCAGCTGGAGAAGGCGGCCAAGAGCGGCGACCGCTTCTCCGTCGGCGCGGCGCTCACCCTGCGCGGCGACGTGATCCTCAAGGAGGGCGCCGAGTCGAACGACGCCGCGAAGAAGGCCCTGACCGACGGTTATCTGCGCGTCGTCTTCCTCTACGCCGACGACGAGGTTGCCGACCGTCTGCGCCCCGAAGCCCTCTACAAGGCCGCGCACTGCTTCGACAAGCTCGGGCAGAGCGGCCGTGCGGACGCGATGCGCACGGAACTCAAGCAGAACTATGCGGCGAGCCCCTGGGCCGCGCGGTGATCTTTCCTGCCCACTCTCAACTTTCAACTTCCAAACAGAATCAAGTTTAAAAAGCTTCAAAAAGGAACAAACACATGAACATGAAGAAGATGCAGAAGTCGGTGATGGCCGCGATGATGATGCTCGGCCTGGTTGTGGCACCCGTCGCGGCGGGCGTGGCGATGGCGCAGGATGCGGCACCGGCGACGCAGAAGCAGCAGCAAGGCGGCGGCGACCTTGTCGGCGCGGACGGCAAGGCCGTCGATCCGAGCCAGCAGCAGAAGTCCGGCGGCGGCTTCTTCGACATCGTCTTCGGTTCGGGCGTCGTCGGCGCGATTCTCTGGTTCGCCCTCTTCGCCGACGGCGCGATGGCCATCTACTTCGCGGTGGACTGCTTCGTCCTGATCAAGCCCCAGAAGCTCATGCCGACCTCGCTCATCACGAACGTGCAGAGCGCGATGGTGGAGGGCGACGTGATGAAGGCCCTCAAGGTGTGCGAGAACGAGCCGAGCGCGATGTCGAACATCCTCAGCACGGCGTTCCAGCACGTCGAGGACGGCTACGACGTCATCCAGGAGGCGGTCAACGGCGCGGCAGACCTGGAGACCGAGCGCCTGACGCAGCGCCTGACGTGGATTTCCGTCTGCTCGAACCTCGGCCCGTCCCTCGGTCTGCTCGGTACGGTGCAGGGCATGATCCTGACGTTCGAGGCCCTCGCCCAGGGCGGCGCGGGCGACGCCTCGATGCTCGCGAACTCCATCGGCCAGGCCCTCTGGACGACGGCCGCCGGCCTGTGCGTCTCCATCCCCTCCATCACGATCTACTACTCGCTGCGTAACAAGGCGACCCGCCTCATCATGCGCATGACGGCGCTCACGATGGAGCTTCTGAAGGGCCTCCGCAACGTCGAGGTCGTGGACGAGAACGCGCAGCAGGCCTAAACCACCGGTTCGCATGCGTCCCCACAGGACCTGAAAGGACCGTCGGACATGGCACGAAAGAGTCAAGAAAACCCGCAGCTGGACATGACGCCGATGATCGACGTCGTCTTCGAGCTGATCATCTTCTTCGTCGTGACGCTCACCCAGGCGACGGCGAAGGACGAGACGGTGAAGCTGGAGGACGGCAAGCACGGCATCGAGCTGACGCCGGACGAGCTGCCCCCCACGCACCTGATCGTCGATGTCGCCCGGAACGGGCGCATCTCGATGTGCGACGTCACGATCACCCCCGCCGAGCTCGGCCGCCGCGTCAAGGAGCGTCTGCGCAAGTACGGGGAGTTCCCCGTCCTCATCCGCGCGGACTACCGTGCGCGGCACAAGTCCGTGGCGGAGGTGATGAACGCCTGCACGATGAACGGCATCTGGAAGCTCTCGTTCGTGGCGGTCTACGACCGCAAGAGCGAGAAGAAGTGAGGTTCCGACCATGGCACGCAAGGAACAGGAAAACCCGCAGCTGGACATGACGCCGATGATCGACGTCGTGTTCGAGCTGATCATCTTCTTCGTCGTCACGATCAAGCAGGAGGACATCTTCTCCAAGCTGAACGCGAACCGCCCGGCCCCGAACACGTCGGCGGCGGCGAGCGAGGAGCACGATACCCAGATCAAGATCGACATCGGCCCCGGCGGCTTCGTGTTCAACAGCCGCGGCGTTTCGCTCAAGGAGCTTGACCGCAACATCAAGCAGCTCGCCGCCGTCTCCAAAAAATCGACGGTGATCGTGCGCTGCACGATGGATTCGCCGCACAAGTTCCTGGTGGACGCGCTTGACACCTGCAACAAGTACGGCATGTACAATCTGTCGATTTTCAGCATGTAACCCGTGGAAGGAGGATCGTTCGCGATGGAAACGATCGACGAGGAAGAGATCAAGGAGCAGCTTAAGGAGGAGATGGCCAAGTTCGAGGACGACGGCTACTTCCGGCGTCTCATCAAGATGTTCATCGGCCTGGGGCGTCCGCGCAACTCGCCGGAGTACAAGGAGGCCATCGTCGAGCTGCAGCGCCAGACCGCGCCCCTGCTGGCGATCCTGCTGCCGATTCTGGTCGTTGCGACGCTGTTCGTGGTGACGGCGGTTTCCGGTTCCGGGAAGCGGGAACTCAAGGTCGAGATCGTGCAGGCCGACCAGCAGGACGATGCGCTGGATGAGATCGAGACGCCGCAGGAGACGGAGCCGCCGCCCGAGATGGACAACATCGAGATCACGGTCGATGCGCCGTCGATGAACCCCACCGAGATGGCGTCGGAGGCGGCCCCCGCCCCCACGGCCGAACCGCAGTCCGTGAAGGTGGCCTCCGTCGACGCGATGCTCAGCATCAAGAGCCCGGTCACGATGAAGTCGGTGATGGGCACCTCGCGCGGCGCGGGCGTGCGCGGCACCTACACGCGCGGCGGCGCGTCCTATGGCGACGCCGCCACCGAGGCCGCCGTCATGAAGGCGCTCCGCTGGCTGAAGGCGACGCAGCAGGGCGACGGTTCGTGGCCGACCTGGGGCAGTCTGGAGGGCTTCAAGAACCAGCAGGAAAAGGCGTTTAAAGAAAAGAAGATCAACAAGGCCGCCTACGACGGCGCGATGGCGACCTACCAGAAGTACAAGAGCCTGGGCCTTGAGAAGGGTATGGACGCCGCCGCCGGTGCGGGCTTCGCGATTCTGGCCTATCTCGCCCACGGCGAGACGCCCGCCTCCAAGGAGTTCGGCCCCACCGTCCAGAAGGCCCTCGACTACCTGATCAACAGCGTCTATGTCGTGAAGGGCAAGGACGGGAAGCCGGTGAAGGACCCGAACGGCAACACGCCCTACATCCGGATGTCCGGTGCGGGCGGGTCGGAGTACGGCTTCCTCATCGGCACCTACGCCCTCTGTGAGGCATACGGCATGACGAAGAACCCGAACGCCCGCGAGGCCGCCGAGAAGACGCTCGGGCGCATCATCAGCGGCCAGACCGCGACGGGCGGCTGGAACTACAACATGGCGCGCGTCACGAAGGACGGCCCGGACGACATTTCGTTCGGCGGCTGGGCCATGCAGGCCATCAAGGCCGGCAAGATGGCGGGCATCCACCTGCCCGGCATGGAGGAGTGCATCAAGAAGGCGGTCAACTGCCTCAAGAAGCGCAACTACTCCGAGAAGGCCGGCTTCGTCTACCGCGCGACCACCAACCACAAGGGCGGTACGGGCGGTCTTGCGGGCGTCGGCTGCCTTGCGATGCAGCTTCTCGGCTACGCCAAGGAGAAGGAGGTCGCGAACGCCCTCAATGTGATGCGCGACTGGCAGCCGTCGCTCGACAAGGTCTACTCCTATGCACCGGGCAAGCCGCAGAACGCGCAGTACTACTGCTACTATGCGGCGCAGTGCAAGTACCAGGCGGGCATGTGCAAGGACGCGACGCCGGCGAACTTCACGCTCTGGAAGAAGTGGAACGCCGAGATGAAGGCCCTCTACACGAAGGCGGTCATCACGGTCACGGACAAATCGGGCCAGCCGGTCACGGTCAAGGACCCGGCGGGCAAGGACCGTCCGATCGGCCGCTGGGAGAACAAGGACCACTACAACTACGACGTGATGGGCACCTGCCTCGCGGCCCTGCAGCTGATGGTGTACTACCGCTACCTCCCGACGACGCAGCTCAAGGCGACGGAGGTCGAGGCCGACGTCGAAACGCTCTCGAAGGACAAGGGCGGCGAGATCAGCGTCACGATTGACATCTGACCGCGCACCATGCCGGGACATCATGCCCTTTAGCCTCTTTCTCGCCCTCAAGTACCTCAAACCGAAGCGCAGCGTGACCTCCGTGATCACCTGCGTTTCGGTTTTGGGCGTTCTCCTCGGCGTCGCCGTCGTCATCATCGTGCGTGCGGTCATGACGGGCTTCGGCGACCTCTGGGAGGAGAAGATCCTCGACTTCAAGCCCCACGTCTCGCTCACGTCCTACGGCGGGGGGCAGGTCGTCCAGGACGAGGACCGGCTTGCGCGGGACCTTGCCGCGCTCCCCGGCGTCGTGTCCGTCTCGCCCGAGATCGACACGCGCATCATGCTCTCCTTCCGCGGGCGCGTCTCGGCCCCGATCGTGCTGGGCGTCGACCCCGACCGCTTCCGCGACGCCTACAAGATCGGCGCGCCGCGTGCCGGCGTCTACGACCTGGAGGGTGATTCGATCATCCTCGGCGTCGACCTCGCCCGTTCGCTCGGCGTGTGGGTGGGCGACGACGTGACGGTCTACTCGCCGAAGACGCTCGCCGCGCGCGACGAGATCTTCCTGCCGCTCAAGTGGCGCGTGACGGGCATCTTCTCCTCCGGCCAGCGCGACTACGACGCGGGCTTCTGCGTCTGCTCGCTCGCGAATGCGCGGGACCTGATGGGACTGGAACACGGCGTCTTCGCGATCCACGTGAAGACGGCGGCCCCGGGGAACGCGCCCGTCTTCGACGCCCTCTGCGGACAGATCCGTGCGCGCGCGCCGTCGTGCCGCGTCGTCACGTGGCGCGAGGCGGACCGCGAACTCTTCAACGCGCTCGCCGTCGAGAAGAACATGACCGCGCTCCTCCTCATGCTCGTGACGGTCGTCGCGCTCTTCTGCGTGATGAACACGCTCCTCGTCCTGACCGTGCAGAAGACGCCGGAGATCGGCCTCCTCAAGGCGCTCGGCTTCCCGCGCGGGAAGATCATGGGCGCGTTCGTGGTCCACGGCCTCGTGCAGGTGACGGCCGGGGTCCTGGTCGGGCTCGGGCTTGCGTACGCGATCCTGCGGAACCTGCAGAACATCGTGGACCAACTCGCGCACTTCGGCGTGCAGGTCTTTCCGAAGGCGGTCTACGGACTCGATGCGATTCCCTACCGCCTCGTCGCGTCGGACGTCGTGTGGGTCGTCGTGATCGTCTACGTCTTCGGTCTGCTCGCGGCCCTTGTCCCCGCGTTCCTGGCGGCGTCGAAGAACCCCGTCGAGGCGTTGGGGTCGTGAGGTTCGTTTCGTGAGGGAGGCCGCATGCTGCTGAATGTCCAGAACCTCGTGAAGGAATACCGTCTGCCGGGGCAGAAGCCCATCCGGGTGCTGGATGGGGTCTCCTTTGCAGTGGAGGCGGGCGAACACGTGGCGGTGGTCGGGCGCTCGGGCGCGGGCAAGTCGACGCTCCTCAACCTGCTGGGCGGGCTCGACGTCCCGACGGCGGGCGACGTGCTGCTCGGCGGGGTCTCGCTCTTCTCCGGGTTCGGCGCCGCGCGCCGCCGCACGCGGCTGCGGGCGACGCGCATGGGGTTCGTCTTCCAGGGGTTCCACCTCATGCCCGAGCTTGACGTCGTGGAGAACGTGATGTTGCCGACGATGACGGGGCGCGTGCCGCGTGCGGGCGCGCGGGCACGGGCCTGCGCGCTGCTGGAGCGGGTGGGCCTTTCGCACCGCCTCGGCCATCTGCCCGCCGAACTCTCGGGCGGCGAGCAGCAGCGCGTCGCGCTCGCGCGGGCGCTGATGTGCCGTCCCGAGATCGTCTTCGCGGACGAGCCGACGGGCAACCTCGACGCGCTCACGGGTGCCGAGATCCTCAAGCTGCTTTTCGAGGTCAACGACGCGCCGTTTGCGTGCGTGATGGTCACGCATTCGCAGGACGCGGCCGCGCGGTGCGACCGCACGCTCAGATTGGAGAAGGGACGGATTTCATGACGGAGAGACAGGAGATGCAGGCGGATATCGTGGTGGCGGGATTTGGTCCCGCCGCCGCCGGGTTCCTCACGACGCTCGGCCCCGCGCTCGCGCAGACGAAGGAGGACGGCACGCCGCTCTACGAGTCGAAGGTGATGCCGGGCTGTCCCCTCCAGGTCATGTGCTACGAGCGCGCCGACGACCCCGGCTTCGGCGTCTCCGGCATCGTCACGAAGGCCGCCGCGATCCGCCGCTCCTTCCCCGGCGTCGACCTGACGCAGGAGATCCCGAACTGCGCCGCCGTCGGCGAGGAGCAGACGGCCTACCTCTTCGACCACCTGGGCGCGTCGAAGCGTACGCCCCTCACGCGCCTCTGCGATTTCGGTTTCAAGTTGGGCGGCCTCTTCATGCGCGGCGGGAAATGGCACGCGCGCGAGCTGCCGTTCACGCCGCCGTTCATGGACAAGCGCGGCGGCCTCGTGCTGTCGATGGGATCCTTCATGACGTGGGCCTCCCAGAAGGTGATGGAGGCGGGCCTCATGGTCATGCCGGGCACGCCCGTCGCCGAACCGCTCTTCGCGGGAGACGCCGTGGTGGGCGTGCGCCTTGCGGACCAGGGCGTGGAGAAGGACGGGACGCCGATGGAGGGCGCGTTCATGCCGGGCATGGACGTCAAGGCCGCGCTGACCGTCGTGGCGGATGGCCCCGTGGGCGCCGTCGGGCGCGCGCTCGACGCGAAGTTCGGGCTTCCGAAGGGGCATCACCGCTACGACTGGGGCGTCGGGATGAAGGCCGTCGTGCAGCTGCCGGAGACGTGCGAGCTGAAGCCCGGCACGGTCATCCACACGCTCGGCTTCCCCGAGCCGGAGATCTTCGGCTTCCTCTACGTCTATCCGAACCGCACGGCCTCGCTCGGCATCTTCGTCGCGCCGTGGCAGGATACGCCCGTTCGGACGACCTACCGCTACCTCCAGCACTGGATGCAGCACCCCTACATCTGGCGTCACATCAAGGGCGGCAAGCTCCTCAGCTGGGGCGCGAAGTCGCTTCAGGAAAGCGGACAGGAGGGCGAGCCCTTCCTCTGCGGTGACGGCTACGCCCGCATTGGCGAGGGGTCGGGGACGACGGACGTCCTCGCGAACGCCGGCGTCGACGAGGCGTGGGAGAGCGGCGTGCAGCTTGCGCACGCCGTCCTGAAGCTGCTCAAGGAGGGGAAGGATTTCACGCGGGCGAACCTGGAGGCGACCTACGTCGCCGACCGCCGCGCCTCCGCCCTCGACCGCCGCCTGAAGAAGGCAACGGGCGCGCGCAACGGCTTCAACAAGGGCTTCTTCTGGGGCATGCTCGGCGAGGGGCTGCGCGGGATGCTCGGCCTTGCGCTCCCCTTCAGGTCCGTCCCGCCGGCGGCGCGCATCCCCGACCTCGAAACGGCCCTGAAGGGCCGCCGCTGCGACCGCGCGAAGCTCCGCGCGGGCGTGGAGGCCGCCGAGAAGGCGCGTAAGCCGCTCCACGACGCGGTGATGGACGCCTGCGGCTGGCCGGCGATCCCCTACGACGGCGAATTGCTGATGCAGCACCAGGACGCGCTGCTGCTCGGCGGCAAGGTCCAGGCCGCCCCCGGCTTTGCGGACCACGTCACCTTCGAGGATCCCGCGCTCTGCCGGTCCTGCACGAAGCACACCTGCATCGAGATCTGTTCGGCCCAGGCGCTCATGCCCTCCGACGAGCCGGGCGGCGTGCCGAAGTTCGACCGCGAGAAGTGCGTCCACTGCGGGGGGTGCATCTGGAACTGCGCCTGCCTCGTGCCGGGCACGGACCACGGCAACATCGTCTTCAAGGCCGGCGCGGGCGGCCTCCACTCGAACGAGAACTAGACGAGGAAGGATGGCAGCATGGTGCGTTTCATGACTGTGGGGGCGGGCGCGTTGCTCGCGCTGGCGCTGGGCGCCGCGACGGTTGAGGGGACGACCCTGAGGATGAAGGCGCCGGCGGCGCGCTTCTTCCGCACGGACGGCGCGGTCACGCGGTTCTCGGCGACCGTTGGATTCGACCCCGCCATCTACACGCTCAAGCGCAAGTACGAGGGCGCGCATCTGAGGGAGACGCTCATGGGCTTTCGCGTCTACGCCGACGGCCGCCTCGTCGCCGACACGGGGCTCGTCAAGCCGGGCGACGGCACGCGGGCGATCGAGGCGGACGTCGCGGGGGCGAGGCTGATCGTCCTTGAGAGCGTGGATGGCGGCTATTGGCTGGGCACGCCGCAGCTGCTGGCCCTTTGGCAGGACGTCCGATTCGCGGGGGCGCCGGACGCACGGGTGCAGGAAGACGTCTCAGGCGCCGAGACGCCGCAGTTCGGCATCCTGACGCCCGACGCGGCGCCCGCGCCGCACTTCACCGGCGCGTGGCAGTACGGCGTGCGGCCGCGCAGCCCCATTCTCCACCGCATCGCCGTCGTCGGCGCGGGTCCGATGGCGCTTTCCGTCGACGGCCCCCTGCCGAAGGGGCTTGCCTTCGACGCGAAGCGCCGCCTCCTGACGGGTGCGCTGGAGGCGCGGGGTGACTACCGGATCCCGTTCGTGGCGAAGAACGCGCATGGACAGGCCCGGCGCACGCTCGTCATTTCCGTCGGCGACAAGCTGTGCCTGACGCCGCCGATGGGATGGAGCGCGTGGAACGCCTGGCGGTGCGAAATCACGGACGGGATCGTGCGCGACACGGCGCGGGCGTTCGTCGAGAAGGGCCTGGCCGACACGGGCTGGACGTATGTCAATCTCGACGACGGCTGGCAGTACGGCGCGCACGTCTCGGCCGAAAGCGCGCGGAACGATCCCAAGCGCAGGGGGAAGACGCGCAACGACGACGGCACGATCCGTCCGAACGGCCATTTCCCCGACATGAAGGCGCTGGCGGACCATCTGCACGCCCTCGGCCTCAAGTTCGGCATCTACTCCTCGCCCGGGCCCCGGACGTGCGCGCGCTACGAGGGCAGCTACGGGCATGAGGCGCAGGATGCGGCCACGTGGAGCGCGTGGGGCGTCGACTACGTCAAGTACGACTGGTGTTCCTACACCGAGATCTTCCAGAAGGAGCTGGCCGGCCGCGCGCCGACGGACGAAGACCGCATCAAGCCCTTCCGGATCCTCTACCGCGAACTGCTTCAGCAGCCGCGCGACATGGTCTACTCCTTCAGCGGCGGGGGCGCGCGCCTGGGCGAAGAGAACGGCGCGAACCTGTACCGCACATGGGGGGACCTGAAGGACGGCTGGGGCTGCGTCCTCAATGCCGCGCGCTCGACGGCCGCGCGCTGCCAGTCCTCGCATCCCGGCTACTGGGCCGATCCCGACATGTTGGTGGTGGGCCGCCTCCACACGGGCGTCCTGGGCGAGCACGATACGCTGCTGACGCCGAACGAGCAGTACGCGCATGTCTCGATGTGGTCGATCCTCAACGCGCCGCTCATCCTGGGATGCCGCATGAACGCCCTCGATGCGTTCACGACGCGCCTCCTCGTCAACCCGGAGGTCATCGACATCAACCAGGACGTGGCGCATCCGCCCGCCCGGCTCGTGATCGACGCGGACGACGAATGGGCCTTCGTCAAGGAGCTCCGCGATGGCTCGAAGGCGGTGTGCGTGGTCAACCTCCGCCCGTTCAGGCGCCGCGTGAAGGTGGACTTCAGGCGTCTGGGCCTTGCGGACGAGGTGACGGTCCGCGACGTGTGGCGGCGGCGCGGCCTGGGCGCGTTCAAGGGCGCGTATGACGTCGAGCTTCCGCCCCACGCGCCGCTGTACATCCGCGTCCGCACGCACGCGGCGTCCGCCGAAGCGCCGTGCAGGGACTGCGATCGCTGAGGCGGAACGTCGTTAACGGCTCCTTCCCCTCCGCCATTATGAACTTCGGCCTGGGAATCGAAATGGTCTTTGTTCCAATGTTGCTGTTGCCGTTGGCGGTGAGTGCCTTGGCGTGGTGCCGACGGCGCAATGTCGGTGTGTTGACCTGGGCACTTCGCATCGTGCCGGCCGCGGCCGCCTTTCCGGCTTGCCTCTGCGCGGGTTGGATCGGCGGCTTTTGCTTCATGGCCTTTCCGGAAAAGGCGGCGCCGTTGGCCGTGCTTGCGCTGATTCCGCTCGTGGCGATATGCGTCATGATCGTCCGCTGGCCGGGATGGCGGGTGAAGGCGCCGAGGAACCGGTGGCTGAGAGGCGCGTTCTGGGGGGCTTATGCCTGCGGCAGCGCCGTTGGCGCGCTGGCGTTGACGGTTGTGGCTTCGACGGTTGGCTTCGGTGGCTTTATGGCTTACGCTTGCCGGACCATCGACTGTTCGTATGCGACGCAGGGCGAGATGGCCGGCGGACCGCGACGAGCCGCGTCGTTCGCCAAATGGCTTCCGCCTGAGGCGACGGACATCCGCTATTACAGCCAGGCGACGTATGGCACGTGTACGGAACGCCTGACCTGTCGCTGCAAGGAGGCGGACATGATCCGATTTGCGCAGGGCCACGCCTATCCACTTGCGACGAATGCGTTTACGATGCTGGAATATGCCTTGCCCGAGAGCGCGTCCGGCGGAAGCGCCGAGTATCGTCGCTGGGAGGAACGCCGGTCAAAAGATCTCGAGACGCAGCATCGGCTTGTCTTCGGGGAGGGGCCCTTGCCAAGGCGCTTTATCTCGCTGACGAAAAGCCATGCGTTTGACGGCAGTTCGTGTGGCGGAGAATGGCGTCTCATCCTCGTGCTCGATCTGGACACGAATGAGCTGACGGGCTACCAGTGGGGGTGTTGGCTCTAGCGGTCTTGGGTCGGATGAACGGGATGCGTAGGGGAGAACGTTTCCAATGGACGCAGAGGGGCAAGATGTGGTAATCTCTTGCACGGTCTCCGCAACAAGAGCGTTGCCCCAAAAGGACAATCGACTTGAGACTTGCAGACTTGCAAAAAACGACTAAAGATTTGAGCGAAAGGCTTGATGGGCCATGAAGAGAATTTTCCTGTTCCTTGTCCTGAACTTCGCCGTCATGATCGCGCTGATGGTGGTGTTTCATATTGTGTGCGCGCTTCTGGGAATCGACCCGAATGCGGCGTTTGCGACGTCGGGTGGGCTAGACCTGAAGGCGGTCGCGCTCTTCTCGCTCGTCTGGGGCATGGCGGGAGGGTTCATTTCGCTGCTGCTCTCCAAGCCGATGGCAAAATGGTCCGTAGGAGCGAGGACGATTGACGGAACCGAGGGCGAGGCCGAGCGGTGGCTCGTCGAGACGGTCCGTTCGCTCGCCGCGCGCGCGAACGTGCAGATGCCCGAGGTGGCGATCTACCATGGTTCGGCCAACGCCTTTGCGACGGGGGCCTTCAAGAACCATGCGCTCGTCGCCGTTTCAGACAGTATCATGGCGCAGATGACGCGCGAGGAACTGCGTGCCGTCCTGGGGCACGAGATGAGCCACGTCGCGAACGGCGACATGGTGACGATGACCCTCCTTCAGGGCGTGCTCAACGCCTGCGTGCTGTTCCTCTCCCGCGTCGTCGCCTATCTGGCGACGAACGCGATGGCGGGGCGGGACGGAGGCGGTGAGCGTCGGCGTGGTTCGAGCGGACTCTACTATCTCGTCTACTACGTCCTGCAGATCCTCCTCGGCCTCGTCGCCTCCCTGATTGCGATGTGGTATTCGCGCCATCGCGAGTTCGCCGCCGACGCCGGGAGCGCGCGGCTCCTCGGAACGCCGTCCTCGATGATCGCCGCCCTCCGCCGTCTTGGAAACCTCCAGCCCGGCGTGCTGCCCGATTCCGTCAAGGCGTTCGGCATCAACGGCCAGCATGCTTCGATCTTTTCGACCCACCCTTCCCTTGAAGACCGCATCGCGGCCCTCGAACGCCTCCAGCGCGGCATCTGAGCTGGTTTTCGGTCTGTCCGATCCGCCCGTCATGGAACCGCATCTCGGTGGAGAGCCGGAAGGCGTGCGCGTGATTGTGGCGCTGGGGTCGAACGTCGAGCCGCGTGCGGACTACCTTGCACGGGCCCGCGCCGCGCTCGCGGCGTTCCCCGGCACGTGGCTGGAACGGGCGAGCGCCGTCATCGAGACGACGCCGGTCGACGTGCCGCCCGAATATGCCGATCTCGCGTTTCTCAACCAGGTGCTGGTGCTGTGGACGACGCTGGAGCCGTATGACTTCTCGCGGCGGATGCACGCGGTCGAGGATCGGCTTGGTCGTGTGCGCACGGTGCGGAACGGTCCGCGCACCATCGACGTCGATCTCATCGACTTCGGCGGGCTCGTCAACGACGACCCCGCCCTCACGCTCCCCCACCCGCGCGCCCACCTGCGCGACTTCGTGATGCGTCCGCTCGCCGAATTGGGGATTGCGCTGCCCTCCCCTCTGCCCGTGCTCGACAAGAGAGGATGTCCCACAGTTTGAAGATGCAACCTGGGGATCCTCTGCCGACCGCCGACGGCGGTTGTGGTATACTGTTTCCTGACTTTGAACTGAGGTTGTTGCGAGGATGTTGTACGGAAGGGATCGGCGATGGAGTGCGGTAGGGAACGATGGAGCGAGAGCGTGGTTGAGGACGAACGATTGGACGGCGTGCCGGGCGTGCGGCTGCGGTCCTTGTCCGATGTCGAAGTGTCACGTAAAGTCATTGTGGACAACGTTTACTTCGTTGGCCTCGGCGTGATGCGTTGCTATTGCGGACGTTTCCGCTACACCTTCGACGACCGGGAGCCGTTCACGCTGGAGGCGGGCGAGTTGGCCGTCATCTATCCCGAACACTACGTGACGATCGAGGCCCTGGAGGCGAAGAACCGGCTGATGTACTGTTTCCTTGACGGGGCGGATACCGTGCCGTTCTTCGACGGACTGGGTTTCTTCGACTGCGCGCGCGGACGGACGTCGCCGCGCATCGGCGGCTTCCTCGAACTGCGGAGCCTCGTCGAGGATTCCGCGAACAAGACGCCCGCCGGGCACGCCGCCGCGCTGCGCTACCTGACGGACATGGTGATTTCCCAGCTGCGCGACCTCAAGATGAACGGCAACGCCTTCCTCTACGAGGCCGCCCGCCTCATTCACGCGAACCTGAAGAAGGGTCTTGTGCGGCTGGATCCGCTCTGCGCGCAGCTGAAGGTGAGCCGGGCGCATCTCCACAAGGCGTTTGTCGAGGCGGGCTGGCCGAGCCCGTCGGAGATCATCCGACGCGAACAGCTGCGCCTCGCCGTGCGGCTTCTGCGGGACGGGCGGCTCTCCATCCCCGAGGTCATGGACCGCGCGGGATTCGTCTCGCAGTCCCACTTCTCCACCTTCATCCGCAAGAAGACGGGCCGCACGCCCTGCGACATCCGCCGTGGACAACAGATTCCAAGAAACGTATGGACTCCTGTCAGAACGAAGGCGTCCATCGGCCTGTCAGAACATTGAACGTACACAACTAAACAGATAGGATGGACGATGAAGATTGTTAACCTGATTGGAAATGTCATCTGGTTCGTGCTCACGGGCTGGATCCTGGGGCTTGAGTTCTTGATTGGCGGACTGCTGTGCTGTCTGACGGTCATTGGAATTCCGCTTGGCTTCGCCTGTTTCCGCCTGGCCGGGTTCTCCCTGTTCCCGTTTGGACGCGAACTGGTTCCGGTGGAGTTTACGGGAGAGAAGAAGGTTGCCGGTTCGGGGTGCTTCAATGGCCTTTGGTTCCTGTTGTTTGGTGCCTGGATCGCGACCACGTGCCTGCTCGCGGGAATCATTTATTGCGCGACGATTGTCTTCATCCCGTTCGGTGTGGGTTGTTTCAAGCTGGCAGGGGCGGCGATCTTCCCGCTTGGAAAGCGCATCGTTTCCGTCGAGGAGGCGAACCGCGTCCGCGAGACGATCCGCACGCAGATCGCGTCCGCGAAGTAAGACACGGTGGTTGCGAAGTGAGACGAAATAAACTCGGCGCGCCGTAGTCTGGTCTTCGATCAACGAACACGGCGCGCCGTAGTACGAAGACGCGGAGAAACGTTGAGGACGTTGACCGACCTCAAACCTCAAAGACACGAAGACACGGATCCGTGTCTTCGTGTCTTTTATGAGCCTTTCCTTCCATCATTGCCTCATATGTCCGTTTGAACCACTGGTAGCACAGAACCCACCTCTGGCGGACACGGATGAACGCAGGTCATATCGTCTCCCTCGTCTCCATCGGTTTAGACGGGCGGGTAATAACTCTGGAAGGTTTGATTTGTTCGAGACGGAGAAACGGAAAGGCATAGGCCTGAATCAAGAAAAACAGAAGGAAGAAGACCTTCAAGTGGGTCGTATCCACCCCTTCCTGACAGTCTCCACCACCTTATTTTTACCTCCGTCGTCGTATCTCTCCCCTGACACGAGATTCGTTCCGAACAAATCAAGCGATATGCGTGTCGACGGGACAGTGTCCGGCAGATCTGAATGGGATGAGAACAGGCGGATAAAGTGGTGAAATCCACGCAATCCAATCATACTCCACCACGTGTTCTTGGGCGTGTAGGATTTCATGTCGAAGCGTTCCGAAGTGAAATCACGCCATTCCGCTTCTTGGAAACTTTACGTCTAACGTGAGCTGACAATTCATAAATTAAACTTGACTGTCGCAGTTGAAGCCGCCTTTAGGCGGCTTCAACTGCGACAGTCAGGATCATGCATGGGAGAGGAAGAGATTGATCGGGTCATTCGGGCAGGATATGCGGACCGCCTTTTGTGGGGGACGGACTTTCCTGTCCTGTCGGCTAGAAGCGGTGAGCCGCTTACACAGGGGATGAGGCGGTCGTTGGCATGGAGGATGAGGGTTTTGCCCTCAATCCGCCTTGACGACAACTTCGCCCGGTTCTTGGGTATGCCGATTGAAAAACAAAGCGCGGCATCTGCTATGCAGAACGCCGCGCCTTGCCGTGGTACCCGATCTTCAGGCTACTTCGAATAGAACACCGGCTCCATGCCGGTCTTGCGCACGCGGATGACGCCGATCTGGTGCCACGTCTGGCGCATGTTGCGGAAGACCGTCTTGATGCGCGGCAGCGACGTCTTGGGGACGATCAGGACGAAGCCGATGCCCATGTTGAAGACACGGTACATCTCGTCGTGGTCGACTTTCCCCTGGCGCTCGATGAACTTGAAGATCGTCGGCACGTCCCACGCCGTGCGGTCGATTTCGCAGGCGACGGCCTTCGGGAGAACGCGCGGAATGTTGTCCGGGAAGCCGCCGCCCGTGATGTGGGCCATGCCGTTGATCTTGATCTTGTTGTCGAGGAGGCGTCCGACGGGCTTGAGGAAGCTCCTGTGGACGGCGAGGAGCGCGTCGCCGACCGTCTGGTTCGTGCCGGGCAGCTTGTCGAAGGGGGACATCTGGCAGATGTCGAAGAAGACCTTGCGCGCGAGGGAGTAGCCGTTCGTCTGGAGGCCGCCGGAGGGGAGGCCGATGACGACGTCGCCGGCGCGGATGGACTGGCCGGTGACGAGCTGCTTGCGCGAGACGGTGCCGACGATCGTGCCGGTGAGGTCGTACTCGCCGGCGGGGTAGAGGCCGGGGAGTTCGGCCGTCTCGCCGCCGAGAAGGGCCATGCCGTTCTCCTTGCAGGCCTTGCAGAGACCGGCGACGATCTGCTTGAAGACGGGTCCGTCGAACTTGGAGGTGCCGACGTAGTCCATGAAGAAGAGCGGGCGCGCGCCCTGCACGAGGATGTCGTTCACGCAGTGGTTGACGATGTCCTGGCCGACGGTGTCGTGCTTCTTCATCATCACGGCGACCTTGAGCTTGGTGCCCACGCCGTCCGTGGAGGAGACGAGCAGGGTGTCCTTGGAACTGCCCTGCGGAAGGCGGCAGAGCCCGCCGAACGACCCGATGCCGCCGACGACATTTGCGGTCTTCGTCGCGCCGACCAGGGTCTTGACGGCCTTGAGCGCATCCATCTTGTTGTCGATGTTGACGCCGGCGGCGGCGTAGGCGGATTTTGCAGCGGACGTGGGACTGGTCACGACTTTTTTCTCCTTGCTGTTGTTTCGCCCATGAAGGAGGCGAAAATTGGCGAAATTCTACCAAATTTTTTTTCTAGGCGCAACCCCCTTGACGGTCCGGAAGATAAAATGCTATACTCCCTTCTTGACTTTTCGGCATATACTAGAATTGTAGTCTGGAGTTGTCATGGCAATCAGGAAAAATAAGAAGGCGGGCGTCCCCGCCAAGGCGACGAAGGCGGTTGCGGCGAAGCCGAAGACGGGCGAAAAGAAGAAGGGGTCGCATCGGAAAAGGGTTCCGGATGACGACGAGGCGCTCCAGCAGGAGGCGTTCGCCGTGGCGGAGGGCGCGGAGGACGAAGCCACGCCTGAATTCAAGGAGGCGACGGCGGAAGACGAGGCGGAGGCCGAGGAGGCGGAGGCCGAGGCGCGCGATCTGGACATCGAGAAGATCGCGGGCGAGGTGGAGGCCGAGGGGCACTCCCCCGCAGATGCGGCCGACGTGCCGGACCAGCCCGACTTCGACCTCATCGCGCCGCTGGACGACAGCATGTCGATTTCGCCTTCCATGGGTTTCGGCGACGATCCCGACGCCGAGGACATGGCCTCCTATGCGGGGCGCAGCGTGCTCGGCGCCGAAGAGCGCAACGCGGTCATCCAGGAGGTGAAGCAGCGCGCCGAGAAGAACGGCGGTTTCGTCACCTACGACGAGCTCAACCAGATCGTGCCGGCCACCGTACAGGACGAATCGTCGACGGACGAGTATCTGGCGATCCTCCAGGCGCTGAATGTGGACGTGATCCGCGCCGAGGACGTGGAGACCTACCGCGCGAACAAGGACAAGCAGGGCGACAGCCGTCTGCAGGCCGCGCGCGCCCAGGAGATGTTCGACGATCCGATCCGCATGTACCTGCACCAGATGGGCCAGGTGCCGCTCCTCTCGCGCGAGCAGGAGGTCGACATCTGCCAGCGCATCGAGGAGAGCGAGGCGAAGACGAAGGACATGTTCAACCGCTTCGCCTTCACGCCGGGCATGTACATGGGCCTCCTCGACAAGCTCGAGGGCATGCAGGAGCGCTTCGACCGCGTCGTCACGGACAAGTTCGACGACAACCGCGACGCCTACATGGAACAGCTGCCCGCCTTCCGCAAGATGCTCCAGAACGTCGCGCAGCGCCTCAACGAGGCCCAGGCCAAGCTGGCGGAACTCCAGAAGAACCGCAAGAAGGCGACGCCCCAGCAGCTCCGCGGTGCGGAAAAGGGCGTGCAGAATGCCCGCAACGCACTGCGCCAGGCCTTCCTCGACCTCAACTTCAAGCAGAAGGTACTGGAGACGCTTTGTGACGAGGCGCACGAGACAATCTATTTGCCCTTCATTACGTTGCAGGAACGTCAGCGGCAGCTTGCCGGCGAGCGTAGCTCGAAGCGCCGCGACGCCGAACTCGCCGAAGTTCGCGAAAACCTGGAAAAACTGAAGTCGAAACTCGGCATGGCGCCCGACGAGTTCCGCAAAACCTTTGAAGAGCTTTGGGCTTCGCTCCAACGTGGGCGCGAGGCCCGCGAAAAGATGGTCGAGGCCAACCTGCGCCTCGTCATCTCGATCGTGAAGAAGTACATGAACCGCGGCCTCTCGTTCCTGGATCTCATCCAGGAGGGCAACACGGGCCTCATGAAGGCCGTCGAGAAGTTCGAGTACAAGCGCGGCTACAAGTTCTCCACGTATGCGACGTGGTGGATCCGCCAGGCGGCGACGCGCGCGATCGCGGACCAGGCCCGCACGATCCGCATCCCCGTCCACATGATCGAGACGATCAACAAGCTCATGCGCGTGCAGAAGAAGCTCATCCAGAAGCTTGGCCGCGAACCCTCCGAGAAGGAGCTCTCCGTCGAGATGGAGATGAAGCCCGAAGAGGTGCGGCGCGTCTACCGCATGGCGCAGCAGCCCATTTCCCTCCAGTCGAAGGTCGGCGACAACGACGACGCCAAGTACGGCGACTTCATCCCCGACGCCTCGGCCGAGAACCCCTCGGAGCAGACCGCGCACTCGATGCTCCAGGAACGCCTTAAGGATGTCCTGACGACGCTCACCGACCGCGAACGTCAGGTGCTGGACTACCGTTTCGGATTGACCAACGGTGCCTCCTGCACGCTTGAAGAGGTCGGCAAACAGTTCAACGTGACGCGCGAGCGCATCCGCCAGATCGAGGCGAAGGCGCTGCGCAAGCTGCGCCACCCCTCCCGTCTCAAGAAGCTCGAAGGATTCCTTGGGGGCTGAGGCGGGTACCAAAAAGAAAGAAGAAAGACAAGATGATGATGAGTACGATGACGTTGTTCGCCCAGGCCGTCTGCGAGGCCGGAAAGGTCGGCGCGAAGTGCCCGGTCCATGCGGTCGCCGCGCTGGTCGGCGCGCTTGTGGTGGGAATCCTGATCGGGTTCTTCCTGGGCCGCCGCGGCAAGGCGTGTGCGTGCAGCGCGCAGTCCAAATCCCAGCAGAAGCGGCGCGAGCCGGCCCCCCGCCGCGAGGCGCACCCCACTGAGACGCGCCAGCCCATCCCCGCCGGCAGCGTGGAGATCTACGTGGGCAACCTGAGCTACGACCTCACCGAGGCGCAGCTGCGCAAGGAGTTCGAGGCGTTCGGCAAGGTGGATACGGCGCGCGTCGTGGCGAATGCGTTCAACGGCCGCTCCAAGGGCTTCGGTTTCGTCGTGATGCCGAACCGCCCCGAGGCCGAGGCGGCGATCGCGGCGATGAGCGAGAAGGAAGTGCTCGGCCGCAAGATGCGCGTGAACGAGGCGCGCAACACGCTCAAGGACGAAGCCTAGGATCGGAAAATGGACGGCCTCTTCCTCTATGGTCCGCCCGGCAGCGGCAAGTCGACGCTGGGAAAGCTGCTCGCGCGGCGCCTCGCGCGCCCCTTCGTCGACCTTGACGCGGAGATCGAGAAGGCCGCCGGGCGTTCCATACCCGCGATCTTCGCGGCGGAGGGGGAGACTGGGTTCCGCGCGCGCGAGCTGCGTGCGCTGGAAGAGGTTTCAACGCGCCCCCGCGCCGTGGTCGCCCTCGGGGGCGGTGCCTTGGTGAACGCGGCGGCGCGCGCGGTCGCGGAGCGTTGCGGGACGGTGGTCTGCCTCGACTGTTCCCTCGACGAACTCTGCGCGCGGATCGGCCGGGCGCCGGGCACGCGTCCTCTTGTGGCCGCCGGTGCGGTATCCGCCGCCCGGACGCGCCTGGAGGGGCTGCTCGCGCGCCGGGCGGCCCATTACGCCAGTTTCCCCCTGCGCCTGGACGTCTCCGACCGTCCGCCGGAAGCCCTTCTCGACGTACTGGAGATCCTCTTCGGCGCGTTTCGCATCGTTTCCGGCGACGTCCCCTCCGATGTCGTCGTGGGAACGGATCTGCTGGAGACGGTCGGCGAACAGGCCGTGCAGCGCGGCCTCGGCCATCGCGCCGTGGTCGTGTGCGATGCGCATACCGCCCCCCGTCTCGCGCCCCGCGTCGTGGATGCGCTCGAACGGGCGGGCGTTGCGGCCCGCCTTTTTGCAATCCCAGCCGGCGAGGAGACGAAGACGCTCGCGACCGTCCAGACCATCTGGGGCGCGTTTCAGTCTGCCGGACTCGGCCGCGCGGATTTCGCCGTCGCCGTGGGCGGCGGCGTCGTGGGGGACATGGCCGGCTTTGCCGCCGCCACCTGGATGCGCGGCATCCCGTGGCTCAATGTCTCCACCACGCTCCTTTCAATGGTCGACGCCTCAACGGGCGGCAAGACGGGCTGCGACCTCCCGGGCGCGAAGAACATGGTTGGCGCGTTCCATTCGCCCGCCCTCGTGCTGGCGGACGTTTCGACCCTGCTCACCCTACCGGTGCGCGAAGGACGCTGCGGTCTCGCCGAGGCCGTCAAGCATGCGCTCATCGCAAACCCGCCGGGGTTGCGGGAGGGGCTGGCGCGTTTTGCGGCGCTGCGAAATCGTCCGGGCGACGCGACGCTCGCCGATTTTTCCGAGGATCTTCCCGCATTGGCGTCCTTCGTGGCGCACGCGCTGGCGGTGAAGGTGGACTTCGTGCGGCGCGACCCCTTTGAGAAGGGCGACCGCGCCAAGCTCAACCTCGGCCACACGGTGGGGCACGCCGTCGAGGTCGCCACGGACTTCGGCGTCCAGCACGGCGAAGCCGTCGCGATCGGCACCGTGGAGGAGGCGCGCCTCGCGGTGCGCCTCGGCCTCGCCGCGCCCGACTGGCCGGACGAAGTGGCCGCCGCCTTTGCGTCCGTGGGGCTTCCCACGGCTCTTCCCGACGGCCTGACCTTTGCCTCGCTCGCGGAAATCATGCGCCGCGACAAGAAGAAGGCGGACGGCAGGATCCGTTTCGCCCTCCCCTGCGGCTGGGGCGACGTGCGCCTCACGCTCGTCACCGTTTGACAGCTCCCCGATTCTCCCGCGTACCAATCCCGTCCTTGCCCCATCTTCGGATGGGGTTTTGATTTTCCCCTTCGGGAGGGCCGCGCTCGTGAGAACGCGCTCGGGAGGGACGCGCTTGTCGCGTCCGCCCACCCCCCTGCCGCCCCTCCGCAGG
>ERZ1026780.477-NODE-477-length-31934-cov-10.000188_pt1 | contig 31934 bp, 17 predicted proteins | sample MGYA00380126_ERZ1026780 | MGnify/ENA primary metagenome ERZ1026780 (study PRJEB33269, sample SAMEA4719762) | human gut metagenome | biome: human-associated habitat; feature: organic feature; material: feces | place: Cameroon | collected 2013-10 ... | reverse complement strand
TCAAGCAATCCGAAGTTTCTTCTCGGATAATATTTTTATTAAGGATATCTTCGTTATCCGAAAAGTCGGATAACGACGACCTTTTGACGGAAAAAGAACAATTAACGTTACAGAACACGGAGGTGAAAGAATGTCGGGAATTACGATACTCATAATAGCGGCAGCGGCGATGATATTTACGCTCGGCGGAGTGTCGCTTTTGGCGCACGTTTATACGCTGAATAATATCAAAAGCAAGACGGTAGGCGACGGGCAACACGGCTCCGCTCGGTGGGCGACGAGAAGTGAAATAAAGAAGGTTTACAAGCATATTCCGTTTACGCCGGACAAGTGGCGCGAGCAGGCGCGAAACGGCGAAAAACCGACCTATAGGCGCACTAATCGAAGAAAAACAACCGAAGAAGAACTGCCGCAAGGGATAATCGTCGGATGCAAAGGAGGGAAGAAAAACACTACCGCAATGGTGGATACGGGTGACGTCCACGCGCTAATGATAGGCGCGGCAGGCGTGGGTAAAACGGCGTATTGGTTGTATCCGTGCATCGAGTACGCCTGCGCGAGCGGAATGTCGTTTTTGTCTACCGATACCAAGGGCGACGTTATGCGAAACTATGGCGGTGTTGCGAAAGAGTACGGGTATAACGTGTCCGTAATAGATCTGCGTAACCCGACGAAATCCAACGGTAACAATCTGCTGAATCTCGTCAATAAGTATATGGATTTATACAAGGAACACCCGAACCAACTCGCGTATAAAGCCAAAGCGGAAAAGTATGCGAAAATTATATCCAAAACGATAATTCTGTCGGGCGCAGAATCGGCGTCGTTCGGACAAAACGCATACTTTTACGACGCGGCGGAAGGAATACTCACGGCGACGATACTGCTTGTGGCGGAATTTTGCGAACCGCAGAAACGGCATATCGTGTCGGTATTCAAGATTATACAGGAACTACTCGCACCGTCCGAAAAACGAAACAAGAATCAGTTTCAGGAACTGATGGCATTGCTTCCGAACGACCATAAGGCGAAATGGTTTGCGGGCGCGGCGTTGAACGCGTCCGACCAGTCTATGGCAAGCGTAATGTCGACGGCATTATCTCGTCTTAACGCGTTTCTCGATTCCGAACTTGAACAAATACTTTGTTTCGACACGGAGATAGACGCGGAAAAATTTTGTTCGGAAAAGTCGGCAATATTTATCATAATGCCCGAAGAAGCCCCGACGACGTTCTTTATGATTTCGCTTATCATTCAGCAGTTATACCGAGAGATATTAGCCGTAGCCGACGAAGAAGGCGGCAAACTCAAAAATCGTTGTATTTTCTTTTGCGACGAGTTCGGCACGTTGCCGAAGATACAGGACGCGGAAATGATATTTTCGGCTTCGCGTTCAAGGCGATTGCAAATCGTGCCGATTATACAAAGTTTTTCGCAGTTAGATAAAAACTATGGCAAGGAAGGCGAAGAAATTATCGTGGACAATACGCAGCTGACAATATTCGGCGGGTTCGCTCCGAACAGTCCGTCTGCGGAAGTTTTATCCAAAGCACTCGGCACGAGAACGGTGCTTACGGGTTCTGTGAATAAAGGGAAGAACGATCCGTCGGAATCGTTGCAAATGACGGAACGCCCGCTTATGAGCGCGGACGAATTAAAGGCAATGCCGAAAGGACAATTCGTCGTAATGAAAACGGGTGCGCATCCGATGAAAGTGAGGTTAAAACTATTTTTCGATTGGGGAATATCGTTTGGCGAGCCGTATGCCGTAAAAGAGAACGCAAACCGCAAGGTGGAATATGCCGAAAAGAAAGAACTCATAGAAAAAATCGTGGAAAAATACTGTCCCGATTTGAAAGACGAAACGGAAGAAAAGGCAAAATCTCGCGGTGGCATAGGCGGACAAGCGCAGGTGGAAAGCAGCCGACATTTCGAACCCGAACGAAGAGCGGACAGACCGTTTTTAAGAACCTCGTCCGTAAAGAGGCAGTTACCGTTGCCGCCGAGTTTGACGGAAGAAGAAAGGGGTGAGAATGAGCCGACTTGATTTTTTATACTCAAGCGATGTTTCGTCGAAAGCCATCGCCGTCTTTTTATACCTGCTTGACCACGCGAATAAGCAAGGCGAGTGCTGGCCTGCGATACCGACGATAGCGGAAGATTTGAAAATTTCCGAATCGACGGTTCGGCGGGCGGTGAAAGAACTTAAAAAGGCAGGGCTTCTGACGACCGAGCAACGTTACAGACCTAACGGGGGTAAGAGCAGTTTGTGTTACAAGATTAAAAGCGGCGTTCCGCCGTAACGACGACTATTCCTATGGGATAGTTTTTTTATGCTAAAAATAAGACAAAAAGGAGAAAGAAATGAAAATTAAAAAGTGGTTTCTATTCGGTTTTGCAATAATTGCGTTGACGTTCGGCGTGTTCGGATTCACGAGTATGAGCAACGTAAAAACGGCTAAAGCCGAAACTTACAGAACGTCGAAATTCCTGACTAAAGGCACGACTTCGGTTGACGGCGCAACGCCCACGAACGGTTGTCCCGATAACTTCAAGGTGTATATGTGCGGGGCATATACGGACGATAAAACTTCGGAAATTTACAGGAGCGCGATTATCGACTGGACGTACTACAAGATCACGGTAGAAGTCAAAAACGTGAGCAATCACATTGCTTTTTCGCTGACGAGAAACGGTTATACGATATACAAAAAATCTTTGTCGGGTAACGGAAACATCACGTTGTATTCCGACTCGCTCACCGACGGCGAATACGCGTTCGAATATACCTGCAACTACAAAAGCGGATTTTTAGGACTTGTAACGACGAACTATTCATATAAGTTCGGGTTCGAAGTGGATAAAAGCGCTCCCGTAAACTCGCTGAAAGCGGGCGGTACTTCTATTTCAAGCGGAAGTTATACGAATAAACAAGTTGTGTATTCTGCAACTGATAAGAATTTCAGCAAGATAAGGTATTATCGCCCGGGTGTGAGCAGCTACTCAACGTCGTATTCGACGAGTTACACGATTCCGAATACGGAGGCGTGTAACGGTTGGTGGTATTTTTACGCAACCGATATTCTCGGCGCTTCGAGCGATACCGTTTCGGTGTGTTACGATACCATTGCACCCGTCGGAAAAGTAACCGATTCGAGCGGTACTGTAATCAAGAACGGCGGCTATGCAAACAAGGCTATATCATACACTGCAACGGACTCGCAAGGCGTAAATAGTTATCAGGTTAAAAAGCCGAATTCTTCGACTTGGACTTCGTATACTGCGGGAACGAAACTGTCGGGAACGGGTAAATATGTATTCCGCAGTACCGACAAAGCGGGGAATGTGTCCAAAGAATACTCGGTTTATTACGACGCGGCATCGCCCACTGGAACGTTATATGGCGGAACTTCGATAAAACAAGACGGCGATTATACGAACGCCGCGTATGTCAAATACGTTGCGGCAGACGCTCAATCGGGAATCGACGCTTGTTACGTTAAAATGCCGAATTCTTTCTACTACACGAATTACGCGTCGGGAACTCAGCTCGCAACTGAAGGCAGATATTATTTCTACTCGGTAGATAAAAGCGGTAACAAATCGATCACGGTGTCGATCGTGCTGGATAAAACGAAACCTATGGGGATGGTTTCGACGGTCGGCGGAACGAGTATAAAAAGCGGCAGCCACACGAATACTTCGTGGATAGCGTACACCGCGACGGAAGCGTTCGGCGTTGCTTCGAGTTACGTTAAAAAGCCCGGCAGTTCGTCTTTCGTGGCGTACACTTTAAGTTCGCAGTTATCCGATGAAGGCGAATATACTTTTTATTGTATCGACAAAGCGGGGAATCGCTCGGGAAATTATACCGTTACGATAAACAGACAGATGCCCACGGGCGAAATCCGCGTGGACGGAAAGGCGTTCGGCGGGCTGTACACCAACGGCGAGAATATAAGTTTCGTTTGTTCGGCGGCGAAATGTTACGTTATGTTGCCGGATAGCAGTACCTTCACCGATTATATTTCCGGAACGGAATATTACAAATCGGGAAGATACAACTTTTACGGCAAAACGGAAGCGGGAACGGCAAGTTATATTTACTCGATCACAATAGACAGAACAATCAAGCCTTTAACTATCAAAAACGTGGTAGACGGAAAGACGGACGGCGACGTCACGATAGAATGGGCGGACGGAGATTTGAGTAAATTCGCGCCCGTGAAAACGGTGACGGTGAACGGCAAACCTTACGCTAAAGGCGACGTTATATTTACCATCGATACGGGCAAATATCTCGTCGAATCCATCGATGCGGCAGGTAATAAATGGTCGACCGAGTTTATTTCGACCAAGCGCAATATTTTAACCGAAACCTTAATAAAAGAGTATTTCGAAACGTTCGATAAAAACGGCGAAATATATAGTTTATCGACCTATAGCGCGGCTTTTGAATTTGCAATCAAGAGAGAAAAGTCGTTTGTGAAAACGGGCGTATGGAACGGCGCGACGTGGGATACGGGCATAGCGATGGACTTAAAAGACAGCGTAAACTCGAAAAACGGCGAGTATTTCATTTACAAGAAATCGGGTAGCGAAAACGAAGAAGTCGCGTATTTCACGCAGGAACGACTGAACGAAGTAATCGCCGAATATGCGACGGTCGGTATAAACTCTTTCTATTATTGGGAGAAAGAACCTGCCATGCCTGCTGAAGGCGAAACGATTTATATCTCACCCGAAACGAGAAAAATAATTGCTGATAAAATCGATATCGGAGAAAACGTGCATTGCCTTGCAAACGGCGAAGAATTTACAGGTAACGTTTTCGAACTCGAAGGCGAACACGTTCTGACGATTTGCGACGAGTGGGGTAATACCTGCGATTACAACGTTACGGTTATAAGGCGCGCGCCCGATATTTTATACGCGGTAAATGATAACGATACGAATACAGCCGAACTCGACAGAGTATATCGTTTCAACGATAAATTGACAGTTTCGATAGACGACGCTTACGATTTGGACGCAATGTTTGTTGTGTATGATGAAAACGAAAATATACTCGGTAAGTTCTCGTTCGGCGAAACGTTTGAACTTGCGGACAGCGGAAGATATTTCGTAAAAGCAATCAACCGCTTCGGATGGTCGGAATCTTTCTCTGTTATTATATCCCGCAACGCGCCCGTCGTTAAGGCGGACAAAAATGCAGAAGATAAAAGACTTGATATTTCGATCGGCGAAAGCGAAGATGAACTCGGTTCGATTCAGTCGATAGAGATTTATAAGTCGGTCGACGGGCAGGAAACGTGGGTTCAGGTCAATAAAGACGATTACGGTGTGATTATAGAAGCGGGAACGTATTTCTTCTCTTTCAGAACAAGCGGCGTGTATAAGATTGTTTTAACCGACGAATTCAGAACGGGCGATGCCGCCGTAATCGAAATTGTCGAATATAATCAGCCGACGATTGACGCGACGCTTGTCGGTGTAGGAAACGGCGGATACACGAACGGAAAGGTGTCCGTTGAATGGACGGACGAAGTCACCGTTACGGCTACAAAGGACGGAGAAACTTTCGAATACAACAGCGGCGTCGAGCTGAAAGACGACGGCGAATACGTTATCGTTTTTGAAAACTTCGATGGCGAAAAGTTGGTCTATAAGTTCGTTATCGACACAATCGCGCCCGAATTGACTATTTCGGGAACGACTCGCGGAAGCAGAGGAAAAGACGACGTAAGCGTTGGATTTGCTGAAAATGACATGATTGTTCAACTTTATAAAAACGGCGAACTTGCAGGCGATTACGTTTCCGAAACCTTAATCACGGAAAGCGGAAAATACAAAGTCGTCGCCACGGATAAGGCGGGTAACGTGAGCGAAGTCGAGTTTGAAATAGACAAGATTGCGCCCACGCTCGTCATAACCGGCGTTGAAAACGGCGGACAGACTTCGGGCGGAGTTACGCTTTCTGAACTCTCGGAAGAATCGACCGTAACGGTTAAACTGAACGACGAAACTATCGAGTACGAAATAGGCGAAACTTTGACGCAAGTCGGCAAATATACCGTAACCGTTACCGACGAATGCGGTAACGAAAGCGTCTATGAATTTGAAATCATAAAGGCTAAAAAGCCCGTAAACGTCGGGTTGATCATTGCTTTCGTCGTGTCTATAATGGTAGCCGTCGGCGCGGCGACGTTCCTTATTATTAAGAAAAAACGCGAAGGTTAATAGAAACGACTGATAAAAATAGCCGAGAACAGCAAACGAGAGAGCCGACAAAACGGCTCTCTCGTTAAAATTGGTCTAAAAACCACTCGCTGAGCGAGTGGATAAAAAGCTTATAGCTATGGACAAAAAAATACTCCTATGGTAAGATGAAAGCGACTGACAATCGCAAAGAATCTAAAACACATAGGAGGTAGTCCAATGCAGGACATAACAAGTTTAGCACATACAAAGTGGAGATGTCAATATCACATAGTATTCGCACCGAAATATCGAAGAAAAATAGTATATGGAAAGTATCGAGTAGAAATAGGTAAGATACTAAGAAAGATATGCGAAAGAATGGATGGTGTCGAAATAATAGAAGCAAATGCTTGCATAGATCACATACACATGCTTGTAACAATACCGCCAAAGATGAGTGTATCGAAATTCATGGGGATATTGAAAGGGAAAAGTAGTTTAATGATATTTGACCGATTTGCGAATTTGAAATACAAATATGGGAATCGGCATTTCTGGTGTCGAGGATATTACGTCGATACGGTAGGAAGAAACAAAACAGCGATAGCAAAATACATTCAAAATCAACAAGAAGAAGATAGGTTGACAGAACAGATTAGTATGAAAGAATATATAGATCCGTTCACGGGAAAGCCTGTAGAAGAAAGCTAAAAAGAAAACCACCCAAGGGGTGGTAGCAGTGAAGGCGGTGCAAGTGTCAGTCATTCAAAGTGCGAGTAGCACCGCCGGCACCATGCGCTTGAAGCGCATAATCAAGCCACCGGCTTAGCCGGTGGTACTTGACTTTACTTAAATTGCCTTACAAGGGCATAGTGTTTATTTTATCTGACAGGTGGCAGGTGTCACGATGAAAGGTGAATGTGAACCACCCATTGTAACTATCAAAAGCAGAAAGAAAAGTGTTTACAATATTAAACGAGTTTATAAATCTACAAAATTTTTAGATTAACATCCGAAAAAGGCTTGTTTATATTCTTGCGAAGCGACTTCTATTTTTGCCATAAGATCGGCATTTTTACTCGTCTGGTGGACCATCGGGGGCTCGGCGTTTTGCACGCCGCCCCGACAAACAGCCACACAGGGCTGTTTGGTTTGCTTGCAGGACAGTGGAGGAATATTTACATCCGTAAGCAAACAAAACTGCTCACGCAGTTTTTCTCCCCCATCGAGCCCCCGCTGAAATGCGCATGCATAAACAAAAGCCCATCGCTTTTTGCGACAGGCTTTTGTTGGTGGAGTAAGTCAAACCTAAAACGAATTTTATGCGTAAAGAATTTGTGGCGTTTGGTGTTTTTAACCATTTTTACCGGAGAATATTTCATAAAAGATTTATAGTTTGCGCGGGAACGATTTGCGTTTTGGCGGACTAGCGGCTTGCAATGGCTTATTTCCCGAATTTGCTCGGGGGCACGCCTATTACTTTTTTGAAGCGGACGCTGAAATTCGAAATGTCGTTGAATCCGCATTCGTAGGCAACTTCGTTAATTCTATACCCCTGTTTAAGCAAAAAACACGCGTATTCTATGCGATAATTTATCAAAAACTGTATCGGAGTTACCCCGGTTACTTTCTTATACGTTTTAAGCAGACAAAATTTGTCCATAACGACTTTTTTCGCTATATCTTCCAAAGTGATGTCCTTTTTGAAATTTTCAATAATATAATTGGTTACCTGACTAGCAAGTTCGTCGTTCACGCCGGATTTTTTGATTTCCGATTTAACTTCGGCTTTGCGCGCGAGTAATTGAAGAAGTTTATAACCGAGCGATAAAAGCAAAAGTTCGTTTTCGTCGCTCGGATTTTTTGAACATTCTATGATTTCCTCGAAAACGGCAATTATTTCTTCATCATACAAATTCTCGATAACGGGATGATCGTCGTTTAAGCCTAAAAGCGACAGATATTTTTCAAATCCGTTCCCGTTAAAATGAATCCAGTAGTAACCGTACGGGTTGGTCGGATTTGCCTTGTAATAATGTTCGCTGTTTCTGGGCAGGTAGAATACGTCGCCTTTTTTAATCTGATAAAGCGTTTTATTCGTGAAAAAATACCCTTCGCCCGTGAATACGTACTGAATACAATAATCGTGCCTTTCGTTGCTTTCGTACTCGTAATATTGGTTCGGATTATTTTCCATAAGTCCGATTTTAGTGATTATAATATTCGAATATTTCACTGTCGAAATATCGGACATATATTTATCGATATCTTGTCTGTTTATCATATCTAAAGTATATCTTATGCGTGCAATAAAGTCAAATTAAAAGTGGTAAATTGTCGGTTTTCGGTAAAAAAGCGAGGAACTTACAGTAAATTTGGCAATTTTGCACAAATTATAACCAATAATTACTATTCCAATTAAGTGTGGTAAATGGTACAATCAATACAGATAAACAGTCGGCAAGACGGATGTGTCGGATAGTCGGCTGAGTAAAACAGAGGTGTGATATGGATTTAAGAAAGAAATTACTTGCTTTATTTCTTTGCACTGTAACTGCAGTGCTTTGTTTCGGTTGCACGAAACAAGAACAAGTCGACGACACGAAGACGTACCTTTATGTAGAAGTATATAACGGCGGATTCGGCGCCGAATGGCTCGACGGGGTAAAAACACGTTTTGAAACCGCTTACGCCGATTACGAAGTAGGGGATAAAAAGGGCGTAATAGTGAAAGTAATCAAGTCGTCGTATGTCGGAGCTTCGCTTTACGACGAACTTGCCAACGCGAGCAGCGACGTATATTTTGCCGAACAGGTGAGCAATTATTATGATTTCGTCGCTAAAAATGCGCTTTTGGATATTACTGACGTAGTAACCGAGAATGCGTATAACCAGAATCATAGCGTGGAATCCGTGTTAAACGAAAATCTCCGCGAATTTTACGGCGTTGAAAAAGACGGTAAAACTCATTATTACGGGTTGCCTTACGGCGATGCGTTTTATAACCTCGTTTACGATTCGGAGTTCTTTTTCAATAAAGGGCTGTATCTGACCAAAGCGTACGATGAAGCAAGCGTCGGAACGAAGGTGACCGATAACTATGTTATTTCTCCGATAGAGAAAAACAACGAGAAAAAATATGCCGAAAAAGTTACCGAAAACGGCATAAATTACATAAAAACCGTTGACGGCGATTATCTTTCCAAAGGCCCAGACGGCGTGTACGGTACCGACGATGACGGAACGCCCGCAACTTACGACGAATTCTTTTCGTTATGCGACTATATGGTTGACGAAGCGGGAGTCAAACCGTTTATCTATACGGGTAAAAACCCCGAATACGTTCGTTGGTTTTTAACGCAGTTGATAGCCGATTGCGACGGTGCCGAAGCAATTGGACGCAATTTTTCAATGAGCGGCACTGCCGATAATCTGATACGCGTAAACAGCGACGGCACGGTTGAAAATCTTCCGTCGGTTACATTAGGAAACGATAATCGCGGAGAAATCGCGAAAAGCGCGGGCAGATACTATGCCTATAAATTCCTTGAACTGATGATGCGCGACAACGGCAAATATCTCCACTCCGCATGCAGCGGAAGAACGACGCAGTTTGACGCTCAGGAAACTTTCATTCTTTCCGACAGAGATTCCGAAAAGGGCGCGTTTTTGATTGACGGCATATGGTGGCAACACGAAGCGGAAGGCAGAAATTCGAAAATCGTGAAAAATTTCGGCGATTCATACAAAGCCGAAAACAAACAATACAAGATATTGAATTTGCCTAAAATTTCCAAAGAAAAAGCAGGTAAAACCACGCTCGTAGACACGGGTTATCAAACTGCGATGATACTTAAGAGCTGTCCGCAGGAAAAGCAGGAGCTTGCTAAAAAATTACTTCAGTTTTGCTTTACCGACGAAAGCAATAAAGAGTTCAACGCTATAACAGGTGCGACCAGACCTTATGAGTATTCGTTGACGGACGGTGAATACGCAAAACTTACTCCTTACGCAAAAAGTGTTTACGATCTTGTAAAGAGCAATAACACGAGTCTGATTTATCCTGTTTCGGACAGCGATTATTACAAGAATAAAGGCGATTTGTTAAACCCCGCATGGATGCTCAAAACAAACGTTGAAGGTACCGATTACTTAAACGTTATAGAAGTTATAAAGAATAAGAAGTATACCGCCAAACAGGCGTTCGACGGAATATACGAGTATTATAAAAACAGATACTAAGGAACGTATATGACTAAAAAAACCAAAAGACTTATTTTTTGTCTTTTTCTGATTGTCTTGCCCGTCGTTCAGTTTTTGATATTTTACGTAGCGGTAAACATAAACTCTTTACGACTTGCTTTCGTAAATATCGACGGGCAGAAAGAAACTTTTGCCGCATTCGGAAATTTTGCGAAAGTTTTTAAAGAGATGGCGACGGTCAGGAACTGGAGCAAGCTTTTTCCGAACTCCGTCCTCGTGTGGCTGCTCGGATTGGTGACAAAATTACCGCTCACGATAGTGATATCTTTCTTTATCTACAAGACGGTCAAAATAGGTCGCGCGATAGAAGTCGTATTGTTCTTTCCGTCCGTAATTTCGGTTATGGCTACGGTAATGCTTTACGAATATTTCGTGTCGGAAGGGTTTTCCGAATTATTGTCCAAAATAACGAATAAGCCCGTGAGCGTTTTTTTTGAAGAACCGAAATCAGCATTCATAAGCGTGTTTATGTACGGATTTTGGTGCGGGTTCGGAACGTCGCTTTTGCTTTACGTCAATGCGATGCGCGGAATATCCGAATCCGTCGTGGAGGCGGCTAAGCTCGACGGGGCAAGCGAAGCGCAGGAATTCCTGCATGTTACCTTGCCCATGATATTCCCGACGGTAAAAACACTCCTCGTTATAGGCATAGCATCGATATTTACCAATCAGTTCAATCTTTACGAGTTTTACGGAATAGAAAACGCGCCTACGGATATTCAGACGGTAGGGTATTATCTTTTCCAGCAAACTATGGTAAGTCCGCGTTCGGATTATCCGAAACTTGCGGCGCTCGGGCTTGTTATTTCGGCTATAACTATTCCGCTTACGCTTGTCGTAAGGCTTGTTCTTAACAAATTCGACCTCATGGAGGAAATGTGAAATGCGTGCGGAGACTAAAAAGCACGGGTTTTCCGTATTCAAAATAATAACGGCGGTAATTCTGGGCGTATACATAATATGCCTTATCGCGCCGTTTATATGGGGTATAATAACGACTTTCAAAGAGCAACTCGACTTTCGTTATAACAAGTTCGGCATGCCAAAAGAATGGACGATCGATAATTATACGACCGTTTATCAAAGTTTTGTTTACGAATACGTGAATACGACTAATCCGTTGCTCTCAAAGACTTTCGGATTCGGTGGAATGCTTCTCAACTCTTTTTTGTACTCGTTCACCGTTGCATTCGTGGGCACGCTGACCATTTACGTCGTGGCGTATGCGAGGAACGTTTATGAATTCAAATTTTTAAAAATTCTCGATTATATCGTTTTGTTTGCGATGATCGTACCGATTGTCGGTGCGTTGCCGTCCGAGATTCTGATAATGAAAAAACTCGGTCTTTACGAAAGCTTTTTCGGCATGACGGTCATAGCGAAAATGAGTTTTTTGGGAATGTATTATTTTGTCGTGGGGACGGTGATACGCAGCGTGCCCAAGGCTTTTGCCGAAGCGGCGGAAATAGACGGAGCAAGCGAAGCGCAAGTGCTTTTGAAAATATTTTTTCCGCTCACGGCGTCGGCATTTCTTACGATATTCATCATAAAGTTCGTCGAAAGCTGGAACGATTATCAAACTCCGTATATCTATTTGAAAAATTATCCTACTTTGGCTCTCGGCTTATATAACGCCAAAAACGCGGGTAACAGCGGTATAGAAACGGTCGGTGAAAAAATAGCGGCAAGTTTGCTGGTCGCAGTGCCGTCGCTCGTTCTATTCTCGATTTTTTCTAAAAAGTTTATGGGCGCTATCTCTTTGGGGGAAGGTATCAAAGAATGAAAAAAAACATTTTGGGGAAGGTATCAAAGAATGAAAAAAAACACTAGAAATTCTATTTGTGTTTTTCTGTTGGCTGTAATTGTCTGTTGTATAACGGGCGCATTTTCGGCGTTTGCCGAAAACGCCGTTTATACGCTTACGGGCGAATACAAAAGCAGATATTATAAAGACAGCGAATTGGAAATTTATAAAGCCAATGCAGGCGGTTCAACGTATGCGGGCAAAGTTATTTTTCCGTCGGGCAGAACTTATAAGGGCGAATCCGTCCTTTTAAGCGAAAGCGGAGCATATAAGGTTGAGTATGATTTACCCACCGAAAAACTCGTTTACGATTTTAAGGTTTACGACCGACTGTATCAGGCGGGCAATAACGAGGCGGAATACGAGAGCGCGCGTAGTTTTGCAACCGACAATAACGGTAACACGGCAACTAAAGCGGGTATATATGCCGAGCTTACCGAAAACTCTTCGTTTACTTACAATAAGGTTTTCGATATATCCGAAAAGACCGAAAACGATCTTTTGTTCAGCGCAAATGTAATCGCCACGGATACGGGAGTGATAGATTTTCAATCTCTTACCGTAAGGTTTACCGACGCGCATGACGTAGCGAATTATTTTGAAGTCACTTTGTGGCATAATTATAACGGAGATCCCGCAATCAATTTAGATAACGACAAAGCTAATTATCTTCGTACTAACGCGGCGGGGCAAAAATCGACCGGTATAGAAAACGGTACTAAAAAATGCGTAGACGAATACGGCATATGGACGATATGTTCCATGGCGAATATCGGACACGACGGCGGTAACGTATATGCGGAAACTTTCGACGTGTATTACGATTATGCGACCAAAAAGGTTTACGGCAATAAAAATAACGGTTCATGGACTCGTTTGATAGCCGATCTTGACGATCCTTCGCACTTTGACGAGCCGTGGCAAGGTTTTACCACGGGCGAATGTTACGTTTCGCTGTACGCGAAGTATTTTTATATGCAGCGCGGCGGCGTTTTTGTGACTAAAATCGTAGACGATGACGGCGCAGATTTCAAAAACAATATCGTAATCGATGATGAAGGACCGAAAATAACGATAGACTTTGAAGATTACGAAGAAACCGATTTGCCCGTCGCCGTAGTCGGTTGCGGGTATAAGGCGTATGCCGCAAACGCATACGATCCCGACAGCGAAGTAAAGGACGTAAAAATCAGAGCATGGTTTAACTATCATACCTCGAGTAAAACGGCGGTCGAATTGAAAGACGGAATATTTACGCCGAAACGGGCGGGAGTATATACGCTTGAATATGTATGCAAAGATTATTTTCTCAACGAAACGATAAAAACCGCAGATATAATCGCGATAAACGCGGCCGATACGTTCGACGTTGAATTTGTCGGCGAATACGCAACTCGTGCGGAAACGGGAACGAATATTCCGATTGCCGATTATACGCTTGTCGGCGCGGTCGGAAAATCGGTCGTGACCACGCAAATTCTTAAAGGCAAAACGTTGATAGCGGAAAATGTAAATTCGTTTACCTTCAGGGAAAGCGGCGTTTATACGGTTGCCTACCTCGCGTCGGACAGAGCGGGACAGTCGATCGAACGCTTTTATAATGTGACTGTCGAAAACGGTCGGACGCCCAAAGCGGAAAAAGAACCGATATTCCCGAGATTTTATATAGCGGGTTACGAAAATTACGTTCCCGAATTATACGTTATCGATTATAGCGACGGCGGTCGCAGGCTGAAATGCTCGGTTTTCGTTATGCAAAACGGAACGAAAGTCAAGGTTGACAAAGGCGTATTTACTCCTCTTGAAAACGGCGGAGATTGTACCGTTATTTACGAAGCGCAGGGCAAAAACGGCAAGTTTGAAAAATCTTATTCCGTAAAGTGCGTCTCAGTGACGAGGGACGGCGTAAAGGGCAAAATCGACAAGAAGAATTTGTTCTACTCGGAAAACGGAGTAACTTCGGAATATAAAATTCCTTCCGCAGAGGACGCAAGCGCAATTGGAACTTATCGTTTTACCGAAAACGGCAAGATAACTTTCGTAAATCCTTTGCCGATGAACGATTTTTCGTTAGAGGCGAGCGCGGTTTCCGAAAACTGTAACAAAATCCTCTTTACGCTTGAAGATTACGAAAATAAAAATATACGTTTAGAGTTGGTTGTTACGGCAAAAGACGCCGATTCCGCATACGTTTCCGTAAACGGCGGCACGCAAAGGGTGGTTGACGGAATTACTCTTTCTTCCGCAGCCAGGAAGATAACCTTAACTTATAACGACGTAACGAAAACAATCGGGCTTGATTACGACAATTACCTTATAACGGTCGGTGATTTCGGGGGATTTCCGAGCGGAAAGGCGTATTTGTCCGTTTCCGCCGATGGCGATACGCTTGCCGAAATTGCAATAAGAAAAGTGTGTAATCAACAAATAACCGATTCCGTGCGCGATAATTCGGATCCGATATTATCTATCGTCGGAGAATACGGCGCGGAATATTCCTTAGGTAAGAAACTTACCGTGTTCAAAGCGATTTATCAGGATATGATAACCCCGTATATCGGCGTAAAAATGAAAATTGTCGATCCGAACGGCAATGCGGTGGCGGATACCGACGGCGTTTTACTCGACGGCGTTTCCGCCGAAGAGGAACATGTGATAACGCTTGCAAAGTACGGACAATACAGGCTTTGTTATATAGACAACGAAGGCGAAATTGTCGGCGATTTCTATTTCAACGTGATGGATGAAGAAGCACCGCAGGTCGATTTGCGCGACGTGGGAACTTCGTATAAGCTTGGCGATAAGATAAAACCGTCTGCCCGTGCTACCGACAACGTTTGCGGTAATGTTGAAGCGTTTATAACGATTGAAACCCCGGAAGGAAAAATAGAACTTGTCGGCGGAGAATACACGTTTACCAAAACGGGCGTGTATAAAATCACGGCGTTCGCTTTCGATGACAGCGGCAATTACGGTTTCAAGACGGTTACGGTAACCGTAAAGTGAGGTGGGGATATGCTTAAAAAGACGATAAGTATTATAGTTACGATACTTTTATTTGTATCCGTTCTAGCGGGCGCGGGTTGTAAAAAAGAAACCGTTAAAGACGATACGATCGTTTTATCTACCGTTCACGGCGGAAAAGCGACGAAAACGGACAAGTATATTTATAAAGACGGCAAAACCGATTATGTAATAGTAATTCCCGATTCGCCTTCGTCAAACGAATCGAAGGCGGGAGCAGTTCTCGCGTCGTATTTCGGCGAAGCGACGGGGCACAAACCGCAGGTTGTCAAGGCTTCCGAAGTGAGCGGCAACGCAGGGTTAAAAGCTATTTCCGTAGGCAACAATGCAATTTCAAAAAAGGCGGGAGTAAAATACTCGCACGAGGGTACGTCGGACAGCGGTTTCGATATCAGAACCGTCGGCGATTCTATATACCTTGTAGGCGGAAAGTACGGCGTTTTGTATGCTGCTTACGAACTGCTCGAACGGCTTCTCGGGTTCGATTATTACGGAGAATTTTGTTATTCGCTCGATAAAGACGTAAGCGATATATCGCTGTACGACTATGATATCAAAGAACTTCCCGATATCGAAACGCGTATGCCATACGCTTCGGGTATTCTTTTCAGACCTGTCGATCCGAATATAGTCGACGCCATGCGGCTTAACCGCTCCGTAATCATGACGGGTTACGGCGCAACGCTTCACAATTCGCTTTTGTACGTACCGTATTCTGAGTATGGCGACAGCAATCCGAACTGGTTTACGAGTGCGACCGATAGAAACTTACAGCCTTATCAGTTATGTTATACGCGTGATACCGCCGGGCTTGTCAACGCCGCTTGGGTAAGACTGAAAGAGCATATTATCGCCAATCCCGATAAAAGCGTATTTACCTTTGTTTGCGAAGATAACATGAAGTGGTGTAATTGCTCGAAGTGTAGAGCAATGAAAGAAAAATACGGTTGCGATTCGGCTTCGTATATAATCTTCCTCAATAAACTTACCGAAAAAGCGTGTAATTTTGCAAAAACCGAACTGAAGCGCGATATCGCACTGTGCGGGCTTGCATACTATGCGACGGAAGCACCTCCCGCGAAATACGATAAAGAGACGGAATCTTACGTTCCTATCGACGAAAACGTCAGATTGCATCCTAATTTGTATATCGAATACGCTCCGCACGGTACATGCGATTATTACGTATCGTTCGACGGAGAGGGGAACGAAAACGAATACAAAACTTTGTGTTCATGGAGCGCGCTGACTTCAAGAATGTTCATGTACGTTTACAATCAGGCAGACTATCAGGACTACCTAGTATTCTACGATAATTTTTCGTCTATGCAGAGAAATTATCGCCTCATGGTAAAGAACAAAACGGCATATATACTCGATCTCGGTACTTATAACTCGCAAAATTCCACGGCTTTCAATGGGTTGAGGGCGTATCTTTCTTCTAAACTCGCATGGAACGCAAATTGCGATTATTCCGCACTCATAGACAAATATTTTGAAAACTATTTCAAAGCGGCGAAAGAGCCTATGCGCGAGATTTTCGACGCAATGAGAAACAGGTATGCCGTATTGCATGCTCAAGGTGTAATAAGCTCAAAATTTTACGATTACGCAAGTGAAAAAGTTTACCCGAAAGGATTTTTGAAAGGTCTTTTGAACCTCATAGACGAGGCTAAGGCGAAAATCGAATACCTGAAAAACGATAACCCCGACGAATATTCCGTCGTTCTGGACAGAATCACGCTCGAATCCATATCTTTCAGATACCTGCTTTTGGAGGTGTATCCCGACGATTTTGAAACAACGAAAGATTACGAAAACGCCGCGCTTGCCTTGAAAGCCGATTGCACAAGGTTAAGAGTGACGCGTAGAAAAGAGGGTGTAGAAATCGACGAACTATGGAGAGAATTGGGCGTTGCTTAAAATAAGGAGGAAAAAGAAATGAAAAAATTTATAACCATTATGCTTGTAATAGCGACGGTTATGTCTTTCGGTGTTGCTTGCGGAACGGCTGCATCCGATAAGGAAATAACCATATCGCCGAAAAGCATAACGCTTGAACAGGGCGACGAGTTGACTTTTACGGCTGAACTCAAAAACGTAAACGGCGAAGTCGCGTGGGCATCGTCGGACGAAACGGTGTTGCAAATTGATGCGGGCAGCGGAAAAGCGACCGCAAAAAGCGCGGGCACGGTAACCGTAACCGCTACGGCAGACGGAGTTGAAGATACCGCAACGATAACCGTAACCGCGGATAAAACTCCCGTGATAGAATTCGTAGAGAAGGATATTCCGCTTTATATAGGCGATGATTTTACGCCGAGATATTCGATTACTTACGAAGGTGCTGAGGTCAAGGGTGTTAAGGGAACGTTGTCCGTTGTCGGCGCAACCGACGTTATAAAGCTCGAAGGCGATAAAATAACCGCGCTTAAAGAAGGTGCCGCAACTGTTACCGTAACGGCTGTTTACAGATATTTTACCATAACCGATATCGCTACGGTAACCGTAACCGACGGATCTTACGTTGCGTTTTCAAAAACCGATATAACTCTTTCGCTTATCGATATAGACGACGAAACCACGACTTCCGCCTTGGTTGCCGAGTATTATGAAAGTGCTGTTAAACAAGAAAATGCGGATATTCAATACGAAATAGCCGACGAAGAAATCGTTTCTTATAACGGCTCTATTGTAACCGCGCTTAAAGAAGGGCAAACGACGATAACCGCAACTTACGGAAAATATACCGCCCGTGCGAATATCACCGTCAAAAGATTAAGCGTAAAAACCGATTTATCGGTAAAATTTCTGGCTGAAGAAGAAATTCAACTGCCCGAGTTTTCAAAAACAAACGATTTCGATATAGATAACGTCAATGAAATCATAATCGGTAACAAGAACGTTTTCGATAAAGGCGCGAAGAAAATCGACAAAAACGTGCTTATCGGTTCCGCTGAAGCCAAAATTGCGACGATCAAGACAGCTAAAGCCGATTATGAAGTAGAACTGACCTTTATAAATGCCGAGATCAAAACGGTAGCCGATCTTAATAATTTAAAGAATAAACTTTCTAAAATCGCGGTAAATTCCGACGATTTATCGAAAGGATACTATTTTGACGGCTATGTAACGGTTGAAAACGATATAACTTATACTGGTGAATTTACGCCGATATTCATGTCCGTAGATTTGGGCGGCGAAGATCTCGAAGCGAACAGCTTCAGAGGAGTTTTCGACGGTAAAAATCACACGATATCCGACATATCGCTTGAAAATGAAGGTTATGCGCTGTTCTGGTCGTTGACGAATAATGCGACGGTAAAAAATCTTTCGCTTAAAAACGTTCGTTTCAATGCAAAAGGCACTGCGGGAATAGCGCTCTATATAAGAAATTGCAATATAGAAAACGTTTATGTTTCGGGTACGGTCAAGAAAGATATCGTTTCTGCGACAAAATACAATATCGGATTTATCGGCTCGTTACTTACGGCAAACAACAAATTTAACGGCGTTACCATCGAAGTTGAGGGCGAATTCGACGACGACGCGAAATTTATTTCGGCATTCGGTTATTTCCTCAACGACGGCAATAATGATATGTTTACGGATTGCAGCGTAATAAATACCGATAAACTTTACGGTTGGACTGGCGGCGACAGCGATTACGACGATACCAAATTCGTTGTAGTACGCGAAAAGCAGGGTATTTCTTCTTACGCTTGGAAGGGGGATTATCTTGTAGCGCGCGGTTATACGTTGAACCAATCGCTCAGCAAAGCGGAGTCGTGTTTAAGAAGCGGCGAATACGTTTACGAAAAGGACAGCGAAACCGTTATCGCATATAAAGCAAAATTAGCGCATCAATGGGAAACCGTCGGTAATACCGAAGAATGTTCGATTTGCCACTCTAATAATATTAGGGGTATCGAAGCCGACGTCAAAAACGGGCTTGATTATTCCGATTATATAGGCGACAGAGAGGTTGCTTCTATATCTTCCGCCGACGGCGACATGCTTGTTCCCGAAGATGGCGTCATAAAGTTTGAAAACGACGACGCGGCTAGCGGAATAAAAGAATTCACCATTATCTTAACCGACGGAAGCGCAATAAACCTCAGCGTAAAAATCTGGTCGCTTATCATTCGCAACGAGGCGGATTTGTTGGCAACGAACGATTACCTGAATAATAAACAGGGCTTCTTCAAACTTGACGACGATATAACATTGACCGCCGATTGGGACGGTTCAAAGGCAATCGGACTTGACGGGTTCTACGGACTGTTTGACGGAAACGGTAAAACTATTAAAAATCTTCATCTTGTAGGCGGCACGAACGAAAGAGGTTTCTTCGGCTTGCTTGGCGTTGGCAATGCAACGATAAAGAATATGACCGTCGAGATGAAAAACGATCGTACTTATGGTTGGATCGGCGGATTTGCAGGTAGATTTGACTTTGATTGGACGGCTGCTTACGACGTGGTATTCGACGGTCTGACGTTTAAATTCGATTTGGCTGAAAGAAACAAAACTACTAAATCGGGTGGCGGGTTGCTCGGTCAATTGCCGTCTTACATGAGTAACATTACGATAAAAGACAGTGTGATTATCGGAACGGGTAGCGTTACGGGAACAGAAAACTCCTGCGCCGCACTCTTTGTTCACGACGATCCGTGTTATGTCGGCGGTGTAACGTTTGAAGGTTTAACGCTCGTGAATATTGGTGTTTTAACTCAATTTGTCGGCGGGGGTACGGAAGAGGTTTGTAAAACCGCGGAAGACATAAAGAATAGCACCCGTTATGCGACAATGATCAGTGGGCTTGATACGGTAAAAGTTTACGAGTCTGAAGAAGATTATTCCGACAGTGACTTGATTAAAATCGACGATATCGACGCCGAAGCGGGCAAAACCATTGATTTTACTGCTTTGGTAAACGGCAAAACCGTAAAATCGGTAACGCTTTACGGCTCGGCTGTCGCAACTTCGGTTACGTATTCGCTCACGGATGCTTCCGACGTCGCTAAGAAATACTACATCGAAACCGAAGACGGTTTGCGTTACTACGTTCTCGTTACGGTATGGTCGCTTATTATAGACGACGAAGCCGAACTTTTGTCTGCGAACGACTATTTAAACGGCACCGTCGGATATTTTAAGCTCAACGCAGATATAACTTTGACCGCCGATTGGGACGGTTCCAAGGCGATCGGACTTGACGGTTTTGCAGGCGTTTTCGACGGAAACGGCAAAACTATTAAAAATCTTCATATCGTAAACGGCAGAAACGAAAGAGGCTTCTTCGGTCTGCTGGGCGTGGGGAACGCAACGATAAAGAATATGACCGTAGAGATGAAAAACGATCGTTATTCTGGTTGGATCGGCGGATTTGCAGGTAGATTCGATCTCGATTCGACGGCTGCTTATGACGTGGTATTCGAGGGTTTGACGCTTAAATTCGATTTGGCTGAAAGAAACAAAACCACTAAATCGGGTGGCGGGTTGCTCGGTCAATTGCCGTCTTACATGAGTAACATTACGATAAAAGACAGTGTGATTATCGGAACGGGTAGCGTTACGGGAACAGAAAACTCCTGCGCCGCACTCTTTGTTCACGACGATCCGTGTTATGTCGGCGGTGTAACGTTTGAAGGTTTAACGCTCGTGAATATTGGTGTTTTAACTCAATTTGTCGGCGGGGGTACGGAAGAGGTTTGTAAAACCGCGGAAGACATAAAGAATAGCACCCGTTATGCGACAATGATCAGTGGGCTTGATACGGTAAAAGTTTACGAGTCTGAAGAAGAATACAATGCATCTTTGAACTAAGATAAATTGCTTTGTCTTTCATACAAATGTTGCGCTGACGTATTCGGCGATTATTGCCGACCGCTAAAAAACGGTTTCGGGTAATGATTTCTCGGTTCGGTCGCTTCAGATATCTTCGTTAAACGACTTTTCGGCAAGGTAACGAACTCATATCGACGTAATGTAAAAACTTCTATGTGGGTTCTCTTGCGGGCTGAAGCAATCCCTAAAATCGGAGTCCGTCCGCCGTGCAGGCGTTTTGACTTCTTTTGCGGGGATTGCTTCGTTTCACCCACAAAAACGTTGTTGTTACAAAAGGAGATTTTTTAATGAACTGTTTGCAACTCGATATAGCAAGACAAAAAGAAAGTTTGTCATTTATCGACGACTATTTCAAAAAGGCGAAAAATTGGGGATACGATACCGTTATTCTCTATCTCGAAAACGCTGTCAGGACAAGCGTTACGGCAAACTTTTCCGTTGATGAAACCTATTCAAAAGAAGAAATAGGGCAAATCGTCGGCTTCGGCTTGAAATACGGGCTTAGAGTTATTCCCGCAGTTGAAAATCTCGGCCATTTAGAAAAGTTTTTCGCTTATGAAAACTGGCGTAACGTTGCCGAATGTCAGAATGAACAAATCGACGGTCGCGGGTTCGATGCCGAGCCGTACGGTTCATGCGGGTGTCCGTCGAGCGCAAAATTGTACGAGCTTACCGATACTTATGTTAAAGAGGTTGTTTCGCTTTTTCCGTCCGAGTACGTGCATGCGGGGCTTGACGAAGTTTTTGATATGGGCGTGTGCGATAAATGCAAGGAAAGAATACAAAGAGGCGAAACCAAATCGGACGTTTTTTTAAAACACGTTCTGCACACTTACGAGCTTTTAAAATCGCTCGGCAAACAAATGATGATGTGGGACGATTTCTTTGAATATGTGGATATCGTCGAAAAATTGCCGAGAGATATCATCTTGTGTAATTGGAATTACGGATATATCGATTACGAACCGAGGGGGCATTGGACGAACCGAATAAAAAAAGATTGGTTCAGGTTGTACGACAAACTCGGTTTCAGGTATCTTTATTGCGTTTATGCGCATAGGGCATCGTCGTTATATAACGTAAAATCCTTTTATCGTTACGCTTCAAAACATAAACCGTTCGGCGCGATATGTACCGCATGGTGCCGTCAGGATAGTTTTTATCTCGGAGCATACCCCTTTATGTCGTATTGCGGCAGTCTTTGGTCGGGTAAAACCGACGACGAACTTGCCGTTTTTACCGAGGTATTAAAAGACGAAAAACTTGCCCGCCTTTTATCTTCGCTGTATGTCGTGGATACGGGCAGAAATACGAATGTTTCAAAAATTGCGGAGTGTCGGTATCTTTCGCTCGAGTGTTACGAAGCGCAGCTAAAAAACGCGCTTTCCGCAATAAAAGACTATGCGCCCGCAGAGAGCGAAACGGGCGATATCATATGCGATATTAAAGATTATATAATCGAGATTTACTGCGGTTTACGGCTTAACGCCGTTGCGAATAAGGCGATGGATATTTATGAGGCGGGCGGGAAAACCGACGCGCTCGTAGCCGAATTAAACGAAATATCCGATAAATACAAAAAAATATATAAAAACAAACTTATCCTCTGGAAAAAGTACAGGGGAGATATAGCAAGCGAGGGCAATGCTCTTTCCAAAAAGTATACGGGAATAATCAAATCGATAGAAGAGCAGGCGGAAATCCTTCAAAAGAATGAAAAACGCGCTGTACTTACGCTTGAACAAATGGCGTACGACGCATACGGAACGCCGCAATGTTCCATTGTCGTTGCATATAGTACGGGTGAAGAAAACGTGTTTTCGGGCGCATTGAAGCCCTCTACCGTGGTGTTCGAACAAAGCGGTTGTTACTATCATCGATTTGCGGTTAAACCCGAAAAAATCGATCATATTATCCTGAGCTTTTACGGTGAAAGCGCGAGTTATCCGCAATATATTTCTTACGTTTTAAACGGTGAAAAATTCTTGCCCGAAACGGTTGCAAAGGTTTGCGGATACGTTTATAACGAACAAAATTTGACTAAGAATGATACTCGTTTTGCCGTGTTCGGCTCGGATGACGGGCAAAAACATTTTGACGATATAACGCTTGCAAAAGAGAAAAACAAGGTTAAAATAACCTTCAAAAAATTATAAAATGAAAACGTTTGTAAAAGATAAATTACATATAGAAATATTTGAAAACAGGACGCTTATGGGCAAAGCCGCGGCAAAAGATATTTCGGCTAAAATAAAAGAATTGCTTGCCGAAAAGCAGGAAATCAATATGATTTTTGCCGCCGCGCCGTCGCAAAACGATGTTCTGAAAGCGTTGGTAGAAGATAAAAACATAGAGTGGAACAGGGTAAACGCTTACCATATGGACGAATATATCGGTCTTGATAAAAACGCCCCGCAGGGTTTCGGCAATTTCCTAAAAGCACATATTTTCGGGCTTGTTCCCTTCAAAAGCGTTAATTATATAGATATAACTGCAATCGATCCCGAAAAAGAAGCCGAAAGATACGGAAAACTGTTAAAAGAAAACCCGACCGATATAGTCGTGATGGGTATCGGTGAAAACGGGCATATCGCATTTAACGATCCCGACGTTGCCGATTTCAACGATAAAAAGGTTGTTAAACCTGTTAAGCTTGACGAAATTTGCCGCAATCAGCAGGTGAACGACGGCTGTTTTAAGACGATTGACGAAGTGCCTACGCACGCAATGACTTTGACCGTTCCCACGCTTGTAGCAGCTCCGTGGCTGTTTTGTATAGTTCCCGCAGCGACAAAGGCTAAAGCGGTTTACGAAACTATAAACGGCAGTATAGACGAGCATTGTCCTGCGAGCATTTTAAGAACGAGAGATAACGCGAAATTATATCTCGACGATAAGAGTTCGACGCTACTATGATAGAGATTAAAAGCGATAAAATAATAACCTCGAACGGCTTAAAAGCGGGGTGTGTATATATCGAAAACGGGCTTATAGACGGCTTTTTTGAAAAACAAAGAATCGATATCGCTTGCGAAGAACGTTACGATTTTACGGGTAAATACGTTTCGCCGGGATTTATAGATTTGCATACTCACGGCGCAGGCGGTTATCCGTTTATAAACTGTAGCGAAGACGACGTTATAAACGCATGCAATTTTCACTTAAAACACGGTACTACAAGCATTATGCCTACCGTTACGGCGGGTGCATCTTATACGATGAGAGAAGCCGTAGCGAAAATAGCCGCAGTCAAGAAAGGAAGCAAAGCTAAAAGCAATATAATCGGAGCACATTTAGAAGGACCGTATTTATCAGCAAAACAGTGCGGCGCGCAGTGTCCTAAATTCATAACAAAACCGAAAAAGTCTGACTATAAGTCGATTATCGAAGAGTTCGGCGACTGCATAGCGCGTTGGACTTTCGCACCCGAAAACGACGAAAAAGGCGAGTTCTGCAAATATTTAACGGAACACGGCATAATCGCATCGGCCGGGCATACCGACGCTAAATACGAAGATATGAAAACCGCAATCGAAAACGGATGCAATCTCGTAACGCACTTATATTCGTGTACCTCCACGGTAACGCGTGACCACGGTTTCCGTTCGCTCGGCGTAATTGAAAGTACGTTTTTGCGCGATGAACTTTGTGCCGAAATAATAGCTGACGGAAAACATTTGCCGCCTGAACTGATTAAGATGATTGTAAAAATCAAAGGCGTGGACAAAACCTTGCTTTGTACCGACAGTTTGGCAATAGCGGGAACGGATATAAAAGAAGGCGTGATGAGCGGCACGGAATTTATCGTAGAGGACGGAGTTTGCAAGCTCAAGGACCGTTCGGCATTTGCGGGCAGTATCGCCACAGCCGACCGCCTTGTGCGGGTAATGACAAAAGAATGCGGTTATGATATAGTAACCGCGGTAAAAATGATTACAAAAACACCCGCGAAAATCGCAAAAATCAATGCGGGCAGTATAGAAAAAGGCAAACGAGCCGATATTATCGTATTTGACGAGGATATAATTATAGAGATTGTTTTCGTCGGCGGAGAAAAAGAATATGGAATTAGCTGATAAAACGGTGGTCTTTCTTGACGACAGCATAACGGCAAAGGTTCGGTCGTTATTACTAAGCTATCTGCAATAAACGTTTGCGTGGGGCATAATCCCGTATCGGATAAATTTTTAACTAATCTCATCGACGAGTAAACGGAGTAAATTAAATGAAGAAAATTAAGGCAATTTTATTGGGAGCGGGCAACAGAGGTATGGTTTACGCCGATTATTCGCTTACAAATCCCGAAGAACTCGAAATCGTTGCGGCTGTAGATACAGACAAGAACCATCTAAACGAAGCAAAAGCAAAATACAATTTGTCCGACGATGCGGTTTTTTCCGATCTTGATGAATGTCTGGCGAAAAATATAACCGCCGACGCGGTAATCAATGCGACCATGGACGAAGCGCACTACGAGACAACTATGAAGATTATCGCCGCCGGTTACGACATAATTCTTGAAAAACCCGTCACGAACAATAAAAAGGAACTGCTTGATATTCAGCGTGCAGCCAACAAAAAAGGCGTAAAAATAATAGTTTGCCATGTTTTGCGTTACGCGCCGTATTATCGTACGGCGAAAGAACTTATAGCGGGCGGCGCGATAGGAAAAGTTTTAACCATAGAGATGAACGAACACGTTTGGATCGCACATTTTCTTGATAGTTTCGTACGCGGAAAGTGGGGTATGGAAAGCGAATGCGGTTCGGGATTTTTACTGCAAAAATCATGTCACGATACCGATCTTATTTGCTGGCTGCATAACGAATCCGAACCACGTTATGTATCGAGTTTCGGCGCGCGCGCTTTGTTTATACCCGAAAACGCCCCCGACGGAGCGACCGAATACTGCTATAACTGTCCGCACAGTGCGACTTGCTTGTATTCTGCACAAAAAGTTCATCTAGAGTTCGACTCTTTACCATTCCAGACATGGGCGGGCATAGGTAAGCCTATAGACGAAATAACCAAAGAAGAAAAGGAAGAGTTTTTGAAAAAAGATCGTTACGGCAAATGCGCGTACACCTGCGGCGGCGATATAGTCGACAGGCAAACGCTCATGACTATTTTTGAAGACGGCGTTACGGCTACTTTCACAATGGTTGGCGGTACGAGCAAAGCTGGCAGATATTTACATATTATCGGCACGAAAGGCGAGATAGAAGGGCATCTCGAAGACGATAAATTTATTTTGAGAAAATTCGATCGTTCGGGCAAGAATTTCGGATACAACGAAGAAATAATCGACGTTTCGGGTAACGTTAAAAATCATTCTAAATACGCGGGGCACGGCGGCGGCGATTATTTGCTTGTCCATGATGCGCTGGCGTATATCAGGGGCGACGGAGCGTCGGTTTCCGTAACCGATATAAACGATTCGGTCAACGGTCATTGCCTCGTGTTTGCCTCGGAAGAAGCCCGCAAAAATTTGAAAGTAGTCGACTTTAAGGAGTTTAAAAATGAAAACAAATAAATATATCGATTCGCACGTACATATTTCAATGGATTTTCCGCTTTGCGAAAGCGAACAAGCATTCAGATGGTTTAACGAGGCGGGGCATATCGAAAGAACCAATTTTCTTGCGTTGAACGCACATACGTTTTTTCAGGAAACTCAGCTCGATAACAGCAAGTGCCTTTATTTAAAAAACGCTTTCGCGCCGTACGGGTATGCGGGGTATTGTCTTGATTACAGAAAACCGCCAGTTACGCCGGAGGGGTTTCTTGAACAAATTCAGCTTGCGCTAAAAGCGGGCTTCGATTGTTGGAAAATTATCGAGTCAAAACCAAATGCTCAAAGCGTGTGGAAGCATAGAATAGACGAACCGCTGTACGAACTCGCTTTTGCCTATGCCGAAAAAATCGGTTTGCCCATAATTATTCACGTCGGCGATCCGATCGGTATGTGGGAGGATGATTATAAAACGGGGTATCTTGCCAAAGAAGAGTATCAGGATCAGGCGTTGAACGTTCTAAAAAAACACCCAAACCTTATTCTCACGTTCGCTCACTTCGGCTTTTTTTGCGATCGCCCCGAGTTTGTAGAAGAACTTATCGCTACATATAAGGGCGTTCATTTCGATAACGTTCCGGGTCCCGAAGAATATTTCGTAATAGCTAAAAACCCGAAAAAGTGGAAAGAGATTATGGAAAAACATTCCGACAGATTTATTTTCGGCACGGACAGAGGAAATCACGGTACGGCAGGTTTTACTAAAGAAGAATATTTCAAGAATTACCCCGAAACCGTTACTTATGAAATAAATATGTTAACCAAAAAAGGCGAGTATGACGGAAGACATCCGTTCCCGGGGCTTGAAGAACATTGGGGCACGGTTTTGTACGGACTTGATTTATCCGACGAAGCGTTCAATAACATAGTTTACAACAATTTTATGCGAATTTACGGCGAACCGAAGCCTATAAATTTTGAATGCTTATACGAAATCGCAAAGCACGAATTCGCTTTACCGTCAAAAAGTCCGTACCTTAAAGAGGACTTTGAAAAGATAAAAGAAACGTGTAAAGCCCATGGCGTAAAAATTTGATTGCGCAACAGCGAATAAAAAGCTATAATACAAGCGAGAAAACTTGCTTGCAAGGGATTTCGAGCGCAGTATTAGAACATAAACGGCGGTTTGGCAAAGCCAAAGCTCAACGCAACGACAGTTGCGGACAAAATTATATTTTGTCCGGTTTCAATGTTATAAAAAATCAGTAACTCTTATCGGAGGATATATGCAACTCATAAAAAACGGTGAAATCGTTTCACTTATCAACTATAAAAACCCGACGGATGCTACAACCGAAACGGCAATCTCTGAATATTCGCTGTTTTTGCGTTTTTGCACGGGCAAAGATGCTGCTTGCTCTTCGGTTAAAAGCGACAAATTCGAAAATTTCGTGATTATCGGCGGAAACGACGAACTATTGAGCGAATTCGGAATAAAAGTTCCTCGCGAAACTTTTTCGGATGATTCGGTCTACATTAAAGTACAAAAAAACGTTGCCGTTTTAGACGGCGGCGCGCGCGGCAAACTTTATGCCGTATACGAATTTCTCGAAAGGTTTTTAGGCGTCAGATTTTACGCTCCGGAAGCATATAAATGTCCGCATATAGAAAACCTCGAAATACCTGACTGCGAGATAACTTACACGCCTAAAATAGCGTTCAGAGAGATGTATTCGTTTGATATTCGATGGAACAGAGAATTTGCCGCAAGACTTCGCTCGAATATCGAAAACGTTCCGTACGGACTTAAACATTTCGGCGGGTCGCTTTCATGGGCGAAACCGCGTTCGCATACCTCTTTTGAAGTCTTTTTCCCGCCGTACGACAAGGAGGTCGGTATAGAGGCTCATCCCGAATATTACGCATGGAGAAAAGACCAAAATAAACGCGTGGGGCGGTTTCACGATGATTTCGGTTTTCCTTGGGGGGAAGGCGAAGTATGCTGGACTAATCCCGACGTTATAAACATAATGACCGAAAAATTGAAGAAATGGATTCTTAACGAACCTGAAATGACGGTGTTTTCGGTTACGCAAAACGATTGGGGAGAATATTGCGAATGTCCGGAATGTGAAAAAATCGCGCGTAAATACGGCAGGGACGGAGAGCCTGTTCGAAGTGCACCTGTACTTTTTGCCGTAAATCAAATCGCAAAAAACATAAAAGAATGGCAAAAGAATGACGAACGCGTAAAAAACAGAAAGATACACATCGAAACGTTTGCTTATAATTATACAAAAATTCCGCCCGTCGGAATGAAAGTCGAAGACAACGTAATCGTTATGTTTTGCTCTTCGGGTTGTCGGTTTCATAAGTTCAGCGAAAACTGTGCATTGAACGACAAACTTAAAGCCGAGTTCGAAGAGTGGAAAAAAATAGCGAAAAACGTATACGTTTGGGAATACATGGCAAACGGTTGTATGGCTGTGTCATACGGAACTTATATGAAGATAACGCCCGAAAGAATCAGATACTTTGCCGACCATGATATAATCGGAATGTTTGCTCAGTACGAGGATCAGGGTGCAATCGGTCCGCTTTTTAAAGCAAATCAATATCTTTACGCTAAACTTTTATGGAATCCGGAAACGAATATCGAAGAGGAATATCGCGGATTTATGGAGTATTATTACGGCGAAGCGGCTGGATGTCTTATGGAAGTTCAGCGAAGATTTGAAGAAACGCTGGCTTCTCTCGACGATAAACTCAAGGAAGAAAACGGCACGGGTCTTCATTTGTTAGGTTCATATATGATGTTTCCCGAATATTACCCCGACGAATTTTTGCAAGTGGCGGATAGCCTTTATAAAGTCGCTTTGTCTAAAGTCAGCAACGAAGAAATGAAACTCAGAGTAAAAAGAGAACACTGGTATCTTAAATTTGCAAAGATGTATAAGTATCGCGGACAAAATTATGAAGAAATGCAAGCTGTTATCGATGAAATGAAAGACCTCGGAATTGTTTTCGATAAGATGAAATACTTTATACAGCATTATTACGGCGGCAAAAAAGACGATTTGTTTTTGAAATCCATAGAAGATCGCAATCGCAAAAACGACCTTGAAACCGTATTCACGATAACTCGGGAGTGACGGCGTATGTTGCACTAATTCAATTAAATTTATTTTTCAGCCGTATATTCTAATTTCGCGAGAATTTAGGATAAATGAGGATTGCTTTCATTACAATATGAAGGCAAATTTTTTATAAAAAAGTTTGAAAAACAGCGTTCAGTGTAATTTTTATTTATGCCGTTTCGAGGGGTGATTTTTTTAAAAGAACGGTTATAGAAAAAAGAAAGAGTGACGGACGGAAATATTTTTGTTAAAACTTTTGCAAACGGGCGAAAAAATGTTATATATTAAATAAAAACGATAAACGGGTATCGTCTAAAAGACAAATGGAGGGAAAATTATGGCATACGAATATATTGAAAGATTTAAAAAACTCGGGTTCGGTTTGTTCGTTCACTTCGGGATTTACAGCGTAGTGGGGAAAGGCGAATGGTATCTGCACCTGAATCCGAAAGCGGATAAAGAAAAATACAATAACCTTGTAAATCGATTTAATGTTAAAAAAACGTGGGCGAAAGAACTTGTAAAAACGGCGAAAGCGGCAGGGTGTAAATATATCACGCTCACAACTCGCCATCACGACGGATTTTCGCTTTACGATACGCAAGGGCTTAACGATTTCGACGCGCCGCATTCTGCAAGCGGGCGCGATCTTATCCGCGAGTTCGTCGAAGAGTGCAACAAAGAAAACGTCGTTCCGTTTTTCTATCACACGCTGCTCGATTGGAATAATCCCGATTACGAGAACGATTTCCCGAAATACATCGATTATCTCGATAAGAGCATAGAAATTCTGTGCCGTAATTACGGAAAAATCGGCGGGTTCTGGTTTGACGGAATGTGGGATAAGCCTAACGAAGACTGGCAGGAAGACAGAATTTACGGAACGATAAGAAAATATCAGCCCGAAGCGATGATTGTGAACAACACGGGTTTAAGCGCACTTGGAAAAACGGGGCATAAAGAAATCGACAGCGTTACTTTCGAACGCGGAAAACCTGCTTTTGTTGATACTTCCGAAAAGCCGATCGCAGGCGAAATGTGTCAGGTATTGAACGACCATTGGGGCTATACAAAAGACGATTGTAATTACAAATCGGTTAAAGAGCTTATAGAAAATTTAATCGACTGCCGCAAGTTTGGTTGCAATTTTTTGCTTAACACGGGGCTTAAAGGAAACGGCTCGGTAAACGAAACCGATAAATGCCTTTTAACGGAAGTCGGTAAATGGGTAAAGGCGAACAAAGGCTTTATTTACGGTGCATATCCCGCAGACAAGACAGCCGAAAACGTCGACATGTTAACCGACGGAGAAAAATATTACGCCGTGATTAAAAACGTAAATATGAGCGCCGATCCGAATGTTGCATTGGGTGGCGACACGCGCACCGTAAAATTGAACTTTGCGGCAAAGCGCGCGAAATGGCTCGACAGCGGCGAAAAAATCAAGATAAACAAAGATAATTCGTTTGCGGTAAAACCTTTCGATTACGGCAGAAGTTACTCGGTACGAGTTGCCGAAATAGAATTATAACGAAACCTAATAAAGGAGAAAAATTATGGCAAAATCAAGACTTATAGGGGAATATCCGGTAATAGGTATAAGACCGACGATCGACGGCAGACGCGGAAAGATCAAAGTGCGTGAATCGCTCGAAGATCAAACTATGAATATGGCGAAGTCCGCCGCAAAACTCATTGAAGAAAACGTTTTTTATTCCAACGGCGAACACGTTAAGGTAATAATCGCCGATACGACTATCGGACGTGTTGCCGAAGCCGCGGCTTGCGCAGACAAGTTCAGAAAAGCCGGCGTTGATATTACGCTTACCGTAACGCCTTGCTGGTGTTACGGCGCGGAAACCATGGACATGGATCCGATGACGATAAAAGCCGTTTGGGGCTTTAACGGAACGGAACGCCCGGGCGCGGTTTATCTCGCTTCGGTTTTGGCAACCCACGCGCAAAAAGGCTTGCCCGCATTCGGTATTTACGGACACGAAGTTCAGGAGGCGGACGATACGAGTATTCCCGCCGACGTGCAGGAAAAAATGCTGCGTTTTGCGAGAGCGGCTGTCGCAGTTGCAACTATGCGCGGTAAATCGTATTTGCAGATCGGTTCGGTTACCATGGGTATCGGCGGTTC
>ERZ1026780.474-NODE-474-length-32076-cov-10.480591_pt1 | contig 32076 bp, 48 predicted proteins | sample MGYA00380126_ERZ1026780 | MGnify/ENA primary metagenome ERZ1026780 (study PRJEB33269, sample SAMEA4719762) | human gut metagenome | biome: human-associated habitat; feature: organic feature; material: feces | place: Cameroon | collected 2013-10 ... | reverse complement strand
GTCCTGGACCCCCACGAGTAGCAACAAAGGCGCGAGGGGCATTTTTTCGAGGGGGGGGCGTCAATCCCACCGCTCCGGCGTCAGAGGCGGCGCAGGCGGCGCGTATTGCCGCTGGCCATCCGGATGCAGCTCCTCGTGACAACGCTTGCAGACGGCCTCCAGCTGCCGGCAATCGCCATCGTAGACAGACAGTGCCAGGTCGGGACGATCGCGCAGATGCCTGACGTGATGGACAATACTGGCCTTGGAGTACACGCCGCGCCGCTTGCACTCCTGGCACTCGCAGTTATCGACCGTCAGCACCTCCCGGCGCAGACGCCGCCACTCCGGCCAGGAGTAAAACTCATGCTCCGATCCTGCCTGGAGAAGCCCGCGCAGCTCCGCGAGCCTGCTTGCTGAAATTCCCATGCGCTCCTCCCGTCTTCGTCTCCGGCGTTCCGGCTCGCGGCTATCACCTCGCGGCAAAACAAAAACGCCGGAGACCATGACGCAGCACCAACGTGTGGTGTCTAATCATGGGCTCCGGCGTTCAACGCTCCGGCCTCTTGCTCGATATGCAGGATGATCTCCGTTTTACAGTCCCGGCAGTACACAGGCAGCTCCGTGGCGGATGTGCCGGGCAGCACCCGCAGGAAGTGTCGATTGCGGTTGCACCTGGGACAGGTCAACCACCCATCGCTCCTTGGGGATATTGTACCGTATTCGGATGTGATACGCAAGGGGTTTTCCTCCTTTTCGTGATTTATTCAACTATATCACAAGTTACATTTACTATTTAGTACATACCGAAACCGCCTTGATGCGGCATACGCTTCCCGTCTATCACAGTCGGATGGAGAGGATCCTGCTCAATGTACCAGCCATACTGGTAGTGGCCAAAACCATTATCCACCGTATACCGGCCGCACACCCGGCAATCATCTGGAATCTCAATGCGCCCCGAATCAGATCGGAAGTATTCAGGCGGCGGCAACTGCCGCGCAAGGCTGCGCGATGCCACCCACGTCCTGGCATCGATCGGGATGACGATGCCGTCGCTGCGCTCCTTGCAGTAGTATCTGGCAGTGCGCCGATAGCTGTCAAATGCGCCAAGCAGCAAAGGCTGCGACGAGATGATGTACCCCTGTTTCCAGAGATCTTCCATAATCATGGGCGGGAAATCATTGTATCGCACAGTAAGATGCATGTGGTACCGATGATCCCCATGGCGCCCCTCGATCAGGTATACATAGTCAGGCGTCACGCCGTCATGCCACTTCTTCATCTGGTAAAGCAATCGACGCCAGCACAATCGGACCTCTGCAAAACTGGGTGGAAGATGCGCCTCGTCAAAAGTCAGTGTGTAGCTCCACCCATCAAAGCCAAAGAGCGCCAGCAATAGCTCCAAGCGATCCATGCGCGTCCGGCACACCCCAGAGTCCCGAGGCGGGCGGAGAATCCGATTCTTCTCCGCCCGCTCGTAGGGGCTGTCATACTGACTAAGCCGCGGACGTATGGCCCGCTGCTCCTTCACCAGCGGGCCCGCCCGCTGCCGCACGCAGATCCAGCGTCCCTCACCGTCCATCACATTTCTCCACACGGGCAGGGACTTCGGCAATGGCCGGCGCGTTGGCGGACACCACGGCGGCAACCGCCGCATCCAGCGCCTCGCCGAAAGCGCCCATCAAGACCACTGCGGTAGATATGGCTCCATAGACCTTAGGCGGAACGCACGCGGCAGACTCATCCAGATACGCCCTCAGGACTTCGACCGACTCCACAATACCCATCATATCAACTCCACCTCCACGTTGTATTCCTTCAGCATGCGACGAACACCGGCCCAGGTAACGTAGCCCTCGGCCACGCACTCGGCGGCGTGGTTCAGCTCCGCGGCCAGCTGCTGCACGTCCTCCATCGGCGCGTCGTGCTTGTCGATCAGCACATACAGCATCAGCTCAATGCCGCGGTTCAGGCCATCGGTGACGCCCTTCGTGTAGGCGGCCGCCACGTCGGCCTCTGTCCGAGGTACCCGCCGCGGGTTCACCTTAGCGCTCATCCCGGTACTCCATGACGCTGCGCGCCTTGTCCTCCGCCAGCTTCCGCTCCAGCCGCGCGACCGTCTCCCGTAGGATACGGCACCCGTGGATGCCGCAGTTGTGCTCATAGCCGCAGCCCAGGCAGGCGAGGCTTCCCGTCTGCACCTTCAGCCGCCGCAGCGCGGCGATCAACTCTCGGTCACTCATTGTGAAAAACCTCGCTCACGCGGCGGCACCCCAAAACGGATTGAGACTTGCCGTCGGCGCCTCTCACCATGTCGACGATTCCCCAATATAGACACCGCTTTCCGTAACAGTCCGCAAACGCCATCACGCGTCCGCCGCCATCACTCACCAAAGTAGACGGGAGCCATGGACAGACCAGGTCACTCCTTTTTATCACGGCGCTTCCTCCTTCCTCATCGCCTCCAGTGCTTCCTCCGCCCCCTTGCGGGTCAGGAATACGGTCTTGCCAAATGAGATGGGATTAACCCCATACTGTTCCCTTAATCCATCTGCTGTAGAAAATACAATGGTCGTGACGTGGCGTCCAATATTTGCAAATTCTATCACGCACTTGCGGGTGTGCCGCATCCCGCCAAGATTCGCCCACACCGCATTCCCCACCTTGCACGGCAGCACCACCACGCGCTCGTCCTTGTCGGCCTCGGCCAGCTCCCGCAGGCGGTCATAGCTGCAAAGACTTTCCAAATCAGCAAGCCGCATAAGCTTCAGCGCGATCACGTCCGCCTTACCCTTCGGCAAAACTTCCTCCGGCTCAAGCCCCGTGTCCTCGTAGGCGGCGAGGCGTTCGCATACTCGCCCTGCGTCACCTCCGGCTCCGCCTCCTCGTAGGGCGTCCACCCTTTCCCGCAGCGCCGCGATCTCCTCGGCGTACCGGGCGCAGCGGTCTACCAGCTCCTCCAGCCGGTCGGCGGCGTCCATCCCCATTCGATCACAGTCGCAGCCCGTGTATTCCTTTCCATCAAGCGTCTCGACCACACGATAGGCGCACGTCGCGCAGGGTGGGGAAGGCGTAGGCGCCTGAGACGAGCACCGCATTGCCGCCACCAGATCAGTCGTCTTTACCATCTGCACCCGCTCCTTTCTTCCGCTCCATCTTGTCCAACGCGGCGGATACCTCCCGCCAGATTGCCACCGGAAAGCGCTCCCGGTTCAACATCCGCGCCAGCAGCTCCGCGCTGATCGCCTTTCCGTCCACCTTGCCGCAGGCCGCTGCCAGCGGCGCCAGACTGTTCAGACCATCCTTCTGCCGGTAGGCCATCAGGCGCGCCAGCGTGTCGCGCTTCAGCTGCGCCGCCTCCGAGGCAGGAGAGCCGACCACCGAGGCGTCTTCCGGCTTCTGCGGCATATTTCCGTTATCGCCTGCGAGGGAGCTGACGGAGGTATTGTATAATTCTGCCATTTTACACAGCGCTTCCACTGGAACGCCAGTTAGCCCACGCTCATAATTGCTTATGGCCTGTGGTGTAACCCCAAGGGCAGCCGAAGCATCGGTTTGAGTGAGTCCGGCGCAAGTACGCGCATATCTTACCCGCGATGCTATTGTATCACGTTCTAACGCTTTCTCTGGTTTCCACGTGGCCGACCCGCGGGCGACGGTGCGAGGCACCTCCGGCAACTCCTCCGCGGCCGCCAAGGCGCGGCGGGCCAGCACCAGCATCTCAATTTTGTCAAAGCTGCCCGCGCCCATGCCGTTGTTCAGGACGCCCCGCAGGTAGTTCGCCAGCTCGGCGCCCTGCGCCTTGGTTAAGTCAACTCTCGTCACGCTGCCGCCCCCCCCTCAGAGCGTCTCAATCGCTCCATCATAGCTGCCGCCGCATCGTCTTCCAGGTAGAGAGAATGCCCCGCGTTCTTGTCCAGATTCACATCCCACACAGGAGAATCCTCTTGGGCAAGCATACCCAGTAAGACCCCCTTGCAGCCCTTCGCCGTCGCAGGGCCGGCGCGGTGGTATAGCTGCGTATACAGCCCGTGAACCATCACACAGATTTCGACAGCGATCTCCAGCCCGCTCCCCGCAAACGTCATGGTACTTACGCCCTTGTCAATCTTCACGTTAATCATTGTTCCTGTCCTCCTTTTCCACCTCCGGCAGCGCCAGCCACCGGACGACACGTACCTCGATCTTGTCTCCGCCTTTCCCGAACCGGAGAGACTCTCCGTCCCACCGGCAGAGCGAGCGGGATGTCAGCTCGCCGTCGCCGCTCAGGTCGAACTCCGCCACCACGTCACACGGCTCTGCCGGCGTCGTGCCGCCTGGCATCCACGCGGCAAATGCCATCTGACTGGCGCAGACCCGCGGGACGGCGGCCACTTCATCAGCCATACGCGGCTCGTTGGTGCGCAGCATCAGGTAATCCACGCTGCAGCCCAGCGCATCCGCCGCCGCTACCCACCGGTCGACGCCGGACAGAGAGACGTTGTAGCCAAACGGAAGTCCTTCATTTGGCTCGATTTTCTCACGGCCGGCTTCGAGAGACTCCGCCCTCTCAATAAGCCCGCTATATGGGCAGTCGATTTTCTCAAAATACTGCTTCGGCGTCAGACCTACCCGCTCGCGCAGGGTGCCGAACCGCTGCCAGATGGCGCCGACCCGCTCTATGTCCGGCCGCTGCCGCGCTTCTTTTTCAGCTGCCTCCCGCTGCCGCTCCGCCTTGGCGGCGGCCTTCAGCTCCTTCTGCTTGCTGATCAGCTTCGGACACACAGATTTGCAACTCTGCAGAGTGCTGCATTTCGCGCAGCAGCCATGCTCGCACCCGCAATCCGTCCAGCGGAACTTGATCTTTGCCTTGACTGCATGGGCGACCTGCGCATCCTTGTGCGAGCAGGGCGCGCCATCGGGGCACTTAACCCTCCCGGTAACGATTTTGTTTGCGGCCTTAGACACAGCCTCCACCGTGCTTGCGTAGAGATATTTCAGGCCACTGTCGCCCTGGGCCTGACCGCGGTACGCATCCACCACCTGCCGCTGGATATCCACAGGCAGGCGGGCGAGGGTGTAGGCCGCATCTTCGCTCAGGCACTTGCTGCGTGGGCCATCCCAGTAGGCTTTCCGGATGTCCGGAGCCAAGCCCTTCCGGATAACATCCAGCCGCGCCAGCTTGCTCTTGCTGATTTTGCAAGCCTCGGCCACATGATCCCGCATGCGGCCAGGAAACTCATAGCCCTCTTCCTTCAGCTGGTACAGCAGCTCGCGCACCTTCTCCACCTGCTGGGAGATCTCCGGGGAACTCAGCGTTCGGGTGCTGCTGTTGGCGTAGATCAAGCGGAGCTCCCGCAGCGCCGGAGACGCATCGCCTTTTTCTCGGATGCAGGGCACCTCGCGGAGATCTGTTCGTCCGTCCTCCACCAGTTTGCGGATTGCCGCCACGCGACGGTGGCCGGAGACGATCACCGCGTGACCGTTCTCGCCGTCCCGCACCCGGATGGGCTGCTGGAGGCCGATGGTGGCGATGTTGTCCGCCAGACCGTCCAGATCGCGGAGCTCGTAAAAGTTGCCGGGATCACTGTCCAGAAGATCCACGTCTATGTACTCGATCTGCTCCCGCCCGGTGTCCGAATCGGACACCGGCTGCGCCAGCGTCTTGGCGAACTCGCCCATGTCAAACTTCGCCATCTGCCACACCTCCCTCCGCCAGATATTCCCACACCCACGCACGGTAGTCAGCTGCCGCCGCGCTGCGGGGGCTGTAGTCCATGACCGGCTGCCGGGAGAACGTGCTCTCCGGTACCTTCTCCGTCCGACGGATCACCGACGTGAACACCGGCAGGCTCAGGCCTCGCAGCAGCGCCTCACCCTGCCGCACCACTTCGCTATTGTGCCACTGACAGATCAGGACGCCGGCCACTCTGATGGCGGGATTGGCAGCCCGCATGCTGTTGATCTGCGCCGCCATGTCGCTGACGCCCCAGACGGAGAAGCCATCCACCACCATGGGGACGACCACCTCATCCGCCGCCATCAGCGCCGCACAGCTCGCCGCCGTGAAGCCGGGAGGGCAGTCGAAGATCATGTAGTCCATGCCGTCGACCGCCGCCGCGTCACGGAAGTCCCGCAGAGAGCTGATGCTGTGGATGCTGCTTTTCAGTGCGCGCACGTCCAGCCCGTACAGGGCACTGGATGCCGGCAGCAGCTGAACAAGGCCACCGGCGTCCACGGGGATGGTGCTGTCGCTCCACACGGGCTCCGCCTCACCCTCCAGCACGTCTGCCACGGTGGCGGCGTTGTCCGGATCCAGATCCGGGAAGTAGAACCGCGTCAGGCTCATCTGCCCGTCGCAGTCCACCAGCACCACCCGCCTGCCGGCGCGCCGCAGGGCGTCCGCCAGATTGATGGCCGTGACGGTTTTCCCCACGCCGCCCTTCAAGTTCATGATCGCTATGGTTTTCATGTTGCTCGTACCTCACTTTTTCGTTTTTCTGCACGGGATGCATTCCCGATACCTGTACCGCCCTGTGCTGCGCTCCACTACCGCAAAGCAGCCCTCCGGATGCACCCAGACCACCGGCGCCGCGACGCTGGGCGCTCGCAGCTCCGTGTCCTTTGCGTATCGCAGCACAAAGGGAACGTATGTAACCTCGTCGCCTTTCTGCATAGGCCCTCCTCTCAGAACGGCACGTCGCCGTCGTCTTGAATTTCGTGAAAGCTGACCTGCGCCGGAAGCGGTGCCGCCTTTGCCACCGGCTTTGGCATGGGGCGGAAGCTCTGGATGCGGCCCTGAAACTGCATCACCTTGTACCAGCCCGCCTGCCCGTCCTTGTTCTTGTCGCACTTCAGGACGCGCGCCCCGGAGCGGTCCTCCGGATCCTCCAGATACAGCAAGAAGATGGCGTCCGCATCCATGGTGATCTGCCGACTCTCTCGCAGGTCGTACATGGTGGGCGCCTCGGTCTTCTTCCGTCCGGCGTCCGGCGTCAGCTGGGACAGCACCACCGCCGTGATGCCGTGCTCGTGGCTCATCCGCTGCAAGCCGCGGCTGATGGAGCTGACCTCCTCCGGACGGCTCCAGCCCCTCCGTCCGTCCGCCTCAATGAGCTGCAGGTAGTCGATGAACACCACGTCGTAGTGCCGGGACAGTACTACGGACTGGATGTCCGCCACGGTGAAGCCGCTGCACTGCATGATCTGCAGGCCTGTCCTGCTCAGACTGGACGCCGCGTAGGCCAGCTCCTCCCACTCCTTTTCGCCCAGCTTGTTTTGCTTGATGTCGCTCAGGTCGATCATGGCCCTGGCGGACATGATGCGGTCGGCCAGCTTGGCCTTGTCCGTCTCAAAGGAGAAAAAGCCCACCCGGTACCGCTCCGCCATCTTCATTGCCATGCCCAGCGCCAGACACGTCTTTCCGGCGCTGGGGTATCCGCCGATGACGCAGTAGTCGCCCCGGGTGGTGTACACCCGTTCATCGATGAAGTCATAGCCCCAGCGGATGTACTCCGGCTTCTCCGTCTCCTTATGGCGGGCGGAGAAGTTCTCCCACATCTGGGTCATGTCCCAGACCTCCACGCCGGACTTTAGGCTCATAGCGGCATTGGCCTTCTCCATCAGCTTTTCCGCCGCCGGAAGATCTTCCGTCTCCGCCAGCGCCGCGCCGATGCTCCGCAGCCGCCACACGATGCTCTCCCGCTTGAGGATCTCCACGTAGGAGCCCACGTTGGCGCTGGTGGGCGTCACGTCCATCAGCTGCACCAACAGCTCGCCGTAGTCCTGCCCGGCGCGCTCCTTCAGCGCCGCGCCCACCGTCACGGGGTCGACCGGCTGCGCTTCCTGAAACAGCTGCCGGATGCAGCCGTACACCGTGCGGTAGACCGACGACACGAACATGGCCTCCGACGTATCCGCCAGCACATCGGCAACGCAGTCCGCGTCGATCAGCATCGCGCCCAGCACGGCGGCCTGCGCTGTCGCCAGCCGCTGGGACTGGACCGGACTGTCCATTGTCATATCTCGTAGTCACCCTTCCTTTCCTGCACACGGGTGGATGCCGGCATGGCAGGGGAGGGCGCGTCCAGCTCGTCAGCGTCCTTCCACCTCTGACCGTTGAGGAACGTGGCCACGTGGGGGATGCCGATGCCGCGCTGCCACTCCTCCGTGGCCACCAGCTTCTCCAGCGCCCGCCCGATCCGGGCGATCAGCGCGTCGTCCGGCTTCAGCTTGTCCCAGGCGTCCATGGCCCGCTGCTTGTTCCGCCTCCCCTTGGCCGGGTAATAGCTCCACATCCCCGCGAAACGCTCCGGTTTCCAGTCCGGCTGCTCCCGCGGCACACCCTTGTGCACACGTTTTTGCACACCCGCCCCCAATGGGGGTATGGGGGTTATATTATAATTATCTGTTCTTATATTGTGGGGGGTCGACTTTTTTGCCGACACCCCCCCGACTTTTTTGCCGAGAGGGGTCTCGGCATTTTTGCCGACACCCCTTGTGCAAACACCGGCGAAGATCCGCCGTTCGCTGCCGGTTGCCGTAGGCACCATCTCCACCGTCAGATAGCCCGCGTCCCGGAGCTTCCGGATCAGCCGCGTCACCGTATCCGATGACCAGCCGTACAGCTCGGCAAAGTAGTCGTTCTTCGCCCAGCAGAAGCCTTTCCGGTCGCACAGTGCGGAGATCTCACCGTAAAGCAGCTTCGCGTTGGCAGGGAGGCGGTCGTCGTACCGCACGGGGGCGGGGATGACGCCCCAATAGGCGGGCTGTTCAATTTTTTTACTCATGGCAGTCCTTACCCCCTTGCATAAGCCTCCAGGCTCTGGTATAATTATCTTGCTCGTATGAAGCGCATGCGCTTCATACTCACCGAACCGCCTTCTGGCTCCACCCAGAGGGCGGTTCTTTTTTTGTGCCTTCCCGCAGCCGTCCACCCATCGGACGACGGCCGCCGCACCGGCTGCCGCGCAGATGTACTGCACCGCCATTGCCCAGCTATCCACAGATCACACCTCCCTCCGGCGTATCCAGCGGCGTGAAACGGATATCGGTGTAATACTTCTTCCAGCGGGCGGGATCCTCGATACCGCCGCCGCTCCGGTAAAACCACAGCTTCCGGGCGCCCGGCTCCCGAGGGTCCGTCGCGAAGTATCCCACGCGGTAGGTGGCGTCTCTGGCAAAGCTTAGCGACCCCGTGCGCACTACAACCGTCTGGCCCAGAGGGGGCCGCGATCGGGGTGCCTGAGATCCAAATAGTTCCACACTGTCATCCCACCGCCTCCTCAGCACGCCTTCGCCCACGCGGCGAACAGCTCGTCCTTGGGGATGCGCGCCGCCTTGGCGATGGCTGCGATCTCCTTGCCGGAGCAGCTGGGTAGGTCCTTGATGCGGGCATAGATGGTGCTGCGGCTCATGCCCGCCGCCCGCGCCATGCCGTCCAGACCGCCGTGTAGGGCGTAGGCCTGCGCCTTGATGCGGACCGCCATGTCCTTGGCGGCGTCTGTCTTCGCGCTCAAAATCGTCCGGGGCATCACTGCACCTCCTCTGCGTACTGCAAGGCCAGTGCGGCCTGCACGATATCCCCCAGCTCGCAGGTGATCTCCTCAAAAAGCGCCCGCTCGCTGTCGCTGATGACGCCGTCCTCGGCGATCTCCATCAGCTGGTCGCTGCGGTGCGCCTCCGCGAAGCGCATCACCCGTCGCACCAGCTTGATCACCGCCACCGGCAGCGGCTCCGGCCGAGCCTCCTGCACGCAGTCCGGCAGCAGCGCCGTCTTCAGCTGCAGGTGCTGCAGGCCAAGATACTGCACGTTGTACACCGCGCACATCCGCGCCACGATGTCGTCGCCCGGCAGCCGCTCCCCAGACTCGTAGGCGCGGATGCTGGTGTCACTGACCGCCAGCCGCTCCGCCGCGGCCTCCTGCGTCAGACCCGCCGCTTTCCGGGCGGTCTGGTAAATGTTTCCGCCGTCCTTTGCCATGGACAACTCCTCCTTTCTCCGCTATGCTGACCTCAGTGAGCGGCGTCGCTCATCAGCTCCATTTCGGTGCACTGCAAGATCGCGCACAGCATGGCGCGGTGCTTCTTGCAGGGCGTCGCCTTGCCTCGCTCCCAGTAGCTGATCACAGACCGGTCGACGTTCAGCTTGTCCGCCAGCGCCTCCTGCGTCATGCCGGTGCGCTCTCTGTACTCCTTGATCCGCACTTGCTTCACCTCCATTCGTGAAATTTCACCTTGCGCGCCGGAGAAAAGGGTGTTATAGTGTTCATGTCAGTAAACAACTACACACCCATTTCTCCGAGGGGGATACAACCTGCGCAAGACCCAGTGGGAACCCTCAACTTTTGAACACAAAGGGAAAGACATGGAAAACGACAGTCAGATCACCGCCTGCGACGCCGAAGTGCTGCACTACTTCCGCAAGCATGGCCCCGCGTCAACCGCTGACGCTAAAAAGGCGCTTGCAGATGTCAGCTCAGCCGGACACCGCATCGTCGCGCTGGCCCAGCCCGATGCCGCGCTTCTCTCCGAAGACGTGGACACCGATCTGTCGGCAACGCGGGCGCTCCATCAGGGCCTCGGCGTCTACCGCATCACGCCCAAGGGCGAGCTTGCGTTAGACGACTACCTTGCGGAGCGAAAGCGGTACTGGAAGGATCTTCTGCTGAAAAGCCTGTGGTTTCCTATTGCAGTATCATTCGTAACTGCCTTACTAACAACACTGTCAACACTGATGTTAGCAGGCTTGTTACAATAGACAGCACGACCTGAATGACAATGATCATCCACACGTCGCATTCGTCGAGCTTCTCTACCAGCCAGTCCGAAAACCGTTGCATTTTTCCACCTCCCTCTCGTTCTCAACTGAGGGACAAGTCAAGCATAAATTCGTAATCACAAAATGTCAAGTGGTATTTTTGTATTCACAAATTGTTTGTCACTTTGCATAATTCACATATAGTATGAGGTCGCCATGGACAAAGAACTTTTTGTGCAGAATATCAAGGAGCGCTGCCGCGCAAAAGGTGTCAAGCCCACCGTGGCCTGCCGCGAGGCTGGCGTAGGTGTCAGCTTTATAAACGACATAGAGCGAGGCCAGACACCCTCTGTTGCCAAGGTGCAGCTGCTGGCGCAGTATCTCGGCTGCACCGTCTCCGACCTGCTGGGAGAGAAGGAGACGCCGCCGGATCCGGTGCGGCAGGAGTTTATGCGTCTGCTGGACAACATGACCGCCGAGCAGCGGAATGAATTATTTGCCTTCATGCTCCGGCTGAAGCGGGAGCGGGAAAAATAAAACGGTGCCCGATTCGGGCACCGTCTCTCAGAGGATCTCGCCGCTAATGATTTTCAGCGCAGCCGCCAGGGCCTCGGCCTGCGCCGCTTCGTCCAGACTGTCGAACAGCGCCAACAAGTCCTCCTCCCACTCACTCATGTCGCGTCCCTCCTCAAATATTACCTTTATTGTACCACTTCGACAGAATATATCCAGTAAAATGCAAATTCTTTGCAGAAAATATATGTAAGCGGCAGATTTGCCGCGGAAAGAGGTCAAAAATGAAGAAAATTTTTGTGTTTCTGATGGCCGCCGTTTTGGCTCTATCCATCTGTGCCTGCGGCAGCGCACCCGCCAATAATGGTGGCGAGCAGACTAAAGACCCCGCATCTCCTCCCGACCTGACCGGCGAGTGGAAGCAGGTCAACAGCAACTCCGAGGATACCTGGCAGGCGGCCACGATCTCTGGCAGCGAGATCATCATCAACTGGGTTTCCGATAACGGCGACACCAAGAGCCTGTACTGGGCGGGCACATTCGTTGCCCCCACCACGACCGACGAGCCTTACTCCTGGGATTCTCAGAACGACAAGGAACAGACATCCCTCGCGCTTCTGGCCAGCGGCGACGACACGAAGACGTTCACCTATGCCGATGGTCAGCTGAGCTACGAGGCCGGCGCTCTCGGCACCACTATGACCATCCGCATGGAAAAGGTCGGCTGAATAGACAGGGGCGGTGTCCGAATCGGGCACCGCCCTTCTTGATGATGGGGGGGATGTTATGCAGTGCAAGAACAAGGGCTGCGGCCGGGAGATAGACGCCGACTCCGTCTACTGCAAATGGTGCGGCACCCGGCAGGTCCGGGAGCAGCGCAGCAAGAACACCGCCCACACGCCCACCGCCCGGAAGCTGCCAAGCGGTTCGTGGGCCTGCCGCGTCCGCGTCAACGGGCAGGACGTGTCCATCACACGCGAGACCAAGGAAGAGGCCATTGCCGAGGCCATGGCCATCAAGCACGGCCTGAAGGCGCCCGAAAAAGCCGCCTCGACCATGACCTTGAAGGAAGCATACAGGAAGTACATCGAATCCCGCGACGGCGTGATCTCCCCCTCCACCGCCGCAGAGTACAAGCGCCTCCAGAAGACATCCTTCCCGAGCCTGATGGAGCTGCCGGCTGCCTCCATCACCTCCGAGCAGATCCAGCGGGAGATCGGGAAAATGGTGAAGAGCGGGAAAAGCCCGAAGTATGTCCGCAACGTCGAGGGACTTCTCGTTTCCGTCCTGAAGCAGTTTGCGCCAGATTCGAGGATATCCATCATCCTTCCGCAGAAGCGAAAAGTGGAGCTGCGCAAGATCGAGGACGCCGAGATCGGCAAGATTATCGCGGCATTCTCCGGCACGGACATGGAGCTGCCCGTGCTCATGGCGCTGTGGATGGGGATGCGTATGTCGGAGATCCGCGGCGCCAGATACGAGGATATCTCCGGAGGCCGGCTGCACATCTGCCGCGCCATCGTTTCCGGCGAGAACGGCGACGAGGTAAAGCCGCCGAAGACCTTTTCCGGCGATCGCTGGGTATCTGTCCCGGCTCATATCCAGGCTCTGATAGACGCCACGGGACGCAGCGAGGGGTACATCGTCCCCACCTCCGGCCAGACGATCTATAATCGTTTCATTCGCGGCCTCGATGCCGCCGGCATTCCCCGCTGCCGCTTCCACGATCTGCGCCACGCCAACGCCGCCATCATGGTCCGCCTGGGCGTAGAATCCCGGTACGCGCAGGAGCGAAACGGCTGGTCCGACGACTGGATGTACAAGCAGGTCTACGCCTACACGATGGATGACAGGATGGTCGAGATAGACAAGTCCATTGATGCCTACTTTGACAACAAAATGGCAACGGAAGTTTGAAAGAAGCGAGTATTTAAGCCGTGCATACCGGTTTTTTCAACGGGTTCGACTCCCGTACCCTGCTCCAAAAGCAGAAACCGCCTGATTCCAACGATCAGGCGGTTTTCTCTTTATTTACAAAGCTTTGCGGCTCGCCGTGCGTCCGCGCCAGCACGAAAGCCGTCCAGCCTTGCGGACGGTTTTGCCCTCGATAAAAACAACTTTTGACAACGGAATGACAACGGGCTATCCCTACGGCCGCTGATATGCTCCGGTTGCCTGCGCCAGCAGGAGGCGGAGGTAGTCGGGGCAGCTCCGTGCGCCGCGCTCCCAGTCCTCCAGCGTGCGGGTGGGGATGCAGAATCGTGTGGCAAAGGCCGCTTGAGACAGGCCGGTGTGCTGCCGGATGTCGCGGATCGTCAGGTGGGCGGCGTCCCAGAGACGCGCCAGCATGTCGATGCGGTCTGCGGGTATGTCCGCGTCCGGTGCATCGCCCCAGACGCAGGACAGCGACCAGTCGGAGACAAAAGCGTCTCGGTCGGCGGCGGCGAGGGCTGCGGAAAATAGGGTGCAAAACAGCTTGTCTGTCATGTTTAATATCCTTTCATAGGTAAAATGTGGAAAAGGAAGAGCACCGGTAACCGGTGCTCTTCCCGCGTTTGAAGGACCTGTCCTTCTTACCTTTTCAATCCACGGATGCAAGCGCCTCCTGCATCCGACGAGAATAGGTTACCACGCTGCGCGGGGAATGTCAAGCACCGTCATGACTGCGCGCCGCCTGCCAGATATGCAGCGTTCTCGCGCTCGGTCTGTTCGTCCTCCGTTAGGGTTTTGTCGATCATATCGGCGATCTGCTGCTGTGTCTTGTAGCGGGTGGCGATGCCGACCTTAGTGACGTCAGCGTCGTGGTAGACCGTCCACTCCTCACGGTCCCAGTGGTATTTGCACCAGGTATCGCCGGTGGACTTGTCATAAAAGATTTCCACATACTCCCCCGTGCGGGAGCCGAGACCCTTTGTGGAGTCGGAGGCGTTGGTCAATGTTTCCAAGTTGATTTTTCTGCCGTGGGTGTTGATCTCCATGTTCTGTTCCTCCTGTTAAAAAAATGTTCATGGGGTGGGGCTGAAGCGCTCAACCCTCCAGAAGCGGCACTGTTATCAGGCAATCAGCTCTGCTGCCGTAGCGGCCACGCGATCCTCGGCGGTGCGGATGCTGTCCGCCTTGCTGTAGGTGTGAGCTACCGGGTCGTCCCGGTAATCGTGGGCGGCGAAGGATTCTGCGGCGGACTTGTTGTCAAACCATGCCTCCCGGCAGAAGCTGGATCCCCATACTGCGTAGGTGACGGAATAAAAAGTCTTTTTCATGATATTTCCCTTTCTGCCGCTGTGCGGCTTCACTGTTTCTTGATCTGTCTATATACTACCACGCACTGCGTGGTATGTCAAGAGGGAAATTGAGATTTGAACAAAAAATATATCCCGCACTGTTTCGGTGCGGGATATATTTTTCACCTTACTGTCCCAGCAGCTTGCCCCAGGTGCCGCGGCCTGCGATGCCGTCCGCGCCGAGGCCGTACTTGGTCTGGAACTTCTTCAGCGCTGTTTCCGTGCCGCTGCCGAAATCGCCGTCCGCACCGGCCGCGCCGCAGGAGAACCCGTAGGCGATCAGCGCCGCTTGCAGGGTCTTTACGTCCGCACCCTTCATGCCGCGCTTGAGCATCCGCACCTGCATGGGCAGCGTCGTGTCCTTCTCCGCAGGCACCGGCACCGGCGCGTTTTCGCTCTCCACAAAGGGTACACCCAGCGCCGCGCACAGCCCCTTGGCGATGGTCTCGCCGATCAGGGTGGTGTTGTCAATGATCCACTGCGCGATGCGGGGGACATCGTGGAAGTCCACCTCGATATACACCGTCGTGGCGGCAGGGTGCTTCACCTCGTACAGTGCGGGATACGCCCGGATGACATCCGGCGCACCCGGCGTCACAGGCCCCAGCACATCCAGCACCGCCTGACACGCCTTGTACCCGGCGCTGTTCCGGTCGCCGCTGTAACAGAACAGGTGCGTACCGCTGGCCTTGCCGTTGCAGGCGTTGGAATGGATGGGAACGTGCAGATCAGCCCCAAAGCGGTTGGACGCCGCCACACGGTTCGCCATCGTGTCGTACTGCCCCAGCATCACCTCCACGCCGGAGCGCTCCAGAGCGGCCTTGCAAGCCTCGGCAATGCGCCCGCACTGGATGGCCTCGGTGGTGCCGCCCACCGCGTAGGTGTTCCTCCGCTGGTCGCTGGGGGACAGATACACCCGCTTAGCCATCGTTCTTCGCCTCCTTGTGATACTGCGCCGTGGAGATGCACAGCACCGCGCCGAGGAACGTGTCCACGGCGGTGATGGTGGTCACCACCTCGTCTGCGTAGGGCCACGCCCACACCGCCGCCAGCGCCGCGTACAGCGTGGCCACGGCGGGCATGACGATGATGACCAGCCATTTCATAATGTCGTATACCTTGTTGTTCAGTTTCATGGTCTCTTTCCTTTCCGGCCTGTCGGCCTGTTCCATTTTATGCCCTATCGTATGGGCAGCTTCCGCACTTCCTCCATGACGCGCCGTGCGCTGCCGTTGCCGCCCATCTCCTCATACGGCTCGTAGAGATACACCTGCAAATTCTCGTACTCGTCCTGTGTGACGTAGCCCCGCTCAATGTACACCATGCCGAGGTGAATGATGCGGTCGTGGGCAAGCCCCACCAGCATCTTCCGCTCCGCCTCGTCTGCTCTGCTGCGCTTGGCCGTCAGTTCCATCCGCTTTAGGATCACCTTGCTCACCACGCCCCACAGGGCGGTGGAGGTCAGCAGCGCCACGATCAGCGGCACGCCGACATTTGTCCATGCTTCCATCCGGTCTCCTCCTTACAGATCAGCGCTGTTGGCGTACAGCGTCGCACCTCCCACGTTCACCGTACTCTGCACGGGGTCTGTCCGCATAACGGGGCGGCAGTCCAACGCCTTGGCGGGACGCGCCGCCGCCGTTGTATACACCTGATAGTACCTCTGGCACTCCGCCAGCTGATCCCCGAACTTCGGTATCTCGTTCAGCACCCACACACCGTTCTCCTGATGGGCCAGTGTCTGCTGAGAGCCAAGTTCGAGACCAACGGCGATGATCTTGTAAACGTTATCGTAAGAGCCGATGGAGAATTTGAACGAGTTGGATGAGACTTTTAACCCAGACATATCGTCATCAGTTCCCGGAACAGTTTGCTCTTCGCTTGTCGCAACGAGGGTTCCCCAGCGGAGCACACCATCGGAAGTTAAGACAGAGGCTGTGACTGTTTTTCCGTCAATACTACATCCCAACTTTTGCAGAAAATACCCATATCCATACGGAGCCCCTTCCCTTGATACCTCAATCTCACCATTGCTCAGGTGCATCGAACCGTGGCATAGCCATCTGTCGATGGAGTATGTGGCAAAATCGGTGCCCGTATAGCTCGTCTGCCCCCGCTGATTCACGGGATTGCCCCAATACCAGTTGTCCAGAATCTTGGGGTTACAGGGAAACGCCTTGGTAGCGATGACGCTGCCGCTGATGGAGATGTTCTCCCCGGCGGTGTATGGTGCGGGTGCGCCGATGTTATCACGCGCCTGCTGCTTCTGCTCGTCGGTCAGGGTCTGGGGGGTGTTGTACTTGACGGCACCTTCAACCGACGTCGCTGCGTTGGCGGCACTTGTTGCTGCCGCCAACGCCGATTCTGCCGCAGCACTCTGCGCCTGCTCAGCCCGCTCGGCAGCCGCGACCGCTTCCGCGACCTTAGATGTCAGGATGTTGTAGTAGTCGCTGGAGATGATTTCCGCGTCAGGGAGCACGCAGGGCGCCACCTCGACGACAAAGCGGAACGTGGCCAACCGCTCGGCTGCTGCACCAGCGCCGCCTCCGAAGATATCGATCTCTGCAAATACGTCCCCCGCCACAGCCAGCATTTGCGTGGCCACCGGGGCCGTTACAACACTGCCAGCGTAGGAGACCTTCTGGCCGGACTCAGAAGCGTCATATAGGCCACCGGTGCCGTCCGGCTTCCGGAAACGGACCATAACAGCCGCCCCCGTCGGAATGCTATAGAGCTGCGCACCGTCCCACAGCGTGGCCACGATCGTCCGGGAATTACTATCGCCCTGCACCATGTGCAGTCGACCAGGGATTGCATCAGCGGACAAGTTCAGCCCGATAGAGTGTTTGATATTCAAAATAGTCCCTCCTTATCCGTTGTAGACCGTTTTCACCGAGTCGACAGTCCCCGATCCGCCTGTTTTCGATGCCCCTCCGCTGCCATCAAACGAGAAAGCGCAGTACCAGTCGTTCGATGCGCACTGGAAGGCACCGGAGGTGCCTGCGGGAATGAAGCAGGTCGCCTGATTATTGCTCCCGCCAGTACAGCAGACGACATAGCCGATTTCTTTCCTTTCAAAAGGCTGGTAGTCTTTCTCGTTGACTTTCAGTGTGCTAAAGCTCGCGCTTTTCGCCTCGACTGCTTCTTTCGCGACCAAATTTACAGCTTCAACGGAGTTTGCTTTCACGTTGGCAAATCCAGCAGACAAGACGATGTTTTCAGTGTCTGCTCCGGTGATGTTATTGTGGTACACACGATAGATCTTCAGGAGGTTGTTCCCGTCGGCAGGGTCGATGCGCAGTCGCCACCGCGTGGTGAAATTCACTGTCCGCGTTCCACCGATGATCTGCTGGATTTGCACGGCATCGGTGATGCTGATCGTGCCGTCGCCGTTGACATCCAGCTTCTCATAGTCGGCCAGCTGCGGCGTGACGGCCTTGAGGTTGATCTGATTGATTCGGTCAAGATCCGCCTGCGAGTAGTCGGAATTCTTGTAGGTCGCGCCGGTGGCGCTGGTGTCAATGGTCCCGCCGTCCAAATTGATCAGGAAATTCCCCTGCTCGCTGGCGATGGTGCCGGCCACCAGATTGGCGGCTGTGACCATCCACGCCATCAGGCCATCGTCGAAGGTGGCCCCCATGACGAACGGGCCATTATAGCCGCTCTTGCTGGCGGCCCAGCCCTCGTAGTTAAATCGCCAGACCTTCTTAGCCTTGGTGGGATCCGGATCGTCGGCAATGTAAAGCTCATCCGGCTCGCCGTCTCCGTTCGTGTCCAGCAGACGGACAGAACCGCCATTCGCCCCCAGGAGGGCAGCTGCCAGGCTGGAGGAGATCTGCTCCACCAGGGAGACGGACGGCTTGGCGTCGATCTCCTTTTGCTGGCCGGCAATAGTGGCCGCGATGTTGGCCTTGACGCTTCCCAGAGCTACGCTGTCGTAGCGGTCCAGCAGGCAGTCCCAGACGATCTTGTTTACCCGCGCCTTGGCGTCTACGCCCAGACGGTGAAAGTAGACGCCCACGGTATCGCCCAGGTAGATCTGCTCCAGGGATGCCACGTCTTCGTAGCCGGAGGCCTGCGACAGCAGCGCCAGCTTCACATCCCAGCTCACCGCGGGGACGCCGATGCGATTCTGCTTGATGTATGAGGCAGCTGCGGCCTGCAGCTGCGCCTGCGTTGGCTGCTGCTCGAAGCTGGAGGACAGATCCAGCGGCATAAGCCGCGTGTACCCAAAGTCGCCCTCTGCGTACACAGGCGCAGCCGTGACGGTGGTGCCGTTGCCCCGCCAGTACGGCACCGCACCTGTGTAGCAGCTGGCGCAGTTGGCGTCCTGCGTCAGATCTGTCAGATTCTTCCCGTACCGGACCGATACACCGCGGTCCGCGCCTCTGCGGGTCAGCAGCCGCACCGCCCACTCGTCAAACTCGTACTCGCCGCCGTATACGTCCAGCAGGCTGCCCTGCTGACCGCCCAGCAGCCCCCACGCGCTGGAGGGAACCGTCACGGCCATGGTGGCCACGGCGGTCTTGTCGGTCGTCAGCGCAAAGGGAAAGTCTGTCGGCAGCGCGTGGCTTTTAATAGCCGCCACAGCGGATGGTGCATCCGCTGCCGTGAATGGAGACACCACATAGCCGCCGAGATCATAGGCGATGTGCCGCGCGTAGATGGCCGCTGTGCCGTTCATGCCGGGCACGATGCGATATACCCTAAAAGGCTGCAACTTGCCGTCTGGGCCAACGGTAGCCCGGAGAATGGAACGCAGCGCGATCTCTCCGTAGTGGATGCCTTCCACCGGATAGTGCAGCTCCAGCTCGTACTGGCCGTTCAGCTCCTGCGTCACCTTGCAGGACATAGCGTCCGCGAGAACGCCCAGTCCATTGTCAACGCCCGCCGGGAAGCTTGTGCGGTCGGCGTCATACAGAATCGGTTTCATAGTGTCCACCACCTCGGGATGATCTCCACGCCTGTGATGCCGCCCGTCCAGCGGACGGCGCTTTCTCCGGCCGGCAGCGTGGGAAACTCCGGCGCGGAGATGGTGCTGTTAAGGTTAAGCGCCCCGTAGTAGGCGTTCTGCGTGTCCGAATCGAGCACGATCACGCCGCGAGGCATGCTGTTGATGGTGACGGTCACATCGCCCACCGTCAGGGTCCCCGCGCCCGTTCCGGCGACAGCGATCGTTGGAAGAGCCGTGAACGCGGTGGGATTCCGCAAAACCTCCCCCTGCACGGCCTGCACCGGAATATCTCCGATACGGAGAAACCTCTGCGGCTGGCAGTTAAACTCGATCGTCGCGCGGCCAAACCGGTGCATGACGCTCTCCACGTCCAGCGGGCCGGCAAAATAGGCCCTGCGGTAGGTCTCTACGTCGTAGCTGTCCTCCAGCTTCTGGTACCCACGCGGGCCGCAGAGCCAATCGGCAACAGCCCGCATAGCGCGGGGGAGCCGCATCCGCTCCGCGCTGATGTAGATGCTGTACGCCTGTACATAATTCTGGTAGGCGTCCTGGAGGAACAGCAGGTCGCCGTTTCGCCCGGGGACGGCCTGCGTGTCCAGCTTTCGCGCAGAAAGCTCCACATCTGGATAGCGCTCAACGACAACGTGGACGTCATCAGACGATACTCCCGCCCAGAAGATCATGCAAACACCGCCTCTCTGCGCTCCACGGCGTTCTGCATTCGTGCCATGACGATGTCGGCCAGCTCGCTGACATCCTGCCCCTGCGCACCGTAGACGACGATGTTCACGCCGCCCAGGTTGGTGGTGGTTCCACCGCCGGGCATGGGCAGCGCCGACAGAGCGGACAGCTCCGCGCCCATGTCGCGCATGGCCTTCGGCATGGCCTGCTCCACGCCCAGCGTGATGCCGGGCGGGATAAATTTTCCGATCTCATTCGCAAAGACCTTAGACGGAGAATGAATGCCGAACAAACCCTTGACCCAGCCCAGGACATCGCTCACCCAGCCCCGAAGCTTATCATAAAGCCACGACGCCGCATTAGAGATTCCGTCGAATAGGCCGTGAACCAGCTGCGACCCGACCTCACCAATAGCAGCCATCCCGGACAGGAGACCCTTCGCAATGGCGCCGATGATCTCCGGCAGCCGCACCACCAGGCGAGGCAGCGCCTCGATCAGGCCCTGCGTCAAGCCTGCGATGAGGGATCCCGCCGCGATGATGATCTCATCCACGTGGTCAACCAGACCCTCGGCCACGGTGATGATGGCGTCAACCGCTGCGGGGATCAGCGCCGGGAGGTTTTCTCCGATGCCCGATGCGAGGGCGGCAATGATATCAATGCCGGCGTTTAGAATCTGCGGCAGCAGTATCGTGATCTGTTCGACCAGCATCGGCACGACCGCGGCTATCGCCTCCACGGCCGCAGGAAGCGCTTGCACGATGCCGGATACCAGACCACCCACCCCCTCGACAAGCGGCGGCAGGAGAAGCTCCAGAGCCGGCGCTACATAGGGAATCATGCCGGTGATCAACTGCGTCACGCCCTCTGCAAAGCGCGGCAGCATGACCTGCAGGCGTGTGGTTAGGTTGCCGGCGAATATGTTGACGCTGTCGATCACATTCTGCACCAGCTTGTCCAGATCCAGATTCTCGTTGCTCATGCCAGTGATAAGGTTACTCCACGCCGACTTCATGGCGTTGGCGCTGCCCTGGATGGTGGTCGCTGCCTCCTTGGCGGTCGTGCCGGTGATGCCCATCTCCGTCTGGACTACATGGATGGCATCCACGATGTCGGCATAGCTGGAGATGTCGTACTTAATTCCGGAAAACTTCTCGGCGTCTGCGAGCAGCCGCTCCATCTCCTGCTTTGTACCGCCATAGCCCAGCTTCAGGTTATCCAGCATGGTGTAGTTCTGCTTTGCAAAGCCCTGATAGGCATTCTGGATGCTGGTCATGTCCGTGCCCAGCTTGTTGGCGTTGTCGGACATGTCCGTGATAGCCTGGTCGGCCTTCTGAGCCGCCGCGGCCGTGTCGCCGCCCAGAGACTGCAGCAGGGATGCGGTGAAGCTGGTGACGGTCTCCATGTACTGGTTCGCGCTCAGGCCGGCAGTCTTGTAAGCCTCGTTGGCATACTGCTGCACCTGCGCGGAGGACTCCTTGAACAGAGTGTCCACGCCGCCGATCAGCTGCTCCTGCTCGGCGAAGCCCATAATGGACTGCTTGCCAAGATCTACAAGCGCTGCGGTGGCCTCCTTGATAGCTGACGCCATAGCCTTGATGCCGGAAACGATAAAGTCAGAGGCGACGTTGGCTTTCAGAACATCGCCAAAGGACAATGCCTTCTCGCTGCCCTCGCGCATATCATCGCCCAGCTCCTCTACGCCGCTGGAGGCGTTGCGCAGCTCGCCCTGCATCTTGTTCAGCGTGGCAGAGGCTTCATTCAGCGCCTGCTGCCACTTCTGGGTCTTCTCGTCGCTCTCGCCGTACTTGGCGGCCGCCTTGCCGGTCTGCTCCGCCAACAGCTTCACGCGCTCACGCTGCACATCGATCTGCTTGGACAGCACGGAGGCGGTCTTGGCATTCCTCTCCTCCGCCGTTGTGGCAGCGGTAAACTGCGAAGCCACCAGCTTCATCTGGCTCTCCAGCGTCTTGGACTGCTGGATGATCTGGCTAATCTGTCGGCGATACTCCGCCTCACCGTCTACGCCGATCTTAGGGCCAATATTCACAGCCATAGGCTCACCTCACTTTCATAGCTTCGTCAAATGTCCAGTGTTTCTGTTTTTTCTTGGGGGTAGCCCCGTTGTAAATAGCGAGGCAGGCGATCATGTCCAGCATCTCACCGTATCGCGTGACCATGATCTCCTGCCTCCCCATATTTAGCTTTCGCCCGTAAAACAGGAGCCAAGCAAGGTTCAGCTGGACGCCTGCGCCTTGCCGCTTTCTTTTTTTTCGGGTTCCACCTCTACCGTAGGCCTGCTGTCCTCCATCCACGCCGCCAGGGCCGCCTGCTGCAGGCGGGAGAATTCATCCATCCGCAGCGTCATGACCTCTTCGACGGTCAGGGGCCGGGGCTTATAGCCCGGCTCCTCGAAAGAACGGGCCTGCTCGTGGCCCTCGCTCAATGCGGCGATGATGGCCGCCGAGTCTCGAGCCACCTTGCCGTAATGGCCCTCCAGCACCTCGCCCAGACGACTGATGTCGCCGTCCGGGCAGAGGTCGGAGATCTTAGCGGAGGCGCCCACCGTGAAGCGGAAACCCACTTCTCTGCCGTAGATCTGCATAGACGCCTCCTCCTTACGCCGCGCCGCCCAGGATGGCCTTCAGGACCTCCACGGCGGCCTCCTCGGTGGCCTGGTCCGCGCCCACCAGCTTCCAGTCGTGGCTGGTGGTGTCGTCGCGCATCAGCATGGCGGTCAGTTCCTGCGTCTGCCAGTCGATGGACTCTTCCTGCGTAGCGGCATCCAGACCGGGCTGCTGGAAGCGGGCCTTGGTCAGCACCACGGGCGCGTAGGTCACCACGCCGCCACTCTGATAGCGGACGATAAAGCCGATGCCTACGTAGGGGATCTCCATGCCGTCGCCGTAGTGGGACACATCCACCTGCTCCTCGCCGGCCGTGACCTTGGTGGTCTCCGGCAGGCCCAGAATGAACTTTTCCGCCGCGGCCAACAGGCCGTCTACCGTCAGCGTGGCAGTGCCGCCGGTAAAGATGGCCGCTGCGGCCTCTGCGGACACGTTGTCCGCGTGGAAAACATTGTCGTCCGTGGTGTCCAGGGACAGCGATACGCTGACGCCCCGGGCCAGCTGCATCACGCCGCTGTAAGTGACCACGCTGCCGACATTGGAATACTTGGCCACGTAGGGCATACTGAAGCCCGTACAGACCTTTCCTGCTGCACTCATAGCAGCACCTCCTATTTCATGATTTTTTCGATTTCGCGGCTGCACGCCGCGTTCATTGCCGTTTCCGCCGACTTCCTGGCGGAGTTCACGGCCTTGTCCACAAACTTCGTTTTTTTCCGGAAGATAGTGCCGCTGTTGACAGATCTGGCGATCAGAGCGTTGGGCTGCCCCCGCGGGTACTTTTCCGTCCGGGTGGAGTTGTACCCATCAAAGCCAAGTTTGACGTTGACAAATCCGTCATCATCCTTCATACGGCTGATGCCGAAGCCGTCCAGCAGGCCGGCCTTCTGGGGCAGCGTCACCGTGTCCACCAGCTCATTGCCGGAGGCCTGTCCGCTGCCCACCGGCAGCGCCTGAATGGCGGATTTGACGGAGTCGGCGACGACCTCCGCGCCGGCGTAGACCGTCTTGCCGATCACGCCGTCCCGCGTGGCCGCCTGCAGCTTGTTCAGCTGCTGGATGTAGGTGTCGATGCCGCCGAATTCAAACCGCGCCATCAGGCAAACACCTCCCAGTCCCACTCGTAGTGCCAGAAGCCGGTGGACTCCTCAAACTGGCAGCTGTTCAGGTTCCAGACGATCTCTGCCGCATCGAAGGCGGCTTCCAGCTCATCCCGCCACGGGTCAAACTCCTGCTTCGTGAACAGATCTGTGGAGCCTGTGACCGCTTTCTCAGCATGGACGCCGTCCGCCTCGAAGTCGTTGGCGCCGTCCTCCTGCCAGACCAGATAGCGGTCGGACTGGATGCGCCCGCCGTGGCTGACGGCATCGGTCACTGCCAGGTGTGCCGCGATGATCCGCTGCGCCCACAGAGGCGTCCTGTCGGTGCCCGATTCGGGCACATTTCGCTTTCTACTCATGGGGCACCTCGTACTTCTGCGCGATCCGGATAAGTGTCAAATCCATGGACGGCGGGTAGACGTCCTGCAGCTGCTGCACCAGCTCGATGCCATACTGCGCGCCGTCCTCTGTGACGGCGATGCACTGGGGGTTCACCGACGGGCGCGTCTGCGTCCGGATCACGCGCTCCACCTGCACCTGCGCCTGCTTGCCGCTGTAATACCGCTGCAGGCCGACGCGCCGCTCCGCGTAAAACAGCGTTTCCACCAGCGCGGGCGTAGGCTTGGGCTGGTAGCCGGGCCGGGCGGCGTCCGTTATGGTGTAGATCTTGACCACGCCGTCCCTGTAGGGCTGCGTGATCTGCCGGTCGTCAGGGCGAAATGGTAGCTTCCGCATAGCTCTTCACCTGCCTGTCGTTCTGCATGGCCAGCAGCCGGTTCAGATAGTTCGTCTCGAACACATCCAGCGCTTCACTCAAGCCGTAGCGGACGTATTCTTTCAACAGCGTCAACGGCTCCCCTGGGTTCTCATAGTCGCCAGCCGCGCCGAGCTTCCCGTCAATGTACGCCTCCCCGGAGGCGATGAGGTCGGACACTTTGGCGTCCGTAGCCTCATCGCTCCAGGTGATGTTGCAGGCGAGCTTGACGGACGACAGCAGCGCGGCGTTCACCGCGCCCGCCACCGTTAAGACTTGGTGACGGTGACCTTGTAGGTCTTGGTGGTGGTGCCGTCAGCGGCAGTCACAACGACCTGCAGGGTATTGCTGCCGCTCTGCCAGGTGGCGGCGGTGCCGTTGTCGATCTCCACGTCATTCACGGTCACCTTCATGGATGCGCTGGCATCAGAGGGAACCGCGGTGATGGTGTTGGTCGCATTAGTGGTGGCCGCCGTGTAGCTGGTAGTGGCGCCCGCGAAGGCCGGGGTCAGGGCCAGACTGCCGATGGTCAGCGCGCTCAGCGTGGCGTCGTTGGAGGGCGTGGGGGCCGTCACCTGCGTCACCTTGTAGGTGGCGGGCTGCAGGCCGGAGATGTCCAACACCAGGAAGGCGTTGTTGTCCAGCGGCATGCCGTTGGCGTAGGCCTTGATCAGGTAGACGCGCTCGTCCTCCAGGAAGCGGTAGTGGTCGCTATAGTCGATGCGGCCCTCAGGAGAGGTGCCGGCCATCGCCAGGTAGCGGTAGGCGATGCCCATGACGGCCTTGCCACGGGGCAGCGCCGCTGTCTGGATCACGTCCATGGGATAGGGCATGACGTCGTTGCGGTAGGTACCGTCCGGTGCCATCAACGTGGTGGCAGGCATGACCTTCTGCAGGTAGTCCTGGGGATTCACCAGGAAGATCACGTCGCGCACACGCCGGGGCTTGCCGTTGGGATCCGCCGCCATGATGGACAGCAGGTTGCCCACCGTGGCGGGACTCAGGTCGTTGACCTTGATGGCGGTCTTCTCGGGGTACACGCCGCCGGTGACAGTGACGCCGTCGCCCACCTGCCGGGTCATGCCGATGGGCTTCTTGTTGCCGTCGCCGGCCACGATGCCCGCCTCCAGGCCGTTGCTCAGGGCCTCGTAAAGCGTCTGGCGGACGAAGTTGTCCAGCCACTCGGGGCCCAGATCCAGCATGGCCTTGCAGACCGGCAGAAACGCCGACAGCTTCAGCAGCATGGTGGAGATCTTCTTAATGCCCGCCGTCAGCTCCTTGACGATGTCGTCGCACAGCTCACCCCATGCGGCCTCCTCGTAGCCGTTGGTGTTCACCATGATCTCCACGGCACCGCCGGTGGGGCGGAAATTGATGCGGCTCAGCAGGGGGTGCGCCGTCTGCAGTTCCTCGAACACGGAGTCGATGACCGTCTTGGGCAGGGCGAGGTCCAGCCCCGTCACGGCCTGCTGGGGGTTGGGGGACTTCATGGCCGCGGCCAGCTTCTGGTAGTAGGTGCGCTCCTCCGCCGTCAGCTGATGCACGCCCCTCTGGGCCAGAACGCGGGAGTCCATCTCCTGCTGCAGGCCCTGGAAGCGCTGCTCGTACTCCTCGTGCAAATCCAGGCCGATGCGCTGCATCATCTCGTCCAAAACGGACTGGAACGCCTGGGCGTCGTTGGAGAGGGCTGCCTGCCGCAGAGCCTCCCGCAGTTCCTCACGGCTGCGAATGTCGTTATTATTCATGCTGATCTCCTTTCAGTTCCTCAGGCAAAAAGACCGAGGATATTGTTTTTTTCAGGGCTTCCGCTGCCCTGGGGATTTTTGTCGGGTGCCGGCGCTCCGCCGGCAGCAGGGACGGATGTCAGATCACGCAGCTGCGCTGCCAGGATCTTCTGGTACTGCAGGCGCTGCTCCGTGCTCATGTTGACCTTCTGGAGGATCTCAGCGGCGCCGCTCATGTCGGCGTCCTCATCCGCCAGGCGGTCGGCGAGGCCGTACTCGACGCACTGCTCCGCCGTCAGCCAGGTCTCCGCATCCATCATCTCGGCCAGCTTGTCCTCAGGCAGCTTGTCACCGGCCTTCTGCAGATAGGCCTGTCGGCCCGCCGCGTTGATGACGTCCAGATCGTCCGCCGCCTTCCGCAGCTCCGCCGAGTTGCCCACGGCCTCCAGCCACATGTTGTGGATCATCATCAGCGTGTTCCGCGGCATGATGACCTCATCGCCCGCCATGGCGATCACCGACGCGATGGAGCAGGCGAAGCCGTCCACGTGGACCACCTTCCGGGCCGGGTGCCGCTTCAGCTGGTTGTAGATGGCGGTGCCCTCGAACACGCTGCCGCCGTAGCTATTGATGTAGATGTCGATGCGGGAGGCGTTGGGATACTTGGCCAGTTCCTCCCGGAAGTGCTGGGCGCTGTTCTCACTGGGGACATAGCGCCAGTTAGTCCAGTCGAATGTCTTCCCCTCCACATCGCCATAGATGTAGAGCTCCAGCGCGCCGCCCTCGGCGGCCTGCTTCAGCTCCCAGAATCTCGTTTTCATGCGCTTCCTCCTTCCGCGCCGCCCAGGGCTACGGTTTCCGCACCCAGCGCCGCGATATTCTTTGTCAGATAGTGCTCATCCGCCCAGGGCTCCGGGATAGTGGGCAGGCCGGCCGCCCGGAGAACGTCGTTGACCGAGAACACAGCGGAGCCCACCAGCTTTTCCACATTGGAGGCGTTGGCGAACATGTCGAAGTGGCGGATACTGCTGGTGTCGACCCGGAGGAAGTTCCCGTTGATCATGCCCCCGTAGCCGTAGCGCTTCCGGTTGATCTCCTCCTGCAGCTGGTCGCAGATGGGGTCGATACAGCCGGTCAGGAACCGGCCCTGTGCGTCCTCTGTGCCTTGGATACTGCCGTCCACCAGAACGGCAGGAATCTGAAACGCCTTGGCGGTGAAGCCGAAGATGTCCTTCATCTGGCTCTGGATGTCCGCCAGCTCCACATAGCTTTTGCCGCCTTCGTTGGTAAAGGTGTAGCCGTCGAACTCCGGCAGGATGGCGCCATTGGAGTCCAGGAAGGCCTTTACCTGCTCCTGGATCATCAGGGCAAACTTTTCCTTAAAGTCCTCCGTACCCTGCGCCAGCTGGTCCACGTGCACCTTCCAGTGCTGGCCCTTGTCCCACTCGTAGCGTTTCATGGCGGCGTTGATGAGCCGCCAGTAGGAACCGTACAGCCCATCCAGCACGGGCTTGATGTCGATGTGATTCAGCCGGAGATGCAACACCTCACTTTCGCGGAAGGTTTTCTCGTAACTGACATCGCCCACCTGCACGTTGACGTACTCATTCTGCCGGCTGGGATACTCCCCGTTCAGCAGGTAGCTGTCGGCTACCACCAACGCGTCATAGCCGTCCCGCCGCCGGGTGCTGATGACAAGGACCTCACCGTCCACCAGCAGCTTGGACACCAACTTATGCAGAAACGCCGTAGAGTTTTGGTTCACGTTGGGCTCCACGTTCCACAGGTAGTGCTCCCGCTCCCGGATCTCCACATTGCCGCGGAAGGTGCGGAACTCACACCGGCCCACGGCGTTGGCGATCATGTTCGCGCAGATCCAGAAGCAGGTGTCCCGCAGCTGGAATTCCTGCGCCGCCGCCAGCAGCTCCCGGCAGGAGATCTCCACCGTGGTGGGCGATCTTGCCTTGCCGCCGGCCAGCCATTTCCAAAAATTCAGAGCCATAGCTCACCTCCTATAGCCGGATCGCGCCGATGGGCGGCAGCTTCACCGGCTCGCCGGTGCCAAGCACCGCCTCCTCGGTCATAGATGCCACCAGAGCCATGAACGGATCCGTCTTCCGGCTCTTCGGTTCGATCTTGGCGTAGTAAAAATTACCTGTATTCGTACCGGCACGTTGGCCGCTGCGTACTCTCTTGGTATTGTTCACCGCCCAGCGCAGGGGCGGCACGTCGCCCCACGTGAAAAGATTCCGGTCAAAACACTCCTGGATCACCGGATCCACCTGCATGATGTCGCTGGGCCGCACCAGCTTCACGCGGGACTTGTCCTTGGCGTCAAAGCCGATAGCCCGCATGGCGTCGCCCACCAGCGTCCAGCGAAAGTGGTCCATTGCCAGCTTGGCGACGTTGTATTTCAGTCCCATGATCCGGAGGTATTCCGCCAGAAGCCGCGGGTCGATGCTCACGTCGTCCACCACGGTCAGATGCCCAGCCTCCGCCCATGCCCGCCAGGGCGCCACCACGCGGGAGAGCGTCCGGCTCTGCAGGCACACCCAGGAGTGATTGATGTCGTAGCGCTGGGCGCCGATGCGAAAATGGAGGTTGACGCTGGCCCAGTCGCTGATCTCCGCGTAGTCGATGCCGGCCACGCAGGACTTTCCTCGCAGCTCTGGCAGCGGACGGTTGGTAGCCTGCACCTTGGCGTAGTCCGTCACGCTGATCTCCAGCTGGCCGGCGCGGATGCCCATCCGCTTTGTCAGGAAGTCTCCGTTCTGCTCCGGGTGTTCCAACCAATCCTTGTACTCGTCCGCCACTTCCTGCTGGAGGTACGGCGAGTACGCCAGGGACGGGTTAGCCATGTACCAGTTTTCCGGGTCATGCACCTGCTCCCGGCTTTCCAGGCAGCAGATGAATGGCAGGAAGCCACCGTCATCCTCACCCTCAAACAAGATCCTGCGCCCCTGCGCCAGAAAGTCGTCCAGCGGCCCGTCCGACACATCACCGTTAGAAGTGAACATTCCGATGCGGGGCTGGGCCACCTTCCCCAGGCCGGTGACAAAAACCTTGTAGTTGTTGTAATTTTCATAGGCATGGACTTCGTTGAAGATCACCTTGCCGGAGCGCATACCGTCCCGACCCTTTGGGTTATTGGTGCGGCCTTTCATTACGCCCTTGTTCTTCAGGCCTTGTACCATCTCCTTGGTGTGGTAGTAGTGCTTGCCAAGCTTCGCCTCCCACCTGGGAGACTCCAGCACGTCCGAGAGATCTTTCACCGGCGTCACTGCCTGCTCCTCGTTATTGGCGCACACGTCCACGTTGTACTTCTTCACCGGGTTATAGGGCGACAGCGCACACGCAGCGTCAAACGCGATGAAGCCGTCCTTGCCCGCGCCGCGGCCCACCATGCACAGCAGTTTTTTCCACCGGGGCTGGCCGTCGGCCCGATACGTGCAGTCCCACAGTGCCAGCAGAAATTCCTCCCAGGGGAAAAGTCGGTCGTAAGGGAAATACTTCAACAGGCTTAGATACCGGCGCAGCTGATCCGTATCCACCCGGAGATCCTCCTCGGCAAACACGCGGCGGATCATCGCCACCAGCGCGTGCTGCTCAGGACAGGCGCGGGGATTATTGGACTCGACGGTCTCGATATAGCGCAGAACCTCCGCGGGGATCTCACAGCTCATCGTCGTCATCGCCCCGGGCGGCAGCCGCCAGAGCGTCCTCCTTAAAGCCCAGCGTGGTGAAGATCGCCAGCATCTGGCGGGAGACCTGAATCTCCAGCGACACGCTGCGGTTCTCCATCAGCCGCCCGCGATCATCCGTGACGGTCAGCCCACGCCGGGCGATGTCGTCCCGCAGCTCCTGCCGCCGCACCCAGAAGTCCATATACTCCTGCACCTTGTCCCGGAACACATCGCCGTCGAGATCTCTGTCGATCAGGTTCTGCAGCATCGACTGCCGGAGTTCCTTATAGGCGTCCGTTAGCCGGTAGTTCTTCCGCTTCTGCGGAGGCGCGTCATGACCCGCCCGCTGCGCTTCCAGATGCCGCGCCATGGACACGTTCTTTTTCGCTGCAGCGACCTGGTCGCGGCGCAGAACAATGCGCCCCATCATAGCCAGCCGGTCAAATGCGCTCCGGAAGTCCTCGCCGTAGGTGTCGATGCACCAGGCGTTCAGAGCTGCCTCATCACAGCCGAACCAACCACACAACTCCTCCACGGAGCATTGCATCCCGCACAGGCTCTCAAATTGCTTTCGCTCCAGCTCCCGCTGATGCGCCATGATCGCACCTCCTATTCGGTCAAACACATGACCTTCTCTCCCGTAAACTTCTCCCAACGGTCGATGATGACATCCACATATTTGGGATCAAGCTCCATGCAGTAAGCCCGCCGGCCGTTCTGCTCTGCGGCGATGATTGTCGTACCGCTGCCAGCAAACAAGTCAAGCACTGCATCGCCTTCCTTGCTGGAGCACTGCATCTGATAGTCAAACAGCTTCACCGGCTTCATCGTCGGGTGCTTCGCAGATTTTACGGGCTTGTCAAAATTCAACACAGTCGTCTGCCGTCGATTTTTGAAAAAATAGTGTTTGCCGCCAGCCGTCCATCCATACAGGCACGGCTGAACTTCGTCATCCACCTCCAGCTCGCCATATAGGCACGGTTCGTGGCGCTGCTGAAAATCAGATCGCCCCAGAACAAGCTGAGACTTTACCCATATCAAGCACTGATGCAGGGCCAGTCCCGAGTCCATGCATGCCCCGCGGAAGTTGTAGCCCTCAGACTCGCCGTGCCAGATGTAAAACGGTGCGGCAGGTTTCATCACTTTCGCCGCGGCGGAAAAAGCGGCGGTGAGAAAGCTCCTAAACGCTGCAGAGCTCATGTGATCATTCGCCATTTTCCCGGCGGAGCCCTGATAGTCGACGTTGTACGGAGGGTCCGTGAGCAGCAGGTCCACTTGTGCCCCCCCCACAAGCTTCTGTACGTCAGACAGAGACGTGCTGTCTCCGCACATCAGGCGATGCCGGCCCAGCTGATACACTTCTCCGCACTTACTCCGAGGGGCAGCAGGAGGCGCGGGATCGTAGTCGTCCTCAACGACCTCATCGCTCAATTGCGCCTGAAGCCCCCACTCGAAATCAAACGCCGACAGATCCAGCTCTGGCAGCTCGGCGGCCAGCAGGTCGAGATCCCACGGACTCTCGTTGGTCTTATTGTCCACAAGACGCAGGGCGTTCACCTGCTCCGGGGTCAGATCGTCCACGCAGACGCAGGGCACCTCAACCATGCCCAGTTTCTCCGCCGCCAGGGCGCGGCAGTGACCAATGACGATCACGCCGTCCCGGTCTACCACGACCGGCTGCACAAAGCCAAACTGCCGGATGCTCTCCGCCACGTTAGTCCCCTGCGCGGCGTCGTGTTTCTTGGCGTTGGCGGGATACGGTGTCAGCTTCGCCAGCGGCCTGCTCTCGATTCGCATAAGGTCACCTCCCGTGCCCGATTCGGGCACCGACATCTGCGGCTTTGCGGGACGGGCGGACAAGCCGCCCGAACCGAGGGAAAAGGAGAAGAGTACTTCCGGGGCTGCCCGCCCCGCAAAACCGCAGTTCATTCTGGAATTGCCCGGCGATTCTCGCGCCCACGCGCAGCGCGGCGACGCGCAGACGCGGAAATCGCTGGAATGTCTTGGACCCCCGCGAGTAGCAACAAAGACGCGAGAGC
>ERZ1026780.473-NODE-473-length-32135-cov-7.218516_pt1 | contig 32135 bp, 24 predicted proteins | sample MGYA00380126_ERZ1026780 | MGnify/ENA primary metagenome ERZ1026780 (study PRJEB33269, sample SAMEA4719762) | human gut metagenome | biome: human-associated habitat; feature: organic feature; material: feces | place: Cameroon | collected 2013-10 ... | reverse complement strand
GCGAAAGTCAAGCGGGAAATGTGGGGTGGCTGCATAAATCTCTCGGTGCACCCCGGGACGGCGGCGGCCCTTCTTTCGTCTTGCGCTTCGGCCGAAACTCCTGTAAACTAGCGGTGTTGCTCGGCGGGGGTGTCTCTGGGTGCGCTCGTGGAGGTCTTGCATGAAAGTCAACGTTCGTCGTCTTGTCTTTGCCCTGGCCGTCGTCGGCGGGTTTCTCGCCGACACGGATTCGCTCGCCGCGCCGTTCACGGTCGTGCGCCTGCAGGCGGAAGACCCCGCCGCGTTCCACAAGCTGAAGGACTTCGCGGGCCTTGGCATCAAGGGCTTCCCCGTCTTTGTCGTCTTCCCGCACGAGCCGTCGGAAAGGGAGTCATGAAGAAGATGGACAGTCCGCATGCACTCACGCCGCCGAGGCCGGGCGCGCGGATGGCCGAAGCCGCCCTGCAGGTCCTGCGCTGGCTGATCGGGTGGCACTTCCTCTACGAGGGGGTCTGGAAGCTCTTTCAGGCGAAGGGCTGGAGCTGCCTGTCCTACCTGGACGGCGCGCAGGGGCCGCTGGCGGGGCTCTTCACGTGGATGGCGGGGCAGGGGTGGCTCGTCGCGTTCGGCGACCAGGCGGTCATGTGGGGGCTTGTCCTGATCGGCCTCGCGCTCATCACCGGCGTCTTCGCGCGCGCGGCGGCCGTCTTCGGCATGTCGCTGATGGCGATGTTCTACTGCGCGCAGCCGCCCGAGCCCTTTGCGGCGGCGGTCTCGGGCGCGGACGGGCGCTTCCTCCTCCTGGAGCGCAACGCGCTTGAGGCGCTGGGGCTTCTCCTTGTGGCGGTGATGCCGTGCAGACCCCGCCTTCTCCGCACGCTTCTCCCCGGCGCGCTTGTCCTCGCGCTTTTTGCGGGGCTTTGCTGGCGGCAGAAGCGGGTGAACGGCTTTGAGCCGGTCGCGGCCGTCACGTCCGCGACGGTCAAAGTCCACGAGTTCACCGCGCTTGCTGCCCTGAAGGCCCCGTTCGCGGAACGGACGGAGTTTGCGGGCGTGCGCCTCTCGCCGCTCGCCCTCGGCGGCGACTTCATGGCCGGCCACGCCCATGCGCGCGACCTCATCTGGACGGACGAGTTCATGCGGCGCTACCACGCGGCCGGCACGCTGGAGCGCACGGTGCGCTACTGTTCGCTCTGCGGCATCGACGCCGTCTTCGCCGAGCCCGCGTTCTGCGCGCGCATCTGCGCGGCGGCGAAGGAGGTTGGCGGCGAGATGAAATTCTTCGCGGACTGCGCGACGGAAGCGGACGCGGCGCACGCGCGCGCGGCGGGCGCGGCGGGCGTCTACCTGCGCCCCGAGCGGGCGGACGCCCTCGCGAAGGCGGGCGACGCGGCGGGCGCGCGGGCGCTTGTCGCGTCGCTGCGCAAGACGGGTCTCCCCGTCGGCATCGGCGCGGAGGACGTGGCGACGGTGAAGTTCTTCGCCGGAAACGGCCTCGCGCCCGACTTCTGGGCGCTCGCGTTCCATTCGCTCGACTACCCGGCGGCGACGATGAAGCCGCGCTGCAACAACATCTGGTGCGAAGACCCGAAGGCCGCCGCCGCCTACATGAAGACGCGGCCGGAGCCCTGGGTGGCCATCCGCTGCCTTGCCGGCGGCGCGCTCGACCCCGCCGGGGCCTATCGCTTCGCGCGCGCGCACGGCGCGGCGGTCGCGGCGATCGATCTGCTGGACTTCCGCGTCGTCGAGACGGTGAACGGTGTGGCGAAGAAGGAGGCGAAATGAAGAACGTCCTCGAAAAGCTCGTCCGGCCTTCGGACGGGATGCGCGCGTGCGCCGTCCTGGCCGTGCGCCTCGCGCTGGGATGGAAGCTCGCGTACCTGGGCGTCTGGGCGCTGACGTCGGCCTGGCCGTTCTCCTGGTTCGGGCGCTTCCGCTGCGCCCGCTGGATCGGCGGCGGCCTCTTCCGCGCGCTCGCCGATTCGGCGGCGATGGGCGTCGTGGACGCCGTCTTCGCCTGGGGGCTCCTCCTTTCGGGCGCGCTTTTGATGGCGGGACGCCTCGTGAAGCCGGCGGCGCTCTTCGGCATCTTCTACCTCTCGCTCATGTACGTCCTCAATCCGCCCCACTTCGGCCACACGGGCGAGAGCCATTTCCTGTTCGTCGACCGCAACCTCGTGGAGGCGGCGATGCTGTTCTTCGTGTTCGCGTGGAACGGCGCGCCGCCGGCGCGCGCGGAAGAAGAAGAGGGAAGGGAGTCGGTGGAATGAAGGCGAAGACGGTAACCCGACGGGACGTGCTCGCGGGCGGCGCGTCGCTCCTCGCGCTCGCCGGCGCCGCGGCGTACACGAAGGCCATCCGCTCGGCGGACGTCGTGCGCGCGACGGGGCCGGCCGTGCCGGCGTTCGACCCGAAGCGCGACCTCGCCGGGCTCGCGAAGCCAATGGACGCATGCGGCAGGATCGGCAAGGTGAAGCTCTCGCGCCTCACGCTGGGCGGCAACATGATCGGCGGCTGGGCGCACAGCCGCGACATGTCGTTCTACGGCAAGCTCGTGAAGGCCTATTTCACCGACGAGCGCGTGTTCCGCAACTTCCGCATGGCGGAGGCGTGCGGCGTCAACACGATCCTCACGAACCCGGCGCTCATGCGCGTCATCAACCGCTACTGGCGCGAGGAGGGCGGCCGGATCCAGTTCATTTCGGACTGCGGGCATCCGAAGGGCGTGGTCGCGGGCGCGCAGGCGAGCGTCGAGAACGGCGCAAGCCTCGTCTACATGCACGGCTTCCATTCCGACGTCGCGGCGCAGAAGGGCGACTGGAAATCCTTCCGCACGTATCTCGACGAGGCGCGGAAGCTCGGCGTGCCGGTCGGCATCGGCTGCCACAGCCTTGCCACCGCGAAGTTCTGCGTCGCGCACGACCTGCTCCCCGACTTCTGGATGAAGACCGTCCACCGCATCGACTACCCGACGGCGCACCTCGGCGAGGACAGGCGCAAGAAGGACCCCCACGGCCTGGGCGTCTGCGACAACCGCTTCGTCGACACGGGCCGCGAGGAGGTCTTCGCCTTCATGGCGTCGCGCCCCGAGCCGTGGATCGCCTTCAAGGTGCTGGGCGCGGGCATCGAGCATCCCCGCACGGCGTTCCCGACGACCTACATGGGCGGCGCGGACTTCCTCTGTGTGGGGATGTACGACTACCAGATCGTCGAGGACGTCAACATCGCCAACGCATTCTTCGCGCACGGACTCCCCAAGAGGAAGAGGCTGTGGCACGGCTGACGGGCGGGACGGGCCCCTCCCGTTTTGGTATACTGGAATCGCTTTGAAACCGACCATGAATGCGATTCCCCTTGAAGAAAAATCGGCGGCCTGCACGCTCTCGGACATGGAGATCTTCATCTTCCCCGCGCTCATGTACGCCCTCGTCCTCGCCAACATCCTCTCGCCGCGCCTCTGGGCGTGGCGAGACCTCGATTGGTTCGCCGGCATCCGCGCGATGCGCCCGAAGAAGCGCCTCCAGCGCCTTCGCCAGCACATCATGGACAACTACACGTTCAACCTCGACCTGGAGACCTGGGGCCTCACGACGCAGCAGACCGAACTCGCCCGCTTCGCGCCGTTCCTCGCGCCGGACGAGATCGCCCGCTCCAACGCGCTCTTCGGCTACCAGGGCGACGTCTACTACTACGACATCGACATCCGCCGCCACTTCGGACTCGACACGTATTCCTCCGACACGATCCCCTACTGGAAGACGGAGACCATCGAGGCGATGGACGCCTTTCGCCACAAGCCCGGCCACGCCGTCGGCGCGGGCGAGTGCGTTTCCCTTGCCGGACTCTACGCCGCCGCCGCCTTCGTCGTCTGCGGCCTCCCGCTCGACGCGATCTACCTGATGGCGACGCCCCTCCACTCCCAGAACTTCCTCGACGTCGACACCGGCATCCTCACGAACAACCGCCGCCTCGTCACGAAGGCCATGTGGGCGAACGGCACCGTCATCTCCCGGCAGGCCCGCCGCGCGTTGGAACACGAGCGCGTGACGATCGTCTCCCACGCGACCGGCTACATCCATCTGCTCTATCCCGAGGCGACCATCTCGCAGGCCGTGTACGCGGACTTCTCCCGCAAGCTCGCCGCCTTCCTCGTGCCACCGGCGGACGCCGCCGACCAACGGCTCGTCACGCCCCGCCTCCCCGATCCCGCGCGCGTTGCGTTCCGCACGGACGAGGCGCCCCTCGACCTGACCCCCGAGATGGACTACGCTGCCGTGGTGCGGCGCCTTGACGAACTGCGCGCCGTCAACCGGTCCGCCGCCCTCGCCCCCTACGCCGCGCACGACCTCGCCACCACCGAGGCGGCCCCCTTCGTCCAGGCCGCCCTCCAGCGCGCGCCCGTCTCGAAGGCCGCGCTCGCCGGGCTCGCCCCCGCCGCCGTCCTTGAACGGATCGCCGCGCTGGACGCCGCCTCCATCTACGACGGCCCCGGGCGCGTCGCCCAGCCGGACGAGGTGTGGAACTTCGGGCGGGGCGACGGGCTTGAAAAATGTTTCCTCGCCGCCAATCTGCTCGGCGGCGAGGAAATCTGCGTCGAAGGCGGAGAGGCCGCCCTGCTGGCGGACGGCCGGGCGCTCTGCGCGTTCCCCACCGTCAAGCGCCCGCGCGAGACGCGGATCGCGCTCAGAAGATAGAGGCGGCGTCCTGGACCTGCTGGTCGCGGCGTTTCGCGGCGGCCTTGCGGGCCTCCTTGCGCAGGGCCTCCTCCTCCTCGTCGGCGAGGCGCACGAGCGCGTCGTCCCAGGCCGTCAGGACGGTCTGGTAGTCCTGCGACGCGCCTGCGAGGCAGACGGTCACGGTGCGGCCGGGCGCCACGTCGAAGGCGTAGTACGGCCGGCGGTAGCTGATGAGGCGCGCCCAGGCGCCGTAGCGCTTTTCAAGGGCCTCGATCAGGTAGTGGCGGCGCCAGGAGCCGCCGGGCTCGACGGCGTCCTTCGCGCACGCGCAGATCTTGGCGACCTTGTGGGTCTTTGGCGTGAGGTAGGCGTAGTAGTCGTCGAATCCGGGCAGGGCCTTCTTGGGCTTGAAGGCGACGCGCAGGAGGGAGGGTTCGCCGGCCTCGCGCACCGTGTTCGTGTCGGCGATCACGTCGCCGAACTTCAGGCCCATGAAGGCGTCCGTCTGGATGTCCTTCTCCGCATCGGATGGATCGAGCTTCGAGGCGGGGAGCTTCCAGCCCGTGTCGCCCACGTTGTAGCTCTGGGCGTACTCGCTCGTGGAGGTTTCGAGGATGTTCCCCGCCGCATCCATGTTCGTGCGCGTCTCGCGGCGGCGCTCGGTGACGAGGTTGCCGTTCGTGGTGACGGAGCTTTCCACGAACGTGCGCGACACGGAGCCGTTGTCGTTCGTGGTGACGGAGGTTTCGGCCGTCTTCGTGGACATGCCCTTCTTCTCTGCGGCGTTCGCGGCCCCGCAACCGACGAGCAGCGTCAGCGCCAAGGCGAGCCCACAGGCTTCCATGCAGTGAGTTTTCATGTTTGTTTTCCTTTCTTGGCTTGTTCTTTCGTGTTAAGGGTGAGGGTAAAGGTGCAGCCGTGGCCGGGTTCGGCCTGCACGGCGGCGTCGCCGCCGTGCAGCTGGGCGACGTGCTTGACGATGGCGAGGCCGAGGCCGGTACCGCCGGCGTCGCGGCTGCGGGCCTTGTCCACGCGGTAGAAGCGCTCGAAGATGCGCGCGCGGTCCGCCTCGTGGAGGCCGATGCCGTGGTCGATGACCGTGAAGACGGCGCCGGTCGCCGTGGGGGAGAGGGAGAGGATGAGGTCCGGCGAGCCGGAGTGGAGGACGGCGTTCTGGGCGAGGTTGACGAGGGCCTGCTCGACGAGGCGGGCGTCGCAGGGGAGGACGAGCGAGGGGGCGTGCGCGACGATGAGGCGCATGCCGACGGCCTCGGCGCGGGGGCGCACGCGGTCGGCGGCGGTCGCGAGCACGTCCGCGAGGTCCGTCGGCGTGAAGTCATGCCGCGGGGCCTCTTCGCTGCGTTCGAGGCGCGCGAGGGAGAGGATGTCGCGCGCGAGGGCGTCGAGGCGCGTCGCCTCGCGGCGGAGCATCTCGAGCAGGTTGCGGCGGTCCGCCTCCGGCAGGGCGTCCGCGTCGACGCCCCCCAGCAGGTCGACGACGCCGAGGATGCCGGTGAGCGGCGTCTTGATCTCGTGGGAGACGTTCGCGATGAAGTCGCGCCGGAAGTCCGCGACGCGCTGCAGTTCGGCGAGCAGCTGCGCCTTCGCATCCCGTTCGCGGGCGAGCGCCCGGTTGCGGGCGACGAGGCGGATGGAGAAGAGCAGGACGAGGAGGAGGCCCGAGGCGCCGACGAGGGCGGAGAGGACCATCGCGAGGCGGTTGCGCCGCAGCGGATCGATGACGACCTCGTAGGGCAGGGACAGGCGCACGATGAAGTCGTCCCCCGCCTTCCGTGCGCAGTAGAGCATCTTCTGCCCGGTGATGTGCGAGACGCGGATGGCGCACCCCGTGCCGGTTTCGAGGGCGGCGCGGACCTCGGGGCAGCCGGCGTGGTTGCCGGAGGCGGTCGGTTCGGAATCGTAGACCATCCCGCCGGGGGCGGAGAGCACCGTGAGGCGCAGGTCGTTCGAGCGGCGCATGTCGGCGAACTCGCGCAGGCGGTTGAAGTCCCCCGTCGCGAGGGCGTCGCCGATGGAGGCCGCGGCCAGTTCGGTGCGGGCGGAGAGGTCGCGTTCGGCCCAGGCCTCGGCCAGTCGGCGCGAGGTGTCCATTTCCAGCTTCAGGACGAAGCCGAACGCGACGAAGCCAATGGCCGCGAGGGCGCAGGGGAAATAGCCGACGAGGGGAGACTTCATGGTTTCACCCGATATCCCACGCCGCGAATGGTTTCGATGTGCGCGGCCCAGTCGCCGAGCTTCTTGCGGAGGCCCACGAGCTGGACATCGACGGTACGTTCGGTGACGGACTTCTCCTCGTCCTGGATTGAGGCGATGATCTGGCTGCGCGTGTAGACACGGCCCGGACGGGAGGTGAGCAGCGCGAGCAGGCGGAATTCGCCGCGCGTGAGCGAGAGGACGGTACCGTTGAGGAGGGCCGCGCTCCCGCGTTCGTCGACGACGAGGCCGTCCATCGTCCGCCCGGCGGCCATCGGATCGTTCCGGCGGAGGACGGCGTGGATGCGCGCGAGCAGGACTTCGCGCGAGAAGGGCTTCGTGACGTAGTCGTCGGCGCCGAGTTCAAGGCCGCGCACGACGTCGCTGTCCTCGCTCTTCGCGGTGAGGATGATGATGCGCACGTCCGCGAGTTCGGGGTCCGCGCGCACGCGGCTGCAGAGCGAGAGGCCGTCAAGCCCCGGCAGCATGAGGTCCAGCAGAACGAGCTGCGGGCGGTCGCGGCGGATGGCCTCAAGCCCCTCGTCGCCGCGCGCGGCGGACTTGACGTGCGTGAAGCCGGCGTTCCGCAGCATCATCTGCAGGATGGTGCGGATGGTCGAGTCGTCTTCGACGATGAGAATGTTCGCGAGCTTGTTCATGCGTGCCTTCTTCCCGTTTGACGCGGCAAGTGTAGCACGGACGTATTAGGTGCGCGTTAACGTGCATGAAAATATCCCGGAACTGGCGGATGACCTAGCGGATGACGAAGACGGTGCCCGTCGGCAGCCAGACGAGGCGGTAGGCGACGATGCCCTGCTCCGTGCGGACGGGCTTCACCTTCCATACGCCACTTGCGGCACGGGGGACCGTGAAGCGCCAGGTGCCCGTAAGGACTTCGCCCTCCCGTGCCGCGAGCAGCATCACGTTTGTGCGGCCCGCCTCCCGCGCGGCGGCTTCGTCGAACGTCACGTCGAGCATGCCGCCCGCCGCGACGGCCCTGCCGCCGAAGACGTGCGGAAGGGCGTCCGCCTCGGCGTCCACGTCGATCGCCGTCGGCGTGAAGTGGGCGAAGTCCTCGTAGGCGCAGACGAGCCCCACGCCGTCCAGCCAGCCGTCGGCGCTGCGCAGGTAGACAACGCGGTTGTCTTTCCACATGTAGCCGACGTAGAGGCCATACGGATCGGTCTTTGCGGAGAAGAAGTTCCACGCGCCCGTCGCCCCTTCGCCGCAGGAGATGTCGAGGCATCCGTCGGAGGCCTGATTCCCGCTGCTCACGCCGATGCGGCCGCGGAATGCCCCCGTCATCCGCACGGTTCCGCCATCGCACCTGTAGAGGTCTGGACAGACCCCCGGGTTGTCCGTGACGGTCGCCGTGCCGCCGATCTGGACGGTGGCGCCCCGCCACACCATCACGCCCGCGCAGCCGCCCGACGGGGCCGCATTCCCGCTGATGGTGCCGCCCCGGAAGTCGAAGACGGCGTTCTGCACGTAGACGGCGCCGCCGTAGCCACCCGACGCCGTCCCCTTCGTGCCGCTCACGCAGTTCGAGATCGTGCCGCCGGTCATCGTGAAGACAGGCTTCGGGTCGGCGTCCTTGTCCTCAAACCCGCCGATGCGGAACGCCGTCGCGAAGCTGTCGGCGTTGGTCGTGGAGAAGTTTCGGACCACGCTGCCCGGTTCCATCGCGAGGCGGGAGCCGGAACCGAACACGAATGCGGCCGGGCACTGTTCGCCCTGCATGCCGTTCTGCAGGACGGCGCCGTTCCCGAGCGTGACGTTGCCGCCGGCCTGAATCTGGAGCATCGGGACCAGCAAGGGCTTCGCGTCCGCGTCGTCCCGCCGTCCGTCGAACACGATGTTCTCAAGGCGGAGCGTCGCGTTTGTCACACGTGCAAGCGGCGTCCACTGGCTGTTTGCCGGACGCGAGACGGTCCAGGGGCCGTTCGTGTCGCTCCGCAGGGTGAGCGTCCAGTTGTTTGAAACCACGAGGGATCTGGGCAGATCGAAGTCGTGGCAGATCTCCACCTCGTCGCCGTCCGCCAGCTGGTCCATCAACTCTGTGGGCGAGGCGACGGAGAGGCGGTTGCCGAGGCGGGCGGTACGGGGCTTGAAGTGGACGCTGAGCTGGCGGTTGGAAAGGACAAGCGCGGCGTCGGTATAGACGCTTCGCACGTAGCCGTTCGCGACGAAGTCCGGGTAGTCCTGCACGGACAGGTTCCCGAGGCCGGGCATGTCGTCGCGTCCCGGCGTGAAGCCTTCGTGCGGCGCGACGAAGCACGCCCACAGCCGGTCCTTTTCGCTGCTCTCGTCTACGATGCGCGGCGCGTAGACCGTGGCGGCTCCCGTCCAGGGCCCCGCGATGTAGAGATAGCCGGTGGCTCCTCCATCCCCCCAATACGAGATGTCGTTGACGGTATCGCCCGCGTTGTTCGTGACGGAGGCCGTGCCGGAAAGGATGAAATGCCCCTTGTAGGCGGCCACGCCCGCGCAGGCGTTGCGCGCCGTGTTGCCCGTGATGAGGCCGCCGCGCATGTCGAAGATGCCGCTCCACGTGTAGACGGCGCCGCCGTACGAGCCGGCGTCCCCGCTGCCCGTGTAGGTGGAGGCACAACCCGTGATGAGGCCGCCGTTCATCGTGAAGCGCCCGGAACGGGCGCTTGTGCCGACCGAGCCCACCAACACGCATGTGCCCCACTGCGCGTTGACGAAACCGCGCAGCACGGCGCCGTCGTTCATGACGAGTTCGCCGGGGGCGAGGACGCGAATGGATCCCTCGGACCGCTGCTGCACGTTGCGCAGTTCGGTGCCTGTATCGAGCGTGAGGCGTCCGGCCTGGATGTCGATGAAGCGGTCGCTTTGCGTTCCGGCTGACTTGTTGCCGTCCACGGCAAGGTTCGTGAGCGTGACATCCGCCGCTGCGTCGGTCAATATGAGAAAGGCGCCCGAGGCATAGTTCGGTGCGCGCAGGAGGACATTGGTCTGGCCGGGCGGACTCGCGAGCGTAATGCGCTTGGCGAGGTTCGGCGCGAGGGCGCCCGTGTAGAAGATGTCGTTTCCCACATACACCGTCGCGCCGTCGGCGGCCTCGTCGAGTTCGCGCCGGAGTCCGTCAAACGTGGTCGCGGACTGAAGACCGCCCGTCAGGGCCATGCATGCAAGTCCGAGGATCCTGGCGATTGCAAGGTTGTCCGTCGTTCGTTTCATGTTCACCTCTTTTTCGTTTCGTTGTCCAATCGTGTCGTACTCATCCGTCCTTCTCCTGCCGGTTCGGGACGCAAGGCTGGTAGGACGCAATTCCGCGCGTCCGCATCGACGTTCCAGAGTCTAGAACACCGAGATGAGGAGAAGACGAGGATTCCGTTAAGGTTCCATCAGAATGCACGGCTCTATAATACAATGGCCCCCCGCTCTCTGTCAATTGTACGCGCGTGGGTTTCCAGCGTAGCCTCTAAGTCAGTGTGGCCGTGAACGAACTCGTGAGATTTCACTGCGTAAGATTTCAGGCACGGATCTTGGCGGCTTTACGAAGATAGAGCGCATCCCTGATAGGGGAGGGACGCGCTTGTCGCGTGGTCAGGGCGGGACGGTTCTTACCGATTCTGTAATTCCCCGTCGTCCCGATTTACAGATTTTGTATCGTCTTCGGGTGGAGATGGTGGGGGAGGAGGATCGCGCAGGAGCGCGATCCTCCCGATTCGGAATGCATGGTACCTCGGATTCGGGACGAAAAACGGGAGGGACACATGGTGGCATGTTTTCTGCTCTAAAAACTCCTCGGTACAGTCTGTGCCAAGGAGAGTACATGCAGGACTACAGCGGAAAATGGAAGGCGGAGCGGGAACGGGCGGCGTTCCTCGCGTTGGCGGACGGAACCGTGTTCCACGGCGTGGCCTTTGGAGCCGCCGTCGATCAAGTCGGCGAGGTCGTCTTCAATACCGGCATGAGCGGCTATCAGGAAATCTTGACGGATCCATCCTACGCCGGGCAAATCGTCACCCTCACCGCCGCCGAAGTCGGAAACTACGGAACAAACCCCGAAGATGTCGAATCTCGGGGCCTTTTTCTACATGGACTGGTGGTCAACGATCTGAACGCGGCGTCGAACTACCGTTCCACGCAGTCGCTCGACTCCTATTTGCGGGCGGCGGGCGTTCCCGGCCTCTACGGTGTCGAGACGCGCGCGCTGACGCTCCATCTCCGAGACAACGGGAACCAGAAGGCCTACCTCCACGTCGCGGGCGATGCGCTCACCGAGGCGGAGGCGGTGGCGCGTGCCCGCGCCTGGGAGGGTCTGGACGGACAGGACTATGCCGCGAAGGTGACGTGTTCCGCGCCATATGAATACGCTCCGTGCGAGGAAAACCGTCCCCACGTCGTCTGCTACGACTTCGGCGTGAAGACGAACATCCTGCGGAGCCTGGCGGCGTTCGCGCGCGTGACGGTCGTCCCCGCCAAGACCCCGGCGGCGGCCGTGCTGGCGATGAAGCCGGACGGCGTCTTCCTCTCGAACGGCCCCGCCGATCCCGCCGCCGTCACCTACGCAATCGACAACATCCGCGAGCTTCTGGAATCCAACCCCCACGCCCCACTCCCCATCTTCGGCATCTGCCTCGGACACCAGTTGCTGTCACTCGCCTGTGGGGCGAGGACGGGGCGGCTCCGGTTCGGGCACCACGGCTGCAACCATCCCGTGAAGAACCTTGCCACGGGGAACGTGGAGATCACGAGCCAGAACCACAATTTCGCGGTGTTGCCCGATTCGGTTCCAGGTTGCCTGGAAGTGACGCATGTGAACCTCAACGATGGTTCCATTGAAGGCGTCCGCCATCGGACGCTGCCCGCCTTCTCGGTGCAGTACCATCCCGAAAGCTGTCCCGGCCCGCACGATTCCGACTACCTTTTCGACCAGTTCAGGAAGATGCTGGAACGTGGCTCTTCGGCTTCTTGAAGGTCCATCATCGGTTTATTCAACCATTCATCCATTTGTCTGCCCCATTTAACCATTTAACTATTTAATCATGTAATGAAAAAACAATCGAAGAATCCGACGAAATACGTCTTCATCACCGGCGGCGTGGTGAGTTCCCTTGGAAAGGGCATCACGAGCGCGTCCCTGGCGCTGCTCCTGAAGAGCCGGGGGTACAAGGTGTTCATGCAGAAGCTCGATCCATACCTGAACGTCGATCCGGGCACGATGAGCCCGTACCAGCACGGTGAGGTGTTCGTGACGGACGACGGGGCGGAGACGGACCTCGACCTCGGCCACTACGAGCGCTTCGCGGGGGTGACCTGCTCGAAGGCGTCGAACTACACGTCGGGGCGCATCTACTCGGCCGTCCTTGCGCGCGAGCGCGCGGGCGGCTACCTGGGAGGTACGGTGCAGGTGGTGCCGCACATCACGAACGAGATCAAGGACGCCATCAAGTCCGCCGGCGAGCATGATTGCGACATCGTCCTCTGCGAGATCGGCGGCGTCTCGGGCGACATCGAGTCGCTGCCGTTCCTGGAGGCGGCGCGGCAGTTCCGCTTCGAGCAGGGCTACGACAACACGTGCTTCGTCCACCTCACGCTCGTCCCCTACCTGAAGGCGGCGGGCGAACTGAAGACGAAGCCCTCGCAGCATTCCGTCGGGCAGCTCCGCGCCATCGGCATCATCCCCGACATCCTTGTGTGCCGCACGGAGATGCCGATCCCGCAGGAACACCTTGCCAAGCTTGCGCTCTTCTGCAACGTGCGTCCCGAGCGCGTCATCGAGGAGAGGGACGTGACGGACTCCGTCTACGCGATTCCGCGCGAACTCCGCAAGCAGGGGCTGGACGAAGAGGTGCTGAAGCAGCTGCACCTCGACATCTGGCCGATCAAGCACACAGTGTGGGATACGCTCGTGAAGAAGGCGACACAGCCGAAGAAGAGCTGCACGATCGCGCTCGTCGGCAAGTACATCGCGATCCGCGACGCCTACAAGTCGGTCCACGAGGCCCTGCACCATGCGGGCATGGCGCATGACTGCAAGGTCCACGTGAAGTGCATCGAGGCGGAGGAGCTGGAGAAGGATCCGTCGCTCCTCAAGGGCGTGGACGGCATCCTCGTGCCGGGTGGCTTCGGCAGCCGCGGCGTGCCGGGCAAGTGCCTCGCGATCAAGTATGCGCGCGAACACAAGATCCCGTTCCTCGGCATTTGCCTCGGCATGCAGTGTACGGCGATCGAGTACGCGCGCGATGTCGTCGGCTGGTCGGACGCGAACTCGACGGAGTTCGATCCGAAGACGGCGCATCCCGTCATCGACCTCATGGAGACGCAGAAGGGCGTCACGCAGAAGGGCGGCACGATGCGCCTCGGCGCGTACCCGTGCGTCGTCCGGAAGGGCACGCTCGCGGCGAGGCTCTACGCGCCCGCCTACGGCGAGAAGGGCAAGGAGGACTTCACGATCTCCGAACGCCACCGTCACCGCTACGAGCTCAACTACGACTCAGAGGGCCGCAAGGCGCTGGAGGCGGCGGGGCTGAAGGTGTCCGGCACGTCGCCGGACGGCACGCTCGTCGAGATCGTCGAGCTGCCGGACCATCCGTATTTCATCGCGGGACAGTTCCACCCCGAGTTCAAGAGCCGCCCCACCGCGCCGCACCCGCTTTTCGACGGACTCGTCGCGGCGGCGCTGAAGCAGAAGAAGGGCGCGAAGAAGTAGGAGGGACACGCCATGTGCGGCATCGTTGGGTTCTCCAGTCACACGCAGAGCGCCTGCCGCCCGCTCGTCAACGGCCTGCGCCCCGTCACCGTGGAGTGAGAAGCGCGCGCCCGGCGTTTTGCTATAATACCGGCATGGGAACGATGAAGCAGATCATGTACGGCGTGACGGACTTCGCGCGGATCCGCGCGGAGAACGGCTGCTTCGTCGACCGCACCGCGCTCATCCGCGAGCTGGAGAAGACGCGCTACGCGCTGTTCCCGCGTCCGCGCCGGTTCGGCAAGTCGCTCCACCGCATCGTCCTCGTCTTCCACGGCGGCGATGTCGCTCTCTGCGAGGAAATTTGAAAAATGAAAGGAAGTAACGTAAGATGAATGATGTTCTTTCACGGTGTACGGGGTTCGTGCTGGTCGGCGCGGCCCTCCTTCTGGCCTGCGGGGCACGGGCGGCGGCGTTCGAGAAGGTTGTCAAGGGAACGGTCGCCGGTGATGTCCGCGTGAGCAGCCGGGATGCGGGCGGCTGGACATTCGCCTGTGAACGCCGGTCGTTGGGCGCGGGCGTGGACGAGATCGAGGTTTCCCTCTCGGCGGCGGCCGAGGCGCGTCCGCCGTCCTTCAAGGTGAGCTGGGCGGTGCCGCAGCGCGACATCCAGGCGTTCTGGACGCCGCAGGATGGCGGGACCTGCGTGATCCCGCCGGACTGGGGCGGCGGCAAGTCCAGCGACTTCGCGCACTGGTCGCCGGTCGGCGCGCTCATCAGCGACCGTAACCGCAACCGCCTGTCCTTCGCCGCCGACGAGGCGCACCGCGTCGTGCACTATGCAGCCGGACTGAAGGAGACGACGTGCGAGCTGACCTGTTCGATGTCGTTCCTCACGGGCGTGGAGGCGCCGCTCGCGTCCTACGCGGTGCGCATCCGGCTCGATGCACGCGATGTCTTCTGGTCCGACGCCGTGCGCGAGGCTTCGGCGTGGATCTCGTCCAAGCCCGGCAACGCGCCGTGCGTGGCGCCGGCGGCGGCCTTCAAGCCGCTCTACTCGTCGTGGTACTGCTTCCATCACAACGTCTTCGCCAAGGACATCGAGGAAGAGTGCGCGCGGGCGGCCAAGCTGGGCATGAAGACGCTGATCCTCGACGACGGCTGGCAGATGGACGACGTGGTCGGCGGCTATTCCAAGGCCGGCGACTGGCAGATCTCGACACGGCGCTTCCCGGACATGGCGGCGCACGTGCGCCGCGTGCAGGCGATGGGGCTGAAGTACATGCTCTGGTATTCCGTGCCGTTCATCGGCACGAAGACCGCCAACTACGCGCGCTTCAAGGGCAAGTACCTCTACGAGACGCTGGGGGCCGGCGTGCTGGATCCGCGCTTCCCGGAGGTGCGCGCGTTTCTCGCGGGCGTCTACGAGAAGGCGCTGCGCGACTGGAACCTCGATGGGTTCAAGCTCGACTTCATCGACTGCTTCCACATCAAGGGCAAGGACCCGGCAGAGGCGGAGAACTACGCCGGGCGCGACACGAAAAGCGTCGAAGAGGCGTCCGACCGGCTGCTTGGCGAGGTGATGGCCCGCCTGAAGGCGATCAAGCCCGACCTGCTGGTCGAATTCCGCCAGGCCTACGTCGGCCCCGCGATCCTCAAGTACGGCAACATGTTCCGCGTGGCCGACTGTCCGGGCGACAAGAACCGCAACCGGCGCGGAATCGCGCGTCTGCGCCTGACGTCCGGACCGGGGGCCGTACATGGCGACATGCTGGAATGGCATCCGGACGAGCCGGCCGAGGTCGCGGCACGCGCCGTCCTGGACTCGATCTTCGGCGTGGTCCAGTATTCGATGATGCTGCGCAAGCTGCCGGAGAGCCATACCGCGATGATCCGCCACTGGGTTGGCTTCTCGACGCGCCACGAGGACGCGCTGCTACACGGGACATTCCGCGCCTACAATCCCGAACACGGTTATCCCGTTTTGGAAGGGGCTTCGGCGAATGAGCGCATCCTGGGGGCGTATCTCGCGGGATTCTGCGTCGACGGCGGCGCGCCGGACCGTGAGACCTTCGTGCTGAACGGTACGGGCGAGAATCGCCTTGTGCTGCGCGTACATGCGGCTCCCCGGCGTGTACAGGCCTTCGACACGTTCGGAAAGGAAGTCCCGGCTCCGTCGCTCGCCGTCGGCGTCAACGAAGTTTCGGTTCCGTGTTCTGGCTATCTCCGCATCGCATACTGATACGGCATGGAATTTGCTAATGTTTTCCTGACATGAAGCGTACCGACATCCACAAGATCCTGTTGATCGGCGCGGGGCCGATCGTCATTGGCCAGGGCTGCGAGTTCGACTATTCGGGCGTGCAGGCCGTCAAGGCGCTCACGCACGAGGGCTACGAGGTCGTGCTCGTCAACTCGAACCCCGCGACGGTCATGACCGACCCGGAAATGGCGCCGCACACCTACATCGAGCCGATCACGCCCGAGTCGATCCACGAGATCATCCGCCGGGAGCGCCCCGACGCGCTGCTGCCGACCCTGGGCGGACAGACCGCGCTCAACGTCGCGATGGAGGTCGCGCGCCAGGGCATCCTCCGCCGCTACAAGGTGGAGATGATCGGCGCGAATGCGGATGCCATTGCGCGCGCCGAGGACCGCGAACTCTTCAAGGAGGCGATGCTGTCGCTCGGCCTCGACATGCCCACTTCGGTTTCGTGCCACACGCTCGACGAGGCGAAGGACGCCGCGCGGAAGATCGGTACCTGGCCGCTCATCATCCGCCCCGGCTTCACGCTCGGCGGCACGGGCGGCGGCATCGCGCACGACGCGGCGGAGTTCGAGACGATCGTGCAGCGCGGTCTCGACGCCTCGCTCAACTCGGAGGTGCTGGTCGAGGAATCGCTCCTCGGTTGGAAGGAATACGAGATGGAGGTGATGCGCGACCGGAAGGGCAACGGCGTCATCGTCTGTTCCATCGAGAACCTCGACCCGATGGGCATCCACACGGGCGACTCAATCACCGTCGCGCCGATCCAGACGCTCACCGACCGCGAATACCAGGCGATGCGCGACGACTCGCTCGCCGTCCTCGACGCCATCGGCATCTCGACGGGCGGCTCCAACGTGCAGTGGGCCGTCAACCCGGAGACGGGGCGGCGCATCATCATCGAGATGAACCCGCGCGTCTCGCGCTCCTCCGCGCTCGCCTCGAAGGCGACGGGCTTCCCGATCGCGAAGATCGCCGCCCTCCTCGCCGTCGGCTACACGCTCGACGAGCTGCGCAACGACATCACGCGCGAGACGCCGAGCTGCTTCGAGCCGGCGCTCGACTATGTGGTCGTGAAGGTGCCGCGTTTCACGTTCGAGAAGTTCCCAGCCGCCGATCCGCACCTCGGTACGCAGATGAAGTCCGTCGGCGAGGCGATGGCCATCGGCCGCACGTTCAAGGAGGCCTTCCAGAAGGCGCTCCGCTCGCTGGAGACGAAGCACGCGGGCTTTGGCGCGGACGAGAAGAACGAGATGTTCTTCCCCGTGCCGGACCACGCGGCGTGGGATGCCGTCCGCACGCAGGAATGGAACGACGCCGAACTCGCCGACGCGCTTGCCCATCCGGGCGCGGATCGCATCTTCCAGCTCCACGAGGCCCTGCGCCGCGGCTGGACGGTCGAGCGCCTGTTCGAGTTGACGAAGATCGACCGCTGGTTCCTGCGTCACCTCGACGAACTCCAGAAATATGAATTGTTCATCACGGGCTACCGGACCCTCGCGGCCTTCGCCGCCGACCGCGCGGCCTTCGCCCAGGCGAAGGCGATGGGCTTCAGCGACGCCCAGATCGCCTACCTCCTCAAGGTCCCCGAGACGGAGGTGCGTGCCGCGCGCCTTGCGCAGGATCTGCGTCCGGCCTTCGGCGCGGTCGATACCTGTGCCGGCGAGTTCAAGGCCATCACGCCCTACTTCTACTCAACGCATGCCGACTCTTCCCTCCGTGCCTCCGTGTCTCCGGGCGAGCCTTCCCAAGACGCCGCGCAGCGGAAGCGGAAGATCATGGTGCTCGGCGGCGGCCCCAACCGCATCGGCCAGGGCATCGAGTTCGACTACTGCTGCTGCCACGCCGCGTTCGCGCTGCGGAAGCGGGGCTTCGAGGTCATCATGGTGAACTCGAACCCGGAGACGGTCTCGACGGACTACGATACATCCGACCGCCTCTACTTCGAACCGCTCACGCTCGAAGACGTGATGGAGATCTACGACCGCGAACGCTGCGACGGCGTGATCGTGCAGTTCGGCGGGCAGACCCCGCTCAACCTTGCGCAAAAGCTGCGCGCGGCGGGCGCGCACGTGATCGGCACGTCGCCGGACGACATCGACCGCGCCGAGGACCGCGACGACTTCAAGAAGCTCGTCGCCGAGGTCGGCATGCTCCAGCCGCCGAGCGGCATCGCGCACACGGTCGCCGAGGCCGTGCAGGTGGCGAATGAGATCGGCTACCCCGTCCTCGTGCGCCCGAGCTTCGTCCTGGGCGGACGCGGCATGGCGATCGTCTACAAGGAGAAGTACCTCGTCAAGTACGTGGAGGAGGCGGTGCGCGCCGCAGAGGGCAAGCCCATCCTCATCGACAAGTTCCTTGAACACGCGATCGAGCTGGACGTCGACTGCGTCGCGGACGGCGAGACGACGGTCGTCGGCGCCATCCTCGAACACGTCGAGCCGGCCGGCTGCCACTCGGGCGACTCCGCCTCCGTGACGCCGCCGATGTCGCTCACGCCGAAGACGCTCGCCGAAGTGCGGCGCCTCGCACACGAGTTCGCGAAGCGTCTGCACGTCGTGGGGCTCATGAACCTACAGCTCGCCGTCACGCAGGCGCCGGACGGCGACCAGACGATCTGGATGATCGAGGTCAACCCGCGCGCCTCGCGCACGATCCCGTTCGTCTCGAAGGCGATCGGCGCGCCGCTCGCGGACTACGCCGCGCGTTGCATGGCGGGCGAGAAGCTGGCGGACATCGGCTTCACGCAGGAGGTCACGCTGCCGTACACCTGCGTGAAGGAGGCGGTCTTCCCGTTCGTGAAGTTCCCCGGCGTGGACATCACGCTTACGCCGGAGATGAAGTCCACGGGCGAGGTGATGTCCATCGACGCCGATTCCAACATCGCGTTCTTCAAGAGCCAGCTTGCGTCCGGCAGCCGTATCCCCGCGAAGGGGAATCTCTTCCTCGCCGTCAAGGACGAGGACAAGGACGCCGTCGTGCCGCTCGCGCAGAAGCTCGACAAGATGGGTTACGCGATCTACGCGACGCGCGGTACCTCGACGAAGCTGTGGGAGAACGGCGTGAAGGCACGCGCGATCTACCGCATCAGCCGGGGGCGTCCGAACGTCCTCGACCTCATCCGCGACAAGGCCGTTCAGTGGATCGTCTCCACCTCCGAACCGGGCGCGGAGGCGATGGTGGACGACATCCGCATGCGCGCAGCCGCCATCATCCACGGTGTCCCGATCTCGACGACGGTCGCGGGCTTCGCGGCATCCGTCCACGGCCTCGAGGATTTCACGCGCTTCGGCGAGTTTTCCGTGTGTACCCTTCAGGAGTACCACGGAAAACTGAAGCGGTAGACCGCCGCCCGTGCGGCGGCGGGCGGCTACTTGGCGAGATAGGCGTTGATGCCGGCGGCGGCGCGGCGTCCCTCGCCCATCGCGAGGATCACGGTGGCGGCGCCGAGTACGATGTCGCCGCCCGCGAAGACGCCGGGAATGGACGTCATGTTCGTCTCGGGATCGACGATGATGTTGCCGCGCTTGTTGACCTCCAGCCCCTCCGTCGTCGCGGGGATGAGCGGGTTGGAGGCGTTGCCGACGGCGACGACGACGGTATCGACGTCGAGCGTGAACTCGCTCCCCGGAATCGCGACCGGGCTGCGGCGTCCGGAGGCGTCCGGCTCGCCGAGTTCGTACTTGAGGCATTCAATGCCCGTGACAAAGCCCTTGTCGTCGCCGAGGATGCGCTTCGCGTTTTCGAGGAGGTGGAATTCGACGCCCTCCTCCTTCGCGTGGTGGACCTCCTCGCGGCGGGCGGGCATTTCGGCCTCGCTGCGGCGGTAGATGAGGTAGACCTTCTCCGCGCCGAGCCGGAGGGCCATGCGCGAGGCGTCCATCGCGACGTTGCCGCCGCCGAGCACGGCGACCTTCTTCCCGTGCCAGAAGGGCGTGTCCGCTTCGCCTTCGAGATATGCCTTCATGAGGTTCGCGCGCGTCAGGTACTCGTTCGCCGAGAAGACGCCGTTCAGGTTCTCGCCCTCGATGCCCATGAACTTCGGGAGGCCTGCGCCCGTGCCGACGAAGACGGCGTCGAAGCCGTCCTTCTCCATCAGGTCACGCAACTTGCGCGTGTGGCCGACGACGTAGTTCGTGTCGATCGTCACGCCGATCTTCCCAAGCCCTTCGATCTCGTGCTGGACGATGGCCTTCGGGAGACGGAATTCGGGGATGCCGTAGACGAGCACGCCGCCGCACTTGTGGAACGCCTCGAACAACGTGACGTCGTGTCCGGCCTTCGCGCAGTCCGCCGCGCAGGTGATGGAGGCGGGACCCGAACCGATGACGGCGACGCGCTTCCCGGTCTTCGGGGCACAGATGAGCGGTTCCTCGGTGTTCGTCTCGCGCGCGAGGTCGGCGCAGAAACGCTCGACGCGGCCGATGGCGACGGCCTTGTCCACGCTCTTGAGGAGCTTGCCCATCGTGCAGAACTTCTGGCACTGCTTCTCCTGGGGGCAGACACGTCCGCACACCGCCGGAAGAAGGGAGGTCTCCTTGATGATCCTGAGCGCGCCCGCGAAGTCCCCAGCGGCCGCCTTCGCGAGGAAGCCGGGGATGTTGATTGCAACGGGGCAACCCTGCATACAGGGCTTGGTGGGGCACTGGAGGCAGCGCGTCGCCTCACGTTGCGCCATCTCGGCCGTGTAGCCGAGGGCGACTTCGTTCATGTTGTGGGCGCGGACCGCCGGATCCTGCTGGGGCATCTCCTGTGGGGGCAGGGCCATTCTCTCTTTGGGTGTCATGGCGTTTGGTTTGTGGGGGTTAAAGGTTCTTGAAGAGGTTGCACACGTGGTCCATCGCCGCGCGTTCCTGGGGCTTGAAGGCGCTCATGCGCTTGAGCATGAGATCCCAGTCGACCTGATGGGCGTCGAATTCGGGACCGTCGACGCAGACGAATTTCGTCTTGCCGCCGACGGAGACGCGGCAGCCGCCGCACATGCCCGTTCCGTCGATCATGATCGTGTTGAGGGAGGCGACCGTCTTCACGCCGAAAGGCTGCGTCGCGAGCGCGCAGAACTTCATCATGACGGGCGGACCGATGGCGATGACCTCGTCGACGGTTCCGGCTGCGCAGAGCTCCTTGAGCGGTTCGGTGACGAGTCCCTTACGGCCGGACGATCCGTCGTCCGTCATGAGGATGAGATCGTCTCCCGCAATTGCCCGCATCTCCTCCTCCATCACGAAGAGGCCCTTGTTGCGCGCGCCCATGATGATCGTCACCTTGTTGCCGGCGGCCTTGAGCGCCTGGGCGATGGGGTGCATCGGCGCGACGCCGATGCCGCCGCCCACGCAGACGACGTGGCCGGGCGGTTCGCCGTTCGCACCGCGGATGGACGTGGGCTTGCCGAGCGGGCCGAGCACCGCCGAAAGGGCGTCGCCGACATTCAGCTTGGAGAGCTTCAGCGTCGTCGCGCCTACGGTCTGGAAGATGAGCGTGATCGTGCCTTTGTCCGGACTGGCATCGGCGATGGTGAGGGGAATGCGCTCGCCGAGTTGGTCATCGACCATGAGGATGATGAACTGGCCCGGCTTGCGCTCTTGGGCGATGAGGGGAGCTTCCACGTCCATGCGGAAGACGTTTTCGGAAAGCTGTCGTTTTGCGATGATGCGGTTCATGGTTGCCTCGATTCAACAAATGACTTTCTGGATAGTATACCAAATTTCACCCGAACGCGCCGAACCAAGATGCACCGACCAAGATGCGCCGTGGTTACCCGCTTATTCATCATGTATACGTTTTATTGTGTCCCGTTTTTACACGTTACTGTGTCCCGTTTGTACACGTTTTTGGAAAGGGGAGGGGATATGCGCTCTGTTGATTGGGTGAGCGTGATGGCTTCATTGGGAGAACTTGCCATGAGATGAGGAGAGTCTCGTTTTTTGCGCACCGGGGCATCCTCCAGGAAGACCTGCCGGGGATCAACCCATCGCTTCACGCTTTCCTCCACAAATGAGAATGTTGTGCAGAAATCTTCAAGCAGTTCTTGCACGACCTGGTGGCGCGGCTCGTTGAGAAGGTTGGAGGTTGGAGTCGGATCCTGCGTCCCGGTTGCCTGCCGCAGCTTAATCGCCATCGCCTTGTACCGCATGAGCGTCTTGTATTTAGGAGAGAGTTCCGGGAGGAATTCCCGGAGCCAACCCCGAATGCCTCCGTTTCGCCCGACGACGTTTCCATTCCCGTCGAAACGGAGTGCGCAATCGACATAACATTCGAGGTCCTGCAGCATACCACCGAGCAGGATCATCCTCTCCTTCGACTCTTTTCGGCGATTCCAGGCGTCGAGAAGGACTTTCGGCGTTGGCATGGGGGCCGTTGTCGTCCGGTGCGTGATCTTGCGCCGTTCGGCGGCGAGTTGACGGCGGCGTGCGGTTTCACGCGCATAGTAGAATGGACGCCGGACAATCCGCAGGTCGCGAAGAAGTTCGCGTCGCATGCGGTCGCGCTTGACGGGATCGGTGAAGGTTTCCGACACCTTGCGGACGGCGATGCCGATATCGGCGGCAAGGTAGGTGGCGAAGATGAGGGGATTGAATACGGGTTCGGGATCGTAGATGCTGCGTCCGTTACCGAATCTGTAGGAACAGTCGACGAAATCAAGATAACGTCCCGTATAGGTCGTCTTGTCGCTGTGCGTCCACCCGTACTTTTTCGCATACCAGTACGCCGAGTGCGTGTAGGTCCTCTGTGCCATCTTGCGTCTCCTTCCTCATTTCCGTTTTTATCCAACCAGCGTCATTTTTATCCAACCAGCGTCACGTTCTTCAACCGAACTGCCTAAACCAGGAATTCCTTCTGACTGCTTAAAATCTAGGCTTCTTGTTCCCTCGACTACGTTTCTCGACCACATGGTTGCGGTCACGTGGTTGCGGCCACGTGGTTGCGGCCACGTGGGTGCATCCTCTGGTCAAGCTCGTACCCGATCTTTTTCTCTGCATGATTTACGAGCAATCTGTCCGAACACTTGCATTATACCATAGATGAGAATTCTATGCGGAAAAATATAAATGAAATTCTTGACGGCCTTTCTTGGGCCGTTCTTGGCGTACATGAAATGGGCAAGGTAGATGGAGGAACGGAAAAGGTTGATGGAAGGAACGGTAGGAAAGGCTGGAGGAGGACAGGTGGAGAGGAAGGGAAGGGCAAATAGAACGAGGAGAAGACGTTGATTTATCCGTCGGGCGTTGATTTACCCGTCATGGGAAAAGAACGACCTCTCGATGCGGAAATGAAATATGATGATACTTTTCAACAAAGATCGCAAGAAAACGCAAAGACTTTGTGATCTTTGTAATCTTTGCGGTTCACAATACTTGATTGTCGGATCAATGGTATATTCACACTTGATATTCGCGCTTGTTCGCTAATATATTCGCACTTGTTCGCTTTCTTGTGCGGGTCGAAGTCCATGGTGAACCAAATCGAAACGATAGTGATACAGAACAGGAGTGATACAGAACAGGAGGGACGCACAGAAATGCGTCCCTCCTGTTTGTCTGTTCTCTGCCTGTACAAGAAGCGTCGGAAACCGTTTCCGAACAAGCCCCTCTTAAAAGGCGGCGGAGATCTCTTAGACGACGCCCTGCGCGAGCATCGCGTCGGCGACCTTCGTGAAGCCGGCGATGTTGGCGCCCATCACGTAGTTGCCCTTGTGGCCGTACTTCTCGGCGGCGGCCCAGGCGTTGTCGTGGATCGCCTTCATGATGCCCTTGAGCTTTGCGTCGACTTCCTCGGCGGTCCAGCTGAGGCGACCGGAGTTCTGCGACATTTCGAGGCCCGAGGTCGCGACGCCGCCGGCGTTCGAGGCCTTGCCCGGGGAGTACATGATCTTCGCGTTGACGAACGCCTCGATGGCGTCCGGCGTGGACGGCATGTTCGCGCCTTCGCCGACGAGCGTGCAACCGTGCTTGAGGAGGTAGGCGGCGTCGTCGCCGTTGAGTTCGTTCTGGCGGGCGCAGGGGAAGGCGCAGTCAATCTGGTCGGCAATCTGCCAGCTGTTCGCGCCCTTGTAGAACGCGACGCCCGCCTTGTCCTTCGCGAAGTCGGCGAGTTCGCCGCGCGTGACGTTCTTGAGGACCATGATTTCCTGCAGCATCTCCTCGGTGAGGCCGTCCTTGCAGTAGATTGCACCCGAACGGTCGGAGAGGGTGAGCACCTTCGCGCCGAGCTGCATGAGCTTCTGGGCGGCGAAGGAGGCGACGTTGCCGGCGCCGGAGATGACGCACTTCTTGCCCTCGAAGGTTTCGCCGCGCATGGCGAGCATGTTCTCGGCGAAGTAGATGTCACCGTAGCCGGTCGCCTCGGGACGGATGAGCGAGCCGCCGTAGGAGAGGCCCTTGCCGGTGAGAACGCCCGTCCATTCGTTGACGAGGCGCTTGTACTGCCCGAAGAGGTAGCCGATCTCGCGGCCGCCCACGTTCATGTCGCCGGCGGGGACGTCGGTGTCGGGGCCGATGTGGCGGTAGAGTTCCGTCATGAAGCTCTGGCAGAAACGCATGACCTCGCGATCGCTGCAGCGCTTGCCGGGGGTGTGGGGGCTCTGCTTCGGGTTGAAGTCCGAACCTCCCTTGCCGCCGCCCATCGGGAGGGTCGTGAGGGAGTTCTTGAAGACCTGCTCGAAGGCGAGGAACTTGAGGACAGAGAGGTTCACCGACGGATCGAAGCGAAGACCGCCCTTGTACGGCCCGATCGCCGCGTTCATCTGAATGCGGTAGCCGCGGTTCACGCGCACGGCGCCCGTGTCGTCCACCCACGGCACGCGGAACATGATTACGCGCTCCGGCTCCACCATGCGCTCCAGAATGGCTTCTTCCTGGTAGGCCTTGTTCGCGTCGATGACGGGGGAGAGGGTGGTCAACACCTCGTCAACGGCCTGGAGGAATTCCGGCTCGTTGGCATTCTTCGCCTTGACGTCTTTGAGAACCGCTTCGATGTATGCGTTCATGTATATCCTTTTTGAGTTGATGGTCCGGCCTTTGCGCAGACAGACCATGAATGAAAGAATTGGAAACGTCTAGAATACTTTTATAGCAAATGTCATGCCATGGGCGTGTTTTTACAGGAAATGTTGGTCTGCGGAGGGCTTGTTTACATGGAGTGTAATGTCTCTGGGTGCAAATTACAAGATTTGTAATTCAGATAGGGTGTAAGGGGGGTAAGTGTGGGGAAGGGTAGGGAAATAGAGGGGTGGCCTCCGGCCGGTTGGCACGGAGATTTCTAACGGAGGTTTGGACTCTCTTGTGTCCGCTTGATTTGTTCGGAACGCATTCGGACGTCACGCGCCGAGGGCAGCGCGGGTACTTTGCGCACCATCCCCTTTTTTACGAATGATTCTGCAAAATTTGGTGGATGAGTGCCGGAACGGCGGGGTGGGGCGCGGATGGTCGTTGGGCATCCTTCTTGTTTGGCATGTTATTTGCTTTGGGGCATGAGATTTGTCTGATGACACGAGAAGGAGCGATTTGCTACACTATGCACGCAATGGACGCACTGAGCCGCCTGACATCCGAAATTTCCGTTTTGCGCGAAATCGCTTCCGTCGTCGCACGTGAGCGCAACGTGCGTAAGCTTCTGGAGGAGGTCATCGTCATCCTTGAGCGCAGCATGGGCATGCTGCGCGGCAACTTCACCCTTCTGGAGGGGGATGAGCTGCGGATTGTCGCCTCCTCGCGGAAGCTCAACGTGGAGGAGCGTGCGCTGGGGCGGTATCACATCGGCGAGGGCATCACGGGGCTTGTCGCGAAGACGGGGCGTTCGGAGGTCGTGTGCGACGTGCGCAAGGACCGCCGGTTCCTGAACCGCACGCAGAGCCGCACGATCAACGAGGCGCTGTCGTTCGTGTGCGTGCCGCTGCTGCACCGGGGGCAGATCATCGGCACGATGTCGGCGGACCGCGAGATGACGGGCGACACGGGATCGCTCGCGCGGGACGTCGCGCTCTTGGAGATCATCGCGAACCTCGTCGCCGAGGCGGCGTTCGTGTGCCGGGCGGAGGATGCCGAGCAGGCGGCCCTCGTGCAGGAGAACCAGCGGCTGCGGGACATCATCTCGGAGACGCCGGGGCGGCTGATCGGGAACTGTCCGGAGATGCGCGGTGTCTACGAACAGATCCGCCAGGTGGCGCCGAGCGGGGCGACCGTGCTCATCCGGGGCGAGAGCGGCACGGGCAAGGAGCTCGTCGCGCAGGCGATCCAGAGCCTGTCGCAGCGCAAGGACCGTCCGTTCGTCGTCCTCAACTGCGCGGCGCTCCCCGAGGCGCTCGTCGAGTCGGAGCTCTTCGGCCACGAGAAGGGGGCGTTCACGGACGCGCGCGAGCGCCGGATCGGCCGCGCGGAGGCGGCGAACGGCGGCACGCTCTTCCTCGACGAGATCGGCGACCTCTCGATCCCCGTGCAGGTGAAGCTGCTGCGCTTCCTCCAGGAGCGCACCTTCTCGCGCGTCGGTTCGAACGAGACGCTGACGAGCGACGTGCGCTTCATCGCGGCGACGAGCCGCAACCTCGAAGACCTCATGGCGAAGAAGCTCTTCCGCGAAGACCTCTACTACCGCCTCTCCGTCTTCCCGATCTCCCTGCCGCGCCTTGCGGACCGCGCGGACGACGTGCTTCTCCTCGCGCAGCACTTCCTCACGAAGATGAGCGTGAAGTACGAGAAGAACGTCACGCAGTTTTCGGTGCCCGCGATGAACATGCTGCAGGCGTATGCGTGGCCGGGGAACGTACGCGAGCTGGAGAACTGCATCGAGCGCGCCGTCCTCACGGCGAAGGACGACTGCATCCACAGCTACAACCTGCCGGCGGCGCTCCAGGCCGAGGAGTTTGCCGAGGATCCCTTCCGGGGCAACACGACGCTCACGCTCGACGAGCAGCTGGAGGCGTTTGAGCGGCGCGTGCTGGAGGAGGCGCTGCGCCGCAACGGCGGCAACCACAGCGCGGCGGCGCGGGAGCTGGGGATTTCGCCCCGGATGATGAGCTACCGGCTCGGACGGGTCGGTTCGGCGTCCTTCAAGAACCGGGGGCGGGGCGCGGCGGCGGATGTTTGACCCGGCGCAGTTCGACGTGGCGGCGTGGGGCGAGGCCGTGCGGTATCTCGCCGAGGTGCCCTACGACGTGGCGCGTCCGCGCCTCTACACGGCGCACGAGCTCTTCGACGCCCGGAACCCGGCGAACCCCGCGGACTGCCTCGACGCGCGCGTGGCGCGGCACGTCGCCGCGACGGGCGCGAACTATCCGGAGGCGGTGGAGATGTGGGCGCGCGCCCTCCACGACCACCACATCCGCAAGGCGATGTATGCCTTCCTCGGCGGCTTCGACCGCGCCGCCGTGGTGGGCGTAATGGGTGGCCACGCCCTGCTGCGGACCGATGCCGACTATCGGCGTGTCGTCACGCTCGCGCAGCGCCTGACCGAGCGGGGACGGCTCATGATCGGCGGTGGCGGCCCCGGCGCGATGGAGGCGACGCACCTCGGCGCCTGGCTCGCGGGACGCGGGCCGGCGGACGTGGACGCGGCCCTTGCGCGCCTCGCGCAGGTTCCCGGCCACGGGGGCGCGGACTGGCTCGCCTCGGCCTTCGACGTGCGCGCGCGCTTCCCGCGCGTGGGAAACGCCGTCAGCCTCGCGGTGCCGACCTGGCACTTCCCCGACGAACCCTCCACGCCGTTCGCGACCCACATCGCCAAGTTCTTCGAGAACAGCATTCGCGAGGACGTGCTGCTCAGCGAGGCGTACGGCGGCATCGTCTTCATGCCCGGCGGGGCCGGCACCTTCCAGGAAGTCTTTCAGGAGGCGATGCAGAACCACTACCTCACGCGGGGCTGCGCGAGCCCGATGGTGTTCGTGGGGCGGCGCTTCTGGACGGAGGAGGTGCCCGTCTACCCGCTCCTGGCGCGCCTGGTTGCGACGGGGCGCTACCGGAACCTCGCGCTTTCCCTCGTGGAGGGTGTGGACGGGGCGCTGGCGGCGCTCGGGGTCTGATGCCCCGCGTTTCGGCTTGTTTTCCGCCCCGGTTTCGCGTATACTACCACCCATCTTTCTTTCAGCGGCCCGAATGTGTTTCGGTCCGTCCATCTGACCAAGGAGCAGCAAACATGAAGAAGTACGTATGCCCGATTTGCGGCTATGTCCATGAAGGCGACAATCCCCCCGAAAAGTGCCCGCAGTGCGGCTGCCCCGGCGCGAAGTTCATCGTGAAGGAGGCCGCCGGCAAGATGGCGTGGGCGTGCGAGCACGAGGTCGGCGCGGCGAAGGGCCTCGACGCGGAGGTCGTGAAGGGCCTCGAAATGAACTTCCAGGGCGAATGCACGGAAGTGGGCATGTACCTCGCGATGAGCCGCCAGGCCGAGCGCGAAGGCTACCCGGAGGTCGCCGAGGCGTACAAGCGCTATGCGTTCGAGGAGGCGGAGCATGCGGCGAAGTTCGCGGAGCTGCTGGGCGACGTGCTCACGACGTCCACGAAGAAGAACCTCGAACTGCGCGCGGCGGCCGAGCAGGGCGCGTGCGCGGGCAAGCTCGAACTCGCCAAGCGCGCGAAGGCGCTCGGCTACGACGCCGTCCACGACACGGTCCACGAGATGGCCAAGGACGAGGCCCGCCACGGCGCCGGCTTCGAAGGCCTGCTCAAGCGCCATTTCGCCTGATTTGAACGTCAACCAAGAAGGAAAGCAAAATGGTATACTCGACCGAAATCCAGCACCAGTGCCCGTTGGCCAAGGGGTGCAACCACGGTCCTGCCCCGATCCCGGAAGAGGGTAAGTGGGTCCAGGCGAAGGAAATCAAGGACATCAGCGGCTACACGCACGGCGTAGGCTGGTGCGCGCCGCAGCAGGGCGCCTGCAAGCTCTCGCTGAACGTCAAGGACGGCGTGATCGAGGAGGCGCTCGTGGAGACGATCGGCTGCTCGGGCATGACGCACTCCGCCGCGATGGCCTCCGAGATCCTCGTCGGCAAGACGATCCTCGAAGCGCTCAACACCGACCTCGTGTGCGACGCGATCAACACGGCGATGCGCGAACTTTTCCTCCAGATCGTCTACGGGCGCACGCAGTCGGCGTTCTCCGAGGGCGGCCTCGTGATCGGCGCGGGCCTCGAAGACCTCGGCAAGGGGCTTCGTTCGATGGTCGGCACGATGTACGCGACGAAGGCGAAGGGCCCCCGCTACCTCGAAATGACCGAGGGCTACTGCACGCGCATGGCGCTCGACGAACACGACGAGGTGATCGGCTACGAGTTCGTGTCGTTCGGCAAGATGACGGACTTCATCAAGAAGGGCATGTCCCCGAACGAGGCGTGGGAGAAGGCGAAGGGCCACTACGGCCGTTTCGACGGTGCCGCCAAGTACATCGACCCGCGCAAGGAATAAGGAAGGAACCACACAATGGCACAGTTTGAAGGTTACGAGCGGCGCGAGGCCAAGATCCTCGCCACTCTCAAGGAATTCGGCATCCCGTCCATCGACGCGTGCAAGGAGATCTGCGACAAGGCGGGCATCGACCCCTACAAGATCGTGGAGGAAACCCAGCCGATCTGCTTCGAGAACGCCAAGTGGGCCTACACGGTCGGCGCGGCGATCGCGGTCAAGAAGGGCTGCGTGAAGGCGAAGGACGCCGCCGCCGCGATCGGCATCGGCCTCCAGGCGTTCTGCGTGCCGGGCTCGGTCGCCGAGAACCGCAAGGTCGGCCTCGGCCACGGCAACCTCGGCGCGATGCTGCTCGACGACGCGACGGAATGCTTCTGCTTCCTCGCCGGCCACGAGAGCTTCGCCGCCGCCGAGGGTGCGATCAAGATCGCGCTCAACGCGAACAAGGTGCGCGGCACGAACCTCCGCGTCATCCTGAACGGCCTCGGCAAGGACGCCGCCTACATCATCTCGCGCATCAACGGCTTCACCTACGTGAAGACCGAATTCGACAATGCGCGCGAGCAGGTGAAGATCGTCTCGGAGAAGGCGTTCTCCGACGGACCGCGCGCGGCCGTGCGGTGCTACGGTGCGGACAACGTGCCGGAGGGCGTCGAGATCATGAAGCTGGAGAACGTGGGCGTCTCCATCACGGGCAACTCCACGAACCCGACGCGCTTCCAGCATCCCGTCGCGGGCACCTACAAGAAGTGGTGCGTCGAGAACGGCAAGAAGTACTTCTCCGTCGCCTCGGGCGGCGGCACGGGCCGTACGCTCCATCCGGACAACATGGCCGCCGGCCCGTCCAGCTACGGCATGACGGACACGATGGGCCGCATGCACTCCGACGCGCAGTTCGCGGGCTCCTCGTCCGTGCCGGCGCACGTCGAGATGATGGGCCTCATCGGCATGGGCAACAACCCGATGGTCGGCGCGACCGTCGCGGTGGCCGTGGCCGTCGAGGAAGCCATGAAGAAGGCCTAGGTCCCGTTGGGGTAAGGCTTGAGGGGAACCCCGGCCGTCGCGGTCGGGGTTCCTTTCTTCAAGAGAGGCCTTTGAGGGAGCTTGGGCTGGGAACCGCGAGGGGAACGGTGCCGGCATGGAGGAGAAACGCATGAGCACGAACGGTCCGACCGACGGGACGTCCCGTCGGTGGAAGCCGCCGAGGATTGTTGTGCGGCATGGACAGGTCGAACGCTTTCTGCACGCGCGTCGGCGGACGGGCCGTTTGCGCGATTGGCTTCCCTTGGGGTTGATTGTGGGCTCCGTGCTGTCCGTTCTCGTCGTACGGGGAGGCCCCTGGCTTGTACGGCAGATGCCGCCGTCTGTCCGCCAAATGGGCGTGGAGGCGGCACAGCGGCTTCGCGCGCCGGTACACAGTGCGGCGGCGCGTCCGCCGAAGACGCCCGAACGGCAGAAGGAGGCGTTCGGCTGCGCGCAGGCGCTTCCCGAGGCCGTCGCGCAGCCTCCCGCGCAGATTGCGGAACCGTGTGCCCGGCATGTCCCCCGACCGGATCCTGCATGCCACCCGCCCGAAAGCTGCGGCGTGCAGGTTTCCGATCCCGACCATGCGACGTGGTGCATGCTCACGCACGAGGCGGAAATCCGCCACATCGACGGCGATGTGTGGAAGACCCTGCCGGGCGGGACGTATTTCATCGTGGAACGGCGGATGCGAGACCGCGCGGGACGGCTCGTCCTGTCGGGGTACATCCCGCCGAAGAACCTGCTGGTGCGGCCGCCCCTGCTCCTGCCCGTGGAGGACGTGAAGGCTTTCTCGGGATCTCCCGAGAGCCTGTCACCCCGCCAATTGGAGGCTCTGCGGCGTTTCTATGAATGTGCCGGCGAAATCGAGCGTCTGCGCACGGCGCTCGTCCGCGCGAATGGCGAGAAGTGCCCGCATCTGGCGCGGGCCGTCGCCGCGACGCGGGCGTTCCGCGAGAAGGCCGCCGCGTTCGAGAAGCTCCCCGGCGGCCCGCAGAAGCTTTCGGATGACGAGCGGCGTACGTGGACGTACGAATTGACCCGCCTGCGCACGGCCGCCCAGGAGGCCAATCGCGCCTACCGGGACTGGAAGGCGGCACATGCCGGGGAGCTGAAGACGCTGGAGGAGGATTCGTCCTATCGCCGTCTCCTCGCCGAACAGCGCACCTGCGCGGCCTTGGTCCCCGGCCTCGCTTTCGTGGCGAAGTGATGCGGTCTGGTCGAATGGAATCGTTCCATTCCCCGGCCGCCCATCGACTGCGTGGGAGCGCAACCATTCCGGGGACCGCAACGTATTGCGATCAGGCCCGGCACGCGGCGTCCACATGGGCCCGGCGCGCGCCGCCCCCGGCGCGGGACGTCCGAACGCGGGAGGGTCGCGCTCCCGCTCGACCGTGGCCTGTGCATGGCGTCCGCGCTACCCGACGCGCCTGAAGAGCCGGTCGCGCCACCTCGCCGCCGTCCGCCCCGTGACGGCGCGGGCGTACCGCGCGCGCCAGGAGGCGAGCATCGTCGCCTCCTCCACGCGCCTCGGGTCCAAGAGCGCGTCGATGCGCTCCAGCACGCGCGTCACAACGTCCGGCACGCCTTCCATCGCCTCCAGGTAGACGCCCCGCGCCCTCAGTATCATCATTTCCCGTTCCGCTTCCCGCCTTTCCCGTGCATCCTCCGCCTCCCGTGTCTCATCCACACTCGCACCACGCTGAAGTCTTTCCGCATCATAATCTCGTTTCTGCTTCTCCACCCCATTCACGGCGGCCCTTGCCTCCAATCGTTCCCGTGTCCTGGACCTTCCCCGCACATTGTCCTGCGATTTTTCCGCACCGTAATCTCGCGTCCCCTCTTTCAGTTCCGCCCCCTCCCTCGCCCCCGCGCCGTCCAGGACGGCGGCGACGGGGATGGGGTCGGGCAGCTCCACG
>ERZ1026780.472-NODE-472-length-32162-cov-6.765129_pt1 | contig 32162 bp, 21 predicted proteins | sample MGYA00380126_ERZ1026780 | MGnify/ENA primary metagenome ERZ1026780 (study PRJEB33269, sample SAMEA4719762) | human gut metagenome | biome: human-associated habitat; feature: organic feature; material: feces | place: Cameroon | collected 2013-10 ... | reverse complement strand
ATTTCTGCCTGTCTCGTGGGCTCGGAGATGTGTATAAGAGACAGCTGGAAAACATCCAAATCAAAAACCGCCTGACCGATGCCTGCTCCGAGGCCGAGATACGTCGCCGCCTCGAAGCCCTCGAAATAGGGCACAAGGCCGATGCGCCGGCCGGACTGCTCTCCATAGGCCAGCAACAGCGCGTAGCCATAGTTCGCGCCTTGTGCCAACCTTTTGATTTCCTCATACTTGACGAGCCGGTGAGCCACCTCGACCGCCGCAACAACCTCATCGTGGCCGAAATCATCGCGCAAGCCGCGCGTGAGGCCGACGCCGCCGTTATCACCACCTCCGTGGGCAATCCTCTGCTGCTTTCAGACATAGATGCCGCCCCCCTAATCAACACCCTAAAGCTATGAGTAACAACGTTTGGAAACTCCTGCGCCGCAACATCTCCGTATCGCAGATTGCGGGATACGCCATCGCCAACCTCGTAGGCCTGAGTATCATCATCGCCGCCGTACAATTCTACGGCGACACCTCCGAGGCCATCAGCGGCGAAGACTCGTTTCTGAGCAAAGACTACGTCATTATCTCCAAGAAAGTCAGCGCCCTCAATACCATGGGCGCCGGCGGCGACACATCCTTCTCGCCCGATGAGATAAAGGACATAGAACGCCAATCGTGGACGCGCCGTGTCGGACAATTCACCGGCGCCGATTTCTCCGTGATGGCTGCCATCGAAATGGGCGGACGACGCATGTCTACATACCTGTTTTTCGAAGCCATTCCCGACCAATTCCTCGATATAAATCCCCGGGACTGGACCTTTGACCCGGCCAATCCCGTAATCCCGGTGATTATGTCCAAGGACTACCTGACACTGTACAACTTCGGCTTTGCCACCACGCGCAATATGCCCCAGCTTTCCGAGGGTCTTATAGGCACCGTGCCTATGACTATGACGCTGAGCGGCAACGGCTTGCACGAGACACTGCCGGCACGTATCGTCGGGTTTTCGTCGCGCCTTAACACCATAGCCGTGCCGCAGTCCTTCCTTGATTGGGCCAACGAGCGCTATGCCGCCCCCGGCGACCGCCGCAATCCCTCGCGCCTGATTATCGAGGCCAATACCGCCGGCGACCCGGCCATAGCCAAATATATCAAACGCCACGGCTACGAAATAGCCGGCGACAAGGCCGACAACTCCAAGGCCGCATACTTCCTGCGCGTGGTCACCACCATTGTTCTTACCGTGGGTATAATCATCTCGCTGTTAGCCTTCTTTATACTGATGCTCAGCATATACTTGCTGCTGCAAAAGAATAAACAAAAGCTGCATGACCTGATGCTGTTGGGCTACTCGCCCGGGCAGGTTGCGCGTCCCTACTATTTGCTGATAGGCGCGGTGAATGCCGGAGTGCTCGTGCTGTCGCTGACCGCCGCGCTGACCGCCGCGTCCTGGTGGTCGCCCCGCCTTGCCGACATCGGCATGGCTTCCTCCGGCCCATGGGCTGCGATATGCGCCGGCGTGGTCATCGTCGCGCTGCTGACCTGCGCCAATGCCCTGGCCATCCGCCGCATCGTCCACCGCAACTTCTATGCCTCCTGATAGCTATAACAGCTATAACAGCCATAACAGCTATAATAGCCATACCGGCCATACAATCAAGAAAACAATACAACATAATATGAAGACAAATAAGACATCCGTGCCGACACTGTCGCTGACGCCCGGCCGCCGACTGCTACTGGCCGCATGTGTCACCGTGCTTTTTTATGTGGTTACGGGGCTGGCCTTGCAGCTGATGCGTGGCGCCTTTGGTGCAGATAATATACGGATGCTGCGCATAGCCGCCGTAATGCAGGATATGCTGCTGTTTGTGCTGCCGGCGGTCATCGTGGCCGTACTGCTGACGCGTCTGCCCGCACGTTTCCTGGCTGTGGACAGTCGTCCGCGGTGGCGAGCCGTATGCTTGGCTGCGTTGACCATGATTGTCAGTATCCCGGCCATGAATTGGGTGATAGAAGCCAATGCTTCGCTGCCGCTGCCCGAGGGTATAGCCGCATCCTTGCGCCAACTCGAAGAAACGGCGGCGCGCACCACCGAGGCCATGCTTGGCGGCACGGACATCGGGTCGCTGGTGATGAATCTGCTTATTGTCGCCGTCCTTGCCGGATTCAGCGAAGAATTATTCTTCAGAGGTATGGTCCAACGACTCTTTGTCGGCTGTCGTTGGCACGCCGGAGTGGCCGTCTGGGTGGCTGCGGCGTTGTTCAGCGCCATGCACATGCAGGTCTTCGGATTTGTGCCGCGCCTGCTTCTGGGCGCATTCTTCGGGTATCTGCTGTTGTGGAGCGGGTCGCTGTGGCTGCCTATAGCCATGCATGTACTCAATAATACCATATATATAATATCGCGACATTGTACCGGAGCCGCCGACATCAATGTCTTGGGTACGGGCGATACAGCGCTGTCATATATATTGGTAGGCGCCAGTGTGGCGCTGACCGCCATAGGCCTGGTGCTGACGCGCCGCGCGGCTAAAGGCACGGCCGGTATTGCGCGACGTAAGGGTGGGGCATAGCTTCGTATTCCGGGTCGCGGCAAGCGTAACGAATGTAATGCTTAACGACTTAAAAAATACTAAAAATGGTTAAACTTCGGCCTTTTCGGGGCCTGCCAACGCTTCCACGCGCAAAAAAATGGCTACCTTTACAGCAATTATTGCGCGACAGGCCGCCGGATGCACTCCGCATCGGCCTTTAACCATTTGATTTGCGCGCAATTATACCCTATAAAGAGAGTGAAAACAACAATTCTATATCTAATAACTAATCTCAATTTCACAGTATGAAATTATCTTTACGCAACATTATGCTGGCAGCAGCTGTTGTAGCTGTTGCAGCTCCCGCTATGGCAGATGGCATTACAGTCAAGACCGACTGGTACAAGACCTACACAACAAATTGTAACGAAAGCCGCTTCGGTGCCGGTTTCGGCGGTAAGGTGTACTTCAACGACAAGGCTAACAAGAAGGTGATGACCATCGACAAAGACGGCAACGTTGAAGAATACGCAGCCGTAGAAGGTCTCGGTTCAGGTATCGCTATCGATGACGCAGGCAACGTACTCGTAAACACCGGTTTCCCCGATGCAGGTTCGTCTACTAACTACGTTATCATCAGCGCTGAAGACAAGAGCCAGAAAACTCTGACTCTCGACATCAATACCGACAATGCAGGCTTTGCAGCTGCACGTGTTGACCAACTCGGTCGTGTAGCCGGTAATCTTCTGTCCGAGGACGGAGCCTTCTTCTTCATTCCCCTCAAGGACAACACTAACGTGACGACCATTTTCGTTCAGAACGGCGAACAGGCTATGGGCGACCTCTCTTACCTGATGTCCGAACCCTGCCCCTCGACAATGAACACCAGTACTGTGTGTCAACCTCTCTATGACTTCGAGACACTCGTAGGTATGGGTGATGACGCACGCAAGGGCGGTTTTTCGGTTCGTAACCGCGGTGACCAGCGCGTACGCTACTTCGACGTTGATGCCAACGATTGGGTTACTCTTGCAAAACCCAATAACGGCCACAACACCAGTGGCACTGAAGGCTTCGACATATTCAAAATCGGCGACAAGTACTACACTATCAACCCCGTCGTGATGACAAAGAACCACGAAAACGCTTTCGAGATTGCTGACGAAGACGGCAACGTAATCTTCAACTCCGTAACCGACGGTGGTGTTCCCGTAGCATGCGAAACCGGTGGTCAGAGCTTCGGTTCGTACAATGCCCGTCCCGTCTATAATGAAGCAGGCGAAGTAGAAAAAGTTGAAATCTACCAATGGTACGGCGCCCAAAACAACAACTGCCTTGCAGCTATGTTCACCGTCAATGTGCCTCAGGGCGTAAACGACGTCATCGCAGCTGATGCAGACGTGGCTCCCGTATACTACAACCTCCAAGGCGTACGCGTGGCCAACCCCGCAAACGGTCTCTACATCAAGGTTGTCGGCGAAAAAGCCTCCAAGGTTCTTGTAAAATAAGACACCACAGACATACTTCCCCCGGACCGCAGTAGGTCCCAAGGATAAGTAAAACTATCCCACCCCGAGGGCGATGCTTCGAACGGCACCGCCCTCGGAATGTTTTTCGGGCAACCCCGGGTAGGGTAGCGATGCGTCGAGGCCGGCAAGTTCCTACCGAGCCTCCCCATTGTCAAGCCTCTCGGCGAAACAGGCGCGGAAGTATCACGATAATATTATACTGAGAAATAATCATATAAAATTGTACTTGTCACATCAAGCCTAATGCCATGTGACACATCTAAAAAAACCTATCAACATATACACCACAATGGAAACAATATCCGCAATGTTCACTCCGGACAACATCTTCGGCAGCCTGGCCGCAATCTGCATGATTTTCGGCTATATGCCGCAGGCTATTACCACCATGCGCACGCGCTACACCGACGGCATAGCCATGGCCACCTTCTGCATGATGGGCCTCGGCTCTATATTCTTTGTCGTGCAGGGTATAATGATTAGCAATTGGCCGCTGGTGGTCACCAATGTCATTACCGCCGTATGCTCGGCTATAATCTTCGGCATCAAAATCTACAACGACTACTTCAAGAAGAAGTAAGCCCGACATAGCATCTTCGCGCTGTCGAACAAAGCTAAGGCAGGGGCGTATCCCGTGAAAATGGGGAGCGTCCCTGCCTGCGTATGTGTGGGGTGAAGCCTAAACCACGGTTTCTTTGTTGTTTTGGAAAATTATTCCTAATTTTATAATCGAATAAACAAGCAAAAAGCTATGCATATTATTTCTCGGAAGAAGTTGACAGACTATTATCAAGATCACCCTCTGTCTAAAGTGGCTTTGGAAGAATGGTTTACGAGAACAAAAGCGAGCAACTGGACTTGCTTTGCCGACATCAAGAACACGTTCAATAGTGTAGACAGTGTCGGAAACCGGCATTATGTGTTTAATATAAAGGGGGACGACTTTCACTTGAAAGTAGTAATTCACTTTATCCCCGGCAAGGTCTATATAAGGTTTGTTGGTACTCACGCAGAATACGATAAAATCAACGCATCAACAATATAGTTATAAGATATGGAAAGTAAGGCTAAAATAGAGAACGAAGCTCAGTACGAATGGGCGTGCCGCAAGGTAGACGAGCTGTTGCCGCTTGTAAATGACAAGACTCCGGTTGATGACCCATACTATATAGAACTCAACCTCATATCCTCTCTTATTGAGGAATACGAAGAACTGCACTATCCGATAGGGAAGCCATCGCTTATCGATGTTATAAAACTTCGTATGTATGAGATGGGATTGAACCAGCTTGCGCTTTCAGGCCTTCTCGGTATTAGCACGTCACGTGTTAGTGAGGTTTTGTCGGGGAAGAAGCAACCCACACTTGCGCAGGCTCGCGAGATTAGCCGGCGTCTAAACATAGACCCCGCTATCGTCCTTGGGGTTTGAACAAGCAGTAGCTTGTCCCTGCCTATATACCGAAACAACCGGAGCTGTGACGCGTGCCATTGCGTCACAGCCCCGGTTGTATGGATTATGAGGTCTCTGAAAGTGATTTTCGGACGTCAGCGTACTATGTGCTTTGTGCTACCTTGCGGTGACACAAGGATATAGAAGCCGCGCGGCAGTGTATTGACGGCGTCTTTGGACATGCCGTCGGCCACCTTGACGCCACTGAGGTTGTAGACCCCGTATGCAGCCGGTTCGGCGGTGTCGACGGTGACATCGTGTACGGCGGCGAATTGGCCTACGCATACGTAGCAGATGTATGTAACTGTAAGTCCGTTAGTGTTGTAGTAGAGGAAGGAGACTTTTGCGATGCCGTCTTTGAGGCCCGTGATATTGTAATTTATGCTGCCATCCTCGTCGGTGGAGACGTATTCGATTTTGACGATGTCGGAGTCATCGGTGTATACTCCCATATTTGAGGGGTTGAAATCGTCCTGTCTTGCATCGAAGGTGAGGCGCGTGGCGAGGACGGCGTTCACGTTTGTCGAGATTACACGTTCGGCCGAGCCGTTGACTGCCAGTTCGAGAGGTTTCTCGTATATCTCGGAAAATGTGCCCCAGTATGTGTCAGCCTTGTATGCGGCCCGGCTTCCGCGTGGCACGTACAATGTGGAGAAATATTTGGCCTTGCTGTCAAACGGTTTTACCTTTCCTATTGTCGGCGGCTTGGCTGCGCCGAGCATAACGTAAGCCGGAAAGACATTGGCAAATACGCCGTTGTTGAGGGACTTGAGATCGCCGACAAACTCGACGGCACAAGCCGAACTGCTGAAAGCTTGGGCCTCGTAGGTTACGGTAGTCGGTAAAAGCAGGCATACAAACTTGGGACAGTCGGCAAAGGCACGCGAGCCTATTACGGCCTTACATCCGGGCTCGAAGACCAGGTTTCGCAGTACGGAGCAGCCACCGGCGGCATCGGCTTCGATATCGGTCACGCTTTTGGTGATGTATAGCGATTTGAGCTTTGTGCAGCTGCTAAGGCTCCATGCGCTGAGGTGCGTCAGGTTGTTGCCGCAGCGCAGCGAGGTTATGTCGCTCTGCTTGAAGGCCGAGTCGCCTATACGTGTGACAGTGTATGTCTTGCCGTTATAGGCCGCGACATCCGGGATGATTATGTCGCCGGAATATGTACCGCTTTCGTTTTTAGTGACTTCGACCGTACCGTCCGTTTCGGAAAGCACATTGTAGAATAGTTGACCCGAGGCAAAATCGTAAGCCTTGGCGTTTGATGCGGATGCCAGCATAACCGCTACCATCGCTACGGAGCAAAGTTTGTTCATAGAGATTGTGTTTTGTGGAATGTGTGAAAAACAATATAAACTCGTTTTGTCATTGACGGGATGGGGGAGGCCGTATATCAGGCAGGTGGGGCTGCCGCTAATGTGCATCCGTTTTTTTTGCAAATATAGTGATTATATTTGGTTTTTAGACCTCTTTTAGATTTATGAACAGAAATTTTGTGCGGAGTCTGCTTAGATGATGTTCGCGGAGATTATGCGTTAGGGGTAACTACTCGGCTATTGCCAAGCGGTGTTAGGGTGCGAAAGGTTAAACTTGGTTAAAAACACGGTGTAAACAAATAATTCTTAGGTAAAAAGCATTAACAAATGGAAAAATAGTGTTTTCTTTGCACGATAAAATGACGTAAAGCCATAAAAAGACTTAACGAAGGCTTACGCGATACACGGCACGAGATGCCCCGTACTTACTTGTAATTGTTGAAAAACAGAGGCTTATTGATGAGAGACCGGCGCACAGATTAGTAAACTGATGCACCATTATTGCTGTCGCAAGTATGTATGCGGTTTCCCTCCATTCCGGAAGCAACAACCGGAAGGAAATGCCGGATTGATGTCGCCTTCCGCTGCCCGCCTTCGTCCCCGGAGTCGCCGAAAAGCACAAGGCTCCCACCATAGCTGCCAAGTATACAGGTATGCGCACTCTTGTCCCGGAGAGTAATCGGGTGCAAAGGTGTTGCGGTATCCTATTGAGAAACAATACAATAATTAATTAAATAAAGTCAAACCACTCAAAAATTGTTGCATGAAGAACATTTGTTTTCAAATGAATCGGAAGGCATGGCTCGTCATTGTAATGGCATTGATGATGGCCTTCCCGGCTTTGGCACAGAACGTGACGGTGACCGGTACCGTCTACGACGCTGACAACGAGCCCGCCGTGGGCGCATCCGTCATCGTCAAAGGACAGACCAAGGGCACTGCCACCGATGTAGACGGCAATTTCCGCATTGTCGCCGCTCCCCACGCTACCCTCGTAGTCTCCTACGTAGGATGCAAGACACAAGAAGTGGCCCTGAACGGCCGCACCAACATTACCATCAACCTCGCATCCGACACTGAAGTCCTGCAGGACCTCGTCGTTGTAGGTTATGGTACAGTGAAGAAACAAGATGCTACCGGTAGCGTATCCGTTGTCAAGCCCGACGAAATAGAGGCCGGACTTGCCACCAACGCCAACGACCTGCTGGTAGGCGCAAGCCCCGGTGTGGTAGTCACCACCGACGGCGGTAATCCCGGCGCCGGCGCCAGCATCCGCATACGTGGCGGCGCTTCGCTCAATGCCTCCAATGACCCTCTGATTGTAATCGACGGAGTGCCTATGAACAACTCCTATGGTTCGCTGAGCCCCTTGTCGATGATAGCTCCCGAGAACATCGAGAGCCTCACCATCCTCAAGGACGCTTCCGCAACGGCCATCTACGGTAGCCGTGCCTCCAATGGTGTGATTATCGTCACCACCAAAAAAGGTAAGACCGGCAAGCCGCAGGTCAATTTCAGCGCCAACTTCCACCTCAATACGGCTCGCCGTACTTGGGACGTGGCCACCGGCGACGAGTTCCGCAAGTTGATATACGAGAACGCCTCTAAGAAGGCTATATACCTGATGGGCGATGCCTCCACCAACTGGGAGCGCGAAATCCTGCGCACATCCTTCTCGCATGACTACAACCTGAGCATAGGCGGCGCAGCCCGTTGGCTTCCCTACCGTTTCAATGTTTCCTATACAGACAACAACGGTATCCTGAAGACCTCGCGCATGCAGCGTACCACCGTGGGCTTCAACCTCACCCCCGAGTTCTTCAACGGCAAGTTGAAGATTGCCCTCAACGCCAAGGGCAGCTATGTAGTAGACGACAAAGCCGACACCGGCGCCATCTACGCAGCGCTCATCTACAACCCCACACTGCCCGTATACAGCGACTACCGCACTCTGGGCAACAGCGGATTGAGCTATCTGGGCGGATATACCTCGCTGATCAACAACGACGGACGCCTCGAAACCAACGGTGACTACAACCCCGTATCGATACTCAAAGGCGTCGACAAGCAGGACGAAATGTGGGCCTCCACCGGCAACCTGATGATTGACTACGCTCTGCACTTCCTCCCCGAACTGCGACTGAACCTCAACCTCGGTTACGACATCATGCAGGGCCGTACACGCGACTACACGCTGGCCAACAGCCCGCAATCCTGGAAGTCCAACTACAACAACGGCGCCGGTCAGTACTTCTACCAGTACCAGTTGGCACGCAACACCATGCTCGAGTTCTACGCCAACTACAAGAAAGAAGTAGAAAGCATCCAATCCTCGTTTGATGTAATGGCCGGTTACTCCTGGCAGCGTTTCGACTACCACAAACGCAACCATACCGAAATCACCACCCTCGGTTACACCCTTGACTATATGCCCACCGTGGGTATGTGGAACATGAATGTCGACCCCAACACCGAACAATATATCGGCAAGAGCTTCGGCCTCGACTACCGCAAGACCTATTACGACGGCAACCAGCTGAACCTGCTGTCCTTCTACGGACGTTTCAACTACTCCTTCAAGGACACCTACCTGCTGACATTCACTCTGCGTGACGATGCAACCTCACGTTTTGCCAAGGACTGCCGCTGGGGTCTGTTCCCCTCGGTTGCTCTGGGCTGGAAGCTCTCCAACATGAGCTTCTTCGACGGTCTCCGCGACAAGATGAACGAGATGAAGCTGCGCCTCGGCTGGGGTAAGACCGGTCAGCAGGCTGTGGGCGGATACAACAACTATACCCCCGTATACTCCATCTCCAACCCCGGAACATTCTATCCCTACAACGGCGGATGGATCAACCCCCTGTATCCCAACCCCTACGATGCCAAGATGAAGTGGGAAACCACCACCACTTGGAACGTCGGTGTCGATATGGCATGGCTCAACAACCGCGTCACCGCCGCTTTGGACTGGTACCTGCGTGATACCGATGACCTGCTGGCCTACGTGCCCGTGCCCGCCGGTATGACCACCACCAACGCCATGACCCGCAACATCGGCTCGCTGCGCAACCTCGGTGTCGAACTCACCTTGGGCGCCAAACCCATCGTCACCAAGGACTTCACTTGGACCACCGGCCTCAACGTCGCTTGGAACAAGAACAAGATTACCGAGCTCACCGGTAGCGCCGAAGAAGACGAGTCCTTCACCCTCGATGCCGAAGGCAACCCCGCATCCGAGAATGCCGGCGCCATCGAAATCCATAAGGTAGGTCTGCCCGCATACACATTCCGTGTGTTTGAGCAGGTATACGGACCCGACGGCAATCCCATCCCCGACTGCTACGTAGACCAAAACAACGACGGCAAGATTGACGCCTCCGACCTGGTGTACAAGCACAGCCGTGACCCGAAAGTCACCCTGTCGTGGAACAACAACTTCTCGTACAAGAACTGGGACTTCGGCTTCGTACTCCGCGCCAATATCGGCAACTACGTGTACAACGCTATGCGTGCCCGTTCCATCAACCTCTACAACCTCGAAGGTCAGGGCAACATCCTCAACAACGTTCTTGACTCCAAGTTCTACTTCAACAGCGGTAAGGCTGTCAGCAACCTGGTACGCTCCGACTACTTCCTGGAGAACGCCGGCTTCCTGCGCTGCGACAACATCACCGTGGGCTACACCTTCCCCAACCTGCTGAAGAACCAGCTGCGCCTGCGCCTCTACGGAGCCGTACAGAATGCCTTCGTCATCACCAAGTACTCCGGCATAGACCCCGAAGTATTCAACGGTGTAGACAACAACGCATACCCGCGGCCCATCACCATGACCCTCGGCGTCGTGGCCACCTTCTAATCACACCAGTCTAACAACAACACATCTATAGATAAGACTTATGAAATACATATCGAAATATTTCCTCGGACTGTCCTTGATGTTGGCCGCAGGTTTCAGCTCCTGCACCGGTGACCTCGATGTGCCGCCGAAAGATCCTAACCAGGACACCCCCGAAAAGATGTTCGCCGCCGACCCTCGCGGCACCATGGACCGACTGCTGGCCGAGTGCTATCAGGGTCTTGCTACCGCAAGTAACAGGGGCGCCGGTGAGTCCATCCTCGGCTTCGGCGATGCCGGTGCCGGCACATTCACCCGCACCATCTTCAACCTCGAGGAACTCACCACCGACCACTTCTCGTGGCTGCAATTCAGCGACGGCGGTTACTACGAATTGGTGACCATGGCTTTCGCTCCCGACAACGAGGTGATGTATGCCGCATATTCCCGTATCTACGGCGAAATCGCCCTCTGCAACGAGTTTATCCGCACCATCCAGCAGTACCGCAGCTATCTGTCCGATGGCGACCAGGCTGCTGCTGACGATGGCATCCGTCAGGCCAAGATCCTGCGCTCGCTGGCATACTTCTACGCCATCAGCGACTTTGGCTCGGCCGGTTATGTAGACGAAACCACCGAGGCCGGTACCGCTCCCGTGCAATACAGCCGTGCCGACCTGTACAACAAGGTCGTAAGCACCCTCGAAGAAGTTTCTGCCGAATATGGTGACAGCTATACCGCTCCCGCTTACGGATACGTAGGCAAGGAAGCTGCTGACGCCCTGCTGGCTCGCTTCTACCTCAACGCCGGCGTATTCACCGGAACGCCCGCATACGACAAGTGCTGGAACATCTGCCAGAAGATTATTGCCCACCACCAGGGTGCCGGTTTCGACAACTCCGGTCTGTCCGACTCCTACAAGGCACTCTTCGGCGCCAACAACAAGGAATATGCAGCACAGGGTTCGCGTGTCAACGAAATTCTGTTCACCGTACCCCAGGACGGTATCAATCTGCAGGCTTACGGCGGCTCGACATTCTTTATCGCAGCATGCTGCGGCTCGTACGACGGCATCAGCTCGCTCAACGACTGCAACCTCAATGCTCAATGGACCTGTATGGTTGCTCGCGAGCAGCTCTCCAGAAAGTTCGAGTTTGACGGCCACGGTTTTACCAACGACGCACGCGCCGAACTTTGGAAAACCAGCAAGGACGGCTTTGAAATCGGCAATAGCACCATCATGGGCAACGCCGGTTTCGGCAAGGGCTATGCACCTCTGAAGTACACCAACTTTGCATACGACGAATTCGGCAACATCGATACCGAGAACTCGCCCAACGGCAGCGAACGTGCCTTCGCCGATGCCGACTGGACCGTTATTCGTCTGGCCGAAATCTACCTCAACGCAGTCGAGGCTAACGTAGTAGGCAATGTAGGCAACCAAGCTGATGCTCTCAAGTACATCAACTACATCCGCGAACGCGCAGGTGTAACCACTTGGGGCGTAGCTTCGCTCACAGCCGACAACATCTTGGCCGAACGTTCGCGCGAACTCTACGGCGAAAACATCCGCCGTACCGACCTCGTCCGTTTCGGCAAATACGCCGGCGGCGGATATGTATGGAACTGGAAGGGCGGCGTACGCGAAGGCCGCGAAGTCGATTCGCACTTCAACCTCTTCCCCATCCCGAGCAAGGTCATCTCGTTCCAGAAATACGAGCAAAATCCCGGTTACGGCAAGTAATGTAAGCCATCAGACGCATATAGCCGTACAAACAATATTAAACAGCTAAAACACAGAATACGATAATGAAAAAGATATCAATTCTCATGGCAACGCTGGTGGCCGTGCTCACTCTGGGCAGCTGTAAGCAGAATACCGAGCCGTGTATCCAGAAGGCCACGGACTTCAAGCTCAACACGCCCGCCCTGGCTTCGCAGTACTACCAGCTGACGCCCGAAGGAACTGTCGACCTGGACTGGTCGCAGCCTGATTGGGGCTTTGCTGCCGCGGCCGACTACTCGATTCAGGTCAGCCTCGAAGAAACATTCGTGGAAGCCAACGAAGAAGAAGGCATTGCAGCCAACTATTACACTCTTCCCACGGTCTACAACGCTTGCAACGCCTCCGTATCGGCTGAAGAAATAGCCATGGGCGTATGCAAACTTCGCGGCATAGTCGACGAAGACAGCTATACCGACGAGCCCGCACGCCCGCTGTACATCCGCGTGGTAGGCGTCGTTCCCCAGTATCCCACTTCCGCAATCACCTCCAACACCATCTGCTTGCAGCGTGTCAAGGGCTATTGCGCAATCCAATCGCCCGGCAAGATCTACCTTGTAGGTGAACCCGAAGGCTGGAAAGGCCCGGATGATACGCAGGCCGACCACTACAAAGAATGGGCACTCTACGAAGACGCCGATGCCATCGGCTCGAACATCTACCACGGTGTATTCGAAATCCCCGCAGGCAAAGCCTCATTCCGCTTCTATACAGCCCTCACCGGCTGGGATGCCGACTCGTGGGGCAGCCAGTCCGACGATAATCCCATAGAATTTGGTTTCACAAGCGGCGAGTTCAACTACACCCTCGTCAAGGGCAAAGGCTCGTTCAGCTTCCCCGACTGGCCGGGCGGCAAGATGGACATCACCGTCGATATGAACACATGTAAACTCATAATCAAAGCTGTGGAATAACCACCTGTCACGAAGCACATCCGCACCCCGCCGGGGCGCAGCCGTCCCGGCGGTGCGCGATGACTTCGAAACAAGTAACCACACACTTAACACATCATTAGAACAATGAAAAAATTAAGCGTAATACTTATGGCAGCACTGGCACTGGTCGCCACCTCGTGCGACGAGAGCACCAATGCCGAACCCACGGTGAATCCGCAGCTGCCCGTCATGAACGCCGATGACCTGAAGGTTGAAGGCGCCGTGGCTTCCGCCATCGACGTAACTTCCGCCCTGCAGTCAGAGACGCCTATAGTGCTGGGCTCTGTCGCCGCCGTCAACAACCTGCCCGCCGGCTACGAGCTCAAATTTGTCGGCACCATGGGTCGCGATGCAGCCTTTGAGCGCAGCGCCGACTTCGACGTAACACTTAACGGTACCACACTCCAAGTGGCACCCCAAGCCTTTGAAGACACTTATGTAAGCGTTATGGGCAAATCGGCCAAGGCCAAAGAAGTCTTTGTACGCGTAGCCGCATTCGCAGTCAAAGACAAATCGATGGTACGATTCGGCGACGAAAAGACTTTCGTCATCGACACCAAGACCGTCGTTACACCCCTCGACCTGGGTATCGTTATCGAGCCCTCCTACGGCCTGCTCGGCACCATCAACGACTGGAGCGTAGCCGAGGCAGTACCTTTCGAGCACTCGGATGCAGACGTTTATGATGACCCCATCTTCACACTGCAAGTGGTCATCTCCGCAGCTGACGCCGAGAGCGGATGGTGGTGGAAAGTCGTGCCCCAAAGCACCATAGACATCGGCAACTGGGTAGACGCTGACAACGCCTCCTTCGGCGTGGCACAGAACGGCGACGGCGCCCTCGAAGGCAACCTCAAGCCTCGTACAGCCACCGTAGACTGCGGCGCCGGATGCGTCAAGACCCCCGGCGTATACCGCCTGACACTGGATATGGAAAACCAGAGCTACGAATTTGTCAAAGTCTTTGACCTGCTCTACACCCCCGGCAACCAAAACGGATGGTCGCAGGCCGCTTCGGCTTGGGCCTTTGCCAACGTCGGCGAAACCACATACAGCGCCTTCCTGGCACTTGACGGCGAATTCAAGCTCAGCTCCGAACCCAACTGGAACGGTACCAACTACGGCGTAGGCGCCGAAGCCGGAACCCTGAGCACAGCCGGTGACGCTCCCAACCTCAACGCCGCCAAAGGCGTATACTTCCTGTCGGCAGACCTCGCCGCCCTCACCTACAAGCTCTCCGCTATCGAGACCGTAGGCCTCATCGGCGATTTCAACAACTGGAGCGCCCAGCAAAACCTCACCCGTCAGGGCGAAACCATGGTCTGGAAAGGCAAGCTCACCGTAGCAGACGGCCAAGGCTGGAAGATCCGTTGCAACGACGACTGGGGCATCAACCTCGGCGGCAACCTCAAAGCGCTGACTGTCGGTGGTGACAACATCGTAGTTGCAGCCGGAACATACAATGTCACCCTCGACCTGACCAACGTTCCTTACAGCATCACCCTCACCAAGTAAGACCCCCCGAATGACGCGGCCCTGAAAGCCCGTCATCCCACCATAAGCGAGGGCATCGCGGCATCCGCCGCGGTGCCCTCGCCGCATTTTGTGTCTGTAAACATTCGAAGCATATCGGTTGCACGTATGGATATTTTTCCTATGACTCAACCATCGCTCACCTAATTTATTTTAGCATTTTCCAATAAGGTTCGAGTTTGGCTTGTAGGAAACATACAACTTCAGGAAATGTCAGCTTTTGTTGGATTCTTAGTTTGTTTACAAACGAATTCCATCGTATGTTTAAGTCCGTATTGTTTGCAAAATCAAGACTGAATACGGTGTGATTATCCATATAGGCTGTTTGGCGATTTTCAAATGTAGCGTTTATTGCCTCACTTAATACCACACTGTCGTATTTTCCTTCTTGTAAAATGGTGTATAGGTCGTAGAAATCCTTCATCCTGCTATTGGCTTCCGCTCTTGCAATCACTGTTTGAAACTTTTCGGCGATGACGGTTTCTAATGAATATGCCAAAATGTTAATGGCCGGAAATCCGTCAATTAAATTAGGATAATCCAGTTCGGAAGGGCATGGAATTACTACGTCTCCAAATCCGATATCCATTGATATGTCTTGGCGAATTGTATCAATAGAGGCACTCAGCGAGAGCCTTACACCCGGATATTTCTTTTCAGCGGCAATATCATAGGTCCTCAGGGTTTCTGTATGAAATGTCACCCCGTCTTGTCGGTATGGAGTCGCACAAATTTCGGCAAACACTTTTTTACATTCTCTTTGTCGTTTTCAATATGCTGCCCCATAAAATCTATATTCAATGTGGGCCTTGCCATAAAGCGTTTGTGCGCATATAGCAATGCTCCGCCTTTTAGTAGGAAATGGTTGTGGTAAGGGCTTATCGACAAACGGTATAGCAAGCGCTCTTGGAGGTATCTGGTCGCCAACATTTGATATCCAAGTTTCTCATTCCGTGAAATATTCAATAATTTTGCTTTTACCGAACGACCGAAATTGTGCTTTTCTTTTATTGCCATACTTCAAGATATTGGTTCAGCGTTTTACGTATTCTTAATTTTGAGGCATAATCCATCAGCCGTGAGATATTTCTGTCCGGACGTCTTAGGTAATTCTGAAGGATTTCAGCCATTACATCAATGCCGACTTTGTTCCTGTATTTGATTGCATCGCATACAGAACGTTCTATATCAAAGATAGGAATATCATATCCTTGTACAGTTTTTCGAGTTGCTCCGATAGAGAGCAGGTTGTCGGATTGATAAACCAATTGAAATTCCGGATAATCAGGTAGAACTATCTTCCGCGCTCGCCCAATGGCTACATAGTAGGCATTGGGTATCTGTGTTGTCAAGCGATAAACAGACCATGCCGACCAGAGGCATAGTATGCCTCTGGGAACTATCACCCGTATGTCCACCATGGTGTTTGCCAAGGCATCAATGTCTGCGTATATGCCGTTTTTGAGTCTTATCGCTTCACCTTTACGAACAGCTTCCTGCAACTGTTGCTCTTGCCAGTAGCTCAATTCTTTTGTTGAAACGTAGCCTTTTTCTTTGAGTTTGTCTATAATACTCATATCCCGAATATATTTTACCCCACAAAGATACTGCAAATATTTAGATGTGCAGTGATTTTTATAGGTAAAAATTTTTTAGGGAGGGACACTTTGTCCTGCATTTGACAAACCGGATTTTGGCATATAGGCCTATTTTTTGTCTAATGTCATTTCATTAAACTTAATATTTGTTGTTTTAAGGTGGTAACTGTTTGCAGATGGGTGAGCGCGAAATGTACGCCTTTTTTGTGGGGTGGAGCATCGCCTACGCCGATTTGTAAGGCATATCGGTGATTGCTCTCCCCCCTCTTTCGTTGCCGGAATGGTTATAATTCGGTTTAGCTATCAGTCATAACTAATTCACGGATGTTCTAATTACAAAGGTAAGGTTTTTGCATGATATGCTGTCCTACAATGCGATAAATATTTTCCTTTTTGAGGATAATATTCACTGCGGGCGCAATGTATTGCGCCCCCTACCTGGGTTCCCATTATGAGACATACTCTTACAAGCTAATTAAGGAGTGCGTGCGTGGACTGTCAGGCGTACTCGATGTATTGCTTGATGTCGTGGGTGGAATCCAGGAAAGTGGCGGCAATGGTGTTGACGGTGTGGCGCAGGGCATCGCCGGCGTGTAGCGTCGAGGTGTGCGAGGCAAAGTCTGTCAGGATGTTGTATAGCTGCCATACGGTGATGTCGGTCTTGATGATTGAGCCGTAACGCTTGGTGTCGATTCCGCGCTGCGTGAAGTGTTCGTCGTATTCGCGAAGCGGTACAATGGCTTCTGCAATTTGTTGCGAGATTCGAGCATCGGGGCCTGTCAAGCGATTGGAGATTGTCCGAAGTTCGCGTAGCGAGCAATATGTGTCCATGGCTTGGAGTGCTTTTTGGCGGAAGTGCTCGAATCCGTTGTAGGCCAGTTGGTCGTTGTCAGCCATCTCGATGAGACGCCGCGCTTCCTGCGGGTTGAAAGTGTGCATTACTCCTCGTTGACGTTCAACGGTTTGGGTCATGCCGTTGGTGCATACTAGTCGTGTGAAGTAATTGCCCAATTCGATAGCATCGCCTGACCAGCGAATGAATGCGCCGTTGGTGACGGTGTCTTCGTCGGGGGCGAACGAATCGATTGTAGGATGTTCGTTTTGCATATACACGATGTTGTTGAGGGTGCCGCTATCGGAGAATACCATGCGCTCGAATGTGTATCCGGCGTTTTCCATAAAAATGGAGACGAAGTCAAAGAATTGGTCGAGCGGAATGAATTGTTTCCGTGGGGCGAAAAGGTCGACAATCGTTCGTGTCGTTGGGTCTGCTACGACTACGATTTCTTTTTGCCGGGTAATGCTTTGGGCCATGGCCATGTAGTTGCGAAAATTGGCATCGGCGCCGTCTCCGGATGCTTGTCTTACGACATTCAATTGAGACCGTGATATGCCTATCTCTGTATTTAGGCGGTCCATAGCGCCGGGGGTTAGGGTGACGTCCATCCCGTCGAGGTCGAATAATCGGCCGTCGATTTGGTGTAATCGGTCAAGTGTAATGGTCTTGTGCGGAAGTGTTCTTTCGCGGGCTTGCTGTGCCTGGATTTCAAATTCGGTCATAATGTGTCGGTGGTTAGTGCTAATGAAGAATTGTCTTGGTTTGAAAATAGTCTGTCGAAACGGTCGGCGTAATTACGAAGGCTTGAGGCGACTTCGGATTGTATCTTGCGGATGCGTGCATCTTTGTCAAATCGGTCTTTGTCGAATCGCACGTCTCCGGTATGGCTCAGGTCATAGTATAATCTTATGCCCACATCACCACGGCGGTGTTTGGTGAATACAATGTATCGGTCCGAGAATACGTTGTTTTGACTTTCGAATCTCAATTCCATCATTGCGGTGATGCTGTGCTTGAGGCGGTTTGAGCCGACGAATTTGCCCGATTTGGTTACCTGCTGTATTGTGAGAAAGGTGGTGAAGGTGCGGCGCTTGTTCCTGCCTTTATTGTTGCGTTTAATCATAGCCAGCAGCCGATTCTCGGCGTCCTTCATGCGGATGTTTTCTTCCTCGCGGACGATGCCTTGCAGCTCGTAGAACGAGTCGATGGCGACAATATCCCATCCTTGGTCTAATGTCGATTCGATGGCGGCGAGGTTGTGCGTGCTTTCTGTGCCGCAGAAGTCGCTTTCGATAAATAAGATGTCTATATCCTTGAATTTGGGGTATCGTTGCACGTAGGCAGCCAAGTCGATATGATTCATTTCGGCACTGACAAATAGTATGCGTGCCGATGGATAATGTCGTGTAATGTTGGCCAATACGTCAAGGACGATGGTGGTTTTGCCCGAGCCTGGGTCGCCGATGACCATGTAATTGACGCCCTTGGGCAGACCGTTGTAGCTACAGAGCAATTGGTCGAGCGGAGTACGTGTCAGATAGTTGTCGAACAGTGATTTGTCGAAGGTGATGTCGCGCATTTTGACGACGTTCGCCATATTGTCTGATGAGTATGTATTGTCTTTCATGCAGACAAATTTACTGTGTGGCTGTAGCAAAAAAGGATACAATGTCAGAAATCGGCCGATTTGTCATGTAAAAAAATAACGAAAGCTGCGGAATCCCGCGCTTGCCCGGGTACTGTATGGTGTTGAATGAAAAATTAAATCGGAGCTAACCTCGCGGTCGGCTCCGATCTTCTTTTTTCAGTTACTCTGTTTCAAAGTTGTTGTTATTAACCCTTTTACCAAACCTTCCGATGAAGGTATTTTGCGATTGTTATTGATGTGTGTATTGTCGTGGATTAGTGTAGTTACGTGTTTCGGTGCCGTCGGGACATGCCGTGATGTCGGCTGTCCGTCCGGTGGCTCAGGGTAGGGGCGGAGGTGGCGGCGGCCCTTGGCGGCGCTGCCGATTGCCTTTACCCGGCTTTTTGTGGCCGCCGGGAGGCGGACCCATCAGGCGCTTTTCGGTGCGATAGAGCCGGTCTATCTGTTCGGGGGAGAGGAAGCGCTTGTATTTTTTATAGTATTTTTCGCGTAAATCGAGTATGGCGCGTGCCATTGCGAAGCGGTTGTCGGTGTTTTGTTCGATCTGCTTGGACGATAGCGGCTTGCCGTCTTCGAGACGATAACGCTCGTGGATTTTTTCCATTTCGGCGTTGCATTCGATGAACAGGGATGTGAATGTCTTGGTCTGCTCGTCGTTCATCACGGCGGCTTTGGCCAGTCGTGCTGCTATGGCCGGGATGTCGGGACGGTCGTGCGGCTGATGCCTCGGGCGCTTGGCTTCGGCCGGTAGGGCCAAGGCCAGTAGCATTACGGCGATTATCCAGTGGAGGTGTCGTGTCATGTGCTTGTGTGTTAGATGGTTGCTGAAATTTTTGTAGCGTAGAGAGTCTCAATATGTGTTCATGAACAGGTCGTTGTCTATCATTTCTTGCGGCATGTCGAGGTACATGCGGCTGTCCGACGAGGCTTGAGCCAAGGACTGAGCGCTTTCCGATGTCGGTGTCTCGGGTTGCGGTGTGGCCGAGGGACGTATCACCACGAGGCATGCTATGGCTGCAGCGGCTGCGGTGGCGGTGGTGCCCCAAATGAGGCGGCGGTTACGGCGTCGGCGTGCCTGCCACGGGCCGCGTGCCAGTGCGCTCAGGCGCTGCTTCTCGGCTTCGAAAAATCCGTTGGGGACGGTGTATATGTCGCGGTGGGTGAGGTCTGCGGTACCGTTGTTGTGTCTGTTGTCAGTCATTGTTTTTATATATTATCAGATGAGAGAAGTTTGTCTTAAGGATGTATGTCCATGCTTTGGAGGATGTCTCTGAGCTTGGCGCGAGCTTGATGAAAAGTGGCTCGGGCGGTGTCCTCGGCCATCCCGGCAACGGTGCTGATGTCCGCAAAAGACATTCCGTCGTAGTGGCGCAGGTCGAAGACTTGTCGCTGACGCGGTGTGAGTACCGTCATGGCCTTGGCTAAGGCTGTCGCCAGTCGGTCGGAGCAGTCGACGTAAGGCTCGTCCTCGAGTTCGGACAGGACTTCATCGTCAAGGCCGGTGTCGGTGTCATGGCGGCTGCTGAGATGCCGCAGGGCCTCGTTGGTGGCTATGCGCCATACCCAGGTGCGTACAGCCGAGGGGTCCTTGAGCCCGTCAAGACCTTGGAAAATACGCAGCATCGCTTCCTGCATCACGTCTTTGGCATCATCGTGCGACACCACCATGCGGCGCACGTGCCTGTATAGCGGCTCGTAGTATTCGGCGAGGATGTCATCGAATGACGGTGTCTTGGACGTGCGGCGTAGTATTTTCATCGTCAGTGCATTCTGCATTGGTGCGGCGCTCGTGGTGCGCTTTCATTTATTAGACCGCAAGATACGTATTTCGTGTATGCCGAACGATGTTTTTAACAACCTTTAAATCATACGCTGTTGTTGTGCGCGCCTATATGACTGTTCTCCGAAAAAAAATTCGTACCTTTGCACTGCTAAAAGCACACGTACGCGAACATTATAATCATCATTAATAATCAACGCATTATGAAAATCGAAAAAATCATCGGTCGTGAAGTACTCGACAGCCGTGGCAATCCCACCGTCGAGGTTGATGTAATCCTCGAATCCGGCGCACGCGGACGCGCCTCCGTACCCTCAGGCGCCTCCACCGGCGTTAACGAAGCTCTCGAGCTACGCGACGGCGACAAAAATCGATATATGGGCAAAGGCGTACTTAAAGCCGTAGCCAATGTCAACGGTCCTATCGCCGAAGCTCTCGTAGGTATGTCTGCTCTTGACCAGGTCAAGATTGACGAAACTATGATAGCTCTCGACGGCACCGAAACCAAGAGCAAACTCGGCGCCAACGCCATCCTCGGCGTCAGCCTTGCTGTGGCCAAGGCCGCAGCCGACTATCTCGACCTGCCTCTGTACAAGTACATTGGCGGCTGCAACACCTATGCACTGCCCGTGCCCATGATGAATATCATCAACGGCGGTGCACACTCCGATGCTCCCATCTGCTTCCAGGAATTCATGATTCGTCCTATCGGCGCATGCTGCTTCCGCGAAGGCATCCGCATGGGCACCGAAGTGTTCCACAACCTCAAGAAAGTCCTCAAGGACCGTGGCCTGAGCACCGCAGTAGGTGACGAAGGCGGTTTTGCTCCCACTCTCGACGGCACCGAAGATGCCCTCAACGTAATCATCAAGGCCATCGAACTGGCCGGATATGTCCCCGGAAAGGACGTTACCATCGGCCTCGACTGCGCTTCCTCCGAGTTCTACAAAGACGGCGTATATGACTATACTTGGAAACAGGGCGCAGACGCTCCCAAGCTCACCAGCGCCGAGCAGGCTCAGTTCCTGAAGAGCCTTATCGAGAAATACCCCATCGACTCCATCGAAGACGGTATGGCCGAAAACGACTGGGAAGGCTGGAAGGTTCTCACCGACCTCATCGGCGACCGTTGCCAGCTCGTAGGCGACGACCTCTTTGTAACCAACGTCAAGTACCTCAAGAAAGGTATCGAACTGGGTTGCGCCAACTCCATCCTTGTCAAGGTTAACCAAATCGGTTCGCTCACCGAGACCCTTCGCGCCGTTGAACTGGCACAGCGCAATGGTTACACCGCAGTGATTTCGCACCGCTCGGGCGAGACCGAAGATGCCACCATCGCCGACATCGCCGTGGCCACCAATGCAGGACAAATCAAGACCGGATCGGCCAGCCGCTCCGACCGTATGGCCAAGTACAACCAGCTGCTCCGCATCCAGGAGGAACTCGGATCGGACGCCGCTTACGGTTACGGCAAAAAGACCAAGATGCCCCAGGCCTAAAATCGCAACGCAGCTTGCAATAGCGAGCTTAGACTGAAAATACGACGACCCCCAAGCCGTAATACACGGTTTTTGGGGGTCGTTTTTTTTCCGCTGACGACTTATTTTTTTCCGCTGAGATGATGTTTTGAGGTATATTTTTTGAACGACAAAAAACATACCTTTTGAGAATGCGCGTATAAAGACGAAATTGTTTATCTTTACCCGTGATTTATAGGCTTCATAATGTCTGAATAGGACTATGGCGCCTATACGCTATTGCCGACCGAAATCGGATTACGACCAATCCTTACGCAAAATATACGAATAAACATAATACCATAGACATGATCCATTCATCATCAAGTGAAGACAGACGACAGGTGTTGCCGACGAAGGCGATTATGGTTGTCGCATTATGTATTTATGCCGTTATTCCGGCATTAGCCGAGCGCTTTGTCTTGGACGGTGTCGGATACACAGTGACGAGTGCGGTACAAAAGACCGTTCGCGTAGACAGTATCGGACTGCCCGGCCAAACGTCAGGTCAGGATACAATTCGGATAGTCATACCCGAAAAAGTAGTGAATGCCGGTACCGAGTACGCTGTGACCGAGGTAGGCAGCGAAGGGCAGACCGAATTGATAAATACCGGATATACGAGCAAGCCGTTTATCATTCAGTTTCCGTCATCGTTGACCAAACTCCACAAAGGGACGCTGACTCACCCCAATGCGTGCTTGGTCTTTTCGCCAATGCAAACGGTGTTCCCCGGCGAAATGTTCAGGGACTGCACCATATACTCGCTGGCGCTTCCCGAGGGTATGACTGAAATTTCCAACAACTTTGCTCGCAACTGCCGCATTTACGGCGAGGTGAGACTGCCCTCCACGATGCGACATATAGGTGACTATGCCTTTGCGGGAGACAAATTCTACGAATCCAAGGACTATGAATACTCAAACCGCATAAAATTCGTGTTTAACTACGGGTTGCAGAGTATCGGTTACAAGGCATTCTTCTATTGCAATCCTATCACCGTCCGCCGCGACAACAACGACTCCAATACCTTGGTGCTTCCCGGGACTTTGACTTCTGTCGGCGAAAGCGCCTTCGAGCGTATGGACTATATGATGACCGTCGAATTGCCGGCATCGCTTAAAGTGGTGCCTAAGAGGATGTTGGCGTGTTGCACCTATCTGCGCAATATAGTCATACCCGAAGGCATCGAGCGTATCGAAGCCGAGGCATTGAGCGACAATGGCGGCAAGGTTTACCAATGGCCATACGGTTACAGCCATTACGGCACATATCATTTTGTGCTGCCTTCGACAATCAAATACGTGGGTAAGAACGCTTTCAATAATCCCTGCCAGCTGATTTCCATAGTGAGCTATGCGCCGGTACCGCCGGTCACGTCCGGCACACTTGCAGACAAGATAGCCCGGGATGTGGTGCTGCAAGTACCGCGCAATGCCTATACGCGCTATCGGAGCGATGCTAATTGGGGCCGCTTCCTCACCGAAGCGCTGGATGACGGGTATTGCACCGTATCCGTGCGCCAAAACATTAAAGAAGGCGGGACGGTCAGCCATTTGACGCAGATACGCATAGGGTCGACAGCCACCGTAAAGGCACAAGCCGCTCAAGGCTATACCTTTAAGGGGTGGGAACGCAACGGCGCCATCGTGGCCACCACGCCCGAATACAATATTACCGGTGTATATGACAGCCAGACAGTTACCGCAATATTTGCCCCTGTCGACGGCTCGTCTGACCGCCCGGATGATTATTACTCGACACTCTATTATACTCCCGGGTCGTCCGGTTCGCTGCCGATAGGCGGTATTGCATTGCGACATGGCGTGGACCGTGCCTCAGAATGGGATTTTGACTTTACCGAGGTCAAGGACGGACGCTGCGGCGTCAAGGCATACTTCCGGCACGCCGATGCAAAGACATATCCGGACACCGTTGCCTCGACATTCTCCGGCGAGAATTATACATATTTAGTGGCTGATGACGGTCGAGATTCATATCGGCCCTATCTCAGCCAAAGCATAGTGCAAGACCCTGTTAACTTCCCACTGACGGCGGTCTATGATGCTTCCGGCGAGTTGCAGCCTTCGTGCCGATATGTGATGGAAATCCCGATTCGGCACAAGACTTCCGGCGAAAAAGCAGTAATGACTTACACTGTCGATGTTTATATGCCCGGCACGAAAGATCCGGAGCTTGAACGCGACTTCTACGGCCAAGAGTCGTTGATTGTGTACAAAGGCGGGTATTATCTTAACGTGAAGGCCGGCAGCCTTGACCGTGCCAACGGCTTTGATGTCGAACTGGTTGTGGACAGGTACAATATACAACACAAGCAGTGGAGCAATGTACATCGGTTCAAGTACAACTACAAGGCCGGCGAATGTCCCGTGCCGGAAGACGATGGCAGCTACACGCATGAGGGTGGAACGCTCGGCATAGACATCGATACACGCTATGCCGTGGCAATGTTCCAAAGCGAGGGGACAATCAGCAGCGGAAGCAACTATCGCTTCACCATCCGCGTCCGCAACTACAACGCCGACGGCACACCGCGTCCGTGGGTCGAGCAAAGCGTAGGACGTAGCGGTAGAGATGAATCTATCAAACAGCTCTTAGGCAGCATAGTAGTATACAAACTCAACAACAACGAGAGTTATCAAAGTTCGACTATCGCCAAGTCCACGCCGCTTAACGGTAGTACGGTAGACTTCGACAACGGCTGGGCTGTATCCATGTATAAGGACTTTTACAACGCCTGCGCCACCAAAAACCGGAACAAGGTGCGTGAATACTACAACCGCGGCATATACCAGGCCGACCTTGACGAGCTGCTGTACAATTCATATCTCATGGAGGTAAACATCAAAAATTTCCCGGAGCGCTGGGGCAAGTGCCAAGTGCTTGTCGAGAAAAAGAAGTCGGACAGCGGTACGACGTCGGTGGTGCGTGCCGGCAGCCGATATGATTACGACGTGGCCAAGGAAATTCGTTTCAATCACGGCTCCACCCGATTGGCATTCCCGTCTGACGGCAAACTCCATCGTTGGGCCTTGTACTGGCCGGACATAGACTTGTTGCGCGAATACACTTTTACGGACAAGAATGACGAAACCGAAAACATGTACTGCATCAATATGACGTTCAAAGGTGCCGGTTTGGCCGACATCGAGGATATATTGATGGTCTACGAAACAAAGACCGGGGAGGTCAAGCGTCAGACATTCGGCAGCGATGAATGGTATAGTAGCAATATTTTCTCCGATGTTGACGGCGTTCAGTTTGCCAGGAATCAGTCGGCTTTGATACTTACCGAACCGGATGGCATCAAGCGCGTGATTGCAGTGACTGATACCGTGCCTGACGGAACGGCTCATAAGGTGCTTATACCCGGCAGCCTCAACGTTGTGCGCAGCGTTCATTCGTACTCCGATTCCAATAGTCCGATAATGGTCGATGTGGCCAAGGACGGAGCGCCCCGAGAGCGAAATCTTGTCTGTCTCACCGGCGTCACTGATATGTATGTACGCCTCGTAGATGCTTCTACCGGCAAGACGATAACCTCCGGCATCACTTACTGGGCCGGCGATAGCGATACCAAGCATAATACGCCGCAGATGGTGAATGGTATGGCCAAAATCAGAGTAGTCAGGGCCATATACGGGGGAGTCTATTCACAGTATGCGTTTTTTGCCGACGGATATGTGCCGCAGATACTCTACGGCACACCCGAAATACAGGGCCAGACCGCATATATCGGAGGCTATACGGCCAAATATGAGGGTGATGACCTGGTGCTGACACTTCCGATGCGCCGTCGCGTCGGCAAACGTCCTTTCGATGTCGTCGCCGTGCGTTACCGCACGCCCGGTGTCAATGGTGTCGACGCCGAAGACCCCGGATGGCAGGATGTAGTCTACAACGGACCGTCTACGCGCATAGCGTATGAAGGCGGATACCGACCTAAGGGGCTGAATACGATGGCAATCACTGTTGTGTATTATAATGATTACACCATCTCGGAAAGCCGCAAAAATCCCGAGAAAGACAAATGGAAGGGTGATACCGGAGCGTTGTCTTCCATTACGCTTAAAGCTCTTACGGGCAAGTATGACGGCACCGCCAACGAGGTTACTTTCCCACTGGTCACCAAATATCTGTCCGGCATCATGGCGCCGCGATACGATATTGTCGGCTTCGGACTTGTCGAAGACAAAGACTTGGGCTACAACGGCGTAGGGTGTCATTACTACAAGTATAGACGCTATCCGCAATGCAAGTATATGTTTGCCACCTACGAGGGCATACCCGGAAGTCTGGTCAATAATGAGCGCGAAAGTATGGTGACCATAGCCCTCAAGAGCCGTGACCGTATTGACTTGTGCCGCTTCAAGAACCTGACGGAGAATGCAATGTATATGGCTGACGGCCTGGAATATGACACGCCTATAGGCGAAGAACGAGTGTCCGAAATGTCCGCCAAGGAAGACCTCGGCAAGGAGTTCCAGCAAACTTTTGCCGATTTTGACGTCGAATTGCCGACAGACAATTTCCTGCCTTTCAATATCGGCGTGCAAAAGGTGGGTCGCGATTACGTCATTCGTGGAGCGATGTCTTATAACATTTTGCCCGGCGGCACCATGTCGGATATGCTTGACAAAGTGGGATTTGCCAATGATATGGACGGTGTGTTCTACGAGCTGCAACGAACCGTCACCCGAGATGATCACGAGCGCTCGATACACGAAAATGCTTTCAACAATTCGGGCGCCTTTGTGGGCGTGCGCGGATGGCTCGACGGGCGCTTTGTGCGCACCGAATCGGGACACTTTGTTCCGCGCCCCGGCGGTATAGGTCTCAAAGTCGAGGCTTCGGGTACTGTGCAAAGCAAGTTGTGGACGCCGTTCTTCTGCGTCGGCTCTGCTCTCGAAGGCGAGGTGAGCACGGCAGTGTCTCTGGCCTATCCCGAGGAACACGACTTGCAATGGGCTGTGAGCAGTGACGACAAGTTCAAGATGGACCTGGTGCAGCAGACCACCGTGGGTCTCACCACTTCGTTCATGGTGCAGGCCGGCGTAGACCTTTATATAGCCAAGGCTGTATGTGGCGTCATAGGCAGCCTCGGCGGCTCCTTTGACTCGGAAGTCCGCTACAAACCATATCTGCGACATGCTCACGAAATTTACGATGACTCGTCCGATCCGGACAAGCCGGAGAAGAAGCCCGAGTTCTACCTCTACAACGGCAGTCGCATGTCTCTGAGCGGTTCGCTCGAAGCGTATGCCGAGGTCAAGTTCTTATGGTGGAAAAATCGCCAGTCGTATACGCTATTCTCCTTTGATAAGAAGTGGTACGACCCGGATGATGCTTCCAACCCGCTGTGGCAACGCGATAATGGTGGAAATAGTAGCACCGGTCTACGTCTGCTCAACTCGGACTATCGCCCGTTGAAGCTCGATGCCGATGCGCTCAAAACTGCATCATCGATTGTCTCAAATGTAGATACTTATGCCGGTCCGCGCTACATTTTCGACGGTAAGGATATGACTTTCTTCCGCCTTAATGCTCAGGATATGAAAGCAAGCACGGTGGAAACGGTGGGAGGTGGTGTCTTGACCGCTACTGACGGCAAGCCTCTGATGAGCGCCGATGCTGCTTCTGCCGGCTCAAAGGGCATTATTGTCATGGAAACGTCTACGGCACCCTCCGACAAGATTTTTGACGTCAATGACGCCCCGAAATATGTAGGCGTCAAGGCTTCGGTCTACAATGGCGGGACTTGGAGCGAGCCGTTGCTGCTGTCCTCGGCCAACGACGCCAACTATACACCACGTGCCGCCGTTAACGCCTCCGGGCAGGGTCTGGTGATTTGGAAGGGCGGCGAATATGTGCCCTCGTATGTCAATTCGGACGATAGAGGCAGCACCGGCGGCACCGTCAGCGGCGCATTGTACGGCGCTTCGTATGACGGCGTCAAGTGGTCGGCCGAAAAGGCGATGACAATGATGGACAACGACCATCCCATAGCCGATTACGCCGTAGCAATGGGACAGGACGGGACGGCTTTTGCATTGCTGTCTGTTATGCGTACCGAAAGGGAAATCAATCGCATAGGCAACGAATTGGATAATTCGTTCTTGGCCACTCTGGTATACAAGGACGGAGAACCATCGTATACGATGCATACGGATTGCAGCGGCTCGCGTCCGCAGATTGTCTCCTGCTCGGCGGGCGTATTTGCCGCAGCTACGGATATTGACCAAAACGGCAATGCCGACATTCGCCTTTACAATATCACCGATGACGGCTCGTTGCAGGATCTCGGCTTCCTCGGACTGGGACAGCGTAGTGTCCTCGACTATCGCCTCATAGCATCGGACAATGCCGATGCGCCGCTGGCTGTCGTATGGAAAGAGGTGCGCAAACATATTACAGACCCTTCCACCGGAGCATTCGAGGCTAAGACACAGGCATACGCCGCGCTGATACGCGGTGCCGTTGATGCCGCTGATGCCGCTGACGGCGATGGTATGGTATACCTCTCGGCTTCACGTCTGATTACCGAAGCCCCGGCAGGACTTGATATAGCCGGATTTGACGGATATATAAATGCCGACGGCGGAGTCACCGCAGCCGTCACGTTGTTCGATGTAGCCACCGGCGGCGCCAATATCGTCGAGAACTCGGCGGCATTCGACAATGTCGTTTCGATTGAACGTGCCGGCATCGACACGGCTGTCGAAAAGAATAAGGACTTCGGGTACTTTGTCACTGTATATAATAACGGACGCGATGCCATTGATTATATTGACATTAAACTCGGAGACGAAGGCGTCAAACGTACGATTTCGACCAGCCTTTTCCCCGGCAATAGCGTGGATCTCTCGGACATGGTGCTGTATACCGCTGACATTGAGAAAGGACTGGTGCCTTACATCACTCCGCATTTCACTTCCAATCCTGCGGTAGAGCGCCCATACAAGGTTGCGGCTTCAAAAACAGCTCGCGCACCGCGTCATCGCTCGCCGGTGAGCACACCCGAGACGCCGATTACGTTGAATGCCGTGGATATGGTCGTGTCGCCGCTGAGTGTACGCGTACTTGGAGATGACAAGGATTTTGAACCCGGAGAAATCGGCGAGTGCGAAGATGCCGGCGAGATACCCGAATTGGATAAAACCGAGGAGGACGGATTTACAAACGTGCTGTTTGCCGTTAGCAACAATTCGCCGGTAGCGCTTGGCAGTGGATACAATACTAATGTGGCGCTCTATTTGGATCCCAACGGAACAGCTCCGTATAAATATGCCCACGAGGTCAATCTTGCCGCATCCGACTTTGACCGTGATAGCGGTATGGCTGTGGCACGTTTCGATATTGGCGCTGTGCCTGAGGATATTATGGTGTATGCAGTGGCTGTTACCACTGATGCTATGGGTAATGTTGTTCCCGACCAAAACTACCGAGACAACGCCGTCGAAGTATTCTTGTATAAGAATGATATTACGACCATTCCCGACGGGGTGGATGACATCACAAAAGATGAAGATGTCGCTGATGCCGGTTTTGTCGTTGCTAATGACGGTGATGCTGTCGTTGTCAGCAACCTGACTCCCGGCTCGACGCTGCGTGTCTATGGTATCAACGGCGTGCTTTACAATCTGTTCAGCGTGCCCGAGAACTGCTCCGAGCACCGCATCACACTCCCGGCAAAGGGCGTGTACATCTTCACCGACACTGCTAAGACGGTGAAATTCCGCCACTAATATCGTTGGGCGTCGGTGCTAAAGCGCCGGCGCCCACGTTTAACGGATGCAGACATGCGTGCTTAATGCACAGATGGTCAATATTTTATTGATTAATCGCGCTCCGTTCCTAAAAGAAAAGCTCCTGTCACATGTGTTTTGTGGCAGGAGCTTTTCTTATCTGTCAGTTGTGTCGTCCGGGAAAGTGTGTAGCGGTCTTTATGGCGTGATTGGTGGAGAGATTAGAGGAGGGATGGCGGCGTAGGATAGCGGTAAGCGTCACTCGCGAAGGCGGAGGACGCGGACGCCGGTCCAGTATCTGTTGCGCTGGACAAAGCGGTCGAGCGTTTCGTCGCTCACCACGACCTTGCCCAGGGTGCTGGAAGCGTGCAGTACGTGCCATTTGCCGTCATCGCCGCGCGTCAGTAGGCCCAGGTGGGTTACATCGAGGTCTTTGAGCGTCGATGTAAAGCACAAGATATCGCCCTCACGCAACTGAGCTTGCACGTTCTTGTCACCTAAGGACCTGGCTTTCAGGTAGCCGTAGCGATGGTTGCGGTAGCCGTCCTCGACATCGCGTATGCGCTCGTAAGTGACACTGTCGGCCAGCATCGCATATTTGTCGCGATGCGCGGACATAAAGTCGATGGTCTTGACCTCGTATTTGACGCCTGCATCCATGCGGCGGACGGCGTCTTCGATGATACCTATGGCGGTATTGTCCATAACCCAGTCGCAGATGTAGTGCAGGCGACTTGTGTATCCGTCCATTAAGCCATGACGATAGCGGATTTTTTCGAGGTTGTACATTGCATCGCGCCACCCCGAACGTCCTTCGCCGATGGTGTAAGCCATAGCCATAGCCATTTCGACAAAGGTTGTGCAGTCGAGTGCGCCAAGATTGATAGTCAGCATTTCGCCGGCCGATCCGTCAGAGGCTCGATGCGAAAAAGCGTATGCCGTGTCGCACTCCAACGTATGCGCTACGTATGGAGTGCCGATAAGGCTGCGCCCGATATCCGAGAGAAGCATCCCGGGCGTGTATTTGGTGGCCGAAAGCATTTCACGCCTCGACGCATTTTTCATAATCTCCACCATTAGCGTCGTATCGCGTTCCTCGTTGCCGAAGCGGATATGCCCCCAATTGATAGCCGATGCATTGAGGCCGGCGGTCGCTATCGCCAGTACGCTCATTATTATATATAGGATGCTATGTCGTCTCATCGTCTGTCGTTATTATTCTTTGGTCGAAAAGGGTGTATGCATGCCGAAAAGGGTGTATGGACGGCCTTGGCCGTGCCGTAATAGATAGGATAGGGGACCGCAATGGTCATCTTCCACCTTCGGGAGACATTGTAATGCGGCCTTTCCTGATGTTTTTGCAAAGGTAGCTATTTTTCGGCATATTTTCCGAGACCTTTTGATCCCTTCAAATCCGGGTTCTCCGACTGGCTGCCATAATTCACATTACTCTCATTATTCACATTATTCCTATTATTCCCATATTATTCCCATGCTCCCATTATTCCCATATTCTTACAAAATTTTTTTTGATGGGCTATATAGTGGAGTGATAGCGTCTTGGGTGTCTGAGGCACGGTATTTCCGGAAAAGCCGTCGAAAAAAAGTGCGAAAAAATTTGGTGGGAGACGAAAAAGGGCGTACCTTTGCACTCGCTTTTCGGGGACAACGCCGACGGCACGCGAGCCGGGGCGCCGAAGAGGTTAAAGAGTGTTAAACTTCGCCGATAATTTTGGCTGGTAAATAAAATCGCCGTAACTTTGCAGACGCTTTCGGGTCGCAAAAACAGCGGTTCGAGACACTCGAAAAAACGAGCACATTGAAAGGATTACAATAGACAAAGTAGTACGAGAGCTTAAATATTTAACTCGAGTCAATTCTGAAAAGACTACTTTTACCTAATAAAGTCAAAGCGCAAAAGGGCCCCGGGCGTCGAACAATCGGCACCGGGCGTTTGAAGTCGGACTCTCATTCGAGAGAAACAGACGGAAGACACAGGCAACAAACAACAAAACAAGGTTTGTCTGCTTTTTGATTGAAAAAGAGAAAAGAAAAGATAAACAACAACGGAGAGTTTGATCCTGGCTCAGGATGAACGCTAGC
>ERZ1026780.471-NODE-471-length-32166-cov-7.720189_pt1 | contig 32166 bp, 22 predicted proteins | sample MGYA00380126_ERZ1026780 | MGnify/ENA primary metagenome ERZ1026780 (study PRJEB33269, sample SAMEA4719762) | human gut metagenome | biome: human-associated habitat; feature: organic feature; material: feces | place: Cameroon | collected 2013-10 ... | reverse complement strand
CTTCTTGATAGCATCTATAATTATGGAATGAAAAAACAGGCTCCTTTTAGCGTTATCTACGAAGACGACGATATCATTGTCGTTTATAAAGAAAGAAATGTTTTTAGCATCCGCACAAACGACAAACATACTTATTCGCACAATTTGTACCACTACATCCACGAATATTTATCGAAAAAAGGCGAAAGGCCTTTTATCGTTCATAGATTAGATTACGAAACGTCGGGAATAATGCTTTTTGCTAAGAGAGAAGATTTAAAAGAAATGCTTCAAAAAGAGTTTGAGATGCATCATGTCAAACGTCTTTATGAAGCAGTCATTGGTGAGAGAATCTCCCCTAACCTTCATTTTGACGTTAAACAAAGGCTTGGAAGCAATGGAAAAGGCGGTAAGGTGTTTCTAGATCCAATAAATGGTAAAGAAGCAATCACCCATCTAACAAGCAAAAATCAAATTCAAATCGGCACGGTTCTAGATATTTCTATTGATACTGGAAGAAGGGCTCAAATTAGAATGGCTATTACTTCGCTAGGCTTTCATTTGCTTGGTGATTTGAAATACTCTTCTGCCCCTGCAAAAAGAATGTATCTAAATGCCTATGAACTTGATTTTGACGAATCTTTGCCAATCAAAGAACATCATTTCAAAGTAAAGCCTCTTTGGTTATTAGAAGACTAATGCCTTTAAAGCAAAAGCCCTCTCCGTTTTGGAGAGGGCTATTTGTTTAGAAGGGATTATAATCCGAACTTCTTGATGGCTTCCCAACGATCTTTTGCGTATTTTTCGCACTTCGTGAGAAGTTCTTCAGAATGTTCTGGGTTAATGACTGGGAGTTGAGAGAATCTTGTTTCAAGCATTAAGAAGTCTCTGAACTTGCTCCAATCAGGTTCCTTGCAGTCGATGGTAAGACCAGCTTTACCTTCAGCAACGAGTCTTGGATCATAGCGGAAGCAAGTGAAGTAACCGCATTCAACGGCTCTCTTCTCTTCAGCGATGGAATTGACAAGACCGCCTTTGATATGTTGTTCCAAGCATGGGCAATAGCAAATCACAAGGGATGGGCCATTGTAGGATTCAGCATCCTTTAAGGCTTGGATGGCTTTCATTGGGTTAGCGCCTAAGGCAATTTGAGCAACATAGACGTGTCCATAAGACATAGCCATTAAAGCAAGGTTCTTCTTGGCTTCTTTCTTACCGGAAGCAGTGAATTTGTTAATGGAACCGGTTTGAGAAGATTTAGAAGCTTGTCCACCAGTGTTGGAATAGACTTCTGTATCGAGAACGAGAACGTTCACGTCAGCTTCATTAGCAAGAACGTGATCTAATCCTCCGTAGCCGATATCGTAAGACCAGCCATCACCACCGATGATCCAAACGGATTTCTCGACGAGATCACGATAGTAGTTCTTAAGTTCTTTGACTGCTTCGTCTTTGGAGGCATCCACTTCTTTTTCAAGAGTTGGGACGATAAGGCGTTCCGCATCTCTATCCTTGTTAGCAAGAGCGGCAAGGTATTTATTAGCAGCGTCTTTGAGGCTATCTTCAACGTTTTCAGAAACTAATGCAGCATTTAAGATACGAGTGATTTGGGACATCTTGTAGTCGGTCGCAATTCTCATACCAAATCCATATTCTGCATTATCTTCGAATAAGGAGTTTGCCCAAGCAACGCCTTCGCCATTCTTATCCTTAATAAATGGGGTAAGTGGGGTAGATCCGCAATAGATGGAAGAGCATCCAGTCGCGTTAGCAATCAATAAGTCGTGTCCGAATAATTGAGAGAGTAAACGATAGTAAGGAGCTTCTCCACATCCAGCACAAGCACCGGAAACTTCCATATATGGACGTAAGAATCCAACACCTTTCACAGTGGTAAGTGGGAAGATGTCCGTCTTGCTAGAAACATTGTAGTAGCAATAGTCAGCAGCGATTTGCTCACCAAATTCCGCTTTGGCATCTTTCATAACAAGAGCCATATGGTCATTGCCAAGTTTCTTGGCAGTTTGGTTAGCCATACATTCAGAAACGCAAAGTCCGCATCCGACACAGTTTTCTGTGGCAACGGTAATACGATATTTGAGGTTGGCCGCTTTTGGAGAACCAGTGACTGGCTTTACAGAGTTTTTAATCATCTCTGGTGCCTTAGCGAGTTCTTCTTCATTTAAGAGATATGGGCGGATGGTTGCGTGAGGGCAAACAAAGGCGCATTGGTTACATTCGATACAGTATTGTGGATTCCAAACTGGAACACGATCCGCGATAGCTCTCTTTTGACGGAAGACGATATTTTCTTCCATAGTGCCATCGGCAAGTTCATATTTAAGGAATTCAGAAGTTGGGAGTTCATCGCCATCAAGACGATCGATGGTGCCAACATATTCATCATAATAAGTATCGCCAGTGTCTTCTAAGACTTTGGTTGTAGGAAGTTTGATCCATTCTGGGTCAATCTTCACTTCACGAAGTCCAGCTGGGCCAGCATCGATGGCGTCATAGTTATTTTGGACGATATCCATGCCTTTTCTTTCGTAGGTCTTCTTAACAAACTTCTTCATCCATTCCTCAGCTTGTTCATAAGGCATGATTTGTGGGTTGAGTTTGAAGAAAGCGGCTTGTAAGGTGGTGTTGGTATGACGTCCCATGTGGCATTCTTCAGCAAGTTTGTTTGCGTCGATTGCATAGAACTTAACATGTTTTTCTGCCAAGAGGTGTTTCATGCGGTTTGGCATAGCCTTTGCAAGCTCTTCATCGCTCATATTGGTATTGAGTAAGAAGGTTCCACCATCCTTGAGATTGGCAATGATGTCATATTTCAAGATATAGGTATCAAGAGAGCAAGAAATGAAGTCTGCATTCTTGACATAATATTCGGAACGAATTGGGGTCTTACCAAAGCGTAAGTGAGAACGTGTGGTTCCACCAGACTTACGGGAGTCATATTGGAAATAGGCTTGAGCGTATTGTCCAGTTGCGTCACCAATAATCTTAACGGAAGATTTGTTAGCAGAAACCGTACCATCGCTTCCTAAACCATAGAATAAGCAGGAAGTGTAGTAGGCAGGAATCTTGAAATCTTGATCAACTGGGATAGAAAGATTAGTAACATCATCGGTGATGCCAACGGTGAATCCGGTCCAGTTTTTCTTAGCATTAAGAAAGTCATAGACGGACTTAACGTCTTTTGGTTGAGTATCCTTGCTAGAAAGTCCATAACGTCCGCCAATGATTTGGTCAAAGTGACGGCCAAGCTTGAACATGGCAGAAACAACATCCAAATAGAGAGGTTCTCCTTCGGCACCATTTTCTTTGGTTCTATCGAGAACAGCAATTTTCTTAACGGAAGCAGGAATGGCTTTGGATAAGCATTCCGCAGAGAATGGGCGATAAAGGTGGACTTTAACAAGACCAACATGTTCGCCTTGGGCATTTAATGCATCCACGACTTCGGATGCGGTTTCGGTAACGGAACCCATCGCGATGATAACACGGTCAGCATTTGGATCGCCATAATAAACAAATGGTGCATAGGTTCTGCCAGTTAAGCGAGTTGCTTCGGCAAAATATTTTTCAACGACTGGAAGAATATTGTCCCAATGTGCATTTTGAGCTTCACGTGCTTGGAAATAGATATCATCATTTTCAGCACCACCACGTGTAACTGGATGAGTGTGTGGGTTTAAAGCGCGAGCACGGAAAGCTTCAACCTTATCCATAGGAAGAAGTTTTTTCCATTCTTCTTTGTCAACGAATTCAACGTGTTGAACTTCGTGAGAGGTACGGAAACCATCAAAGAAGTGCATCACTGGAGTAGATGCATCAATTGCAGTTAAGTGAGCAACTGGAGCAAGATCGGCAATTTCTTGAACGGAGCCAGAGCAAATCATGGTAACGCCAGTTTGACGGCAAGCATAGACATCAGCTTGATCACCAAAGATGGAAAGAGCACGGGTTGCTAAAGAACGAGCAGAAACATGAAGAACTGCTGGTAAGAGTTCACCACACCACTTATAGAGGTTTGGAATCATTAATAACAAACCTTGGGAAGCGGTATAGGTAGTTGCTAAAGCACCACCTTGTAAGGCACCATGCACAGCACCAGAAGCACCAGCTTCGGATTGCATTTCCACTACTTTAACTGTGGAGTCAAAGAAGTTCTTTTCGCCCTTAGAAGCCATGACATCCACATTTTCAGCCATTGGCGAGGATGGGGTGATTGGGTAAATAGCTGCTACTTCAGTGAAGTAATAGCTCTCGATTGACGCAGCGGTATTTCCGTCAACCGATTTAAAGGTTTTCTTTATTTCAGACATTTCTAAAAAATATCTCCTTATACGGCTTTAAGTATAGGATTTTTCTTCTCTCTAGACAAAGGGATTTCCTTAAGAAACCCCCTTTAGGGGGTTCTATAAAAATCGTTGTTAGTTTGCCCTAACTTAGTATGCTTTTTAGGATTTTTTCCTAAAACCATTTTTTAAAGCCGAAAAGAATCGATTAATGCTTGCACAACACCTTGTATTTAAAAAAGAAAAATCGGTGTAACGTTATATCGATTTTCTTAGAGTTAGACATGCTAGATTTTGATTTATTTTTTCTTCTTTTTTCTTTTGGTGATTTCTTGTTTTACCAAAAGTTCCAAAACGTGAAGATCGTGGTCGTTTAAATTGGCAGACGGAGCGATGAGTCCTCCTGGACCTGCCATTTTTTGATAAATGAAATCTCCTATAGAAGAATACTTAAGGAGTTCTTTCTTGCGGACTGCTTGACGTTTTGGTTTCTTTTCTCTGTTTTCTTTGTTTGTTTCATCCACTTTCGCTAGATAATCTTGAACAAAAGGAAGAATATCCATCATATTCATCGAAGTATCCATCTTTACCATCGGTTCAAAATAGACAAGTTCGTCTGCAACGACATCAGAATAGAGCCCGACATATCTTGAAAGCATATCCAAAGTAACGTACTTCTTCTGCTTTTTTTCTAATGTTGATTTAATTCTCCTTAAACGGGAGATTGAAGGTTTATTTTCCATCTATGAATTAGTTATATCAAGAGAGGAGAAAAAAGCAAGGATTTGCATCAAGATAGGCGCCAACAAATAGAAAAAGGCACCTCCTAAAAGAGGCGCCTTAATACTTTTTTTCTTTATTAAGCGGCAATATCTAATTCGACAGAGAAAATTCCTAAGCCGTCATTCTTTGAATTTGTTGTAGTGACAGCAAATTTGATATATTTTGCGGCTTTAAATCCTTCGGCACTAGAGAGAACTTGTTCGTCATTGTAGTTGACACCAGTCGGGACCGTAAGTGTTTGAAGTGCGCTTCCCCAAGTAGTTCCATCTTCAGAAGTGAAAACGCTTAATGTGCATTTGTTTCCCCACCATTTATAATTAAGCGCGTATGAATTAAAGGTTTTGCCGGAAACGACAAGAGAAGCTTCTTTGCCAGATTTAGTACGCAATGCCAAAGCATTATTTGCCCAGCTGCTATTTTTATTCGCGGCGCCGCTTGTAACATCAAATTTAACGCCGGAAATAGTTGCAGAAGCTTCGACATAGCTTGTAGAAAGGCCAAATTCACTTAAATATCCGCCTTCAGCATCAGTTAAATCAAACGTAACTTTACCAACGACTGGTTTAGAAACAGTGACAACCAATTTATTGACGCATGTAGCAGTAAATGTAAATTTGCCATCTGCTGTTTTTGTGGCATTTTCACTTCCATAAATCGTTTCATTCTTAACAGAGTCAATGTTGTAGCCAGATTCTGGGATAACAGTAGCGGTAACAACATCTCCATAAGAGAGATCTGTCGTCTTGTCTAACGCGATTGTGGCATGAGCGTTTTCTTCAAAAGAAGCGGTATATTTGGTGGCATTCGCTTCATGGCTCTTTAATACACCAGAGATGTTCTTAGCCCATGCTGTATAAACGCCCCAGATTTTGATTTTTTCGCCATTATTAACACCGGCCAAAGTGGTCGTAGCATCAGAAGGATTCTTAAATGTAACCGTATCTCCAGAAGAGGTCAAAGCGCTCTCTGTTGTCGTTAAGCCATAGATTTTAACCGTCTTTTTCGTTTCGATATCGGTTAAATAAGCATTCCCTTTAGAATCGCTGTGACTTAAACCTTCCAAAATCCCCTCCACTTCATAAAGGGTTCCTTCTACGATGCCATTCCCTGAAGCCAATGCTTCAACAGTGGTCTTTGTCGCTTTTTTGCCAACGACGGTGACAGCAATTTCCGCTTTCACGGTTGGATCAGAATCCAAAGAAACGGTAATAGTTGCAGTTCCTTCTTTAACGCCAGTAATGGTTCCAGCAGCAACGGTTGCAACTTCGTTATTGCTTGATGTCCAGGTCTTGTTGCCATTTTCTGCATCGGTCACTGTAGCAGTAACTAAGGTTTGTTCGCCAACTTGAAGTTCAACGGTCTTCTTGTCGACGCTGATAGAAGCTTTCTTCATCTCAGAGCTAGGGGTTTGAACACTTTCCTCAACAGAAGATGATGGTTTGTTGTCATTCGAGCATCCAGCTAAGCCAAGTATGGCAGCCATAGCTAATGGGAATAGAACGATCTTACGATTCATGTTAATTATTTTCTCCTTTTATTAACATCATTATTTTAAAGCACCTTATTAGTCGATACAAGACTTAGACTTCAATCGAAATTTCTTCGTTAAAATGTAAAGATTTTATGTATAAAGAGCAAAGAAAAAAGCCTCCAATTTGAAGGCTAAATTTCTATTTGGTGATCCCTGAGGGACTCGAACCCGCGACCCGCTGATTAAGAGTCAGCTGCTCTACCAACTGAGCTAAGGGACCAGCGCAACGATTATGTTATAACAATAAGAAATTATCCGCAAGAAAAAAATGCCTCAAGGATAGAAAAGGCTCCGATTGGACGGAGCCTTCTACTTTTTCTTTCGCTTACTTGCGGCTTAATGTTCCTAAATAAGCAATATCTCTTTTGGCGTTCTTTCTTTTTTTCAATGCCTTAATGAGCCAAATCGTGCCAATGGTCAAAGCTACAATTCCGCCTACTAAACAAACCACACATATAACAAACTGTAAGGAAGCAAAATCTACCCCTACAATTTGGTTTCTGCTTTTTTTAAGAGAGAGGAAGATAAAGAGAATCCCAATTGCTAAAACGATTCCACCAATGACTTCAAAACACATCGCATTTTGCGAAAGATCATAACCTTCCGTATCACGGCGATGGGCGGCCTGAGAGAAAGAAGACACTTCGCTTGGCTCGATTTTATCGACCAAATGCGTTTTATCTGTTTCTTCCGTTTCCTCCCACGTTAAAGTGAGGTTTGTTTTATCGTATAGAGGTTTTTCTAATTTTTGTTTCGCCATTGTTTCCTCCTTCCTTTCAAAAACAAAGCAAGATTAAGCGTTATAAGTGCCCGTAATTTGAATGTCGCTAGGGCTCACCAAAGCGATTTGATCGCGGTAATTGCTTCCGGATGCAGAAACATAGTTCTGCCAAATGCCAGTGATTTTACAAACCTTAGCTTGATAATTGGTGACGATAAGAGAATTTGCAATCTCTTTTTCTTCATCAGTTTTCGCGTTTTCTTTTGTAAGAACGGTTGGGTAAACATATTCCGCACCAACAGGGTTATATTCGTTCTTACCACCCGTATAGAACTTATAGGTGTAAGAGGATTCAGCCCCATAAGATTTCAAAACACCGTCAAATTGAACCAAACGAACTTCAGTTGATTCCGTTTGGGCTTTTTGTAAATTGCCGAAGAAAATAATCTTATTGTTGTCGTTGTAATATGGATAAGAAGTGTTATAACGATTCACTTCTTGGAGACCGCCATCCGTGAAAGTCGCATCTTGATTGCAATAGACATCATCGGCTAAAGAAATCAAAACGTGGTTAAGGTTGTTACCACTCTTTGATGCGTCATCATACTGTTTCTTACTCAAAACAACAGGTTTGATTTGATCTTTCTTAACGGATTTTTCAGAAATGATTTCAACGTCTCTATAAGGGTCGATATCGAATTCACGATAAGAGATGCCCATCATTTGTAAGGTTCCAGAATAAGAAGAAAGAACGCCGATGACTTTAACATAATCTCCAACATCAATTGGGGTTTGGGCATATGTGAAGACATACATGCCATAGGCTTCTGGGAGGGAACCATCTGCTGGCATATCATAAGAAGGCTTATCTTGGAAATAGAAAGCGCCATTAAGTTTACGTGTGACGTATCCTTCTAATTGATAAAGAGTCTTAGAACATTCGTTGTGATTCTCATTGATGTCGAATAAATCGCAAGTGAGTTTCCCTTCACTCAAACGAGTCGCCTGATAGACTTCTTTTAAGGTTTTCTTAACAGGTGGGTTGTCTTTGCTATAGTAGAAATAATTCTTATCTTTTTCTCCACTATATTCGTGTCTCTTGTTCGCTTGAGCGGATAAATTAGCCGCGTCAAATGTCCAATAGAAGTCTTCTCCCATATCATCTGGAGAACCGATGCCTTGAGAAAGTCCTTGATAAACCATCTCTAAATTTAAGCAACGGAAATCTTCCATATCTGGATTTTCTTTTTCGGAATACCAAACGTAAGCTAAAGAACGTTGGTTGCCATCGGCTGTCGCAGCTTTATTATCTAACCCTGCGGCCCATCCTTGGGACTCTAAGATAATGCGTTTTGCCTTAGAAAGAACGCTTTTGTTATAGATGGAAGCGGTCTTGCCCCATTCTTCTAATTCAGAAGTAGATTCTGGGGTATCAATTCCTAAATAACGGATTTTAACGGTATAGCCTTTATTTAAAGTGGCAACGTGGGTTGTATCGCCATCAACATAATTCATGAAGGAATCGGCACCCACATTCAAAGTATCCGTGTAAGAGGTTGCCATTTGTTCCAAACCATGCGTACGGAAATCCATGACTTTTGGATTGTTCATGACGTTATAGAAAGTATCTTTGTCCACATTGAGCTTAAACTTGCTAACCCAATCGACATCTTTGTCTACAACATAATATGCCGCAACTTTATTCTCACCTTTTTTCAAAGTGTAAGAATATTTGCCATCTTTCTTTGTCAAAGTTTCATCGTTTACAGTCACACGATCAACAAAGAAGTTTTCAGTCGGATTGACGCTGAAAGTAATGGTGTCACCTTCTTTTAAATTTTCATTCTTTTGATCGAAGGCGATTTTGCCATAATGGCTTTCTGAAGTGACATCGGTGTAGCTAGCATTTGCTGCGGAAGGTTGGCACGAAGGGAGAATAGCTAGGCTTGAAAGAGCTAAGATAAGCGTGTTCTTTTTCATATTCTAGTCTCTCCTTATTTTGTGTTTTTGATGGTTTGGTTATAAGCGGTTTGCAATGCGGCATCTACGCTCATTTTAGAACCAACGACGTATTTTAAAGTATTGCCGATTTCCGTACGTGCTTTTTCGGAACCAAGGAAAACGGAAGAGGTCATATAGTTTTGACGAAGTGTTCCAGTCAATGCAGGAATGGCATAGTTCAATCCTTTATCTTTTTGAGCGACCCAGTTTTTATAGGCATCCGTTTCAAAAGAGGATAAACGGATAGGATCATAAGAATTCTGCAAAGCTAATTTTGCGTTGTTGAGTGGATCAGCCATATATTTGTAGAATAGCCAAGCACCTTTATGAATATAGGAATTTCCATTGTTAAAGAAAGCGATAGAAGGTCCTTGCTGGATGTATTTTGCTTTCTTTCCTTCTGGATGAGGAACGGCTGCTAAACGCACAGCGAAATTGGAAGAAACCTGATAAGAAGAGCCACCCGTAGATCCAATAGACATAGCGGATTTAACGGCAGTGAAATACTTATTGGTATAATTCCCTTGAAGAACGCCTTTTGTGATCAATATCTTTTCATTTACCAAACCGGTCATTTCTTCAACAAGAGCTTTTGTTTGATCGTTTTTGAAAACAATGTGGTCACTTGGTTTATTGATATTATCGTTGGTGGTATAAGGGATTCCTCTCATCGCCATTTGGGAAATCATCAAGTTGGAATCAGAATCGTAGCCAACCGGATAGAATTCGTCGTTAACGCCTTCCGTTTTCATATCGGCTAGCATCTTACGAGAAGTGGCAGCCATTTCTTCCCATGTTTCAGGAACATCATAGGTGTATCCACCATTCTCCTTGACCCAAGTTTTGAAGGAGGCTAGCTCTTCATCGGTTGCTTTTTCGCTATTAGCAGTTTCCAATTTTGTAGCATAAGCCGTTTTCTTTTCGGTGCTCGCTTCAAATTTTGTTGCTGTTTGCTTATTTGCACCAGCGAAATAGGATGCATTGTAGTACATTGCCTCTGTGGATTTATACATAGGCATAGACCATGTTCCTTCAAATTGGAAATCGTTTCCTTCATCAAGGAAGGCAGGAACGAAATCGGCGAGTTCTTCTTTGGTGTAGCCAAATTTTGCATCATTAATGAAATTGTCTAAACGAAGTAAGGCTGAATTAGAAAGGGTCTTACCAATATATGTGGAGAAGTTGTCTGGATAACCCATAATCAAAGCAGGCATCTCACCAGCGGCAAGTTTTGTTCTTGTTTGGTCTGCTAAAGAATCATAATCTCCAGCAATTTTATCGCTAACGAGTTTATATTTGCCTTCATAGGTTTTGTTGAAACCGTCGACAATCGTATCCAATACAGTCGATTTGGCGTGTCCTAAACAGTTCCAAAATTTAATCGTAACAACACTTGTTGGATCGTCTTCAGGTAAAGTTGTGTCGACGTCTCCGGTTCCTGTTGTCCCACCATTACAAGAAGCTAATGCGGCCGAGGCTAATAAGCCAAAGACCAATGCTTTCCCCATTTTTTTGATTTGTTTCATTTTTTACTCCTTTTCTAGCCTTTAATGCCAGCACGTGAAACACCACGCATAATATATTTTCTAAAGAAAATAAACACCAATAGTAACGGCACAGTAACAATTACAGTTGCGGCCATTTGCGCTCCATAGTCATCATAATTTTCCGTGGAATTAAAGGTTTCACGAAGACCATTGGTGATTAAATAGAATTGCGAATTTCCTGAAGCAATCAAGTTTGGCCACACATAAGCGTTCCAAGATCCCATCAGTTTAAGAATGAAGATTGTCGTTAAAGTAGGCATCGCCAATGGAACCATTACTTTCCAAAGGTATTCCCAATCGCTTTTCCCATCCACTTTTGCCGCCAAATAAAGTTCATTTGGAATTTGTTTAAAATTTTGACGAAGCAAGTAGATATAGAAGACGGAAATCATGAACGGAATAATCATGGCTGTATAAGCCCCAACGATATTATTGCCTCCCGTCATACCAAATAAGGAAACGGAAATATAGTTAGAAACAACCATCATTTCGCCAGGAATCATCATTGTGCTTAAAAGAATGGAAAATAAGAGATCCTTTCCTTTAAATTCCAAGCGAGCGAAAGCAAATGCCGCGAATATTGTTGTAACTAACGTTCCAAAGGTGGAAATAACGCCAACAACAAGAGTGTTTCTTAAAAGGACGCCAAAATTCAAACGGCTGAAAGCACTCGCATAATTGTCCCAACGCATCACTTCTGGCCAAAGTGTCGGAACGAGGCGTTGAATTTCTTCTCCGCCCTTTAAGGATGTGATAATCATCCAATAAAAAGGGAAGATCATAATCAAAGCGAAAACAGCTAAAAAAGCATATATGACAATCAAAGAAATGACCTTAAGAACCTTCGAAGCCACTTCTTTTTGATGAACACTTCGTCCTTCATCAGCCAATACAAGGACAAGTTCTTCGTTTGTATTTTCCATAATTAATAATGAACCCTCCTTTTAGAAACTTTGAATTGAATACCTGTAAATATCAAAATGAGAATAAAGAGAAGAACGGCTGCAGCAGAAGCATATTGGACCTGGTTCTCCGAAATCTGATCGTAAATGAAATAGACGATGGTCTGCATATTTTTTTGACCGGTCGTAACATCGAAAGTTCCACCATCTTTGCCGAATAAACCGATAACAGAGTTATATTCCTTAAAAGCTCCGATGAAGGAAGTAATCATAATATAAAGAATCTGTGGGGAAAGAAGAGGAATGGTGACTTTCATAATCGTCTTAAAACGGGAGGCGCCATCAATTTTGGCTGCATCGTAATATTGATTGTCAACATTTTGAAGACCACCTAAGAAAATAAGGATCTTATATGGAAGAGAATGCCAAACAATATAGAAGCAAATAGCAAAGAAGGCTGACCAGTAGTTAACCGCCTCGCCAGTTTGAAGATTCATTGTGATCCAAGGATGCCCTTGAATGCCAAACATCGCATTAAACAAGCCGTACTGCGTATCAAAAATAACGCTGAAGACCATGCCAATAGCGATAGCGTTCGTAACGTATGGCATAAAGAAAACGGTTTGGAAAATCTTCTTTAAAGCTTTAATGGAATTTAAGCCAATGGCGATAGCCAAAGAAAGAATGATTGAAACTGGAACCGTAACAAAAGTTAGCAACAATGTATTTGGTAGAGCCGTCTTAATGACATCATCAAAGAAAATCCCGTTAGGAGAAAGAACTTCAATATAGTTTTGGAAAGTAAAACCGCCTTTGCTTCCTAAAACATAATCATAGTCAGCCGTAAAGGATACGACGAACGTATTAATAATAGGATAAAAGGTAAAAACGCTAAGAAGGATAATAGTTGGCGCTAAATATAGCCAGGCCTTCCAATTGTTTTTGCTTTCCATTATTTTGAAACCTCAAAACGAATTCTTTCTTCACTTTCGTGGTCGAAAACATAGATTTTGGTTGAACGAACGCCAAATTTCATCATTCCGATCTTTGCTTGAATATCCGAGTCGACAATGATCTTAATATTTTGGCCAATGAAATCTTCATGAGAGCAAATTAAAGAAATGTCTCTGCCCATTGTTTGAATAGCATCCACTTTCAAAGTGAGGACTTTTTGTTTCTCTGTGGTATGCTCATCGCAAAGGAATCCTTCTGGACGAATACCGACATAAACTGGCTTATCTTCCTTAAAGTCTTTGGAAGAAAGAATTTTTTCTTCACCGATATATAAAGCACCTTTTTCAATTCTTCCTTCGAAGACGTTGATTGGAGGCGTTCCTAAGAATTTAGCAACAAAAAGGTTCTTTGGATTACGATAAACCTCTTGTGGCTCTCCTTCTTGCATTTTGACGCCTAATTTCATAACGACAATGCGGTCAGAAATAGACATTGCTTCTTCTTGATCGTGAGTGACAAAGATTGTCGTAATCCCCGTCTCTCTTTGAATACGACGAATCTCTTCTCTCGTTTGAAGACGCAAACGTGCATCCAAATTAGAAAGAGGCTCATCCAAAAGAAGGACTTTTGGTTTTTTCACTAAAGCACGGGCAATGGCAACACGTTGTTGTTGACCGCCTGATAATTCAGAAGGTTTTCTCTCGAGATATTCGTCGATTTGAACAAGCCTTGCCGTTTCTTGGACAAGGGAATCAATCTCATCATTGTTTAATCTTCTCGTTTCAATTGTGGTGACGCCGTCTTTGTTTAAAATTTCAAATTTATCGTTTAAAGAGCAGCCTTTTTTCTCAATCTTCGCTTTTTCTTTTTCGTTTTCTTCTTTTAAGGAAGAAAGAACTCCTTCTAATTTGGAAGATAATTCTTCTCCTTTTAAGCCTTGAAGGCCAAAACGATAAATGCGATACGCTAAAGAGGTCACGATGTGGAAATGGAAAACCATCTTCTTTGCAAAGCTCTCTTTGGAAATTTTGCCATTGTAAACAGATTCATCCAAAAAAGCTTCAATCTCTTCAATATGGTTTGATAATAAATCGATAATTGTGTTGTTATCAATTATCTTTTTTGCTTTCAAAGAAGTTTTAACGCGAAGATTCGTCAAAGGGAACTTGACGTTATCGTAAATAGACATATGAGGATAAAGAGCGTAGTTCTGGAAAACCAAGCCAATTCCACGTTTTTCTGGTGATAAATTGGTTACATCCGAGTCTCCAAACCAAATCTCCCCTGAAGTTGGTGTTTTTAAGCCGGAAATCATATATAAAGTAGTAGATTTTCCGCATCCAGACGGTCCTAAAAGACCTAAGAGTTCTCCATCTTTAATATCCAAATCAAAATCGTTGACGGCTATTGTGTCTTCAGGATTTTTCTTAGGGTTTCGGGAAGGGAAGGCTTTCGTTAGGTGTTTGATTCTAATCTCCATGAAATCATCCTCATTATTATTGGTGCCTTAAGGCAGCCAATTATTATAACTTATATTATCAATTGACGCACCAAAGAACAAGCCGATGGGGTCATAAAAAGGGAGACAAGATAAGTTGCCTCCCCTCAAAAAATTATTTTGTATAAGAATAAGTGTTGTAAACGGTCTCATTTCCGTCAGTCACAGAAAAGATGGCCGCTTTGTAGAAGGATTTCTTATTCCAGTTACATAAAGCCAAATCAACCGAAACAGTCTTACCAACATATGGAGTAAGCCAATCATATTGACTGACATTACTTGCATATAATTCCAAATCCGCTCCATTCATTTGAATATGCCAGGTGCCTCTGTTGTTGGTGCCTTCAACTTTCTTGAAGGTGGCGGAAACAGTGTAAGCTTGGGATGATAAATCTTTGGTTGAATCTTGAGACAAAGTGTCTAAATCAGCCAAGGTTTTATCTTTGATGAAGGAAGCCGTGGAATAATTTGTCTTCCCATAAAGGTTGAAAGTCAAAGAGGCGTTGCTAATATAGTTTTCGCCTGCAACATTGATTGTTTTTCCAGTAGCTTTGTCGACGACGAGGTCACCTCCACCTTTCACGTCACGTTTACCGGTGACAACGATTTCATTGCCCATTTCAATTTGGTTCATGTCAGCTTGAGAAAGAGTGACCGGAATGATTCCTGATTCATCGATGAGATAGAAAGAAGAATTTTGGTTAACAACGGAAGGACCAGCAATGCCTTTAACAGTGACGATTTCTTCCTTTGTTGCATTGATAGCCTCTTTAACTGTCTTTGCATTTTTAACCGCAGCGGCATTCATCTTGATGCTGACTTCTTTTTTATAAACTGGGTTGTCTTGATAATGGATTTCGACAGTGATTTTTGCTTCACCATCATCTTTTGTATGGAAGACAAACTCATTTTCTTTTTCTTCAAAGAAGGCTACTTCGGTATTAGAGGAAGCGTAGGTGATAGTCGCATTCTCAAAGCCTAATAAAGTAGAAGAAACGCTCTTTGGCATGCTCTTAATAGGATCACCAGCATAAACGGCATCGAAAGAGCCATCGATATGATAGTCATAGACAAATTGACCAACATTCGCGGTATTGAATTGATAATTCTCATCTTTAACGGAAAGAGGAACAAAACGCCAGAAGCATCCGGAAGCTGTGCTTTTTGCGTTAATAGCACTTAAATAAACGGTGCAAATCTTTCCATCAAATTTATCGAGCCAAGAGAAGTCAGAACCGTTGCATTGAGTGTAAGCGTAAGATCCAGTTTTTCCATCGATGTCATAGAAATAATAATTAACGAAGTTTTGACCTTCTTTTTGTTGTCTCTTAATGTAGGAATTTACCTTAAAAATTTCACTAGAGATATTATTCGTGACAGGAATATTCACAAGTTCTTTGACGGTTGTCTCTTTAGCGAAAGAATAATCCAAAGCATCGGTTACCTTCTTGTTGCTAACGAGAATGCCTTTGGTTAATTGGCAAGCGCCCTCATAGTTATACTTTTGGCATAGGATTGTTCTTTCTCCAGAATCCAATAATCTTTTTCAGCAGCCAAACAAATTTCGTTTCCTTCTTCAACTTGAGAAGCAAGGGCAGAATCAAAAACATAAATAGATGAAGCGGAATCAATAAGATAGAAACCGTTCTTCTTTAATCCACTAGCATAAGTAAAACGAGCAACTCTACCAGTCACTTTCACCTTATCGCCTTTTTTCGCCTTTCTTGCTTGGGCGATGTCCATGGCGACATAATCCTCGATGGAAACTTCGTGTTCAATGTGTTCCATTTCCACAATCCAACCGGATTTGATTTCGAGGGTGCCATTGTAATTCGCCAAATTGGCGTAAAGAATTACTTTATCCCCTACAACAGGTTTCTTTTCTAACTCGCCATAACGTTTCACTCCGTCAGCGCTATAGCAGCCATAGACAAAAATGCTTCCAGTCGCATCCTCAATGGTCATCGATCCATAGGTGTAGTCTGTAATTTCCTTAATCGTTCCTAAAATGTAATAACGATCTTTTGTCGCTTCAGTGGCGTTTTTAGCAATTTCAAGAGCTTTGGCGATAGTTGTTAAGGTGTAACCATTTCCAAATTGGCTACTGGAACTTTCAGTTGAGGACCCCTGAATTTCAGAAGACACTTCCTGTTCTTGGGATGACGATGGCGTTTCTCCGCCTTTGCAAGAGACGAGCCCCATAAAGGCGACGGCACTTAGCAAATAGAAAATTTTTTGTTTCATATTTCCTTCCTTTTAAAGAGAAAACCCCCACATCTAATGCAAAAAACGAAAAACTGGTTTTAATTTTTCATTTCTTTCAAAAGAAACGGGGGGTATCAGTTTGCAATATGTATGGAAGTTTCCTTCCTGAAGTATTGTATATGACAAAAGGAAAGGGGGAAAGCATGAAAGGGGTTTCTAAAAAGAATCTCCCCTCCTTGAATTTGTAAGATCAAGCTCTTTGTTTTCTAAAGTAGCTTTGCTTTTTTCTTGCATATGCAGATGATAATCAGCCAAATCTAAATAGACTTCTTGATTGGAAGAATCCACTTGATAATGATTAAAAACATAGTCAACTAAATCTTGGTGACGTGAGGAGAACAATAACATCCCTAAAGAGACAAACTCTGGCAAAAGAAAGGAGAAAAAACCAAGAATGATATAAACGAGCAAGAGAAAAAAGTATCTTCCGACATAGGAGCCTTTCGTCACGTTTACCGCTTTGACGGAAACAAGCGAGATTTTAAAGGCTTTCATGCCAAGGGTTTTTCTTCCTCTTTTACAAATCCAAAGAGGAACCACTAAGAAAAAGAAAAAAGAAGACACCAAGACGCATGCAGCAAATTCTACAATCATCGTTACAAGAGAAACGATGGTCGTTTCCGCGTATTCTTTGCTCGTATATAGATAGCTTAAGCAATGATTCGTAATTTCTTCTTTATAAAAAGTTACGAAATATTCGGGATTGAGAGGTTTTTCTTCCACTTCTCCATTTGCCGCTTTTTGGAAAAGAAAATCATCTTTGTAAGAATAATTCAAACAACGCTCATGGTATTCCTTTCCCGCATTGCCATTAGAAAAGAAAGAAGAAACATAAAAAGTATCAATCTTCTCCTTAAGAAAATCTTTCTTTTCTCGAGCTGTGGTTAACCCAGATTCATTCATATCCACATAGGAGGAAATAATATTACCATCTACGTAGAGGCCTGACTCATTTTGAATGGCTAAACGTTTCTGATTATTTTCTTTTAGAAACGGCGCTCCTTGTAGAGCCATGTTCGTAAAAGAAAAAAGAGTAATAGCGGTAAAAAGAAAAAGAATCGTATCCAATAAAAAAGAAAAAATTCTTTTCCATGATTTTGCAGGATGATAGACGAGTTCTTTATTGATTGTTTTTTCCATTTTTTTCTTCCTTTTCCGATACCCTCCCTTCGAATTCCAAAGGGTCTTTGATAACGATATCACTACAAATTTCAGCAACCCCTTGATGACGTTTTGAAACGAGAGACATCACAAGGGAAACAAGATCTAGTAAGAAGGAGAAAAGCAAAACGTAGAAGAAAGAGAAAAACGACCCATATTTAACAAAGAAAACGGTTTGGGAAGAAAAGAAAAAGGAAACAAGGAAGATGGCGGACAATTGAAGGAAGAAACGGAAAAGCCCCTTCAAGAAAATATTCTTTCCACTAAGTTCTAAATCATCGGAGGTAGAGTAACCCAATTTAAAAAAGTAAATTCCCATTGTTCGATGTTTTTTAAACGCTAAAGGAAAAAGAAATTCAACGATTGGAAAGGCGATACAAAAACTAACAAAATAAGAAAGGATGTATCCCAAATTTAACTTTTTATAGTTTTCTAGAAAGTTCATGTTCTCTTTGACATAAGAAGACAAGGAAGCCTCTACTTCTGAAATAAAAAGGTTCTGGGCATGTTGAAAGGAAGAAGACAGCGCTCTGTAAACGTTTTTTGCCGCCTCCCCTTTTTCTCCATAAACGAGATAGTCAGCAAGGAGAGTCGCTTTCGATAAAGAAAGCTGACGATAGAGAGAAATATCGTTCGTTTTGTTTTCAAAATAATCGACAAAAACGTCTTTCTCAAAAAGAGATGCTTTAAGGAAGAAATAGACATCTTTGTCAGTAGAATAGTCTTTCCCGTCATACACATAGGAGGACAATTCGGGCTCTTTTTCTTTATAAACGTAAAAATAATAGCCAGGAGGATCTTTTAAATATCCTTTCACCAAAAAGGTTTCATCCTTGCTAACTTGCTTCTTTACATACCCTTCTTTTGTTGAATAAGGAAATTCTTCTTCGTTTAAATAAAAAGAAGTCTTTGCATAAGTAAGCAAGAAGGAATCTGTCATTTCAGAGACACTATAAAGTTCTTCTCCACCACTTTTAAAAGTTTGGAGATGTGTTTTGCTAACAATCTCTTTTAACGAAGTTTGAGAAGAAGAGATAGAACTTTTTAGTGTTTTTATTTGAGGCAAAGCAGAAAAGATTTGCGAAACGATAAGCAAATACGCAAAAAGAGTCATCAACATTGTCACAAGATAATCCGCAATATTAGATAAAACAATCTTCCCTTTCGAAGCAATCACGTTGTCTTTATAAGATGAGAGTTCCTTTTGTTTCATGCCTAATAACTATAGTGAATTATCCTTAAAAACGCATTCTTTTATTACGTTTTGCGCGAGAAAACAATAAAATCAAAGAAATGAAGAATTCCCCTTTTAAGAAAAACGTTTCTATCCTCTACATCTATGACAAGCTTCTTAATAACCGATATCTAGATAAAAAGGAAGTCCAAGACGAATTGTTAATTAACGATTTAACTTTTAAACGTTACATCAAAGATCTTCGTGAATATTTTTCTTTCATGAGAAAAGATGAAGAAATTTATTACGATAGAGATAGCGATCTTTATTGGTTAAAGAAAAAGACCTTAGATTTACATTTCTAGGGTCATTTTTTCTCATTCTTCTTTGTTGAGGTTTACCTTATTACTTGGATTCATCGCTTCCTTTTTAGCGTGTTCCTCATCTTTCATTTTTTCAAATTCATCGAAGGAAGTTATCTTTCTTGCTTCATCTCTTCTTGCATTGATGGTCGAAAGATCGAGAATAGTATCCTCTTTTAACATCTCTTCATTAACATTTTCATCTTCTTTTGGTTGATGTTTCGCAAGATAGATTTCTTTATCTTCGTAATTAGAGAAGATTTCTGAGCCTTTAAGAGAGACCACCGTCGTCTTAAAGAGACGATCATGAATGGTTCCTTTTCCTGTTTTAGAGAAGGCACAGAAGCCAAAATCAATTAAGCATGCAGCGCCAAAAGCCATCATGCTTGCCCCTGAATTTGGAATTAAGGTCAAAGAGACAAGCACAAACATGAAAAGAGGTCTAAGGCATCTTTGAAGAGGCCCCATATAGATGGCATCTTCTTTAACAGTTGCTAAGCGGAAGATGAATTTTCCTAAGGTTCTCCCTTTCTTATCACATACAGGGATAAGATAGAAGAAAATGAAATAAATTGGCATGACAGCCGTTAAGGAACATTCCCAAGAAATCATTTGAACATCGCGGTAATGCTCTGTGAAATAAGTCTGGTTAGAGCCGTTTTGTCCCTCCATATGGAGAGCCGCTTCATAATAGATACCACCATTGACAGATAGGCTTCCGTTTTTTTCACTGATGGATAAGAAATAGTTTCGAAGATTCTTCAAAGTGTCAGGATCCTTCGTGTCCACTTTTTCTTGAACATCTTTACGTAAGATAGGTTTCTTAGCAAGGTCAGCAATTCCATCTTCTCCAACGGCATATTGGAAATAAGGCTGAGAACTGTCATTCGAATAAAGAGTGGCGTCTTTCTTTCCTTGAACGGTTTCAATTTCTGGCAAAAGGAATATCCTTGTGTAGGTAAATTCCTTATAAGAATCTAAAGTGTCCGCAGAATACGTATAGTTTTCTGGATGGATCATTCTTGTGTCCGTTGGATAAAAAACGGTGTAATAGTTCCACACTTTATCAAAATAGGCTTCATAGCCAAGCTCACCATTAGGCGTAGCAACAAATCCTAAAGAAGAATTCTCTTTTCCATTTTCCGCATATCCGAATAAGGAAATTGTTTGAATCTTTCCCGAATCATCACTAATGGCATTACAAAGTCCAGAGTCTTTTGCGAAAGAATAGTACTCTTGTTGAAATTTGTTGCCATTTAAGGCATCAAACATGTAAGTACCCGTTACAAAAGAATTCAGCAACGTTCCAATAATGAAGGCCAAAACAAAATCCACGATAAATGCAAAGGCCCTTTTGCTTATCGGTGCAGGTGTTAATAAATCTTCGTTTTCCATAGAAATTACTATAGGTGATATTAAAGAAATAAGAAAGCATTAAAAATACAAAAAGCCCCTACACAAGGTAGAGGCTCAATGTGACTAATTAGTAAGAATTAGTGAATGATTTCAACAACCTGTCCGGAACCAACGGTTTTGCCGCCTTCACGGATGGAGAACTTGGTGCCAGCTTCCAAAGCAACTGGGTGAATCAAGCTAACAGTGAAGGTAACGTGGTCACCTGGCATAACCATTTCGACATCGGCTGGGAGGTCGATGGTGCCGGTGATATCGGTGGTACGGAAGAAGAATTGTGGACGATAGCCTTTTAAGAAGCCAGTGTGACGTCCGCCTTCTTCTTTAGTAAGGACGTAGACGGTAGCGGTGAATTTATCGTGTGGAACGATAGATCCTGGTTTGGCAAGAACTTGGCCACGCTCGACTTGGTCGTGGGTGATACCACGGAGAAGAGCACCAATGTTGTCGCCAGCTTCCGCGAAGTCAAGGGTCTTACGGAACATTTCAAGACCGGTGATAACGGATTTTTGGGTTGGTTTGATACCAACAATTTCAACTTCGTCGTTGATGTGAGCAACACCACGCTCGACACGGCCAGTAACGACAGTGCCACGGCCAGAGATGGTCATGACGTCTTCGATAGGCATTAAGAATGGCTTGTCATCAGAACGGACTGGATCTGGGATATAGGTATCAAGTTCGTGTAATAACTCAAGGACTGGTTGAGCATCAGCGTCTTTGCTGGAAGTAACTTGAGTTGCTTTCAAAGCAGAGCCACGGACGACTGGTAAGGTGTCACCTGGGAATCCATAAGAAGTAAGAAGGTCACGGACGTCCATTTCGACTAAGTCGACTAATTCTGGATCATCGACCATATCGCACTTATTAAGGAAGACGATGATGGATGGAACACCGACTTGACGAGCAAGTAAGACGTGTTCACGGGTTTGTGGCATAACGCCATCGGTAGCAGCAACAACAAGGATAGCGGCATCCATTTGAGCGGCACCGGTAATCATGTTCTTGATGTAGTCAGCGTGCCCTGGGCAGTCAACGTGGGCATAGTGACGGGTCTTGGTTTCGTATTCTTCGTGAGCGGAGTTGATGGTGATACCACGAGCTCTCTCTTCTGGTGTAGAGTCAATGCCAGCATAGCCGACGTCTTTAGCATTACCTTCGACGCCGTTGGTTTCTTTACCAACTAAGCTAAGAACGTGCATGATAGCAGCCGATAAGGTTGTCTTACCATGGTCGATGTGGCCGATTGTACCAACGTTAACGTGGACACGGTCACGGTTGAATTTCTCTTTTGCCATTGTTTTTATTCCTCCAATAATGGTTTTCAACAAATTGCTAATGTATTGTAAATCTCACTACGTGAATAATCAATAAAATTAGCGGTTAGACATATTGCTATTCGCAATAATTTGATCTTGGACATAGCGTGGGCATTCTCCATAGTGGTCAAAGGCCATCATGAAGTTTCCACGACCTTGTGTCAAGGAGCGCAAATCAGTGACGTAGCCGAACATTTCAGCAAGTGGGACGAAGCAGTCGATTTCCTTAGCGTTACCGCGTTGGATTTCTCCTGTGATTTCACCACGTCTACGGCTGACATCACCAATGACGTCACCATAGTACTTTTCTGGAACGGTGATTTCGACTTTCATGATTGGCTCAAGAATGACAGGATCGCACTTGCCAGCAGCGGCTTTCAAAGCCATAGAGGCAGCGATCTTATAAGCAGCTTCGGAAGAGTCGACATCGTGATAGGAACCATCAAATAAGGTTGCTTTGATATCGATTACCGGATAGCCAGCGATCAAACCACGGCCAAGGGCATCTTCAAGACCTTGTTGTGTAGGTTTGATAAATTCCTTTGGAACGGCACCGCCGACGATAGCGTCAACGAATTCGAAGCCTTTTCCTGGGTTTGGTTCGAAACGGATCCAAACATCACCGTATTGACCATGGCCACCACTCTGTTTGACATAACGACCTTGTGCTTCGCCAGTCTTACGGATGGTTTCACGATAGTTGACTTGTGGTCTTCCGACGTTGACTTCGACACCGAATTCACGTCTCATACGGTCAACGATGATATCGAGTTGAAGCTCACCGACACCACCGATAATGGTTTGACCAGTTTCAGTATTGGTATGAGCTTTGAAGGTTGGATCTTCTTCCGCCAATTTTTGAATGGCGATATTCATCTTCTCCAAATCACCCTTGGTCTTTGGCTCAACGGCCTCTTCCAAGACTGGTTCAGGGAATTCGAGGGATTCAAGAACAACTGGTTCAGCTGGATCACAAAGGGTATCACCAGTCGTGGTGTTCTTTAAGCCGACAACGGCACCGATTTCACCAGCGTGAAGAACGCTGACTTCTTGACGGTGGTTAGCGTGCATCAAGACCAAACGAGCGATACGTTCTTGTTTGCCATTTGAAGAGTTGAGGATGTAGGTCCCGCTCTTTAATTCACCTTGATAGACACGGACATAAGCCAAACGGCCAACGAATGGGTCGGTGGCAATCTTGAAGGCTAAGCCAACGAATGGGGCATCATCTGTAACTTTGCAGACGTAATCCTCACCATTGAGTGTTCCTTTTTCACCATGAATATCAAGAGGAGATGGTAAGTAGTCAATGACAGCATCCAACAATAATTGGATACCTTTGTTTTTGAAGGCAGTTCCGCAGAAAACTGGGAAGAATTTTGCGGTTAAGACAGCCTTACGAGCAGCAGACTTAATCAAGTCAACACTTGGTTCTTGTCCATCGAGAACCATCATCATGAGATCTTCGTCATAATCGGCTAAGGTTTCGATGAGTTTTTGATGGTATTCTTTGGCTTGCTCTTTTAATTCATCAGGGATTTCAATTTGGGTTGGAGCTTCTTCTTTCTTGTCGCTAAAGACCCAAGCGGTCATATTGACAAGATCCACTTCTCCTTTGAATTGGCTTTCTTTGCCAATAGGGAGTTGGAAGGCAGCGTATTTCACGCCAAGTCTTTCTTTGAGTGTGTCTAAGCACATGAAGAAGTCCGCACCGATAGCGTCCATCTTATTGCAGAAGACGATTCTAGGAACTTCATATTTATCGGCTTGTCTCCAAACGGTTTCGGTTTGTGGCTCAACACCATTTTTGGAGTCAAGAACGGTAACGGCACCATCCAAAACACGGAGAGAACGTTCAACTTCGACAGTGAAGTCAACGTGCCCTGGGGTATCGATGATGTTTAAACGATAGCCTTTCCAGAAAGCGGTTGTAGCAGACGCAGTGATTGTAACACCACGTTCTTGCTCTTGGACCATCCAGTCCATGACGGCGGTTCCTTCGTGAACTTCGCCGATTTTGTGGGTGCGTCCTGTGTAATAAAGGATACGCTCAGTCGTTGTGGTCTTACCAGCATCGATGTGAGCCATAATACCAATGTTGCGGGTGTGTGGGAGGTCGTAAGTGGCGCTCTCAACAATTTCGTTTTCATCAACAGCCATGGGTATTCTCCTTATTACCAGCGGTAATGAGCATAAGCCTTATTGGCTTCTGCCATCTTATGGACGTCTTCCTTCTTCTTAACGGAGGCACCAGTTCCATTAGCAGCATCAATGATTTCGCCAGCTAATTTTTGTTCCATGGTCTTTTCGTTACGAAGACGGGAATAGGTGACGAGCCAGCGAAGACCAAGAGTTTGTTTTCTTTCTGGGCTGACTTCGACTGGAACTTGGTAGTTAGCCGCACCAATACGGCGAACTTTGAGTTCCACTTCTGGCATGATGTTGTTGATTGCGGTTGCAAAGACATCAATGGCAGGTTTTTGGGTTTTTTCTTCGATGATCTTGAAGGAGTTATAGATGATGGTTTGAGCAGTTCCTCTCTTGCCGTCATACATAACACGGTTGATCAAACGGGTAACGAGCTTGCTGTTATAGATTGGATCTGGCAAGACATCGCGTTTTTCGATTTTTCCTTTACGTGACATAAATCTCTAATCCTTTCTATTACTTAGCTGGGGCTGGTTTCTTCGTGCCATAAAGGCTACGGCCCTGACGACGCGCTTCAATACCGGCGCAGTCGAGTGTACCACGGATAATGTGGTAACGAACACCTGGAAGGTCCTTCACACGTCCGCCACGAATCATGACGGTGCTGTGCTCTTGAAGGTTATGTCCTTCACCACCGATATAAGCGGTGACTTCATAACCATTAGATAAACGGACACGGGCGTATTTCCTAAGAGCAGAGTTTGGTTTCTTAGGAGTCATTGTGCCAACACGGGTGCAAACACCACGTTTTTGGGCACTAGGTTGATTGGTTGTCGTTTTGGTTAAGGAGTTATAGCGTTTGCCTAAGGCTGGTGACTTAGACTTCTTAACGTTGCTCTTTCTGCCAGAACGGACAAGCTGATTAATTGTAGGCATTTTGTCCAATTCTCCTTTTCGAATAATCCGCATTCGTGAAAAAAGGGGTAAAACCCTTCTCACATGCATTGAAGATTTTACCTTCCCTTAAAACGTTGTCAACATCGAATTTATATTGATTTTGATACACTGGGTTAAGTGTGCTTGATATTTCTTTATTTTCTTTCCCAATAGGTGTAGTAAAAATCGTTGCCTATTTCCTGATAATTAGCATGCACATAAGCATAGACATCATTTTCCTCGTTTTCTTTCGAAGACGTGATAATCCAATACGGCTCTTTTTCTTTGAAATAGGCAAGCACTTCTTCATTGATCTTCGGATTGTCGAGTGACCACCAAGAAGACAAAAAATTGTATTTGCATGAAGACGTTCTATTTAAATAAAGCAAACAAGCTGGATTTCCGTCTAAAACGTAAATCTCTTTTTCGTGGTTAGGATCTTTTTTTCGATAAGCTCGTCCAAATTCTTTTCACAAATTTTGTTTGTATGATAGGAAGTGCGTAGTTCTAAACCGCCAACGATGAGAGGCTCTTTCATTAAAAAGGACGTCAGGCAAAAGAAAAGGGAAAAGGAGAAATAAATCACTCCAATGGAAGAAAAAGAAATCGTTCGTATTTTCTTGTTAAAATCTTTTTGAATATAAGAAGCGAAAAAACCAATTAAGGCGAAAGGTAAGAAGCTAATCCAATAATTAATGTAACGGGAGATGAAAATTTGCATTATCCCGTCCGTCAAAACGCCGATAAAAAAGAAAAGAAACAAATTTATTTGGACTTTTTTCCGGTGATAGAAAAGGAGTCCAAGAGAAAGCAAAACCAGGAAAGTGGTTTCTAGCGAAGCGATTATCCTTGAAAGATCCCAATGTTTGCTGACATAGCTAAAGTTTTGAAAAACCATAGAATCTAGCATTTCTTTGAAGAAACCCCTGATAAGGGCTTCAAGAAAAGAAACGCCTATAGGGAGAAAGAAAAAAGCAATGGCAAGAAAGGCATTCCAAAGAAGAGATAAATCCTTCTTCTCTTTTCTTAGCCAATAAACGAAAAAGAAAACAACGAACCCCAAAGGCAAGGTCGCTTCCGATGGGCGGGATAAAAAGGAAAGCCCTGCGGAAAATCCCGCAAAGGAAGAAGCAAACAGGAAATCTTTTTCAGAGGAGCGCATGATCGCTCTAATGTAAAAAAGAACCGTAACGGAAAAGAAAGGATTCAAAAGATCGCCCGTATGATGTCCTCCACAAGCGGCGAAGCAAGACAAAATGATACCAATAATGGAAGAAAGCAAATAGGAAACCGTTTTTTCATAACCCATTTCTCTAAAAATGAGATTGTAGCAAAAGAAATTCGCACACATATAGAGGGACATAATGACGAATATGCCGTTTTTCCCTCCCATCAAAGCGCTTAGCCCTTCAATCCAAAAGATATACATTCCCTTGTGGTCGAATAAATCAACATATGGTTTTAACCCATGGGTGTATCCATAGCCTAGATAAAGAAAAAAATTCCCGTCAAGGTCATTATGGCCGAAATCCAATCCTTGATAAATAGGAGACAAAGAGGATGGTGCAAATAGCAAAGCCAAGAAACCAAAAATAAGAGAAAGGAGCGTTAAGATAAGGATATTGTGACCTCGTCCGTGGTTCATCTTGTTCATAACGATTTAATTATAAACCGAAATCCTTTTCATCAAAAGGCAATGAAAAAGGGTTGTTTTTTCTCAATACCGAACAGTTTTTCGGTTGGCTCAGCACTATATTTTGTTTTTCAGCCAAAAGTCAGGTATTTAGCCAAAATTCATTTTATTAGTTCAAATGGAATACTCAATATAAGGTTAATTAGTTTCTCCGTTAACATCTCTTCAAAGCATTTTGTCAGTTTGGTGACGATCTATTTCCTTTTAGAAGTATTTACCAAAGTTTGGGCGATAAACGCGCCTAATAACGGCTTTTGTTTTTGAAAGTGGACCTCACCTCGTAGCATTTCCGCACGAGCTCGTCCACCCCTTGGACGCCACGGCGTAGGCCATGCACATCTGGTTTCTGGAGACGCCCTCATCTTCCTACCCTTCGTCAGCCTCACGAATATGCTCCCATTCACAGGAACGGATTTCTCGTCGATTTAGGCGGCTTCGGAAAGCATCGCACCCCTCTGAATCTCAAAGGCCGCAGCCAATTATGAGCCCATGAAAAAAGCTCCTTCTTTTTCGGAGCAAAGGCGATCACCAGAAGAAGGAGTATTGTTAGGCAAACCAATCCGACGATTGCCTTTGCCCTTTATCTAGCGCTGAAATTATAGCTTGGGGTGAGAGAGCCCCCTCCCACACTTTGAGAAACACTTCTATTAACTTTTACGTTTTTCTTCCTTTTTACGTTGCACTTCCATAAGCTCATCGCCATTTTTAATGACATGGTGAGGAACTGGTTTCCAAGTAACGTGCATAAACAAGCAAGCGATGGATATTGGAGTTCCGATCATATCGTAGAAAGGCCAAAGGAAGATATAGCCAAAGGCTTCCCAAAAGGTAAAATGCACTTTATCCCACTCTTTGACAATAACAGGTATGCCCGTAATTAAGCCACCAAGATATTGGATAACGGTCATATTGATAAGATAGCTCCAAATGTTTTGCCAGCCATCCACGGCATTTCCAGAAAGGCCAGTTGCCCAAAGAATCGTTGTAATCAATAATTGGAAGAAACCCATGAAGAAATTCCAAAGGCCATATGGGAACATTTCCCAATAAATATCGTATTTGGACCAGCGAGGGTGTTTGATAAAGGACCAGAATAGTTTCCAGTCATTAAAGAACCAATTCACCATGCCGCCTTTCGCCCAACGAATTCTTTGACGGAGGGTAATTTTTAAAGTGGTTGGTTGCTCATCGAAGAACTGAGCTTTCTCCACATATCCTAAGCGGATGTAATGGGAAACGTGTGAGGATTTCTGATCGATAGTCAAAATGGTTTTCCCTTCCTTATTTAATATAGAAAGGGTCTCTTTCAAACAAGGATCACCAAATTCATTCTTTGTGCTTGCTATAGCGTATTTCTTTAAATATTTCTCGGGTATCTCTAAATCCAGTTTCTCTCCTAAGATAACCTTTAAAGAAACCTTTTTCCCATTTGGAAGAGAAAGATAGAGTTTTTTCTTTCCAAATTTCTCATAGTTCTCTTTATCCAACGTAAGTTTTAAGGAAGGTTCCACTGCCATTAAACGGGTGGTCATTTCTCCATCTTCCGTAATCATGGTATAGTCCCATCCGTCTTTAATAACGTAAGAACGAACTCCGTATCCGGTTCCGCCAATTTGGGCGCAGCTATTTAACATAGAGCGAGCGCGTAAAGAAACAATAACGGAACGGTACCAGTTAATAGCACTTAGTGCGGTTAACCAGTTATCGTCTGCATTTTTAACGTTACGATATCCTGTCGCAATATCATATCCCGCTTGAAAAGCGTCATTTAGCTTCTCTAAGAAGTCCTTAGCCATGACGTTATCGCTATCCATAAAGACATAGGCATAATAGGTTTCAATTCCTTGAGGAAGATCTTTTTTAAGATGTTCAAAAAGAAATTGTAACGCATAACCTTTCCTGCACTTGCTTAAGTCATGTCTTTCATAGACCATGCAGCCTTTTTCTCTTGCGATATTAGCTGTATTATCATCGCAATTATCCGCCACAACGATAATATCGATGTTCTTTCGATTGTAGTCTTGTTCTCTTACGGAATCGATGAGATTCCCAATCACTTTTTCTTCGTTTCTTGCAGAGAAAACAAACGCATAACGTTTATCATCTTTTGCTTGTTTGTAAGTTCTTGATTTGCCAAAGATACCAAGCATTAAATAAAGAGCACGGTACATAAGAAGAAAGCCAAAGATTGTAGTGATGCTCATAAAGATACAGTTCACATATCCTTGAGGATTTCCTTCTCTCATTAAACTGATGCCAAAAGACGCATCGAGATATCCTAATATTTGATTCCAAAATTCATTCATAGAGAGTATTGTAGCAAAAATCATTTTATTAGTTCAAAAGATAACACGTTTATGAATATCTCCCCCATAAAAATGGGGCCGTTGTTGTTTTCCTAGTATGCTCTTAAAATCATTTCTTTTTTGGAAAAAGATGTTATTTTAATTAAAAAAGGGGACCCTATGAAAGGAAAAAGAGCCATTCATAGTTTCTTTGTGCCGTTATACCATACATCAAATAATGACGGCATTGGCCAAATATATCATCCCGTTGGTGAAATAATATGAAATTCAAGAAAGGCGATTTAGTGTTTTATCTTCCGTGGTCAGAGTCTCAAGCCTTCGCTGGAGGTGATACGGTTATGTATGTCATAGGGTTTGACGAGGAAAGACAAAGATACAAGTGCTTCGACCTTGGAATATATACCGATAACATTCAAAGTATTTATCTTTGCAAAGAAGAAGACCTTGATTTTGTGCCAGTAGATTCTAAATATAGGAACAACAAACGATATTGGAACTGCGCTGAACAAGAATGGTTCGATGAATTATGTTATCCCGTCTATGAATGTACCGGATATAACCAAATAAAAGATATCCGTGAAGCTGCACATGTCCTTCCATCTATCCAAGAATGGGTGAAATTTCAAAGGTCACAAAGTAGCAAGGCAAAACGAAAAAAATTCAAGAAAGGAGAGATGGTCTTCTACATTTCTCACTCCAATAATGAAAGCAGCTGTAAAAAATCTTATACGTAATTGGTTTTGATGAAAAAGCGAACAAATACAAATTCTTTGAGCCTGAAGTTTCTCTTGGTGAAGCAAGAATCTGTTATTGTCTCGATAATGAGATAGAAGCCATTCCAGAAGATTCAAATTTAAAAAAGAATACAGTCCTAGCGAATCTTTCAAAAAAAGAAATGGTTTGATGAGCTTTGCTATCCCTTATATTACTATCATGATGGTAAAGAGGTTCTTCTTAGAGAGAGTTGGTTTACCTATGATGAGATTGCAATGTTACGCAAGGAGAAAAAGGAACAAGAACAGCTTAAGTAAGAAAGGTTCTATAACATGGTGAGGGGCTGCTTTTCAAGTGACGTGTATAAATAAGCAAGCGATGAATATCGGGGCTCCGAATCATATCGTAGAAAAGCAAAGGCTTCCCAATCGGCTTTGCATTTTAAGAAAAATCCACGCATAGGATGATACGATGTATATAAAAAACTCTTCAATAGAAGAGTCTTATATTTTACAGATAAATCAATTCAGTGTTTCCGATTGATAATCTGCCGCGATTATATGTTCCTGTCGCGTAATCAGAAACATAGAATCTAAAGATTGTTGTATTTTTGGGGAATAATAATTGAAGTTCAGTTTGTGCTGCACGATCATTTGAAATATTATCTTTTAGATTGTAGAGTAATTTCCACAAACTTTCGGTCGCGTCCCAATATTGGATTTCAATCTTGGCATTCGTGGTAAAGTATTCCTTTGTTCCCCAGTAAGAAACATGGGTAACGATTTTATGAACATTCGTATTCAATTCATATTGAAGATAAGCTTCGCCAGCATTTTGTTTTCTAGCAGATAAGTTGATGAAGGAATTTTCAATATAGCCACATCTTAAACGGTTGGTTGTAATAATTTCGTCATCAAAAGTATATGTTTTTGTTTTTCTTTCATAAAAATATTGGCTTTCAAAACCATAACTGTCCGGCGTGAACACATGATGATTTAAAGAAACATCGCAAGGGCAAAGATATTGGTCGAAGTGGGATGAATAATAGTTGTCACTATGGAAATGTTCATTAATTTCAATGTCGATAGCGCCTACATCCCATTTAAAATCAAGCATAGTAGTTGTGAACGTCGACCAAGGAGTAGCAGCAACATACCCCCATCCTGTATGGACAAAAACATAATCGCTATCATAGCCATAGGCAACTGTTGAGTGGCCTGTACCATTTGAAATGACTGGTCTACCAGCCTTGATTGCGTTCTTAATAAATGAAACAGTACGATTTCCAATTCTATCAGCCCAGTTTCCTTCACATGTATGCATTGTGTAACTTACACCCGTTCTATTCAAATATTCTCTAGCAAATTCAATCTGTTCGGTTGTGTACAGGCCTTTACCAACTGGTGTGTGGCCAATAGCAGATGTGCAAACGTCAACTAAATCCTCCACAAATCTTTGGCCGTCAACATCACTGCTATCGTTAGAACCAGTAGCTGGCGAGCTAACGAAATCGGCTAAACTTTTTGTGCTCTTGGTATTTTCCGTTGCTCTAATTTCATATTCTTCAGGAACGATTTTGTCATTTTTGAATGTATCGTAGTAATTAAGAATGATTTCAGTAGAAACAACGCCACATATAGAATCGTAGTTATTTCCGTGCCCACCCCATAAGTTAGTGAAGAAATGTGCATTTGTCACAAATACAGCATCACTCTTTGAAACTATATTAGTGGGATAATCGCCTGCTTGGTGGGCAGATTTATTATTTTCGGCGATAACTTGGAATTCTTCTCCATCAAAATAGATGTAGCCTGGGTTTTCGTTTTGTGGAACATAAACCTTAAAACTATCTTCCAACTCGTTATATGGAGATGCGACAGTGTAGTTTTCCTCAACAACCGATTTTGATAGTTTATCATAGATAAGATAACCGTTATCTAATTGAATTTCTAAAAATTGGTTGGCCCCGTTTAATGCATATAAATCGCCAACATAATCTACATTAGCTAATGTGAATTCACTATTACCATCTTCAATAACATCCGTGTGAAGCACATCAGCTAAAATTTCATAATCACCACGGTTTGTTGCAATTGAACTAGACGTTTCAATACCCGTGATTGATGCGAGTGCAGAAAGTGCAAATAAAAATGACTGAATCATAAGTCCTCCTTACAAATTGATTTATTTAATAAATTAATAATGTCACTAAGAAGATTGTCTTTTTTGGAAAAATCATCAAAGCATTCAACTTTTACAACTTTGGAACCATTTTTATCTTTTAATGTATATTGATTTGGAAACGAGACATCCGCATTAGGGTCTGGCACCCTTAAAAAACTATCCCAATATAAGGATGAAGCATCAAACTCTATCTCATCCAAATAATGCACGTACACATCTTTAACCGCTTCCCCACCCTGTCTCTTATACACATCTCCGAGCCCACGAGACA
>ERZ1026780.470-NODE-470-length-32206-cov-13.553233_pt1 | contig 32206 bp, 34 predicted proteins | sample MGYA00380126_ERZ1026780 | MGnify/ENA primary metagenome ERZ1026780 (study PRJEB33269, sample SAMEA4719762) | human gut metagenome | biome: human-associated habitat; feature: organic feature; material: feces | place: Cameroon | collected 2013-10 ... | reverse complement strand
GATTTGTGGATCCAAGAATTAGATAATTTGTTGCACTTCTCTTGACAATTCACTGAGAGCACACCATCATTATACGAAACAAAATTATCGGTCTTGAATCCATCAATGCTGCCATTCTTCTGATAAGTATTCAGATTGATTTCCAGTATTCCGGTGTCTTTATCAAAAACAACATCATCACGAAGTTTCAGATTGTTAAGTTTTGATTTGTATTCATAATATAAATCCGAGCATTGACTGTACATATACTCGTCAAGCATTACCTTGACATCGTCGAAGCTATCGTCAAGTAAATACCATATGCAGCAAAGTCCTGCATCGCCGATATCAACAAGAACAGAATTGTTTTCAACATCTTTTTCAAAGTTATTCTGCCATGTTTTGTATGAAGCAGTCAACTCATCAAGCGACGAACAAACCAATGTGTTTTTCGCCGTACCGCTTATTGAAAGTTGGCTCAATGTATCTTTTTCGGCAGCTGACTTTATATTCGAAAAGCCAATATCTGTTTCTACATCAAGTCCCGTCTTTTTAAATCTTGCATTCAGCTTTATATCAAGTTCGCCTTTATATGAAGAATAATCCGATACATGATTACTTATTTCATAATAAGTTACATTAAGTTTTGCACCATAAATTCCCGAGGTGATAACATGTGTTCCCCATAATTTCACAAAATCCGCCGCACTCATTGCGCCGCTTCTGAGTTTTTCAGCATCGCTTATGAAGTCAGGAGAAAGTAATCCTGCAAGTTTTTCTCTGTTTTGAAATTCCGAGATATCAACACGAGTTCCTCTGAGCATATAATCCCAAGAATAAATATATTCGCACGTCTCTTTATGTAGCTATATGGTATATTCCGTATAACTCTTTTGGAATTGTAATGAATTATACACATAAGCAGTATTTTATTGAATTCGGACAAAGTCAGGGTTGCTTGCTTTCTGTAGTCGGGAGCACCACGAAGATTGAAATCTTCACGGATAACGCCGCTGTTCATAAGGTATTGCTTATAGTAATTCTGAATTATATTGAAAAACTGCTCCACCATACCTTTTTCATTAGGTGTGAATTGACGGAGATTTATTATCTCGACCCCCAAATCGGTAAGCTGTGAATAGTTTTCGGAGAGATATTCCTTGCCTCTGTCCGTTATTATTGTCATAGGTATTCCGCTGTTTGCCCAAACATTTTTATCAATTTCAATACCCAAGCTTTTACAGAAGTCAACCTTGTTGCAGTTTACATTTCTCATAAGGTCGGAAAGAGATGTCGCTCCGCCCTCAAAGCCTATTGTATATCCGAGCAAAAGCTGAGAAAACGGACAGACCATTGCTGTGATTATCGGTCGTCCGACGAGGTTGTGATTCTCATCCGACAGCCATATATCGGCTATCGTGCTGTCAACCTCACCGAATCCGACACTGCCGAAATAATTTCGTGAATTGCCGAGAAGAGGCTTGAAATCTCTGTCATATTTATATCTGCCGTATCGGGATATAAGGAAGTTGTCCGTCCTCTTTGTTTTGTAATAGTAATATCTGAATCTGTGAAATGGGGGATATTCGGGCATAAGCTTGCCTTTTTCATCGGCATATCTTTCTCTCAGAAGATAGATATAGCAGGTGTGAAGAGAACGACGGTCTGTGCTGTAAAAATATTTGTTCAGGATATATCTGAAATTCTTTTCATCATCAGTCATTGCTCTTTTGCTTTTTCGACGGAGAAAGCACATCATATCTTGAAAAACAAGATATTTGCAAAGATATTTTCTCACGGTCTGTGCAGTTATTCCGTGCTTTTCAGATGCTCGTTTTATCATTTCTTTACGCTCGGTTTCATCATCGGCAAAAGGCACGACGGAGGCTATGATGCTATAAGCCTCCCTCATCTGTCTTTTCTCATCTCCGCACAGCTCGTCTGCATCCGGAAAACGACAGCCGAGTATTTCTTGCATTTCTGCTTCGGATATGGATTTGAATTCGGAAAGATTTTCTTTTTCCGTCCAATACGGCATAGTCTGCTTTTTGCAGTCGATAACAAAGGTTCTGCTTTCCGACAGAGCAAGCACTCTTATCAGCTTTTCGCCGCTCTGTAAAATGTCATTTTTCATCATTTTTATCACCTACCACAAGTCTGAAATCTGTAACTCCGCGCCCCATCCAATATCGGCGTGAGCCGTCAAGAAGCCGGCAGTTCATCGGTTTAAGGAGGTGCTTTTTCAGCACAGTTTCAACTATCAGAAGCTCGCCGTTTTTCTTTGAGCAGACAAAATCCGTCGAATAGTTGTCGCCAAGTTCAAAGCCGAGCAGTTTTACATTGCATTTTATCTCGGCAATATCATCATCCTTTTCCAAAACCTCTGCATAAGCCCATTGCACTTCGTTATAGGCAATAAATCTTTTATTGCATTTTGCCAAAGCCCTTGTCATTGTTTTGCCTTTTGTGTTTGTGTTTCTCACAGAAAACCTCTTTCCGTGCAGGAGGTATTATTTTGCTTTTAATACTTTTTACTTAAAATTGTTTTAATACCTTTTGGCACTGTTTTAATACTTTTTTGCAGGCAATCCGTGAGCAGAAGGGTACTTTTTCTTATTTATCCGAAAATCACTATGTCTTTGCACAAATCCAAATATCCACTTTTGTACAAAAATTTTTATCCTCATATAACAGCAAAAATCAAACAAAAAAATCTGCTTTTCAAGGATTATTTTTCACGATAAAAATTTCATTAAGATAAATCATAAAAGGCTCAAAATATTTGACTGTATAAAGAAAAAACTGTTTTTTGCTTTTTTATAAAAACACTTTTAATGCCGCAAAAATGCAAACAAAAAAGCCCTTTTGCAAGGGCTTTTGTCTTTTGTAAAACAGAATAATTTTCTTTGTACAAAATTGATTATTTTTGAGTGTGATGACTCAAAAAGCGAATTAGTCGCTGATGAAGGGGAGAAGAGCGACATGACGGGCTCTCTTGATAGCCTCGGTCAGCTCTCTCTGATGCTTTGCGCAAGTGCCTGTGATTCTGCGGGGCAGAATTTTAGCTCTCTCGGAAGTAAACTTTCTGAGTCTTGCAACATCCTTATAATCGATGTTTTCTACCTTTTCAGCACAGAAAACGCAAACTTTTTTCTTCTTTCTGTTCATGCGAACAGGCTGCTTCTGCATTTCCTTTTCCATTATACGAAACCTCCTATATTATTTTCACTGCCGTAATCAGAACGGCAAATCGTCGTCGCCGGAAACTTCCTCGAATTTGGGTGCTTCAACCTCACCTGTAGAGAAAGCGGGAGCAGGATATTCTTCGCTTCTGCCTTCGCTCTTTCTCTCCACGAAGCTTGCCTCGTCGGCTACGACCTCTGTGGCATAACGCTTGGAACCGTCATTTGCCGTCCATGTTCTCGTCTGAATAGAACCGCAAATGCATATGGCACTGCCTTTTCTGAAATATTTCGTTATAAATTCGGCTGTGCTTCTCCAAGCGACAATATTGATGAAATCGCTCTGGGGCTGCTCGCCCTGACGCTGAAATCTTCTTGTTACACCGATAGAAAACGAAGTAACACTCACGCCCGATGGAGTCTGCTTGAGCTCCGGATCAGCCGTAAGATGCCCGATAAGAATAACCTTGTTAAGACTTGCCATATTTTAACGCCTCCTTGTGTTATTTACGCTTTGATTGTCATGGAACGCATAACGCCTTCCGTGATGTTAAAGATACGCTCGAGTTCAGCTACAAAGCTCGGCTCTGCCTCGAAATTAACAAGAACATAGTAGCCGTCATTCATATCGTTGATGGGATAAGCAAGTCTGCGCTTGCCCCACTCATCGAAGCTTTCCACCGTTCCGTTAGCCTCGATAAGGCTTTTGAACTTTTCAACAACAGCGGCTGTAGCTTCTTCTCCGCCCGAAACATCGACAATAAACATAGTTTCGTACTTAGAAAGAATCTTTTCCATTATTGTGCACCTCCTTTTGGACATAAGGCCGCGAACATATGAAATTTACCCGCGGCAAGGAGAAAAGGCATTTTCAGCCTTCTTCCGATGTAGTATTATATCATTATATTCCGGTTTTGTCAATTGATTTTTCACTTTTCCTTTAAAATTTTTGTATTTTTACTTAAAATTTCAAAAAAAGCCTTGCATTTATGCTCGTTTTATGGTATGATAATAAACACTATGGGCATTGTCACTCTGAAATGCCGTATTTTGAAATTTTTATTCCGCCGCATAATGAGACGGTAAGCGCGGAAAATTCAAATAAATCCGTCGGATTGGAGATTTTTGAAATGAGCACTATATCCATTGTTTTCGGTTCTATACTTCTTGCTTGTGCGCTCTTCCTTATCGTAGCAGTCCTTCTTCAGGATTCTCAGAAAGGTCTTTCCGGTGCCATCGCAGGCGGTTCTGACACTTACTACGGCAAGAACAAAGGCAAATCCAAGCAGAAAAAGCTCTCTAAGCTCACAGCGATAGCTTCCATCGTATTCGTTGTTATTGCTCTCGCTACATTCGTAGTAGGCAAATAAGAGGCGCTTCCCGCTTTGACAATCGATACCTTTACCCTATAAAGATATTGCACGCAAACGAATTAAAGCAGTGGGCGGCAGAAGCTTTTTGCCTCTGCCGCTCTTTGATTTTTAAAGCTTATTTTTCAGGAGAATAAATGAAAAACAAAGAAAAAAAAGCCCCGAAATACGCAAATGTCGGCGGTCAGGCTGTTCTTGAAGGCGTAATGATGAAAAGCGGAGAGCGCGTCAGCGTTTCCGTGCGCCGCGAGGACGGCACAATAAAAACAAAAAATTCCGAATTTATCTCGGCACGCAAAAAATGCGCGTTTTTCCGCCTGCCGATAATCCGCGGCGTTGTCAACTTTGTGGAAATGATGATACTTTCTTTCAAAACGCTGGACAGCTCCGCTTCCCTGCTCGGCATCGACGAAACGGAGACAAAATTCGAAAAATGGCTGAAAAAGAAGTTCGGCAAGAGCATACTTGATGTTCTCATGCCGATATCGGCAGTGTTCGGCGTGGCGCTCGCGCTCGTCATATTCATGTATCTGCCCGCCCTTGCCACCTCGGGCATAGAAAAGCTCGCGGGCAGGGACCTCGGCGTTTTCAAGGGAATCATCGAGGGTGTAATGAAGATAGCCATCTTTATAGCATATATCTCCCTCGTTTCGCTCATGCCAGATATACGCCGCACTTTCGAATATCACGGTGCGGAGCATAAATCCATCTTCTGCTACGAGAAAAAGCTTCCGCTGACTGTGGAAAATGTGAAGGCGCAGCGGCGCTTTCACCCCAGATGCGGCACGAGCTTCATGTTTGTCATGATAATCCTCGGCATCATCATAGGTCTTTTCATCACATGGGATAACAGGCTTGTCCGCGTGCTCTGCAAAATTCTGACGCTGCCGCTTGTTGTCGGCATCGGATATGAATTTCTCATGCTTTCTGCAAAGCACGATAATATTGTCACCAAGGTGCTCACGGCGCCCGGTCTCTGGATTCAGCGCATCACGACGCGCGAGCCCGATGCCTCTCAGATAGAGGTCGCCATCCGTTCGCTCAAATGCGCTCTGCCTGAGGAATTTCCCGAGGAGACAGCAATAGTCGAAGCCGAAAACGCCGCCGAAGAAGCAGGCGTTTCCGAAAAGAGCGACGGCACACCGAATGAAACTCCCGCCGCAGAAAGCGACGGCAAAAGCGCCGCTCCCTCATCTGAAGAGGAAGCAACAGCCGACGCTGATAATCATGACAACGCGGCAAACTGAAATATGACTTATTTTGAACTGAAGAAATATATATCCGAAAAACTCGTCGCCACAAGCGGCGAGCTTTCCGATTATGAGGCACTTCTCTTCATAGAGCGGCTCTGCGGCATTTCGCGTGCGGAGCTTCTCATGCGTATGCATGACGAGGCGCATTTTGATGAGAAACTGCTTGAAAATATGCTCGCAAGGCGAACAAAAGGCGAGCCTGCCGAATATATTCTTGGAGAGACGGTGTTTTTCGATTTGCGCATAGGACTGACGCGCGATTGCCTTATCCCGCGCGCAGATACGGAATTTGTATGCGAAAAGGCGCTCTCGCTCCTGCCCGAAAATGCGCGCGCGGCAGACCTCTGCACAGGCAGCGGCTGTATCGCCATAGCGTTGGCAAAGCACGGCGGTGCCCATGTTTTCGCCTGCGATATATCCGCCGGTGCTATAGAAAAAGCAAAGGAAAACGCGACGGCAAACGGCGTCTCGGCATTGACCGAATTTTCCGTTGCCGATGTGAAGAGCGACGCGCTCGAGGGCAAATATGATATGATAATATCAAATCCGCCGTACATCAGAACCGTCGATATTGCGGGGCTCGGCGAGAGCATCGCATATGAGCCGTATATCGCGCTCGACGGCGGCGGCGACGGCATGGATTTTTACCGTGCGATACTGCGCTATGCGCCCTCTCATCTGAAAGCCGACGGAAAAATAATTTTTGAAATAGGATACGACGAGGAAGATGAAATAAAAAGCCTCGCCGCATCATTCGGGCTTGGCTGTGAGGTTTTCCGTGATTACGGCGGAAATCCGCGCGCGGCTGTGATTTTTAGAAAGGAAGAAGGACCATGGACAGACGACCGATAGGCGTTTTTGACAGCGGACTCGGCGGGCTTTGCGCCGTTTCGGAGCTTACAAAAATACTCCCCGGGGAGGATATAATCTATTTCGGCGATACAGGCAGGGTTCCTTACGGCTCCCGTTCCATTCAGACACTGCGCAAATACGCCGCCGAGGATATCGCCTTTCTGCTCTCTCATGATGTGAAAATGATTCTTGCCGCCTGCGGCACGGTCAGTTCATCTGTGCTCGAAGATTTTGCGGGCGAGTGTCCCGTTCCTCTTCTCGGCGTTGTAGACGGCGCGGTAAAAAAGGCGATTTCGCTCTGCCGCGGCGGCAAAATAGGCATAATCGGTACGGAAACGACGGTAAACAGCGGTATTTTCGAGCGAAAGATTCATGAAATTATGCCCGAAGCCCAGCTGAAAAGCACTGCCTGTCCGCTTTTTGTGCCGCTCGTGGAAAACGGATTTATCTCGCGCGATTGCGAGATAACGCGCCTGATGTGCCGCCATTATCTCGCGGAAATGAAGGCTTTTTCTCCCGATGTACTTATTCTCGGCTGCACACACTTCCCTATCATATCGGAAATAATAGCCGATTTCATGCCCGATGTCGCGCTTATAGATCCTGCAAAAGAAGCGGCACATGAGCTTCTCCGTGCGCTGAACTCCATGGGCATCGCTTCCGACAGCACGCGCGGCGAGGTGAAATATTTTGTTTCCGATGCGCCCGAGCGCTTCTCCGCAAACGCATGGATTTTCCTCGGCGGTGAAAACGAGATAAAGGCAAATAAAGTGGAACTCTGAAAACGAATATGTGTATAAAAGCAGGGCGCGGAAAACCGCGCCCTGCTTTATTTTTATTATCACTTCACTGCTTTTTCTTTCTTTTTCTTGGGAGGAAGCAGTTCTTTTTTGCGTCTCGCTTCCTTTGCCACGAAGCTGCTCAGAGCGAAAAGCGCTATTACATTGGGGATAACAAGGAGCAGGTCAAAAACATCCTGCAGGTTCCACACGAGGTCATTATAGAGCATGGAACCGACAAAAACGCAGGCAAGCGACACGAAATTGTAGATTATCAGTGCCGACTTTCTGTTTCCGAAAAGCGATACTATATTCAGCCTGCCGAAGTAATTCCAGCTGATTATCGTTGAAAAAGCGAAGAACAGGAGGCACACCGCGACAAAAGCGCCGCCTATCTTATCTCCGAATACGGATGAAAACGCCGCCTGCGCGAGATTTGTCTTTTCATATCCCGCAATGCCCGAAAGCCCGTCATGACCCGCATACATCGTCGAAATGACGACGAGTGCCGTCAGCGTCAGCACGACAAATGTGTCTATAAATACGCCTATCATGGCGACAACACCCTGCTCATGCGGATTTTTCACCTTGGCAATGGCGTGCGCATGCGGTGTGGAACCCATGCCCGCTTCATTGGAGAAAAGACCGCGTTTCGCGCCCTGCGATATTGCCGTTTTCAGCGCATAGCCGATTCCGCCGCCGATGAGTGCATCGGGTCGGAAAGCATATCTGAATATCATGCCGAATGTCTCCGGCACATATTTTATTCTCACGCAGATTATCGCAAGAGAGCCGACGATATAGATAAGCGCCATTACGGGAACCATCTTTTCCGTCACGGAAGCAAGCCGCTTGGCACCTCCGAAAAATACAAGCGCCGCAAGCAGAGTAATCGCCAGACCGACTGCCCACGCAGGTATGCCGAAGGCATTGTTCATGGATTCACCTATGGAATTTGACTGAACCATAGCACCCATAAGTCCGAGCGCCAGTATCGCCGCTATCGAGAAGAATACGGCAAGCACCTTTCCGAATTTCCCGCGGAAAGCTTCCTTTATATAATATACAGGACCGCCGACAACCTCTCCGTTTTCATCCGTCTGCTTTGTTTTCTGCGCGAGAGTTGCCTCGGCATATATCGTAGCCATGCCGAGAAAAGCTATCACCCACATCCAGAATATGGCACCGGGTCCGCCTATGAGTATAGCGCCGCAGGCACCGACAATATTTCCCGTGCCGACCTGCGCGGCGATAGCCGTTGCCAAAGCCTGAAACGAGCTCATGCCGTCCTTGCCTGCCTTTTTGCCGTTCAGACTGAACTCGCCGAACATTCTCCGCCAGCCTTCTCCGAAGCAGCGTATCTGCACAAATTTTGTGCGGAAGGTAAAGAAAAGTCCGCAGGCAATGAGAAGAACAGTGATGGCATAGTCGGCAAGGATATTGTCAATCTTCACTACTATGTCGTTGAGTGCGTTTAAAAATCCGGTCATAAAGCTTTCCTCCAAAAAATAAAAATAGGAGCCGTCCGTACCTCGGGCGGCTCCGCAAGCAAAGTCAGAAAAAGCAATACTTCTGCGATATATCACGCCGAAAATACGGTTAAGATACGCACAGTGAAAATTTGCTCTGTCCTTTTGCCTGAGAGATTCGGCTTTTGCCTTGCACCTTCGGCACCCAAACGGGTTTCTCCAGAGTTCTCTGTATTTTCCGGTCCTATCCTTTTTATTCGGATGCCTGAGAGTATTGCTCCTTCGGCGGGCATCTGCCGCTTTCCCGAAAAACTTCAAAGAGATTTTATTTATCGGCTTTCACTTCCGTGTGCCGATATTTTAATATATTCTACCACCAATGATAAAAGAAGTCAATAGCCGATAAAAAATTTTTTCACGCAAAAAGGGGACTTTCGTCCCCTTTTTCGGATTTTTTGTATCAATCATTATTCAGCCGAGCTGAAGAAGCCCTTCTTATAGAGGAAGTAGCCGCCTACTCCGGCAACAGCAACAACAGCAACGATACCGATAACTATTGCAACTGCGGGATTGGATTTCTTCGCTGTCTTAGCGGAGATTACGAAGAATTCGCCTGTGCTGTCGTTGAGACTGTCGCCCGAAACGGTAATCTTGTTTCCGCTGCGCTTGAAATCCGTAATCTCAACGGGAGCATTGCCCTTTATCGTATAAACCTTGACGGATGTCTTCTTGTTTTCCTCGGGAAGAACGATTGTCGCGCTCATGTAATTGTCGAGAGCAACTTTCTCGCCCGCGTTTGTCATTTCAACGGCATATGCCTTGATAAGAGCGGCATCGGAAGAAACATCGCCCTTATTCTTCAGAAATTCCATCCATGAATCAAACCAGCTGTAGTCGCTTGCCGCCTTTTCGGAAACGCTGTAGAAGTATGTATCGGCATCGCTTCCTGCGATAGTGAGCGAAACATTGCCGTCGGAAAGCTTGATGAGCTTCTTGTTGCCGTCGTTTACGATTTCATATCTGAAACCGCAGGCAACGCATTTCTTTGCGTTTTCACCGTCGTCAATGAAGCTGTGCTTGCCTGTTGCGGGTGTTGTTGTTTCCTTGCGTGTACCGCATACGCTGCATTCGTATACGGTAGAACCGTCGGCAACGCAGGTTGCTTCCTTGCTGGAAACGAGAACCATCTTGTGGTCTGCCAGAGGGAGGTCTTCTCTCTTTTCGGTTCCGCACTTGATGCAGGAGCAAACTCTGTAGCCCGCTTCCTTACATGTGGAATTCTTGACTACAACATATTCGCTGAAGGAATGTCCTGTAGCGGCTATTCCCTCTGTATCCGTATTGTGGCATACGGAGCATGTGCGTGTTTTCGAACCTGCCGTTGTGCAGGTAGCGTTCTTTGTTATAACCCAGTCGCCGTATTTATGACCTGCGGCGCATGGATTTGTAGCGGGGATAGTTTCTGTTTTTGTCTTGCCGCAGACTGAGCAGGTATATGTCTTTACGCCGGCAGTCGTGTCTGTAGCGGGAGTTGTGATAACGCCGCCATTAAACTTATGTGCGCCTGCGGAAACCGTTTTTGTAACAGTGAAACCGCAGTTTGCATGAGTACAGATATATGTCCAAACGCCGCCGACTGTGCAGTCTGTAGAAGCTGTTCTCTGGAGTACGAAATATTTATTGAAATCATGTCCGCATGTCTGATCGGCGCAAACCTGAATCGTGCCGCACATTGTGCATTTCTGAATCCATGTGCCGTTTGCAAGTCTCTCTCTTTCACCGTAGGTATGACCGGAAGCGGGAACCGCTCTGACCTCTTCCTTCAGACACTTCTTGCACTTGAAGGTACCGCTGCCGCCGCCCCATACCTTGGCTTCTTCGGAGCAGGGAACGATTTCATATTTTATTACTTCCCATTCGTGTGAGCAAGCATTGGGATCGGGTCTGTTGTTGCAATCCGTGGTTGTGCAGCCCTTGTAGAGCGGGCAGGAGGGAACAAGGCAGGAACCGCAGACCGAGCATGTCGCATGTGTTGAAAGGTGACCGGAGCTGCCGCCCTGATTGAGACATCTCGTCTCGCTGCAGCCTCTGTAGTTCTTGCATTCGGAAAGCAAGCAGCTGCCGCACTTGGGGCATTTGCCCCATACATCATGGAAAGCACTATGCTCTATCGTGCCGCCGTAAGGATTCTTTGCGCACTTTGTGGGTGTACAGCCTATATACTCTTCACAGTCAGCCATGAAGCAGCTACCGCACTTTGAGCAAATAGAGGTAGTATGTGTTGGACCGTGAGGAACCTTGCCTGTGGAAGAACCGTTGCATCCGCTTGCTGTGCCGTCGCAACCGATATACGCCACACAAAGAGCATTGAGACACTTTTTGCAGTAAGGGCAGGTTTTGTGAACACTGGTATCGTTGTAGTTGTGGGTAACGAGCTGTTTATTGCAACGCGTGCAGACATTGCTTGAGTTGGGAGTGTGTCCGAGAGCGTTGCCTTCTTTTGTACCGCAGACCTTGCACTTCTTGGGATCCGTGCAGGTAGCCGCCTCAAATGTATGACCCGGCGCTGCCTTTGTGGCACCGCACTTTGTACAGGTCTGATCCTGCGTGCAGCTCGGATTCTTGGGAGACCAGTCATGTACGCAGACCACTGCGTTGCAGCGGTCGCATCTGCCGTTGTTGTCGGTGTCTACATGAGCGGTGGGGTCAGCCTTGCCTTCCGTTGCATTGCAACGCTTACATTTCTTGGGCGACTGGCATGTAGCGGCTTCCCAGTCATGTCCGAGGGGATTGCCGCTTGTTGCACCACATGAGCACTTTGCAGGCTCTGTGCAGGTTGCGGGTGCGTATGAATGGGTATGTGTTCCCTCGAGAGGAGCGTCTGTTGCGGTGAAGATATTGTGCTCTGTTCCGCATACGATAGCCGTTATTACCGCGGAATACTTTGCGCCGGATGTAGAAGGAGAAAGATTCGTATTTATCTCGAGAGATGTGGGCATATTGGGAAATACGCTCGGCTCCTGACCGGGCGTGCTCTCGAGAACAACTGTCTGAGGACCGCCGAATACATATTTGACTTCGATTCTGTATTTGATATTGCTCAGCGTAAATGTTCCGGCATTAAAGTTGAAGGTAAGATGGATGTTACCATCCTTTACAGAAGTAGCCGCGCTGATAACAGGAAGTATAACCGTCTGTCTGTAAGCATCGCCTGCCGCGCTGCTCTTTGAAGAGTCTGCGGCGTAGCGTGCATATAATGTATATGCCCTGCCTGCTGTGATACCGGTAAATGTACCTGTGCGCTGATATGTATCGCCGTCGATACTGTACTCAACGCCGTCTACAGTCTTAACCGTGAAGCTGGTTTTGTCTATATTGGAAAATTCAATGCCCGTCGGAACAGGAACAGTCGTGATAGTAAGAGCGGGGCTGTTTGCGCTCGGCTCGGATGTTGTAGTCTCGGCAACGCGGGCATAAATAGTATATGTCGTGCCTGCCTTGATTTTCACTCTGTTGCCAACAAGAGCCTGGTTTTCATAGTAGAAAGTAGTCTTTCCCGCATTACCCTGCTGCCATGTAGCGCCACCGTCAAGGCTGTATTCATAATCGGCACTTGTATTAAGCGTGATATTTGTAGAGCCGTAACTTGAATAAGTGGGGGCAGAGGGAGCGGCAGGAGCGGAAGTTTTTGTCTTCTGTGTTATAGATGTTACTTTTCCGCTGTTATTAAAAAGCGTAAGAGTATACTCCTCGCCTGCCTGCATTCCGCTGAATATCGTCTGGCTGATGCCTTTGTCAACATTCACCGTGTCTGCCTGCGTGCTTTCACTATAGTTATTCGGACCGGTGACGGTAACATAGTAGCCCTGTGTTGCATCAACGGTATGTATCGTGATTGATTTGTCGGTATAATCCACAACTCCGAGAGTGGTAGATGAACCGCCTGTGGCATCGGCATGAACATGCGAATGTTCGCCTGTCAGGTCAACCGTGCCTATCATGCTGAAGCAGAACAACAGCACGAGTGCAAATGATAAAATCCTTTTTTTCATATTTCCTCCGATTTTGCAAATATTTTCGGCAAAGACGCTCACTTTTCAAAAAGCGATACCGCTTTTCGGCTTCCCCTGCCGAAATCGTCGCCATGCAAAAAAGCCGCTTTTTTAGTTTGCCGCTTGCATTTTGTCAAAGTCGGGAAAAGGCGCGTCCGCCCCGCCCGTCTTTAAGTCTTATTATATACAAATATATAAGATTTGTCAAGTCATTTAGCCGATGTTTAAAACAAATTCACAACTTTGCCGTGTGCATGGAAAATGCGCCGTGGTGCGGTGATTTGTATTCGTTTCTTTTTTTGATTTGCAATATAGCTTTTAATATAATTATCAGGTCATTTTATGCAAAAAGTCGGGCATATCGCCCGACCTTATTTCACTTGTTTTTACTCATTTTTCGAGAATATCCGCTATTCTCACGCAGGCTTTTCCGTCGCCGTAGGGGCAGGCACTGTGCGCCATTTTGTCGTATTCTCCGGCATCGTCAAGCAGTGCCGAGAGAGCGCGCGAGACCGCATTTTCATCCGTGCCGACGAGCCGCAGTGTACCCGAGGTTATCCCCTCGGGTCGCTCTGTCGTATTCCGCATCACGAGCGTCGGCTTGCCGAGAGCCGTCGCCTCCTCCTGAATTCCGCCGCTGTCTGTCATCACGAGGTAGCAGCGGGCAAGAATATTATGAAAATCGAGCACGGAAAGCGGCTCGCAGAGGCGCACCGCTTCGCATCCGGCAAAAACCTTCTCCGCCGTTTTTCTAACCGCCGGATTCGGATGAACGGGATATATCGCCCGCGTATCGGGATGCGATTCTACTGCCGAGCGTATTCCGCAAAGCATTTTTTCGAGCGGCTCACCGATATTTTCACGCCTGTGCGCCGTTATCAGAACAAGCCTTTTTCCTACCGCCCATTCAAGAAGCGGATGCGAAAAATCGCTTTTCACCGTCGTTTTCAGCGCGTCGATGACGGTATTTCCCGTGATGTATATACCCTCCGAAATGCCCTCTGCGGCAAGGTTTTCGCCACTTTTTTCCGTCGGACAGAAGCGATATTTCGCAATTATGTCTACGGCATTGCGGTTGAATTCCTCGGGGTATGGCGAATAGAGATTGTGCGTGCGAAGTCCCGCCTCGACATGACCGACAGGTATCTTCATGTAGTAAGCCGAGAGCGCCGCCGCAAAGGCGCTTGTGGTATCTCCGTGCACGAGCACGACATCGGGCTTCTCCGCCGCGAGCACATCTTTCATTCCGTCGATAACGCCTGTCGTTATATCAAAGAGCGACTGCCCCTCGCGCATAAGCGAAAGGTCATAATCCGGCTTCACTCCGAAAGCGGCAAGCGCCTCGTCGAGCATAGCCCTGTGCTGTCCCGTCACGCATACGCAGGTGGAAATATTCGGTCTCCTCCGAAGCTCACACACGAGCGGACACATTTTTATCGCTTCGGGACGAGTGCCGAATACGAGCATTATTTTTTTCATAAATATATCTCCATAATATGTTTTATGAATATATTATTATCATAATATTGCAGATAAATCAGCCTATAAAGGAAAATCTCTTTTGCTTTTTACCGTCGTGAGTGACCGTTTCGTTCCACATTGAGAGAGGACGCACCCAAACTCCGCCCTCGCCGTAGAGCGCGCGGTAGACCACCATCGGCTCGAGCGTTTCCGAGTGCTTAGCGATGAAAAGCACCTCATATTCATTCCCTTTGAAATGTCTGTATCTGCCTGCTTTTACCTCTTCCATATCTTGTCTCCGTTTTCATTTTTTATTCATGCGGCTCCGCCGCATCGCATTTTTCCGATGTTTCCCCGCTCTCGGGTTCTTCGCCGCCCTCGGTTTTTTCGCCGTTCTCGGGTTCTTCCCCGCTCTTTTTCTTTTTTGCTTCCTTGGAATCGACAAGACGACCGAGCAAGGTATATACTATAGTGCAGACCGGGACGGCAAAAAGCATTCCGAGTATTCCGAAAGCGTTTCCGCCGACGGTAACCGCCACAAAAACAAGCATGCTCGGCAGTCCCACGGATTTGCCGACGACTCTCGGATATATGATGTTTCCGTCCACCTGCTGCATCGCGATGATAAATATCACAAACCATATCGCCTTTATCGGGTCTACAAGCAGTATCAGCAGCGCGCCCGCGCCCGAACCGATGAAAGCGCCGAAAACAGGTATCAGCGCCGTTATGCCGACGAGAACGGAAATCATCAGCGCATAAGGCATGCGCAGTATCAGCATGCCGACAAGGCAAAGCAGCGTGTTTATCACGACCTCGGCAAGCTGACCTGTCACGAAATTCGAGAAGCAATCATTGCAGAGCGCGAAAAAGTCATAGATTTTCCTGTAGCTCTCTTCGGAAAATATGCCGTGTATCAGCTTTCGCATCTGTGCGCCGAGCTGTTCCTTTCGCAGGAGCACATAAACCGAAATAGTGAACGCCACGATTACCGAGACAAGGGCGTTGCCCGCTTTCACCATAACATTAAAAGCCTTATCCACGAGCATATTGCCGTTTTTCGAGAGGAAGTCCGTGATGGATTCGATTATTTTGTCCTGCTCCTGCGGTATTTCGGGCAGAACTATCGAAAATCGTGCAAGAAATTCGCTTATCTTCTCCCAATAATGCCGCAGATTTCCCGCATAGACGGAAAGATTTGCCACAAACGATGATATCGCGCCCGCGAGATGCGGAATCACGACGAAAAATATAAGCGAAAGCGACCCGAGAATGATTATCTCGCTGAGAACAAGGCATATTCCGCGCCTGAGCCGAAACGATGTCTTTTTCTTTCTGAAAATCCTGTCCCAGAGTTTCTCAAGCCTGCCGAGAACAAGATTTGCCACGAAAGCGATGCAAAAACCAGCGAAAACAGGTGTGAGCGTTCCGAATGCTTTCGGTATAAAGCCGCCGATTTTCGCGGCATTTGACAGAAGAGCGACACCGATAAAAGCAATACATATTATGGGAGCTATCAGCTTCCTTGCGAATTTCAATATCGCACCTCCTTTTTAATTGCAAAAAGGGCTGACAGCGCAGTCCTTTTTGCTATTTCTTAATGGGCAATAATCAAAGAAGCTCGTCTGCAAAATATGCTCTTGTATGGGCTGTTCTTCCCTCTTTATCCTGCACGGTTATGCGGAAATAAGGCTTTGCGGGGAGACCTTTCTTTGTGGTATCGCGACTGAGCTCGAGATACTTGTTTATATTGAAATCGGCGCTCGTCAGAGTTTTTTCATGATTATCTCCGGCAAATGCGGCAAAGCGACATTCCGTAGTGAGCGAAATGAGTCTTGCCTCCGAGCAGGAAATATGAACTATTCCGTCCTCAATATAAAGCTCATCTATTTTGGGACCGAGCGAAGCATAGAAATCACCGCGCTCCAGAGCGTCCATTACCGTGTGATACTCAAGCCTGTCGGCTTTCAGCACTATGAAGCTGCCGAAGCAATCGGGCGGATTGTGCGCATCATCGGTTGCCAGCGGGAAAACACGCTTGCCTTTTCTCAGCATATCGTCTATGGGCTGCATGCTGTTGTCAAGCTGATATCCCATGCGGAAGCAGCCGTAGTTGGCAAGCTCTACTCCCCATACGCCCTCAAGCCCTATATAATCCTCATATCCCTGAATGGACCAGAAAGGATGATTATATGAAACAAGGAAGCCTGCCTTATTTGCCGTTGCTATCATTTCGTTCATAGCCTCTACGCTGTAGTGGCGCTCATAGTGTATCTTTCGCATCTCATCTGTCACAAGCTCGCGTGACTTCGGGAAAACCTTTTCCTCGGTGAAAAGCGGATTTACAGTTTCATGCGGGTCTTTTGCATATATATTTATATGATATGTAGGAACATACCAGAAGCCTTTTTCACTCCAAGGCGCATTTACGGCTATTTCCGTGGAAAGGATAGTGAGAAAATTCTCGTCATTGAGCTCATCATGCGGTATCATAACCTCATGATCGGTATATGCCATTATGGAATAGCCTCGCTTCTTATATTCCTCCTTCGCCTGCTCGGGTGTCCAGCAACCGTCGGATACCGTTGTATGCATATGCATATTCGCTTTATAAAAATTGCCTTTCTCGGGAAGAAGATACTGCCTCATATTTACTTGCCTTTCTGAAATAAATGTTTATGTATTAAATTATAGTACAAAAAAAGGAAAAAGTAAAGCCTTTTTTAAAAAAATTAAATAATATAAAAATGGCTGATTATTACCAAAAAGAGCGGATTATTTTCATTGACCGAAGCAGGCACATATGATAAAATAGATATAATGAATGCCTATGGGCAAAAAAAGCAAGGAGAAAGACAAAAATGAAGAATTTCAGAAGAATTTCGGCGCTTCTGCTCGCTGTTATGATGATTGCGCTGTCATGCCTTTTTGTAGCATGCGGTGAAAAAGAAGTCGAGAAGAAGTATTCCATTACGGTTATCGTGGTAAACGATAAGGCAGAAGAAACAACATTCAATATCAAGACCGACCGCGAGAATCTCGCAGATGCGCTTCTTGATGAGAAGCTTGTTTCAGGTTCGGACAGCGAATGGGGTCTGATGATAGACACCGTAAACGGTCTGAAAGCAGACTATGCCGCAAACCAGTCATGGTGGGCACTCTATGACGGCGATAAGATGAGCGAAGTCGGTGCAAGCTCCCTCCAGCTCAAGGACGGCGGCGTATATAAATTTGTTTATACCGTAGGCTGATAACCCGCTTTGAACAAAATAAAAAATGAGTCCGGTGAAACCCGGACTCATTTTTTGTTTTAAGGAGTGCTGTGCAATTATAAAAATCCCCGCCGTCTGCTGAAAGCCGCAGACAGCGGGGATTTTTATGCTTCTGTTAGATTTCAATAGTTCTTTTCGCACGGCGATGACATCCGGAAAATCCAGATTATATATCCTGCAGCTTCCGTTATCGCAGTTTCGCCCCGTGCTGTCCAGTCCGCAACCGAGATTGACAACCGCCGCTTTCGGATGCGATTTCAGATAATCGCGTACTTCAAAAGCAAGGTCATTCTGCCGCATGGCAGCTTCGAGAAAGCCGAAACGCTGCATCAGGCTTCCCGATTTTTTCTCAAGCAACGAAAAATCATAATCTATCTCATTCATCAGGCGCAGTGCCGTTTCGTCGCGATAGAGCGACGGATAAAGCTGCGAGCACATTTTTCTCCCGTAAAGCGGGATAATCAGCGTTTCCTGAACGGTGTTTTTTTCTATTTTATACTTCATAAATACCTCCTTGCATCAGCGAACGAATATCATCATGATTCCCGAGAGCACCGCCGAGATTATCGCCATGCCGACCGTGCCGAAAATCCATTTTTTGCATTTATCCTTTGCAGTTATATACGGCTTCAAATCCTCTGTCCCCGGGATAGTCCATGCCTTGGTATGCCCTACCCAGAAGCCGTCCACAAGGAAACGGTCGATAATGTTCATCACGGAGAGAATAACAAGCATCTGCCAGAAACCCGAAAGAAAACCCCTCGCGCCGTTTACGGCATATGTAAACGCCAGTATATACGCAAGATAACCGGGAATACAGAGCGCCTTGAAAATTATCTTGTTTTTCTTTATCCTTTCGTGCGTCGTCAGTCCGAGCTTCACGCATCTTTCCTGCACCTCAGGGCTGTAAAGATGCACCATGCCGACAGCGCCTTTGCGTATGCCGAAAGCACATACGAGGACGAGCAGTACGCCCAGTCCGAATCCCTCCAAAAGAGTCTGCAAAATCATTTTTCGTTCCTCCTTTTATTTATCCCAATGCTACATCGAGCATCATCATGATACTGAATCCGACGGCAAAGAATATCGTGCCGATATTTGAATGTCTGCCCTGCGACATTTCGGGTATCAGCTCCTCCACCACGACATAGACCATAGCGCCAGCGGCAAAACTGAGCAGATACGGAAGCGCGGGGACTATAAACCGCGCGGCTATTATGGTGAGTATCGCGCCTATCGGCTCCACTATGCCCGAGAGCACGCCGCCGAGAAAAGCTTTGCCCTTGCTTTCGCCCTCGGCCCGCAGCGGCATCGATATTATAGCTCCCTCGGGGAAATTCTGAATAGCTATTCCGATAGAGAGGGCAAGCGCGCTTGCCGCCGTTATCTGCATATTTCCCGAGAGCAAGCCCGCATACATAACACCGACAGCCATTCCCTCGGGTATATTATGCAGTGTCACCGCCAGAACCATCATCGTAGTGCGCCCGAGCTTGCTTTTCGGCCCCTCCGCCTCGTCGCTTCCGACATGGAGATGAGGGATGAGATGGTCAAGCGCGAGCAGAAAAAGCACGCCTATCCAGAATCCGATGAAAGCGGGCAGAAAGGCAAAAGCGCCCATAGCCTCCGATTGCTCTATCGCGGGAATCAGCAGGCTCCATACGGATGCGGCTACCATCACGCCCGCGGCAAATCCCGCGAGCGCACGCTGAACCAAATCGCCGAGCGATTTTTTCATGAAGAATACGCAAGCCGCACCGAGCGATGTCCCGAGAAACGGAATCAGCAGTCCGAAAAATACCTCCACTTTCTCTCACACTCCTTTTGTCAGTTTTTATTTGTTTCTGCGATAACCCGCCTCGTCGCGATATTCGGGATGCGCTTTCGCATAAGCGTCCCTGTCTCCGCAAATGGCATAATCGCATTTGCAGCCGTTTGCGCAGGTAGTCGTGCGTATGAGCTTCGCATGCAAAAGCTCTATGGATGCAAAGTCAACATTGCAGAGTGCCGGCATGATGTCGTCAAAACCGAACTTTTTTGCAAACTCCGCGGCGGGACACGCCGTAAATTCATAATATATCGGCTTGTCCTTATCGTAAGGCGAAACATTCATCTCATAATCGTGCCATTTGTCACAGCCCGATTTTGCCCGCGTAAACGCCTTATACATAAGTTTGCGCCAGAAAGGCTTATTGCAATCGACAAATTTCAGCTTGCGGAATGCGGGCAGTATCAGATTTTCCTCAATCTCTTCTATCTCGCGGAAAGATGTGACATCTCTGCACACATCATAATAACTCATGATTGCTATGCAGTCATATGTGCCGCCCTTGCCGTTATGAAAATTCTTTTTCCCACCGAGGTCAGTGCGCCATTCGGAAAGAAATTTCACATATTTCAGCTGTATTTTTTCCCATACCGCTTCCCTTTTCTCCGTCGGATAATGCAGAGCGATTTTCTTTTGAATTTCCTTTTTGCATGGCTTTGAATAAAGCACATGGCAGGTGCGGTCAAATTTAAGCTCGCTGTCTTTCATCTTCCGACTCCTTTCAGAAATCCGCTTTTTGCGCCCTCTTCGGTATCGTCCGATTCGTCGTAGGCGTCATAAGGCGCCGACGGGTCATGAACTTTCTTTTTGAAAGGTGAGCAGAGTTTATCCTTATGCGCAAAGGCAAATTCAAAATTGTCCGTCCAGCCCGTATGCCCTGTGATGAAGAGCGGTTTTATGCCCATTTTCTTCAGTTTGGTCTCAAGCACGGCAAGCGATTTCACGGCGAGCTTATTATCCTCCGCGAGAGCGGAAATGAAGCTGTAGCCGCCGTCGGCTCCGAGCCATATCGTATCGCCCGTGAAAAGATACTTATCATCGATGAGATACACCATATGTCCCCATGTATGCCCGGGAACAAGGAAGCAATGAATATTTATATCGCCTATGCGGAAAGTTTCGCCGTCACGCAGGAGCTGTTTTTTGTTGTTTATCGTCACCTGCGGCAGTTTGTACATATGGTAGATAACCTTTCGGCGAACCTCGCCCGTCAGATAGCGGTTTTCGACATCGCCGATATGGAGCATCGCCTTTTTGAAAAGCCTGGGGCTGTCCGCCTCCACTGCGCCGACATGGTCGGTATCCTGATGTGTGATGAGGATATGGCGGATGGATTTCGGATTTATCCCGAGCCAGCCCATCTTTTCCTCCAGCCGCTCGTAATTGTAGCCCGCGTCTATCATTATAGTGGTATCGCCCTTGCGGTAAAAGAAGATATTCGCCACCCATTCGCGCACGCAGGCAACATTTTCATCTATCCACCCCGTATTCAGCGGCTTGAAAATCTCTTTGCCGCGATACATCCTGCTCATTGATTTTCTCTGAAATTCAGTTGCTTTCTTTGACATACTTTCACCTCTCGAGGGAGCGCCTGTGCGCCGCCTGTACTTCCTTTGAAAATTCTTTGGGATACTCGCCCGCGAGCGTTCCGTGTCCCATATTCGGGAAAACCTTGTATGTAAAGGCGTAGCCCTTGTCCTGCCACTCCTTTATATGCTTTGCCAGTTTCTTTTCCGTTGAGCTTTTGATTCCGTGCCAGATATACATATCCGTTCTCTCAAAAAGCCCGAAATCCTTATGCCGCCCTATCATGCATCTGTCCTGATTTACCCAGCTGCGCCATGTCGCATCGCGATAGACGATGCGGTCAAAAGATTCCTCAGTGCGCCCCATCATTTTGCAGACTATCTTTTTGCGTATGGGACCCGCCTTGCCTATGAGGCGATAAGCAAAACCTGTCAGGAAAAAGAGATAGATATTCTGCAATACGGGATTTTTGATATCCGCATAGTCCATGGTCGGCATGCCGTCGGCGATGGTCGTTGTGACAGTCAGCCGCTCGTCCGCGAGCACATCCATTAGTACAAAAGTACCGTAGGAAACGCCGTAGAGAATATCTATCTTCCCGCCGTAGTGCTCTGCGATGTAGTCTCCAAGCCGCTTTGCCTCATCACGCGTGGATATGAATTCCGTTTCCGGCTCGTCGGGATTAAATCCGTCATAGGCGACAAGCACGACATGATAGACCTTTGCCAGCTCCTGCACCACAGGAATCGCACCGCGATAGCATATACCGCCGCCATGGAGCATGACCATCAGCTCGGGATTTCCCCTCCCGAATTCAAAATACTTCATCTCACTTCTCCAGTATAACTATTTTGTTTGATATATTGCGTATAAAACCTATTTTGTCAAGCAGCTTATATACCGGCACAAATTCAGCCATGCCCTCTGTCAGGCTGTGCTCCTCGGAAAAACGGAAATCAGGCAGAAGAGCCGCAAGCTCCCTGCCGCCCTTTATTCCCCATGTGAATTTTGCATGGCTTCCCTCGATGGATTTCTCCTTGAAGCGACGCGCCACCATGGGATTCATGGTTTCGACAAAAACCGTAGTGTGACCGAATCTTTCCGAAATAACGGCGAAAATGCGCTTTACATCTTCCTCGCGGAGATACATCGTCAGTCCCTCGATGATGACGAGTGCCGCCGTGCCGTTCTCTGCTATCGCGCCGCCCCAGTCATCCATGGCGGACATGGCTATCTGCGAGATATCGCCGCTCTCCGGCAGGAGCTTTTCACGCACGGAGATAGTCTCCGGCAGGTCGAGATTATACCAGTGAGAATACCCGCTCATACGGTAGCACCGCGTATCAAGCCCGCAGGCTATATTTACGACCACCGCGCCAGGATTTTTCACAAGCCATGCCGACACCAGTCCGTCAAGCACGATGGTGCGCGCGATAACGCCGCTGTGCATGGCGCTGTCCTTATCCGCAAGCGAAAAATCATAGTCGAGCCTGTCGATTACCTCCTCGGCTTTTCTGTCGCAGACTGCGCCGCGCCCTCTGCTTTCCTTTGCTCTGGCATAAACCGTCTGCAGCATCGTCTCGGGAACTCCCGAGAGTTTTATTTTTTCTCCCATGTCAATCAGCCTCCGCTTCTTTCAGTCCTCTGCCCGACCATATGGCATTTGCGAGCATCCATACGGCAAGCGCCGCATTGCCCGAGCCTTGGCTTAATACAAAAACCCATGTGGAAATCCGCGCTCCGAGCGCAACTCTGATATCGGGTATGAGAACAAGTATTATCTGTATGAAAACAAGATGGAATAAAAACATCCGCCGCGGCAAAAAGGTTTTCTTCGTCAGCACGGCAAAAGCACTCGCGACAATCAGCAAAACCATTCCCGCATATGCGATGCCCATAGCAGGCATTATCCTGTCATACTGCGCCTGCACCATCGAAACCGTTTCATCTCGCCCGAGAACTGGCGCCGGCCTTGCTGTCCAGTCGGCAAGACTGCCGATGAAAAAATGAAGTGCGCCGGCGGAAGCGACATATATCACGCCGCCCGCAAGCACAAGCGCCCTCGTCTTGCGATATTGCGGCTTTATCTGCGTCAGTGACGCGCGAACCGTGAAAAATCCGAACGCCATGCCGCAAAGCCCTGTGACGATGAGAAGCGGCAGACGCCGCTCGCCCCACGAGCCGTCAAGATATGCTTCTCTTGCAAAAAGCCCGCTGTCGCCGGAATGCGCGGGAATCACGCTCAGGCACAGGTCGCCGACGAGCATCAGAAGTGCGCCGAGAGCGCCGAGCAGACAATCTCTTCTGTATGTCTTCTGCTTTATATCCATCTGTTTTCCTCCCTGTTTTGTCTTTTTGCCGTCGCGGGTTAGCAAAGGCTAACCAATAGCTTTACGAAAAGCCGCCCGCAGGCAGCCGTCTATGGCATTTTTCACGAAAATACTTGCATGGCAAGGCTTTCTGTGATTATAATATCACATAATTTTATGCTTTGCAATAGGATTTTGCAATTTTTATCTGCCAAGAGAAAAAATAATTTACAAAAATCCGAAAAATTCTCCGATATTTATATCGGCAAAGGTCGCATTTTCTATCAGCCTGACAACAGATTCATCATTCAGATACTCGGCAAGAGTAACGATATCCGAAATATCAATTCCCTGCTTTTCAAACCGTTGTGACAGTCACCACATCCGCTATATTTTCCGCGAAAATTTCGGTATTCCCTTTTGCTATGTTTTTCAGAACGGAAGATTCGCCTTTTGTGGATTCTCCGTAGTCTATCGGCTCATCTAAAGTATTCTCAAAAAGTTACTTTCGCTAATAATGCTTCAAAGCGGTGTTTTTTCTTCGTATTCATCATTAGTTGCGTTTTAATCAAAAGGCATCTATAAGTCTCAAGAGCCAGCTTGAGAGTTTATAGATGCCATAAAATTTATAAAGCGGAATGATAAAATTTACGGAGTCAGACGCTTGGGACTGCGGAAAAGAAACATCGCTTCGTTGATATGGAGACCTGTAAGAAGCATGGTAAGGCGGTCTACACCAAGTCCGAAACCGCCGTGAGGAGGACAACCGTACTTGAAAAATTCGAGATAGAATTTTACATCCTCCGCCAATCCTTTTTCTTCTGCCTGTGCTTTCAGAACATCGTATCTGTGTTCTCTTTGTGCGCCGGTAGTAATCTCAACTCCGCGCCAGATAAGGTCATAGCCCTCGGGAACGCCATGCTCATCACGCATATGGTAGAATGCACGCTTTTCGGCTGAATAGTCGGTGATAAAGAGGAATTCATGATTATATTTGCGCTTTACCCACTCATAGCTGAGCCTTTCGGCATCGGTAGTCAGATCGCCCTTTTCGGAATCAGGAACCTTATAACCGAAATCCTTTTCCAGATTGTCATATAATTCAGCCAGAGTAATAACGGGAAACGGCGTAGTGGGAACCACTACCTCTATGCCGAATGTTTCTTTTATTTGGTCTCCGAGCTCGTCCTTTACCTTTGCCAAAGCGTAGGTAAGAAGCTCCTCCTCCATCTTCATAACATCATGGAATGAGGTGATATAGCTGAATTCCAAGTCAAAGCCGGTAAACTCTGTGGTGTGCTTGTTGGTATAGGATTTCTCTGCGCGGAATACGGGACCGACCTCGAAAATTCTGTCAAAACCGCTTGCCATTGCCATCTGCTTATAAAACTGAGGACTCTGAGCAAGATATGCGTTGCGGTCAAAATATTTGACCTCAAAAACCTCCGAGCCGCTTTCGCTCGCCGCACCGATAAGCTTGGGGGTATGTATCTCCAGAAATCCGCGTTCATAAAGGAAATCGCGCATAGCTTTTGTAAAAAGCGTCTGAGCCTTAAAAATAAGCTGATTACGGTCAGTACGCAAGTCAATCCAGCGATAATCCATGCGGTCATCGATTCCGGAACGGGCTACGGCAGCCTTCTTTTTGGTAGCGGGAATATCTTCGCGCTGTATGGGAAGAGCGGCGGCTACGGAATCAACCTTGATTTCGGTTGGGATTATTTCAATTCCGCCCATTTTTACATATTCGCTTTCATGCGCCACACCGATTACCGATATTACGGAATCTGGGGTAATCTGACCGAGTGCGGGCAGAAGCTCCTCGTGTCCCTCTTTTTCTATGGTTATCTGCACCTTACCGGTAATATCCTTCAGAACTATAAAGCACATCGCCTTGCCGTCACGGAAATTTTCGACAAAGCCCTGAACCAAAATGCTTTTTTCGAGATTATCACGGATATCTTTTACATATATTCTTTGCATATATTTCTCCTTTTAATACAATTGTCATCTCTTTGGTTATGTATTGGTTTGTTATTATACACCAATATTTTCTGTTTGTCAACCGCCTGCAAAAATTCTCATTGCATGATTTATCAGATTATTTCTCTTATTTCTCAAAATCCGACTTTTTCCAGTATTTATAATCCAGTCCGCGCATAGTGCGGTATCTGCTGTAAAAATGTTGTACATTTGTATCGAAATCAGGGAAATGGTTTTTTACATCAAATATGATATCATCGCGATACTGCATACTCAAAAGTCCGGGCATCACCGTACATCCATTAAGTGATTTCTTCTCTTCTTCATCAAGAATCTTTGATGAAAAAAATATCATTTTTCCTCTTGCAAAAATATAATCAAATACAGAATTGCTAAACTCCGATGCGTTTATTTCCGCAATGCCGCTTGATTTTACTTCGCTCCATTTCAAAAAAAGCGTATCATTTATAAATATTCCGCTTTCTTCAAAATGGATTTTCAGACCAAACTTTATCTTGTCTGTTTTCAAGGTGCGGGCATAAAACAGCACGGCACATTCAAATGCAAGTACCGCCAGTGTCGTTACAATATGAACCGTCATATTGGATTTTCCGGGGATAAGGATAATAATTGCTCCCGCAGCAAAGCCGAGAACCGCAAGAACGCCATAACTGAGCCAACCCAAAAAGTATAAAGTCCCGGGAGATTTTACCAAGGTGTAAGTCTTTTTCATGCTCAATATTTCCTCTCGAGCAGGTAGCTTGCCAGCTCGCAGAGCACTTCGCTTCCGGGGTAACCCGAGATAGCCGCTATTGCCGCCTCGGTTTCGCGCTTTGCGTATTCGCGTGCCTTTGCCACATCCATAAACGAAAGGAATGTCGTCTTGCCCTCCTTGGCGTCGGCATGCGTAGCCTTTCCGAGAAGTGCCGCATCGCCCTCAACATCGAGGATATCGTCTATTATCTGGAAGGCAAGTCCTATGCCTGTGGCATATTTTGCCGCATCATGGAGCCGCTTGTCGGAGGAGATATACAGCCCCGCCGCATGGCATCCGAGAAGTGCCGATGCTCTCATCAGCGCGCCCGTTTTCTTGTCGTGCATCTTCAGCAGAAGCTTGAAATCAGGCGCTTTTTTCTCGCCGAGCAGGTCTATCTCCTGCCCGCCCATCATGCCGAGCGCACCCGCGCAGACAAGAAGCATATTTGTCGCGGAGAGCGCGGCTTTCGGCTCCACAAAGGCATTTTCCGAAGCAAGCTCATAGCCCTTGGTTATCAGCGCGTCGCCGCAGAGGAGTGCTATATCCTCGCCGTAAACCTTATGGTTTGTCAGCTTGCCGCGCCTGTAATCATCATTATCCATGCAGGGCATATCGTCATGCACAAGCGAGGACGCGTGAACGCATTCTATAGCGCAGGCAAAAGGCATAGCCGAGGCGTCCATTCCGCCGAAAAGCCTGCAAAACTGCATTACGAGAAAGGCGCGTATGCGCTTTCCTCCGCCGAGTGCGCTGTAGCGCATGGATGAATAGAGCGTTTCGAGCGCCGCATCGGGCGTTTTCAGGTATTTTTCAAGCTCGGCTTCGACAGCCGCGGCATTTTCCGAAAGTAATTTTTTTATATCAACTTCCCTGCATTTTTCCATAGTATATCCTCCGTATTTTCATTCCTTATTCGGGTTTTGCAAAATCCTTCTCGACAAGGCTTCCTTCTTCGCCCGCCTGAAGAATCTTCACTCTCTGCTCGGCATTGTCAAGCTCGCCCGTGCAGAATTTTACAAGCCCCACGCCCTCCTCAAAAAGAGCGAGCGATTCATCGAGCTTTGCACTTCCGCTTTCCATTGCGCGCACTATCTCCTCGAGCCTTGCGAGCGCCGTTTCGAATGTCATTTTCTTTTCCGTGTTTTCCATATTTATATCTTCTCCTTTTCGTTCATCACTATGTCGCATACCGTCGCTCTGACGGTGCCGTCCGAGAGCATCAGCGATATGTCGCTTCCCTTTTCCACCTGCGCGGCACTTCTTATCACCGTTCCGTCGGGAGCGAAAGCAGCACCATATCCGCGCGAGAGCACGGAGAGCGGATTCATCGCGTCCAGCTTTGCCGTTTTGCCCGCCAGAGCTGACTTTTTGCGCTCCAGCAGGAATGTTATACGATTGTATAATTTGTCCTCGGCAACGCCGAGAGCCATTCTTTTGTCGTCTATGAAATTGCGCGGATCGGTGAGCGCCCGACTCTTTTTCATGCGCTCGAGCGTACTGCGCAGAAGCTCCAGCTTCTTGCCCTCGAGCAACTCCAGCCGAGCCGTGACATTGCCGAGCTTGCGCTTCAGTTCATATCTCTCCGGCACAGCCAGTTCAGCCGCGGCGGAAGGTGTCGGCGCGCGCCTGTCGGCGGCAAAATCGCAGAGCGTGAAGTCTATCTCATGCCCTACCGCCGAAATGACAGGCAACTCCGATGCCGCGACCTCGCGCACAAGCGCCTCGCTGTTGAAAGCCCACAAATCCTCAAGCGAGCCGCCGCCGCGCCCTATGATGATGACATTCACATTCTTCTTTTCATTGAAATACCGCAGTCCCTCTATCAGCTGAGGTGCGGCGCTCTCTCCCTGCACAAGCGACGGATAAAGCACGACCTCCGCTATCGGGAAACGCCTGCCGAGTATATTTATGATATCGCGTATCGCCGCGCCCGTCGGCGAGGTAATGACACCTATGCGCATCGGATATCGCGGCAGTGGCTTCTTTTTTGCTTCATCGAAAAGCCCTTCTGCGCCGAGCTTGGCTTTGAGCTGCTCATATGCGATATAGAGCGCACCCACGCCGTCCGGCTCAAGTGTATCGACATAAATCTGATACTGACCGTCGCGAACATATGCGCTGACTCTGCCGCCTACTATCACTTTCATACCGTTTTCGGGAATGAAAGCGAGCTTTGAGGCACTCGAACGGAACATTACGGCGGCAATGCGGCTCGTCTCATCCTTGACGGTGAAATAGAAATGCCCCGATTTATGATTGGTAAAATTCGATATCTCGCCGCGGATGAAAACGCGCATCAGCGCTTCGTCCGTTTCAAGCTTCAGCTTGATATATTCATTGAGCGCCGTAACGGTAAAAACCTGTCTTTCGTCCGCCATTATCTTCCCTCCTTCAGCGCTTCCAGCCCGAGGTATGCCGTGCCGACGGCATTGTCGGAGGAAAGCTCGTTTTCGGCGAAATAAATATTCTCCATCTCGCCCGTAAGCCTGTCTCTTATTATATTATCGCGCATCACGCCGCCCGCGTAAAGTATCGGCAGGCTCGGGTGCGCTTCTCTTGCGTATCTGCTCATCCCGAGTATCGTCTCGCAGACGAAATCTATCGCGTATCTCGCGATGTTTTCTGCCGTTTCGCCCGAGTTATACATCTGTATAATCTTATTCTCCGCTCCCGAGAGGTTGCAGTTGCCATTTTTTATACAAGTGTGTAACTTTGTCGATTTTCCTTGCGCGGCAAGCTTTTCCAGCTCCATGCCGCAGGGAAACTTCAGCCCGAGCAGCACGCCTGCGCGGTCGATAAGCTGACCCGCGTTTATATCCAGCGTCTCGCCGACTATGGCGACATCAAAACCGACAGCTTTCCTTTTCACATGGAGAAGCTCCGTCGTGCCTCCCGAGATATGAAATGCGAGAAACTCTCTCCCGAGCGCTTCTTCGCCCGCCTCGCAGCTTTTGAGCGCCGCCATGATATGCCCCGCCTGATGGGAAAAGGCAAAGAGAGGCACGCCTGCGGCGGAAGCCGCCGCCGTGGCGGCGGATTTGCCCGCGAGAAAGCAAGGCATATACGAACCCTCGATATCGCGCGGCTTTTCGCTGTATGAAACGGCATCTACCTTCCCTATATCAATCTCCGAAAAGAGCCGCGGAAGATTCACTGTATGCAAAAAGAGAGCGTCGCTCTGCCGCAATCCACGCTCCCCCGTTTTTACCTCAAGTATTGTTCTCCCGTGTCGGTATCCCGTCTCGTCGGCAACCGCTATAGATGTTGTATAGTTGCTTGTATCTATGCCGAGAACTCTCATTTATTCCCCGTCCTCCGACGCCTGCGCTTCCGGAACCGCGGTGCTCTCTTCCGCCGCTTTGTCCTTTGCCGATTTGGCTATGGCATTGAGTATACCGTTTATAAAGGAGGGCGCCTTGCTGTCGTCATAAGCCTTTGCCGTCTCGATAGCTTCGTTGAGCGCTATTTCAACAGGCACATCGGTATAGAGCAGTTCATATGCGCACACGCGCATGACGGCAAGGGAAATTTTCGAGATTCTGCCGAGCTTCCAGCCCGTCGCATTCTCGGCGATGACCGAATCAAGCTTGTCCCAGTTATTGCAGACTCCGAAGAAAAGCTCCTTTGTAAATGAATCCGCGGGAAGCTCATGCTCCGAAACGGCAAGCTCCAGAAATTCCTCCGGATTTTCGTCTCTGTTTACGGAATAGGCGTATACGAGCCTGACCGCGCTTTCTCTCGCCATATGGCGACTCAACCTTTTTGTCATATATCTCTCCCAAAAAAATTACCTGATTTTGTCTTTCCTTTATTATACACGCGAAAGAGCAAAAAGTCAATATACTACCGCCACAAAGCGCAAATCGAATTTTTTTGAAGAAAATATGAACTTTTTTTCAAAAACCCCTTTACAAACGCGAAAACTTGTGATATAATCTTTAAGAAATTTGAAAAAACCTTTTTAATTCGGCACAGAGAGGTCGACAAGGGGATTATATACAGAAAGTATAGCCATATACTTTTATTATGTAAATTTGCGCCTTGCCGATTTCCGGCAAGGTTTTATTTTTGCAAAAAAGGAGCGTATCATGGGAAAAATTCTTTTCGATTCATCTGCCATAGAGCGCATGCTTGCGCGCATAGCGCATGAAATAATAGAGAAAAACGAAAATCTCGATAAGGTCGCTCTCGTCGGCGTGCTCCGCCGCGGCGTTCCGCTTGCCAAAAGGATAGCGGAAAATATAGAGCGTTTTGAAGGAGTGAAGCTTCCAGTAGGCAAGCTCGATATCACGCTCTACCGCGATGACCTCTCCGAGCTTTCCGATATGCCGAAAATAAAAGGAAGCGAAATCAATTTCGATATAAACGGAAAGATAATCATCATAGTCGACGATGTCATCTTCACCGGGAGAACGGTTCGCGCCGCGATAGACGCGCTCTTCGATATCGGCAGGCCCGAGCGCATACAGCTTGTTTCGCTTATTGACCGCGGACACAGAGAGCTTCCCATAAAGCCGGACTATGTAGGCAAAAATATCCCGACTTCCCTTTCCGAGAAGATAGCGCTGAAGATTCCCCCTTTCGACAGCGAAATGAGCGTGGAGATAAGCCCGCTTGACGAATGAATTTATGCGCCCTGCGCTTAAATTATAAAAAAACTACGGAGGAAAAACAAATGAAATTAGTTTACGGTGTAAAAGACAAGCCGAAATTCGGGCAGACGCTCGTTTTCGCATTCCAGCAGCTGCTCGCGATTCTTGCGGCAACGATAGCTGTTCCCGCCATAGTCGGTAACGGTATGTCGTCCTCGGCAGCACTCTTCGGCGCAGGCGTGGGTACGCTTGTTTATCTGCTCTTTACCAAGTTCAGAAGCCCTGTATTCCTCGGCTCTTCATTCGCATTCATCGGCTCCATGCTCTCTGCTTTCGCAGGCGCAGCCTCGACTTCGCTCGGATATGTAGGTCTTATCCTCGGCGCGGTTTTCGCAGGTCTCGTTTATGTTGTTCTCGCAATCATAGTCAAGATTGCAGGCGTAAAATGGATAAACAAGCTCATGCCCGCAGTAGTAATCGGTCCTACAGTCTCCATCATCGGTCTTTCGCTCGCAGGTAACGCGGTAGGCGACCTCCAGAAAGGCAATGTAACTCACATGGTCGGCGAAGCGGCAGTACAGAGCGCATCTGTTTACCTCTGCATCCTCTGTGGTCTCGTAACCCTCGCAACAGTCATCATCTGCTCTGTTTTCGGCAAGAAGATGGCAAAAATGATTCCTTTCATAATCGGTATCGTGGCAGGCTACGGTCTCGCCGCAATCCTTACGGTAATCGGTAATGTAACCGATACAGCCGCTCTCCAGATAATCGACTTCTCCGCTTTCAAGAATATGCAGTGGTATCCCGACTTCACATTCATGGAAGCATTCAAGGGCGTAAAGGAAATCAACGGCGCTTATGTAGCTTCCGTAGCAGTGGCATATGTTCCCGTAGCACTCGTGGTATTCGCAGAGCACATCGCAGACCACAAGAACCTCTCCAGCATCATCGAGCAGGATCTGCTTGAAAACCCCGGACTTTCCAGAACTCTCCTCGGCGACGGTGTAGGTTCCATGGCAGGTGCGATATTCGGCGGATGCCCCAATACAACATACGGCGAATCCGTAGGTTGCGTTGCCATATCCGGTAATGCCTCCGTGGTAACGATACTTACCACCGCGATAATGGCAATAGTAGTCTCATTCTTCGCTCCTTTCGTAACATTCCTTTCCACTATCCCCTCCTGTGTAATGGGCGGTGTGTGCATCGCACTCTACGGCTTCATCGCGGTATCGGGTCTCAAGATGCTCCAGCCTGTCGACCTCAACGATAACAGAAACCTCTTCGTGGCTTCCACTATCCTCATCACAGGTATCGGCGGTCTTTCCCTCACATTCGGCAAGGTAACGATAACAACAATCGCCTGCGCGCTCATCCTCGGCATACTCGTAAATCTCCTCACAAACAGCAAGAGAGAAAACGAGCCCTGCGAGGACCTTGTAGAAGAAGAGCCGAAATGCTCAAAGAAATAAGCTGAAAAATAAATAGTCATAACCACCGGCTAAGCCGGTGGCTTGCTCAGCCCTATAAGGGCATGGTAC
>ERZ1026780.466-NODE-466-length-32337-cov-26.626727_pt1 | contig 32337 bp, 22 predicted proteins | sample MGYA00380126_ERZ1026780 | MGnify/ENA primary metagenome ERZ1026780 (study PRJEB33269, sample SAMEA4719762) | human gut metagenome | biome: human-associated habitat; feature: organic feature; material: feces | place: Cameroon | collected 2013-10 ... | reverse complement strand
TAGACCGAAAAGATTCCTTAAGATGATGCAGGTTATTTTTTGAAGGTTACTTAGTATCAGCTTTTACACTCCTGGCGATACCGTTTAAACAAACACGATGCAGACGGGTTTGTCAAGGACGATGGTGCGCCCGGTGTCAGAAAGAAGACCCGTTCTGAGGTCGCGTCTGAAAATCTGGATGCAGCCACTGTCACGACAAGCGACCAGAAGGAACTTTCCGTTCGGAGTGATGTTGAAGTTCCTTGGGTGGACACCTGTGCTCTGGTAGCAGGCATAAGTCAACGTTCCTTCAGCATTGACCTTAAATATCGCGATTCCGTCATTCTGAAGTCTGTTGCTGGCATAGAGGTATTTCCCGTCGGGAGAAAGATGAATGTCTGCGCTGCCTCTGGCGTGGACAGTGTCAGCGCACACGGTCTGGATGACACTATCGGATTCTGTGTCAATGACAGCGATACTCCCCGACAATTCCCCTAAGACATATGCTTTGTCTTCACCATAATTAAGGATTATGTGCCTTGGACCGAAATCCGACGGCAGTTGAATGCGTTTGCACTGCCTGGTAGCCACATCGTATCTTGCCACGACATCCGCGCTGAACTCTGAAACATACAGTTCTGTTCCTGCGGCGTTGAACTGTGCGCAATGTGCATGAGGAAGACCCTGGCGTGTGCTGTCCGGGCCACCTAAACCTGTCTCGTAAAGGAAATCGTGAGGCCGCAGGACACCGTCATCGCCGACAGGGAACTCTGTGACACTCCCGGACGAGTAGTTGGCGGTCATCACGACCTTGCCATTTGTCGAAATGTAGCACGGATCCTTTCCATCAGTCAGTTCACTGCCCAACAACTGCATCGCACCGGTTTTCCTGTCAAGCCGTAACGTGACAGCCGAAGCTGAACTGTCGCCGACCTCACTCACCGCATAGACATAATTCCCGTCAGCGGACAACGTCAGATAAGACGGGTTCCTCATCTCGACCAGACCTAATGCACCTGGAGCCTCCACAAACCTATCTTCACCTCTATCGCCGACCGGGATACCTTTCTCCTGATCAAAAAAGTAGCTGTAAACACCTCTGCTCGCACAATCGTCAGTGTACGTACCCACAATCATCGTCAAAGGCCTTCTGTGGCACCCTGCCAGCATCAGTGACATCAATGCCGCCACCACGCAAGTCAACAAATCAGATCTTCTCATGTACATACTCCTCTATTTTTCACCAAATATATCTCTTTTTTCACATTCAGCATAATTATTTCCTGCGCCGCCAGACATGTGTTTCTCAAATATCCGAGGTTATCTGGCCAATTCTGAAGACCTCTAAAATAATTAAGTGAAATGTAAAAAATAACCTGCATCACTTTAAATTTGCAATATATAGATGTTCTGGGTGATTCAATTTTATCGATTGACGCAACTTATTTTTTTTCAACATTACTTAAGGGCATTATCCGCAAAGAATGCCAATCATTTACAAACCACGGACACGATAAAACGCCACCAACGGTATTCAATCCACTATCACTGTGGCTGACCCTCCCTCGGGATATGGGGGTCAGCCACACACTATGGCCTCCCAGCATTACCAGAGCCATTCTTGCGTGCCTGTGGTTTGCACAATATGATGTTCAGGGTGATTCTATGTATTCAATTTTATCGATTGACGCAACTTATTTTTTCAACATTACTAAAACATCCGGTCATCTGTAATGATAATGACAAACGGCGCTATGCCGGCGGAAAGACATTCCTTGGCGCAGGCTTCATATTTAAGGATTACTTAGTACTTACTATTGGGAAATTTTCCGTAATTTCGTACCCGTTATGGAAAAGAAAGAAAGCGCTATTTTTGAAGGGCTGAACGCCGAGCAGAAGAAGGCGGTCGGCAGTGTGGACGGACCGGTGCTTATTGTGGCTGGTGCGGGATCCGGGAAGACAAGGGTGTTGACGAGCAGGATCGCCTACATTCTTGAGAGGGGATGTGATCCGGCGAGGATCATGGCATTGACCTTCACGAAGAAGGCGGCCAGCGAGATGAAGGAAAGAATCGCCGTGATGGTCGGGGAAAGGAAGGCCAGAAGGCTCTACATGGGAACTTTCCACTCCATATTCATAAGATTTCTAAGGGAATATGCCGCCTTGCTCGGCTACCCTTCCACTTTCACCATCTACGACACCAGCGATTCGGTGAGCGGCATAAAGGCCTGCATAAAGGAACTCGGGCTGGATGACAAGGTTTACAAGCCGAAGGATGTCCTTTCAAGAATATCCATGGCCAAGAACAACCTCATCACCGCCGCCGCCTATCGGAACAACCAACAGGCGATCATCAACGACACCCACGCACGCAAGCCAAGAATATGCGACATCTACTCCCGCTACGCCGAGAAGTGCAAGAACTCGGGAGTGATGGACTTCGACGACATATTACTGAACATGAACATCCTGCTTCGGGACTTTCCCGAGGCGAAGGAGGCCATCGCCGCCCGCTTTGACTACATTCTCGTGGACGAGTATCAGGACACGAACTTCGCCCAGTACCTGATCCTGAAGAAGTTGACCGAGAAGCACCGGAACCTCTGTGTGGTGGGTGACGACTCGCAGTCCATCTACGCCTTCCGCGGGGCCAAGATCGAGAATATTCTTAATTTCAAAAAGGACTTCCCCGAGAGTCAGATCTTCCGCCTTGAGAGGAACTATCGCTCGACGGCCAACATCGTGAACGCCGCCAACTCATTGATAGCCAAGAATGAGAACAGAATCCCGAAAACATGTGTGGCCGTCGGCGAGGAAGGTGAGAAGATCCGACTGCTGAAAAGCTGGTCGGAGCAGGACGAGGCCGTCGCCATCGCCTCCGGGATTGTGGAGAGGATGCAGTCCGACCATGCCCGGTACCAGGATTTCGCCATCCTCTACAGGACGAACTCCCAGTCAAGGGCCTTGGAGGAGGCTTTGAGGAAGAGGAACCTTCCCTACATGATCTACTCCGGCAACTCCTTCTTCGACAGAGCCGAGGTCAAGGACATGATGGCCTACCTGAAACTGGTCGTGAACGTCAACGACGACGAGTCCTTCAAGAGGATAGTGAACACCCCGTCCAGGGGCATCGGCGAGACATCGCTCAACGCCCTGGGAGCCTTGGCTTACGACCTGAAATGCTCGCTGTTCAAGGCGGCATATTCAGAAAGGTTCGCCGAGTTCGGCCTAAAGCAGGCCGCCGTCGCGAAGATACGCTCATTCTGTGAGATGATCGACGGATTCGCGTCGAAGGTGGCCTCGACCAACGCCGACGAGCTTGCAACGGGCATCTCCAACGCCTGCGGCCTGTACGCCTTCCACAAGAACGACCCGTCCATCGAGGCTCAGTCCAGGGCCTCCAACATCGAGGAACTCATCAACAGTGTCACCCATTTCATCGAGGACCAGAGGGAAAACTACCTCAGAGACCTTCTGGCGGAAGGAGAGGCCGAGGATGATTCCGAGGTTGAATATCCTGTCTTCACTTTGGGTGCGTTCCTGGAGAGCATCTCCCTGCTGTCCAACGTGGACGTGGAGGACGAGGAGGACACAAACAACAAGATCGCCCTTATGACCGTGCACTCCGCGAAAGGTCTGGAGTTTCCGTACGTGTTCGTGGCCGGTCTGGAAGAGAACATATTCCCGTCAGGCGGGATGCTTATTTCTCCCGCCGAGATCGAGGAGGAGCGTCGCCTGTTCTATGTCGCCATCACAAGGGCGAAGAAGGCTGTCTGCCTTTCGTTCGCCAACACCAGGATGCGCAACGGCAAGCACGAGTCCAACTCCCCGAGCCGCTTCATCAAGGAGATTGATTCTGAATATGTCGCCAATCCTCTGAGGAACGACGACTTCGCGGATTCCACCACCGATGACGACTTCCCTGGCTTCGGTGGCTTCGGCTCGCGCGGATTCGGTTCCGGTCATGGCTCCGACCGCTTCTCAGGCGGAGGTTCAGGCAGGTACTCCGGCGGCAATTACGGCGGAGGTTCAGGCAGGTTCGGCGGCAATTACGGCGGAGGCTCAGGCAGGCTCGGCGGCAGCCATGGCACAGGCTCAGGCAGGTACTCCGGAGGCAATGGCCGCCCTGCCAACAGATTCGGAATGGGCGGAGGCAATCCCTACGGTTCTTCCGGCAGTGTCAGGTACGAGAGCAAGCAGACCTCGGCGGCCAGCCCGACAGCCTCCAGGATCGAGGCCCTGCGCAACCGTCCTCTCCCTCCGAAGATCTCCGACGCCGACTTTGTCCCGGCTCCGATGACCGACTTCAAGACCGGCCAGCGGATCGAGCACAACCGTTTCGGCCCAGGCAAGATCCTTGAGATCACCGGCGCCGCCCCCGACCTCAAGGCCAGGATCGCCTTCGACTCCTACGGCGAGAAACTCCTGCTCCTGAAATACGCCAAGATGCGCGTGATCTAAACCTTCCGCGGTTCGGTACTTCGACAACAGACTCTCTGACCCGGCCAGCCGCCGAGTCTGCTCCTTCCCGGAGCCTGTCGGCTACTGGGTTCGCCGATAACTGAGCCCGCCGAAGCGCCGGGAGCGGGATCCGGGATATTCAAAAAAGAGCACAAAAAAAGGGAAAGCTTAGTACATCGCACCGCTACGACCTCCTACCCTTGCTGCCTTCCGACCCTGGGGGAATTCAGAGGGAGCTGGTCGTGTACGACTTTCCCTGACTGCAAATATACTACTTTTCGTTGAAACTGTCAAAAATGAATGGCAGGATGTCGTCCACTTTGTCAAATTTCCACGTTTTCTTCGTTCCGTACATGATCACGCTCATCGCCTGGCCGGACAAAGTCTGGTACTCGGCCATCACCTGACGGCATGCGCCGCAAGGAGAGCATGGAGTCTCGCTCAGCGTGCCGTTGAAGCCACCGACAATGGCGAGTGAAAGCATAGCCTTGCCCGGGTTGTTGGCGCTGGCGGCGAACATCGCGGTCCTCTCGGCGCAAAGTCCCGACGGATAGGCCGCGTTCTCCTGATTGGCACCCTTCACGATTGTGCCGTCTTCCAGACGAAGAGCGGCTCCGACATTGAATGTGGAATACGGTGCGTAAGAACCCCTCCGCGCCTCGATCGCGGCATTCACGAGTTCTATGTCTTGAGGTTCCATCTCATCGATGGAGGAATATTCAGTATAGTTGATGTCCAGTTTTACTGTTCTCATATTCAGTGGTCTTTATACATAAGTTTTCAAAGTTAGCAAAAATTGTGCATATTCAAGCATTTGAGTAAATTTGCACTCACCTTTGCGCGAGGGCATTCCACCGCTTGCTGCGAAGGCATCGCAGGTGACCCATGGCGGGCAGTCACTTTTTTTAACGGGCAAGCGTTTATTGGCAAGCGGCCGCCGGCTTGCCGGAGATGAGGTTACTTTATGAAAATCTGTGTAGGCCTCTCGGGAGGAGTTGACTCCAGTGTCGCCGCTCTGCTGCTGAAGCGGCAGGGTTATGACGTGTTTGCCATGTTCATGCAGAACTGGCACGACGCGGACGCGACGCTGCACGGCGACTGCGAATGGGAGGAGGATCGCTTCGTGGCGGAATTGGTCGCGCGGAAGATCGGCATCCCGTTCTATTTTGTCGATCTCTCAAAGGAGTACCGCCAGAGGGTGGTGGACTACATGTTCAATGAATATTCAGCCGGCCGCACCCCAAACCCGGATGTTCTCTGCAACCGCGAGATCAAGTTCGACGCTTTCCTCAAGGCCGCTCAGAAACTCGGAGCCGACATGGTGGCGACAGGGCACTATTGCCGCAGGGCTCCGCTGATGGACGCCGAGGGAAAGCAGGTTGTGATTGACGGACTGCCTCAGTGGAGGATTCTGGAAGGAGTGGATCCGAACAAGGATCAGAGTTATTTCCTTTGCCAGCTCACTCAGGAGCAGCTCGGCAAGGCGCTCTTCCCTATCGGGAACCTTACCAAGCCGGAGGTCAGAGAGATCGCTCGTGAGGCGGATCTGCCGTCAGCCGACAAGAAGGATTCCCAAGGAATATGCTTCGTCGGCAAGGTTGACCTTCCTACATTCCTCCAGCAGAAACTCAAGCCCGCGGAGGGGAACGTGGTGGAGGTTTATGATGCCTACTACGCTCAAAGTGAGCAGTATCGCTTCGTCCACGACACCCTCGCCTCACTGCTGGAGACTCCCGGCGAGCCGATGATGATCACTGAATATACCTCCGAGGATTCCGGCGGGAAACCGTTCAACAACCGGCGGGTCACTGACAATAACAGTCCGGTCACTGAACCTGCTACGCCTCGACACTCCGACAGGCTCAGTGCCCCGCAAGTACAGCAACCACAATCTCTTTCGGTCATTGAGTCTGCTACGCCTCGACACTCCGACAAACTCAGTGCCACGCAAGTTCAGCAACCACAATCTCTTTCGGTCACTGAACCTGTCGAAGTGACCAAATCTACGGGAAAGACCGATTGGAGTGAATATGGCTCCGAAGCTTCCGCGCTTCCCTCTCAATCCCGTCTCGCCTGCGGCGATCCACACGTTCACGAGGCCACGGGCGGCCACGGGTCCGGAGCCACTTCCACTCCAACCGAACGGTTATCACATCGGAACGAGTTCGATGTGAACAAGATCGCGGAATTGAGCGATGAGAATCTGATGAGATTGTCGGAACCAATCTGGTACGACGACATCAAGTTCGAGACCGAAACCTACAGAGCCGGGAAAAAGCACATCAAGAAGACCCGGTACAAGGAGAATCCGTTCGGAAAGATTGTCGGACGGCACGACGGCGCGCAGTTCTACACGATCGGCCAGCGGAAAGGCCTCAACATCGGAGGACACAAGGACTCCATCTTTGTGATCGCCACGGATGTTCCGCGGAACATCATCTACGTCGGGGAGAGCCACACTCACAAGGGACTGTCACGCTGCTGCCTACGGATCGCGCCACAAGATATTCATTGGATCAGGACAGACCTTGCGATGGCGGACGGTGAGATCCGTCGCTACCGCGTCCGCATCCGTTACCGCCAGCCTCTCCAGGACGCGTTCCTGATCAAGAGGCCCGCCGGCATATTCATACTCTTCGACACTCCTCAGCGCGGCATCTCAGACGGCCAGTTCGCCGCCTGGTACTCCTCAGATGACGAGATGCTCGGCTCCGGAGTTTATTAGCCGTGGAGACAAGACTGCCTGACATACAGGCTCTGTGTGTAAGGTATTTTTGCCGCCGGCGAGGGAGACTGTCTTAAAAGTAAAAGTACCCCAAGTGAGGATTGAAAATTCGTTGTCGCCCCTGTATAGGGGTACAGACTTCTCTACTCTCGCCGAGACTTCTCAGACAGTCTGGGGGAGGGGAGGAGCTGGGGCCAACGGCATGGAGGATAATGCATTTATTATCAAATATATAGCACACCCTCCTCCTATCCGTTCCAACGGGGAGGAGAGTATGGTTTTTAACTGATTAATAAGAAGTTAGCCTCCACGGCGAAAAAATTAGGGGAACGCACTATCATCGGGACCTAATACTGTCCAGGAATATTCAGAGACTTGGCCGCGGACTCGCCGGCAAGGTAGCCGGTGGAGAAGGCGCACTGGAGATTGTAGCCGCCGGTGTCGCAGTCCATGTCAAGAACCTCACCGCAAAGGTAGAGGCCAGGTTTGAGACGTGACTCCATCGTCTTCGGCATCACCTCGTCGGTCGAGATGCCACCGGCAGTGATGACACAACGTTCGTAACCCACAAAACCGATTATCTCGAACTTCCAGTCCTTCAATGTCTTGGCCAACAGATCAAGATCAATGTCGTAATAACGTCTTGGCTGACGGTTGGAACGATGGTTCGGGCCTTTCGACCAACTCTGCGACCTGTCATAACGATTCGACAGATTGGCATAACGGGACGCCGGACCCGTAGAAGCGCCGGAGCGCCCGTCAGCATATTCAGACTTCTTAAGATCAATCTTCATGATGTCAGGATTCCACGCCTGAAATCCCGGGATCAGTTCCCACGGCATCAGTTTGCCGAGCAGGATTCTATACATCTCCTTGCCGTTCAGCCCGCGTCCATCCTTCCATTGGCGGGTGCGGGGGTCGTTCTTGATCTCGTTCCACAGAGTCTTGATCCTGTCTGTCAGTTCTTCCAGTGAGACACCTGGCTTCAGATCAAGTGAAAACGCCACCTTACCACCATTCATCAAGGCTTTCACGCACTTGCGGCTGACCTGAAATCCGATCGGTCCCTCAATTCCTCCGTCAGTGAAGTCCACGTCTCCGAACTCCGTCTCGGACTTCGAGCCGTCAAACGTGACGGTAAGGCTGACATTCTTCAACTTGGCGCCCTTCAGCGCCTCTCCACTTCCAGTCATCGGAGTCTCCCTGTGAATATGTCCCTTCAGGTCTGTCTCCGGTCTGTCGATAATTTTATAACCCTTAGGAACGAGGGCTGTCAGAGACGGAAAACAAGGTGTGACATTGTGGCCGAAAAACTTAGCCCATTTGTAACCGTCACCGGTCGAGCCGGTTCCAGGATAGGAAAGCCCTCCGGTCGCGATGATCAGCTTCGAGCATTCAAACGTCTCACCATCAGCGCATCGGATCGAAAATCCCGGCAGGATGTCTTTCACCTCACGATCCGTAAGCAGTGTCACCCCATGGCGCAGCACCACCTCAACGATGGTGTCCAGCACATCGGATGCCCTGTGTGAATATGGGAAGGCCCTGTCTCCCCTCTCGACAACGGTCTCCAAACCATTGCTTTCAAGGAAATCAATGGTATTTTCCGGAGTGAAGTTATAGAACGCCGGCTTCACGAAATTAGGATTCGTGCGAATATGCTGCGAGAACTCGTTCCAGTCCTTGAGGTTCGTGAAGTTGCAGCGTCCCTTGCCCGTGAACAATATCTTCCTGCCCGGACGTGGCATCTTCTCCAGAACCGTAATGCGTGCCGAACTTCCAAGCGGAAGAGCCTTCGTGGCACCGTAAGCGGCCATAAGTCCTGCCGCTCCGCCACCAATGATGATAATGTCTGAATACATGGTGCAAAGTTAAAAATTTTTACTTATCTTTGCAGTCCATTTCCACGAGAAATGCAGCAAGCCACTTTAGCTCAGTCGGTAGAGCAGCGCATTCGTAACGCGCAGGTCGTCAGTTCGAGCCTGATGAGTGGCTCAAAAAAAGGGAAGTACATACGGTACTTCCCTTTTTTTGAGCATGTACTTCCCCTTTTTGAGCCACTCTCGAGACATTATTGCCAAATTATCTCATTATTAACAAATTACAAAATTCTATCCTCCAATTCGAGATAGCAGGATACCACAATTCCCTCATAATCAATCAATAGGGCTCCACCCCTCCTGACTGTCTGAAAAGTCTCGGCGAGAGTTGAAAAGTCTGTACCCCACTACAGGGGCGACAACGAATTCTCAATCCTCGCAGGGGGTACTTTTACTTTTAAGACAGTCTCCTCCAATCAATCAATAGGACTCCACCCCTCCGGCAATCAACAATTGCCAACCACCATTCATTTCTCAGTCTAACTCCTTGATCATCCGGTCATAAAGATGGCCGAAAAAGAGGATCTCTCCGTCGGGGCGGAAGCCAAGGGCGGAATAGTAGGTGAAGAGGCGGGGCTTGGACTTGTCAACGATCAGGCTGATGCGTGGAAAGCCTTTCCTGCGGCCTTCCTCAATGCCGTCGAGCATCAGCAGGTGGCCTATGCGGTCGGTCGCGCCGGCATATTCAAAGGCCATCCGGCGGAACTCGGGGAGTACAGCCATACTGTCGAGATAGAACTCGCCGGGCAGACACTCCGGCTCCGTAACAAGGATGTCCTCCCCCGCGCTTTCATGATCACGCGTACCATTTGAGACTTCTACGGACGGAAAACAAGCCGCAGACCGCGTCGGATCTTCATCCTCTGACGGAGCGGCACCCTCGAACATAGAGTTCAGGAGTCCCCACGTCAGCTCGCGCAGCGACAGATAGTCATCTCCTGAATATGCCGTCAGCGATCCCACTGCATTGCCTTCCACGCATGCGATCCTCGTTCTGGCGTATGAATATAACGTGTCGGGTCTGGCGCAAATCTCTCCGACGAGCTTGACGGCATCCTTGACATTCAAAGATGTGGAGCCGAACTCGATCGCAGAGTCGGCATCCACATTGAAAACCTCATACCCCATCGCCGCAAGGACATTTCTTGCGATGAACTCGCCGTCTGACGGCTGGGCATCACGGATTGTGAATTTTCCCGTGGCAGATAAATTATTGAGCATAAAATCTTTACGTTATCACCTATGATTCATTTCCACTATAGGTAAACATCTATTTACATCATTATCAAGACAATAGGTGCCACGACTTTTCAAGGTCTCATTCTGGCACGCTCAGTGACCGGGCTGGCCTATCGCCAAAAAAGTCGCCTAACTGATGAACTGAGCCTCAAGAGCCTTAAGTTTTGCATCAGCGTCCGGCCCCTTGGCTCCGAAGTAGAACTTGATCTTCGGCTCGGTTCCGGAAGGACGGACAGAGACGATGTCGCCGGCCTCGTTGAAGAACTGGAGTACGTTCGACTTCTGAAGTCCGGTCTTCTCCGGCTCGTTGTAGTCGATGACCTTGATGACCTTCGAGCCGACAATCTCTGCCGGAGGGTTCTGCCTCAAGTCTGCCATGATCTTCTGGATCTCCTCAGCGCCGGTCTTACCCTTGCGCACCAAAGAGACAAGCGATTCCTTGCGGTAGCCATATTCAGAATAAATCCTCTGGAGCAGCTGGTAGAGGGTCAGTCCCTGATCGGCGGCCCAGGCGGCGCACTCGGCGACCATTATGCAGGCAACCGGAGCATCCTTGTCGCGAACAAACTCGCCGACATTGAACCCGTAGCTCTCCTCGCCGCCGCAGATGAACTCGCCCTTGCCCTCGTTCTCACGCACGATCTCCTCGATGTACTTGAATCCTGTCAGCACGTCGTAGCACCTCACGCCGAAACTGCGGCCGATCTCGGCGATCAGCTCAGTCGTGACGATGGTCTTGGCGATGTACTTTGTGGAATCCAGCTTGCCGAGTTCCTTCCAACGGGTAAGAATGTAATATGTCAGAATGGAGCCCGTCTGGTTGCCGTTCAGTTGAACCATCTTGCCGTCGTTGTCACGAACCGCGATTCCGAGGCGGTCAGCGTCAGGGTCAGAGGCCATCACGATGTCCGCACCCTTCTTGTCGGCCATCTCAAGAGCCATTTTCATTGCAGCCGGCTCCTCAGGATTCGGAGAGACAACTGTCGGGAAGTCGCCATCACTCACATCCTGATCCGGCACGTGGATAACATTCTCGAAGCCAAGGCGTTTCAAAGCCTCAGGCACGATGCGGACCCCGGCTCCGTGAAGCGGGGTATAGACAATCTTCAAGTCCTTGTGCTTCTCGCGGGCTTCAGGGCTGAGGGTAAGAGAAAGAATGTCAGAGATGTAAGCATCGTCCATAGCCTTGCCCATCAGCTCTACCTCTCCGCAATGCTCCCTTTTCTCGAACATCACTTGGGAAGGGTCAGTGATCCTGTTTACCTCGTCGATGATCTCCCGGTCCACCGGCGCGGTAATCTGCGCCCCGTCAGACCAATAGACCTTGTACCCGTTATATTCCTTAGGATTGTGCGAGGCCGTGACCATCACACCAGCGACCGCGCCCATCTTGCGGATGGAGTAGCTCAACTCCGGCGTAGGGCGCAGGTTATCGAATATGAACACGTGCAATCCGTTGGCGCTGAATATGTCAGCGGCGATCTTGGCGAACAGCTTGGAGTTGTTGCGGCTGTCGTAGGAAATGCAGACGCGGATGTCATCCCCGGAAACTTTCTTAAGAATATAGTTGGCCAGTCCCTGCGTGGCCATTCCGACGGTATATTTGTTCATCCTGTTGGTTCCGACTCCCATAATGCCCCTGAGGCCACCGGTACCGAACTCCAAAGTCTTGTAGAAAGCGTCCTCGAATCCAGCCGGATCATTGTTCCGCAGCTCGATCACCTTCATCTTGGTCTCCTGATCGAAATCCCCTTCCAGCCATTTCCTGGCGTTCTCGTTGTAATCCTGTGCCATAATATCTTAATTTATTTATATTTCCATTGTCTTTTCATTGCCGAACAGTCCGTCCGCGCAACGAACCGAACAACCCGTCCGCCCAACGAACCGTACAACCTACAAATTTACTCAAATTATTCGGCATCCCGAATGCCCCATACGGCAATCTTACACATGCCACAAATCGGCATCCCGAATGCCCCATACGGCAATCCTACACATGCCACAAAAAGGTTAGAAGCGGTTTTGATTTGTTTGTCAGAAAATGTGAGAGTGAAAAACTTCAGGTTCGACCGCTTCTTCCAAGAAAGATAGCGGTGAAGTCTGACTGAAGAAGCGGGAAGGAAATGAAGATTATTTCACCTCAAAGAACATTTCAAACAAATCAAAGCAGCAGAGCCATTCTTGAGTGACTGTGGTTTGCACAGGGCATCTCGCCAAATCAAAACAGCTTCCAAGGGCATTATCCGCAAAGAATGCCAATCATTTACAAACCACGGACACGATAAAACGCCACCAACGGTATTCAATCCGCTATCACTGTGGCTGACCCTCCCTCGGAATATGGGGGTCAGCCACACACTATGGCCTCCCAGCATTACCAGAGCCACTCTTGCGTGACTGCGGTTTGCACAGGGTTTCACAGGGTACAAAAAATCAAAACAGCAGAGCCATTCTTGAGTGACTGTGGTTTGCACAGGGCATCTCGCCAAATCAAAACAGCTTCCAAGGGCATTATCCGCAAAGAATGCCAATCATTTACAAACCACGGACACGATAAAACGCCACCAACGGTATTCAATCCGCTATCACTGTGGCTGACCCTCCCTCGGAATATGGGGGTCAGCCACACACTATGGCCTCCCAGCATTACCAGAGCCATTCTTGCGTGCCCGTGGTTTGCACAGGGCATCTCGCCAAATCAAAACAGCAGAGCCACTTGACCCTGCCGTCTAATCTAATCACAACGCCTATATGTATATGGTACTCACGTGACTAACCGTTCCAAATCATTTGTACTTGACCTCAGCCATTGACGGCGATGTCGTAAACTCTGTCAATTTCATGAATTTGGGAATGATGAGTTCCTCGGTATTCGTCAAATAATCGTAATTTTGTGAAAAGGAATATGTTTTTCAAATGGAAGCGGATAGAATGGGAATGTGGCCTCAAAAGAGGAGACAGTTGCGGCGACAAAGCGCGTGCTTAGGTGTGTGCTTAGGTGCGTGATGTGGTGCGTGATGCGGTGCTTGATTGATAAACAATTGATAATCAAGCAATATCGCGCCTACCTTTAGTCTAATCACGCTAAAGACAATCACCTAATCTATTAACTTGTAATAGATTGCAAATCACGACACCTTATTGGGAGGATAACTGTTATAAAGCACATAGCTTCAATGCAAAGGAAAGGACAGACAGAGCGTGTAAGTATGCGTTAAGTATGCGTTAAGTATGCGTTAAAAAATAAGTTGGTAAAGATTTGGCAGTATTTTCGAGGATAGATGTCTTTGACCCAAGCTCCTCCGTTGCTGCAGGAATACGGTAGAAAGATTTGGCGGTATTTTCGAGGATAGATTTCTTTGGGAGAAGGAGTGTGGGTGACACATGTCTGATGAGGTAAGACAGATAGACCGAAAAAGACAATCGAAGATCACCAAGTTATTTTTTTAGGGTTACTAAGAAACTGTTTTGATTTGTTTGTCTGAAAATGTGAGAGTGATAAACTCCGGGGTCGACTGCTTTTTCCAAAGAAGATAGCGGTGCTATCTGACTGAAGAAGCGGGAAGAAAATGAAGATTTTTTCACCTCAAAGAACATTTCAAACAAATCAAAACAGATTCTCAAAGATCACCAGGTTATTTTTTAAGGATTAGTAAGCCAAATTTGGCGGGAGATAAAAAGTATAACAGATCATAATGATATACAAAATATGGACAGTTTTGAGAGATTCATAGTTGAGAACGAAGGGGCGGACACGGTGCGGCTGGTGATGTCGCGCAGGGAGTGGCCGTCGCCGGGGGATGCCGGACTGGCTGGGCTGGATGCGAAGTCGCTGGCGGTCAACACTATCGAGGGACGAAAGAAACTTCGTAAGAAGTTGCCGGAATGGGTGGCGTGCTCGAGGCTGGTCTATCCTTCGACGCTATGCACGGAGCAGTGCAGTTCTTCTGACACGGCGCGGTACAAGGCTTCGATTGTTCAAAGAATCTTTAATGAACATGGAAGACCTGTCGCTTCGACACTTCGACAAGATCAAAGCACCGCAGGTTCTCCGACAGAGGCGGCAGGTTCTGGGACCGAAGAAACAGGTTCACCGACAGAAGCGGCAGGTTCAGGGACTGAAGAAACAGGTTCACCGACAGAAGCGGCAGGTTCAGGAACCGAAGAAACTGGTTCACCAACAGAGATGGCAGGTTCTGGGACCGAAGAAACAGGTTCACCGACAGAGGCGGCTGGTTCTGGGACCGAAGAAGCAGGTTCACCGACAGAGATGGCAGGTTCTGGGACCGAAGAAACAGGTTCTCCGACAGAGGTGGCAGGTTCTGGAACCGAAGAAACAGGTTCTGCGGCCTGCAGAGATGGTTTAAGAATCAGTAAACTATCAGTCGCTTCGACAGGCTCTGCGACCAAAGGGACAGGCTCTGCGACCGATTGTTTTTTGGTCACTGAGCTTGCCGAAGTGACCGAACCGAAAAACGGCAAGGTGGCGGATCTGACAGGAGGGCTGGGAGTTGATTCGTGGGCGTTCAGTGAAGTGGCGGAGGAAGTGCTTTACAATGAGATGAATCCGGAACTGGCAGCGGCGGCACGGCACAACTTCCAGGCTCTGGGAGCCACGAATATATTCATTAGGAATTGTGAGGCGACAGCGGACAGCCTTGAGGAGATACTCGGGGACTTCAAGCCGGATGTCATATTCATGGACCCGGCAAGACGGGACTCCGTGGGAAAGAAGGTCTTTCTGCTGGAAGACTGCTCGCCGGACGTGCTGAAGATGCTGCCTCAAATGTTCGAAACCAGCAGATTCATACTGCTCAAGATTTCCCCTATGGCGGACATCACTATGGTTGTGGAAAGATTGGACAGGACTTATGAATCATTCCTTGATGAGAATCACAAAGGTGGCTGGAACGGTCAGTGGGTGCGTGAGGTCCACGTTGTGGCAAGCTGCGGGGAATGCAAGGAGTTGTTGATTCTGCTGGACAGGGAATGGAGAAATGGATATTCATTGACCTGTCGGGAAGATGGCGGAACGCTGACATTCACGTCAGAAGAGATTGCCGGCGCAAAAGCGGTGTACCCGGATTCGACATTCGCCAGAATAATCTTCGAACCGGGGAAGTCGCTGACCAAGGCAGGAGTGTTCAATGCTGTCTGCGAAAGGTTCGGACTCGTGAAGCTGGCCCGCTTCACGCATCTTTACACGATAGGTGAACCACTGTCTGACAGCGAATTAGAGCAGCGAACCGCACCACTTAAAGATTTCGGAAAAGTCTTTTATGTAAAGGAAATCCTTCCTCTTAACAAGGCTACCATGAAAGATGTCGGGAAGCGCTACCCACATTCCGAGGTCTCCGCCAAGAACATACCGATGTCCAGCGATGAGTTAAGAGTCCGCCTGAAAGTCAGATCTGGCGATGACGCGCACATCTTCGGCGCACGTATAGAGACTCCCTACAACGAAGACAACTACCTGATTGTCACCGAGCCAACCGGTCGCTGAGCTTGTGGTTCGCCAGACTCACCAACCATCGAAGTGACCAATTCACGTCATTATATGAGTCCACTTGAAAAAGTCTTTTTTTTGAAAAAATATGTGCCACACAGGTACTTCCAACGGGGGAGACTGTCTTAAAAGTATAATTACCATCTCCGAGGATTGAAAATTCGTTGTCGCCCCTGTATAGGGGTACAGACTTTTCAGCTCTCGCCGAGACTTTTAAGACAGTCTGGGGAGGGGGTAAAAAGTGGCGAATGGTACTTTTTCAAGTGGACTCTTATATTGTCACTTCGACAGGCTCATTGACCAAAACTAAAGTATCCCGCGGATGAAGTCGTTGATGTCGGCGGAAGGGATGTCAAGCGTTTTGAATATGTCGGCGTAGCGGCCGCACTCAAGCAGCGAGCGGACCTTGCCATGGCCGTACTGGGTCAGGGCATATTCGACAATGGCGGCGCCGATCAGGCTCTCGACAGGAATGACCGCGACTGTCGCGCCATCCTCCCGGAAGACAGGAATCGAGAGATCATAAAAATCGTCATCATCCGAAAGATCAAGGTCTCTCTTCCCGGCAAGGTAGAGGCGAAGCGAGGTCTTAAGATCTGAATATGAAAGGTCCATATACCCGCCATGGTAAGCGGCGATGCCTTCCTGAACCATGGGCAAGGCATTTGGCCAGGCCGACCGTAAAAGCAGAAGAGCCACATCATGCCTGTCGTCATAGTAATTCGACAGAATTATGTCATCTCCGAAGATCCGTCCGTAAAACGCCTTGTCAGAAGTCTTTCCGGACGCCGAACTCATCAATGGATTGGAATAGACGTTGAACAAGATTCCGGACAGTCGTTCGCACTGATCTATGGAGGAAGCCACCACATAGCGGACCTGACTTTGGAATGACGGGACATATTCGTTAATGAAACATCTCAAAAAGGCTGACAATCTGCGGGCAGTCCGTCTGGAGACTTCGCATCCGGGAGAGCAATAATATTCAAGTCCCTTAAAATCAATCTTTTTAAGGGAACGCATCTCCGCGTCAAGCCAGTTGGCGAGCCTGAACGGATTGGAACGGCCATTGTCTCCTGAGGCCACGGCCTCCGCGCGGACACAGAAGATCGTCTCCACCCAGTTTTCATATTCATCGCCGGGAAGCCTGCTGAATGTCGCGGCGACCAGTTCGTAAACTCCGTCGCCAAGCTTCCTGATGTCAAGAATCCGGTTCTCACGGAAAGAGGCGTAGAGGAGATTCCCATCGTCGAATTCCTGTAGATAGTCAGGTGAGCCATCGACCCAGAACGAACGCCTGCTGGCATCATCGGCCGAAGAAGATGTGAACGACTCCACATAGGCCTTCCAGAGTTCGGAAACCATCCGCACCGAGTCTTTTTCCTGACGGGACATATATTCCAGATCCACGTTGTATGGCCTCAGGCCGGGGATTTGGGCGCTGCTGGTCATCTGCTGTGCAGTAGAGAAGGAGGAGGCGGCCAGCAGCATTATCAGGGAGATGGTTATTTTTTGAATATTCATCTGTGAATACAATGATTTTGGTGAGTCTTGTCGAATCAGAGGATATCTGTGACAGGTGGGGAGTTCGGGTCACTTCGACAGGATCAGTGACCAAGAGCAGCATGGAGACCCTGCGACAGTTGACGAAAAGTGAAGAGCCTATATGCAGTCCAGAAGACGCAAGGATATCCTTTTGCGATCCAGATCCACATCAAGCACACTGACATTGACTTTCTGATGAAGTTTGACCTTCTTTCCGCGCATCTGGGAGACATGGATAAGGCCGTTCTCGTGGATGCCGATGTCCACGAACGCGCCGAAAGCGGTCACATTCGTGACGATGCCCGGCAGTTCCATGCCCGGCTTCAGGTCATCAATCTCGTGGATGTCATCAGCGAAACTGAACTCCTGCGCGCTCTGGCGAGGGTCGCGGCCAGGTTTGGCCAATTCCTTAAGAATATCATTGATCGTTGGAAGGCCGAACTCTCCCTCAACGTAGGCTGACGGATCAATCTTCCCTATCAAGGCCTCATTACCCACCAGTTCCTTAGTGCTGACGCCCAGATCGGAAGCCATCCGGTCAACTATGTGATAACACTCAGGGTGCACGGCGGAATTGTCAAGCGGATTCTCGGCGTCCTGGATGCGCAGAAAGCCGGCACACTGCTCGAAAGCCTTCGGGCCGAGTTTCGGAACTTTCCGAAGCTGGGTTCTGGACGAGAAGCCCTTGATGGAAGAGCGGTAGTCCACAATGTTGGAAGCCAAAGCCGGACCGATGCCCGAGACATAACTCAACAGGTAAGGGCTGGCGGTGTTGAGATTCACACCGACGCTGTTCACGCAGATGACAACAGTGTTGTCCAGTTTCTCACGAAGCAGATTCTGATCCACATCGTGCTGGTACTGTCCGACACCCAATGACTTAGGGTCAATCTTGACCAACTCCGACAGCGGATCCATCAGACGGCGGCCTATTGACACCGCTCCCCTGACGGTCACATCCTCATCCGGGAATTCCTGCCTCGCGACTTCGGACGCAGAATAGATAGAAGCTCCGTCCTCGCTGACAGTGAACACCTTGACGTTCTCCGGAATACCGACACGTTTGATGAATTCCTCGGTCTCACGGGAGGCCGTTCCGTTTCCTATGGCAATCACCTCGACGGCATATTCTTCAATCATTGAGGAGACGGCCATTATCGACTTGATCTTATCGCTCTGAGGAGGATGCGGGAATATGATCTCGTGATGCAGAAGGTTGCCCTGCTCGTCCAGGCAGACGATCTTGCAGCCGTTGCGGAAACCAGGGTCGATCGCCATTGTCCTCTTCTGGCCGACCGGAGCGGAAAGCAGAAGCTGCGTCAGATTCTCCCCGAACACGTTGATCGATTCGATGTCAGCCTTCTCCTTGGCCTCCTTGACAATCTCGTTGGTCAGCGACGGCTCAAGCAAACGCTTATAGGCATCATCGACGGCCAGACGAATCTGGTCAGCCAGTTTGGTTCCCGGATAACGATGCTCATGGCAGAAATCGTAATAGATCTTGTTGCCGCATTTCTCCGCGTCCGCATCGAGACCAATAGACAAAAAACCTTCCTTTTCCGCACGGAGAATCGCCAGCAGATTGTGCGACGGAATCCTCTGCAAAGGCATGGAGAAGTTGAAATATGTCCTGTACTTCGAAGCCTCGGCATTGCCTGAGGCCGCCTTGGTGGCCTTTGACTCGATCCTGCGGGTTCTGAATATGTGCCTGAGGTTCCCACGGACAGTCTGCGATTCGGAAAGCCGCTCGGCGATGATGTCACGGGCTCCGGCAAGGGCCTCCTCGACGGAAGCGACCTTGTCTCCGACATATTTCCTCGCCTCTGCCTCCGGATCAGCGACCTCAACCTTCCACATCTTGTCAGCCAAAGGCTCCAGGCCTTTCTCCTTCGCCATCGTGGCACGGGTTCTCCTCTTCGGTCTGTACGGCAGATAAAGATCCTCCAACTCACTGGCCACCACACAGTTCTCTATCTTGGAGCGGAGTTCGTCAGTCAACTTGCCCTGTTCGGAAATCGTGGACAGGATGCCCTCCTTCCTCTTCTCCATCTCGGTGAACACATCGTTCCAATGCTTGATCTCGGCGACGGCGACATCGTCCAGCCCCCCGGTCTTCTCCTTCCTGTAACGGCTGATGAACGGAATGGTGTTTCCTTCCTCGAAAAGGTGGACGCAATTCTCCACCTGCCAATCCTTCACGGAAAGGGTGCGCGCGATGTAGTCTATGTAGATATTCTTCATATTCATAAAGTATTATTAATCAATCAACTTTCGCAAGCAGGCAATTGCCTGCCGTAAAAAACATCGCCCCACATTCGACGGCGACTGCCCGCACGCGTCAATCCTGAGAGACGACCTTAAGTTCGTCCCTGTAAGCCGAAAAGATCTTCGACTTGGAGACGAACCCGACGTAGGTTCTGTCACGCCTCACCACCGGAAGGTTCCAAGCCGATGTGACCTCAAACTTCTTCATCACGGAATCCATCTTCTCGTCTTCATAGACATATTCCTCGGCACTCCGCATGAAGTTGAAGACGTGCAGGGTCTCATATTCATCGGTCCGGAACATGTCCTTGCGGATGTCCTCCAAAGAGACGAACCCTTGAAAACGGTCCACCGAGTCCAGAACAGGGAATATGTTTCTGGTGGATTCGGAGACGACCTCGACAAGGCGGCCGAGGGTGTCGTCTATCTTCACCGTGGAGAAGTCTGTCTCGATCACGTCGGAGACCTTAAGCAAGGTCAGCACGGCCTGGTCGCTATCGTGGGTCAAGAGTTCTCCCCTCTGGGCTATACGTTTGGTGTAAATGGAATATTTCTCAACTATCCTGGTCGTTCCGAAAGCGATGGTCGAGGTGAGGATCAAAGGCAGGAACAGGTCGTAACCTCCTGAGATCTCGGCGATAAGGAAGATCGCCGTCATCGGGGCCTGCATCACGCCGGCCATCAGCCCGGCCATCCCGACCAAAACGAAATTCTGTTCAGGGACAATGACAGACGTCCCGTCAAAAAGCATATTGAGTGTTCTCGCCACAACGAATCCCGCGATCGCGCCGACAAAAAGGGTTGGACCGAAAGTTCCGCCCACTCCTCCACCGGCATTAGTCAATGTCATGGAGAACACCTTCAACAAAAGGATCAGCATGAAAAAGATCGGCACGGACCACGGGCTGTGTGCCAGAAACGCAAGCGGAGTCTGTCCGTCAAGCGAAAGTTCCTTCCCGTTAAGCAGCACACCAAGAGACTCATAGCCTTCGCCATAGAGCGGAGGGAAAAGGAATATCAGAATTCCGAGCCCGACCGCGCACATTATCCATTTCAGATAGACATTCTCCATCTTGCCGATCCGGTCCTCCAGCTTCAAGGTCGTGCGGATGAAATAGATGGAGCACGCCCCGCAGAAAAGACCAAGAATGACGTAATAAGGAATATTCTTGAGCTCGAACGGGGTAAGGGTGCATTCAAACGGGGTGGATGAGCCAAGAAGAGTATAGGAAACCACTGTGGCTGAGACGGTTGACAGCAGCAGCGGCATCATTGAGGTCATCGAAATGTTGAAAAGCAGAATCTCCAGCACGAAAAGGACTCCGGCGAGAGGAGCCTTGAATATGCCAGCCACGGCAGCCGCGGCGCCACAGCCCAGCAGCACTGTCATACTCCTGTAGGACAATCCCATATAGCGGGCGAAGTTGGATCCGATGGCGGCTCCCGTGTAGACGATCGGGGCCTCCGCTCCGACGGATCCGCCGAATCCGATGGTGACGGAACTCGCGGCGACGGAAGACCACATATTGTGCGGCTTGATCCTGGACTCGTGCCTTGAGACCGCCTGAAGGGCCTTGGTGACACCGTGGCCGATACTGTCCTTGATCACATACTTGCAGAACAGCATCGCAAGGAGCATTCCGATTCCAGGCAGTGCAAGATAGTACAATGATCCGCCCAGGACTCCTCCGAAAGCGTCACGCAAGCCCTCCTGGAGCACCGAGATCAAGGTTTTGAGCAGCACGGCGGCAAGCCCGACCACGATTCCGACCACGAGGCTGAGCACAAGGAGCTGATTCCTTTCCGACATGCGGGATATGGGGTTCAACTTTGGCATATTACCACAAAAATAATTATTTTTGCGGATAGTGTAAAACATTTAACATTTGCTGAACAATGAAAAAAGTTATCGTGTCCCTGATTGCCTCCCTGCTCGTGGCGCTTCTCGGAATCGTCGGGCTGAATCTTTTCAAGGAAGCCAGCCCGAGGGAAAGGGTGAAGGCCGAGAACGGAAGCAGGATAATCGTGGAAGAGCTCAGCTTCTACAGGCATAGCGACAAGATTTTCGGCAAGGTCTTCAAACCTGCTGACGAGAACGGATTCTTTCCGGATTCACTTGGTCCGAGGCCGGTCATCGTGTTTTTCCACGAGCCGTTGAAGACCGCGTTCCCGGAAGGATTGGTCAAGTCTCTGGTCCCGGAAGGCCTTGTCGGCTACACCACTGCCTTTCACGAAAACGGAAAGGACGTGAGTTTCATGGTCAAGAGAATAGGCAAGGAAAAATTCGCCGATGCGGAAAGGATCATCCTGATCGCGGACACATTCTCGTCCGAGGCCGTGATCAAGGCGGCCTACAGACTGAAGAAAGCCGTAAGCGGAGTGATACTTATCGAGCCTGAACCGGATGAGAAAACGTCCAGAATCGTACCGAAACTGGGCTATGAGGTACTGACAATCAATGCCGCCGACAAGACTTCAGCAAGAGTGAAGATTCTTGATTATCTTGAGATCAGAGGAGCCCTGAAATGAGAAAGACAAGATTCGGGATAGTCGGTACCGGCCGCATCAGCGACTGGGTTCTCAAAGGTGCCGTGATGGAGCCTCGATTCGAGGCCGCGGCGGTCTGCTCACGCTCGCGGGAAAGCGGCAAGGCCTTCGCCGAAGCGCATGGCATCGCAAAAGTGTACACGGACATTGACGAGATGGCATCCGACCCTGAGATTGATGCGATCTACATCGGAACGCCGAACAGCACACATCATGATCTGGCGATTCTCTGCATGAACCGGGGAAAGCATGTGCTGTGTGAGAAGCCGATGGGCGCCAACGCGAAGGAGGTCAAGGAGATGGCGGAAGCCGCTAAGGCCAGTGGAGTGATGCTGATGGAGGCGATGATCTCGACACTTTGTCCCAACTTCGTGGCGGCGCGCAAGCATCTGGCCGGGATGGGAGCCGTCCGGCACTACTTCGCGTCATTCTGCCAGTATTCCTCGAAATACGACCTTGTCAAGAGGATCATCGCCGGGGAGGAGGATTCGCCGGTGCCGAGCTCGCTGAATCCGGAACGCTGCGGCGGGGCGCTGATGGACATAGGAATATACACGGTCTTCCCGATGGTGGCGCTTTTCGGGAGGCCTAGGGGCATCAAGGCGGAGGTGACAACCTGCGAGGTGCCGGTGCGCCTCGACCGGAAAGAGTGGAAACGCATTGACCTGCAAGGCAGTGTGATTTTTGAATATGACGGGATGAGCGCTTCGGTGATATATTCAAAGATAGCGGACTCCAACCTTCGCACAGAGATTTCCTGCGACAAAGGGATCATCTCGCTGGATCAGATCCACATCTGCCGTCACGCCGGGATGACAAGGCGCGGCGCTCCGACCTCGGGACGCTCCTCCGGGCCGGAGACCATCGACATTTCCGTCCCTATGGACGCGGACGAGTACCTCTGCGAGTTCAGGGAATTCATCGACGTGCTGGAGTCGGGACGGATTGAATCATCGGTCAACAGCCTTGAGACATCACTTGTCACAGCTGAGATCCTTGACGAGATCCGCCGCCAGGCCGGAGTGGTCTTCCCCACGGACTAAGGAGACGCTTCGACCGGCACTTCGACCGGTCGGCGAGTCTGCCGGGACACAACGCCGGCCCGAACGGGGCTACTGCCCGCCAAGGCGTTCGAAATAAGTCAGCACATCCTCCCATGTCTTGAAGGCGTCGGAGCTGAAATGGATTATCGTGCCCATGAAGTCCTTGCCGCCGTTGGTCTCTGGCTCGGCGTCGATCAGATAGTCGGCCAGTAGAAGATTCTTGTGATTCGTTATCGTGACACGGTTCCAGACAGGGACACCGAGGTTCTCCTCGCACCATCCAAAGACCTTCTGACACAATTCGGGATTGTTGTACGGCACCCCGGCGACAATGTGGATGTCATAGTCCGCGGCCAGCGTGGCCACAGCCTTGTGGAACCCGCTGGAGTGGTTGATGATCCTGTCACTCAGCGAGATGAACAGCACCGGCCTCTGAACGCCATTCTGCCTGTCATCTATCCATTGGATCACCGGCAGCAGCGAATGGAGGATCGCCTCGTCGTTGAGATAGTGCTCGCCGTCGAACCTGACCGCCTGCGGATAATGTCCGGAGAACAGATCGAATGTGTGTACCAGGGTGTCGCGCTTTCCGTAAAGCCCGAAAACCTTGTCCTGGTCCTCCGAAGCCCTTTCGAAGCAATGCGAGCTGACCTCCCGGAAATGTTCCAGAAGGGTTTTCGTGACCAGAAACGATGTCTCGCCATCCTGACGAGGGTTATGGAACTCCTGCCGTCCCAGCCCATTGTTTTTCAGCAGCGTGTCCGCCAGCTGAAACGCCGGGTTCACAAGAATCCTGTCCACGCCGTACAGCATCTCCGCGTACATCGCCCCCATTGAGGAGCCGACAATCAGATCCGGCTTTTCGGACACGACCATATTCCTCAACAACTCCATCGCGTCGAACGGCTCCACCGGCAGATCCGGCGCCAGCACCTGAGCCCGCGGCATCAGCAGCCTCAGCGTCCTGACACTCCCGTTCTGCCCGCTGGACGCGAACCCGTGCACATAAAGTATCTTTTTCCCGGCCATCAGCTCCGGACGGGCATATTCATAAAGTTCCATAATGACTAATAAAAAACCTCTCACGCACGAAAGTCATTGCAAAGTCACTTTCCGCAAGCGATGAGGAGTTAAGTAATCCTTAAAAAACAACTTGGTAATCTTTGATTGTCTTTTCGGTCTATATGTCTTTTTCTCATCAGTCATGTGCCACAGGCACACTCCTTCTTCCAATAGAAATCTATCCCCGGAAATACCGTCAAATCTTTACCGACTTATTTTTAACGCTTACTAACCGCAAAAATAACAATTTTCGTAATCAAATGATTGGCCAAGACTTGAAATTCCTGATTGAAATGGTTATCTTTGAGAGATTGATATTTAAAAATGACACTAACAATGACAGATCTGAAAAAAATAGTTGAACTTTTCGCCATCGAGGGCGAGGTCAAGGAGATAAAGCCTTTAGGCAACGGGCTGATCAACGACACTTACAAGGTTGTCACGGAGGGCGGCGCGCCGGATTACGTGCTGCAGCGAATCAACAACGCGATCTTCACGGACGTGGATCTGCTCCAGGGCAACATCGAGGCCGTGACCAGACATATTCGTAAAAAATTAGAGGCTGAAGGTGCGGAGGACATCGACCGCAAGGTATTGAGGTTCATTCCGTTGAGGTCTGAAGGTGAGAAGGTTGAAGTGCTGATGAGCGAGAAGCCGAAGACATATTGCCTGGAAGACGGCAAGTTCTGGAGGGTTTCGGTGTTCATCAATGACGCCTACACCTACGAGACCGTCAATCCGGAGTATTCAGAGTACGCCGGCGAGGCTTTCGGCAACTTCGAGGCGATGCTTGCCGACATTCCGGACACGCTCGGGGAGACGATTCCGGACTTCCACAACATGGAGCTGAGGCTCAGGCAGTTGGTCGAGGCTGTCAGAGAGGACAGGGCCGGACGTCTGCATGCAGATGACAAGACAGGAGATCAGGAACTTCACAGGATACTGGAAGACATCGACAAATACGGGGTCCAGATGTGCAAGGCCGAGCAGCTGCACCGTGAGGGAAAGCTTCCTAAAAGAATATGCCACTGCGACACGAAGGTCAACAACATGATGTTCGACAAGAACGGCAAGATCCTCTGCGTCATCGATCTGGACACCGTGATGCCAAGCTATGTGTTCTCCGACTTCGGGGACTTCCTGCGCACCGCCGCCAACCCTGTGGCCGAGGATTCGCCGGAACTGGACAAGGTCGATTTCGACATGGAGATCTTCAAAGCCTTCACAAGAGGCTATCTGAAAGGGACAAAGCCGTTCCTCTCCCCGATCGAGAGGGAGAATCTGCCATACGCCGCCTGTCTGTTCCCATTCATGCAGGCAGTAAGGTTCTTCGCCGACTACATAGGCGGCGACACCTACTACAAGATCAAGTACCCGGAGCACAACCTCGTCCGCACCCGCAACCAGATGAAACTCTTCCACTCCGCCCTCGGCAAGGTTCCGGAAATGACATCATTCATTGAATCAATAAAATAGGCGCACAATGAAACGCAGGGATTTTCTTAGGACGGCGGGAATGGTGACCGCCGGGAGCGGACTGCTCATCGGAACGGGGGGACTCGTCACAGGATGCGCCGGCAAGGAGAGCGGCGGTAATATTCCTAAACCATACAAAGTTGGCGGCTCGGCAAGGATGAGGCTGAGTTTCGAGCCGTATGAGCTCAAGCTGAGGCACACGTTCACCGTGGCGACATATTCAAGGACCACCACGCCGGACGTGCAGGTGAAGATTGAATATGACGGGTTCACCGGCTACGGCGAGGCCTCCATGCCGCCGTACCTTGGGCAGACCGTTGAGAGCGTCTGCAACTTCCTGAAAAAGGTTGACTTGGGGCAGTTCAGCGACCCGTTCCAGATTGATGACATCCTGACTTATGTGGATGGAATCAACGAAGGGGACACCGCCGCGAAGGCCGCCGTGGACATCGCCCTGCACGACCTTGTGGGTCAGCTGATGGGGCAGCCGTGGTACAGGATCTGGGGGCTTAACGCCGCCAAGGCTCCCGACACCACCTTCACGATCGGGATCGACACTCCGGACGTGGTGCGCGAGAAGACAAAGGAGTGCGCCGGACAGTTTAACATTCTTAAGGTCAAGGTCGGACTGGACAACGACAAGGAGATGATCGAGACCATCCGGGAGATCACCGACCTGCCGATCGCCGTGGACGCCAATCAAGGCTGGAAGGACAGGGAGAAGGCGCTTGAGATGATCCATTGGCTTAAGGATCACGGCGTTGTGATGGTCGAGCAGCCGATGCCGAAGGAAATGCTGGACGACAACGCATGGCTGACAGAAAGGAGTCCGCTGCCGACATTCGCCGACGAGGCCATCCAGCGCCTGACGGACGTGCAGAGGGTCAAGGGAGCATATTCAGGAATCAACATCAAGTTGATGAAGTGCACCGGAATGCGGGAGGCCTGGAAGATGCTGAACTACGCCCGCGCCGAGGGGATGAAGGTGATGGTCGGCTGCATGACCGAGACGTCCTGCGCCGTGACCGCCGCCGCCCAGCTCTCCCCTGCCGTGGATTTCGCCGACCTCGACGGCAACCTCCTGATTGCCGACGACCGCTTCGAGGGAATGACCGTAGTAAACGGCAAGATCACCCTTCCGGACCGCCCTGGACTCGGGCTTAAACTGTTGTAAGTTATGGCGATGAAAAGAAAAGAGATCGTTCTTTGGGCGCTGGTGGCGCTCGCGCTGGCGGCGAACTTCTGGCTGCCGAGGCAGATGAGGTACAGATATTCCTGGGACAAGGATCTGGCGCAAAGGATGGCGACGGAGTTCAGCGCCACCAGGGAGGATGTGAAGGAGTATATTCAGAAATACATTCCGGACGTGACGGACTGGCAGATCGACAAGTGGACCGCCAGCGGGGAATTGGAGTCGGCGCGGATCGGCAGGCAGACGATGTACTTCAGCGCCGCCGCCCGCAACCTGTTCAGGATCAATCCGGAGCTGGCCGCTATAAAGGCCGCCGCCGATGACAGGGAGCAGGATCTGTCGAAGAGCGGCACCTCGCTTTCGGGACACGCCGCCATCGACGCGGCGACCATTCCGGCGATCAAGCGGCAGGTTCTTGAGAACCTCGCCGCCGGGAAGGAAAACCCTTACCTCGCGTTGCCTAAGAGGATGAGGGTGACCTTCACCCTGAGCGTCCACGCCAACACCCTGCGCCCGGGGCAGACCATCCGCTGCTGGCTGCCGCTTCCTCGGCAGGACGTGGCGAGGCAGACCGGTGTGAAGTTCATCGAGGCAGGGGTGAACGGCACCGCCTACCCTGCCGAAAAGCTCACATTCTCAGACCCTTCCAACCCCCACAGCAGCGTCTATATGGAGGCCAGGACCGCCCGGGACAAAGCCACCGTCTTCCACGAGGTCTTTGAATATACCTCCTGCGGCGAATGGCATCCGATCGACTCCTCCAAAGTGCTGGCCTACAATGTCTCGGATCCTGAGTATAAGGAATATACCGCCGAACGGGAGCAGCATGTGATCTTCACCGAGAGGATCAAGGCAGCCGCCGACTCGGTCACCGCCGACATCGACAACCCGTACCTTCAGGCGAAGGCGATCTACACCTGGATCGACAGGACGTTCCCGTGGGCGTCGGCCCGAGACTACTCCACGATCGGGAATATTCCTGAATATGTCCTGACGAACCGTCACGGCGACTGCGGCCAGGTGACGCTGCTCTTCATCACGATGTGCCGCTACAAAGGCATTCCGGCCAGGTGGCAGAGCGGCCTGATGATGCATCCTGGAGCGGGCAACCTCCACGACTGGGGCGAGGTCTATTTCGAAGGCTACGGTTGGGTTCCGGTTGACCAGAGTTTCGGCATCACCTCCTACGGAGGCGACTTCTTCCTCGGCGGCATCGAGCCTTACAGGATGATCGTCAACACCGATTTCGGCGGCAACCTCTCACCCGCAAAGAAATATCCCCGCAGCGACACCGTGGATTTCCAGCGCGGCGAAGTCGAGTGGTCCAAAGGCAACCTCTACTACACCCAGTGGGACTACGACTTCAAGATCGAGTACCTGGACTAAGGAATTGTTTGGATTTGACGGCCCGGCCAAGCCCCCATGGCATCCCCACTCCGGGCAAGAGCAGATAATCCCCGCCTTCCGAACCTAATAAGGGTCGGGAGACGGGGTTATGCCATCATTTCCATATCCGTTCGACTTTGATGTCCAACCCTTTGTAATTGTAGGTGCCTTCCTGATCGAATGTCACCACGCGGCATTCCACAAAAATAATTATTTCCTAAGAAGCTGTTTTGAATTGTTTGTTTGAAGGTTTGAGAGTGAAAAACTTCAGTTTCGACCGCTTCTTCCAAGGAAGATAGCGGTGCTATCTGACTGAAGAAGCGGGAAGAAAATGAAGATTTTTCACCTCAAAGAACATTTCAAACAATTCAAAACAGCTTCTAAATATTCGGAAACAATCCGCAATTCTTTTCCTATGGTTTAGGAAACGTTCAACTGCACATGTATTTTGTAAAATACACAAACGGTCCAGAAATGTATTTCATATAATATAGGACACCCCATTCAATCAAGCAACGAATAATTCGTGCTGCGGCCACCTTCGTCATTCTTTTTCAGGACACCTTTATTCACTAGATCACGGATGTCATTAAGGGCTGTGTCCGTGGAGCATTTACCGATTTTCGCCCACTTACCGGTAGTCAGTTTGCCAAAGAATCCGTCAAACTGCATATTAATGATCTTTCGTTGGCGCTCATTTACCCGTAAATCCTTATGAACTTCCCAAAAACGAGCTTTTGACAAGACAGATGACAATGTGTTTTCCGTTGAAGAAAGAGCCTTGTCAAAGCACCCAAGAAACCATAGCAGCCAATAGGTTATGTCCCCATCACCTTTTTGAGTCTTCTCAAGCACTTCATAATATTCCTTCTGCAGAACTTTAATCTCATTGGACATACTGTAGAAACGCTTTGATGAACGCTCGCTACGAGCTAGGAGCATATCGGTGATAGCCCTTGTAATGCGCCCGTTTCCGTCATCAAACGGATGGATGGAAACGAACCACAAGTGCGCGACACCAGCCTTGACCACAGCATCTGTGCCGTCGTCCCCGTTTACCCAATCAATGAAGCGACGCATCTCTTCCGGCACAAATTCCGGTTTTGGAGCCTCATAATGAATCTTCTCCTGCCCCATCGGCCCTGACACCACCTGCATCTCTCCACCGCGGTACTTGCCGACCTCTATTGAGAACAATCCGCTGCGTCCGGTTGGAAACAAAACATTGTGCCATCCGAAAAGACGCTCATCCGAAAGTGGTGCATCGTAATGTTGGGTGGCATCCAACAGCATATCCACAACGCCATCCACATATCTGGACACTGGAACCATACCAGCAGAGTTGATACCAAGCCGCCTTGCGATTGAAGACCGGACCTCCGTAAGATTCAAGGCTTCCCCCTCAATCTCGCACGAACGTACCAATTCCAGAGACATCGTGGCAAGCATAGCCTCTTCCTGAAAGTCAAATCCGAGAGACTGCATCCTGCCAAGCATCATCCCTTGTCTGGCTCTCACAGCCCCCAACTTGTTCATTACAGCATCTTTATCATACTGAAACTGCCACCAATCATCTCTTTGATATATATACATAGCCGCGTGTTCTTTCCGGCAAAGCTATGGATTATCCGGCAAATAAGCAAGATATTCACCGATATTTTCTCGGCGAATAATCACCTTTTTCGCCGAAACTCACGAGGTCACACAACTCGAATGTGAATCACGGTGGTTTCCCTATAACCGATACTTATCCTCTGCGCACCTGGAACCGCATCTTGCTGCTGGTCAGCGGATCGCAGTTCCAGGCGTGTTCCATTTCCCGTACCCTGAAGAGCCGAGCGGCAACAGAGCGCCACACAGCGATGGCCCCAACTCCCAGGTGTGTGAATATATTCGCACCCAGAGTGGCATACTCCTCATTTTCACCCCGATGCGGTTCCAGGTCCGCGAGTTCATCATCAGTAATCGGATGCCCAGGTAACGGATATATTCTTTTTCATATCCCGTATGCAGCATAATACGTAAAGGGGACAATATAGGAGTTGGATAACTTTTGCCTTATAACACTTATGTTCAAATAATTGTGGTCTTACACTTGTTAGGAATGCCTACCTTGATACCCTCCATTTCTCTCGAAATAACAACCTCTCGGAACTGAACCGACTATGCCACTAGCCAAGGTCGGCGAACGTGAATCAAGATTGCTGTCTCTTGCCGATTTCGAAGTGAATTTACAAAATGCTTTCAGTCAAAAGCCTGTTGGAAGCATCTGGATGACACCTTGACGTGAAAAACTTGCGCCTTGGGATTTGAGTTTTTCAGCCCTATCCAGCCTCTGTGGGAATAGACACAATCTGCGGCTGAAAGCATTTTGTAAAACCATGACTATGCGTAAGAAGATTTTATGGGACAATACCGAAATCAAGCATTCGGGAGAGCGGATGTCATCCATTATTCAGCAGCAGTTTTCATTCCCGTACAATCCGATAATCGATCAAACACTATACAAGATGACCTATCTGGAGAATTGGGGTTCAGGCATCGCAAGATAGCAGACAACTGCCGGGAGGCAGGCGTGGAAGAACCCACATATGACCACCGACCTACGGAGGCCAATGGGAGATTCTTGAATAGATCACGAAAATATAAACAGGAGATATATCGAATACCACGAGGACGGTGAACGCAGACGCGATAATGACATACCTACCGAACAATTCGGTCAATTTCCTGACGTATGATCTCCGTCACAAACACGCAAAATCGGCTCGCCCAAGACCGCTTCGATAGCCGCAATGGTCCCGATGGTAAAATTATGCGTCCCGCGCATCCACTTGCTTATCTCAGGCTCTTTTTTTCCAAGCATCTCAGCTAGGTCTTTCTGCTTGAGTCCCTTATCCGTAAGAATGACGTGAATCCTGTCAACTATACGGAAAGACAAATCAACTCTTTCCCTGACAGCATCAGAGACATGCGTCCTACGCCGGTCTATCACACTATTCCTTTTCATCACGAACAAATTGTAAATCACCTACTATTTCCTTGTCAACAAGTAATAACTTACCATCTCTCACTCTGGAAGCGATGAAACGACTGGTGTCCATCAGCAACTGAACATAAGCAGAAAGAGTCTCACTTTCTTGCCAAGATTTTGTGTCCTTAGCATCACCGTTTCCAAAGATAAGTATCTTGTCTGACAGCCTTAAACAATATAATCTAAGCTTTCCAGACTCTATATGTATAGCACTCACGCCATCCCATATTTACCTTCCGATCTAAAATATCTTTCAAGAGCACCTGTCTCCCCTATTCTATCAAGCCAGGCAACAATCACATCCATCTCCTCATCATACTCACACCCAACAGGAAATTTGTCGAAAAATTTTTCAAGTTCCGTCAATTCCTCACCCTCCAGCATAATACTGTAAAAATTCACATCTTCGTGCTCCTCTATCAATCGTATATCATACACCCCCCATCTTAGTTAACTTTAAAGTTAATATTTGCAAATATATACCTTTTTATCAGACTTTACAAGTCCAACGTAAGAATTCCAACACGGGCAGAGTCAAAAAAAGTTTTGCTATAACGTAACTTATTCATAGTTTTGTAATGCAGTCCCGGTCATTCCTCTCCCATACGTCAGTGCTGGTGATGAATCCGGGGTTTTCTATTTCATCAAGCCTTCATCAATCCGAACCCCAGAAAGTTACTTTAGATTCCCAGATAAACAAAGGAACAAATTTTCCATCTCATAAAGACAGAAGATTCGTTCCTCGCTTTTCTCATCATCGTAGTGCAAATATAATCATAGTTTTCCACAAAACAAGGTGTTATTTAGCATTGAACAATAAGTGGTTCACAAGATCAAGCCATCATTTGGAATATGGCGGAATGGCCATACCATCACCCAACCTCAGTGGGAGGCAACGGGAAAAAATCATCTTTTCTCAAAAGTCCCGGTTTACCTTTCCCAAAACGCGACATTAATGGTAAAAGTACAAGACAATGGGAATGAATATGAGCACAAC